>ENA-ORXM01002303-ORXM01002303.1-marine-metagenome-genome-assembly--contig:-NODE-2303-length-22745-cov-4.342333_pt1 | contig 22745 bp, 23 predicted proteins | sample MGYA00237867_ERZ511480 | MGnify/ENA primary metagenome ERZ511480 (study PRJEB26309, sample SAMN06266103) | marine metagenome | isolation source: Algal blade | place: United Kingdom:Sidmouth, United...
CTCCGTGCGCCTCGCCACCGGTACGCTGGCGGCGGGGGGGACGCTCGGCATCCTGATCCCGCCCTCGGTCGCGCTCATCATCTACGCCCTGATCGTCGAAGCCTCGATCATCGAGATGTTTCAGGCCGCCATGGTCCCCGGCCTGATCGCCGTGGCTTTCTTCATCGCCGTGATCGCGATCCTCGTGCGGGTGAAGCCGTCCCTGGCCCCTGCCCTCGACCGGATGGAGCCGTCCGAGCGGCGCGGTGCCCTGCGGCGGCTCTGGCCGATCCTCGGCATCTTTCTGGGTATCATCCTCGGCCTCGGCTTCGGCTTCTTCACCCCCACGCCTGCGGCGGCCATCGGAGTCTTCGCCATCCTCGCATACGGGCTGGTCGTGCGGGACGAGACGCGCGGCCTGACGATGCCGCGCCTCGGCACGGCCCTGCGCGAAACCGCCGTCACGGCAGGCATGATCGCCTTCATCCTGTTCGGTGCCGAAGTCCTGAAAGGGTTCTTCGCGCGCGCAGGGCTGCCCGCCGCCATGGCCGACTGGGCCGGATCGAGCGGTTACGATCCGTTCGTCGTGCTGGTCGCGATGCTGGCGATCCTGATCGTGCTGGGTTGCTTCATGGAATCGCTGGCCATGATTCTCGTCGTCGTGCCGTTCTTCTGGCCCGCTCTGGTCGAGATCAACGGCGGCGACTATGCGGTCGCCGAAACGGCGGCCTTCGGCATGTCGAACGACGAGCTGAAGCTCTGGTTCGGCATCCTTGCCCTTATCGTGGTGGAACTTGGACTGATAACCCCGCCCGTGGGTCTGAACGTCTTCATCATCAGCGCGTTGGCCAGGGACGTTCCGATCTCCGAGACGTTTCGCGGCGTCATGCCGTTCTTCGGGGTGGAGATCCTGCGTATCTTCCTCATCGTCGCATCGCCGGGACTGTGCCTCTGGCTGCCGCGCCTGATGAGTGGGTGACGTATGGCGACGTGATCGCCGCCATACGCTTCATCATTCGAAACCGGCTTAGTTGACGCGGCGGCTCGACGTCGTGGTCGAGTTGTTGTCGTCATCGTCGTTGATAAGGGCGGCGACGCCGACCAGGGCTGCGAGACCTGCTGCGCCCAGTGCGATCGGAACGATCCCACCAAGACCTGCTGCTGCGACAGGAACGGCCGCGACCACGGGCGGTGCTGCGGCAATGACAGGTGGGGGCGGAGGAAGCGCAGCGACGGGAGGGGGTGCACAAGGCACACACGGAACGGGCTGCGGGGGCAGCGCAGCGACGGGAGGAGGAGGAGGCGCAACTACAGTAGCCGCTTCTCCGGAAAATGCCTGGAAGTTGTTCAAATCGGCGAGGGGAGCAGGCGTTCCGCAATCCTCGACGACTTTTTCTACGGCGACGCCGACGCCCTGAAGCTCGTCGAGATCCCGGCAATCGTACACTTCAGCGAGGCTAGCGCGATCGAGGGTACGGACGTTCGGGAGAGGCGCCCCCGCGTTGATGCGGTCGTTGGACAGCGGAATCAGCCCCTTACAAACTCTTCCATCCGGCCTCCGGCCGGTTGCCGGGTCACAGCCCGGAGAAATCGCCCCTTGAATCACCGTCTGCGCAGAAGCAGGGAGAGGAACGGCCACCACGGCGAACGACGCTGCCGTAGCAGCAATTACAATTGAACGAAACATGACTCTTCCTTGTTGTTGAGGCGCAAGACCGCATGGTCCCGGCACTGATCCTAACCAGCGAATTCACGCGGCGATATCCCCATTATACCGAATCGAGACAATTCGACGCAAGTTATTCCCGCTGCCTGATTTCCACATTGCACATCGCTTTCGTGCAAGGAGAAAAACAGCGTAGGAAAACCAGATATGGACTACCATATATCAGATTGCTGTAACACAAAACACACAAATCGAACCATTTCGCAACTTCATCGGCTGTTATCGCGCCATTTTTCCTGCGCTTGACGGGACGATCGTCATTCGAATCACGCAGGAACCCATCCGATGAAAACGCGAGTCGCTATCGTCGGGGGTGGACCGGCAGGGTTGCTTCTGTCGCAACTCCTCCACCTCGCCGGAATCGACTCGATCATCGTCGAATGCCGCACACGGGATCACGTCCTTGGCCGGATCAGGGCGGGTGTTCTGGAGGAAGGCACCCAATCCCTGTTGCGGCGGGCCGGCGTAGGCGCGCGGATGGACCGCGAAGGACTGGTCCATGAGGGCGTCGCCATCGCCCATCGCGGTGCCGTCCACCGGATCGACCTGACGGCCCTCGTGGGGCGCGAAGTCATGGTGTACGGCCAGACCGAAGTGACCCGCGATCTCTACGATGCCCGCGATGCGATGGGCGGTACGATCCTCCACGGCGTCGGGGACGTCGCCCTGCACGACATCCGCTCCGACGCGCCGAGCCTGACCTTCACCCATGGGGGGCGAACCGAACGTCTTCACTGCGACTTCATCGCGGGATGCGACGGTTTCCATGGCCCGAGTCGCCGGTCCATCCCGCCCGAGGACCGCCGGGAATACGAGCGGGTCTACCCTTTCGGATGGCTGGGTATCCTGTCGGAAACGGCTCCCGTCGATGACGAACTGGTCTACGCCGCCCATGCGGACGGCTTCGCGCTGTGCTCCATGCGCAATCCCCGCCTTTCCCGATACTATCTGCAATGCCGCATGGACGAGGACATCGCCGACTGGTCCGATGACCGCTTCTGGTCGGTCCTGCGACGGAGGCTCCCGGCCGATCTCGCCACCCGCCTCGAAACCGGCCCGTCCATCGAGAAGAGTATCGCCCCCCTGCGCTCCTATGTCTGCGAAACCATGCGGTATGGCCGCCTCTTCCTCGCCGGAGATGCCGCGCACATCGTCCCGCCGACCGGCGCGAAGGGGCTCAACCTCGCCGCCTCCGACGTCCATTACCTGTCGGAGGCTCTCACCCGCTGGTATGACAAGGGGGATGACGGCGGTATCGACGACTACGCGCGCCGCGCCCTGTCGCGCGTCTGGAAGACCGAGCGTTTCAGCTGGTGGATGACGTCCCTGCTCCACAGCTTTCCCGAAAGCCCGTCCTTCGAAAAGCGGATGCAGAGCGCGGAACTCGACTATCTGACCGAATCGAAGGCCGCCAGGACGGCTATGGCCGAAAACTACGTCGGACTGCCGTACTGACGCGGGGCCGATGTCGGCATGTCGCGGTCTAGTCGCCACCCGCTGCCGTCGCCGATGCCTCGTTGACCGGCTCCACGCCCCGATTTCTCAACTGGTCGCGCAATTCGGCGTTGGTTCTCTCGACCGCCTCGACTTCCCGAATGGCTTTGGCGGTCACTTCCTTGGCGTCCTTCTCGGCATTGCGGTTGCCGAAATAATAGCCGATGACCGTGGTGAAACTCGCCGCGACGATGAGCGCGAGATCGGAGAGGAGATCGACGTAATCCGCATCGACGGCTCTCGCCCCCGTGGTCTCTCTCGTCATATTCCCCTGCGCATCGAATTCCTTGACGACGATGCCTTCGGGGTCCGGCCCTTCCGCGCCGCTGCTGACGATCCAGACGACATAGGCCAGCAAGGCGATGACCATGAAAGTCACGCGCGCCGTCGTCTTGTCGCGAAAGTTGCGCGCCCGTGATGTCGTGAACATGTACTCCTTGAGTCGCTCCCAGAAAGAAAGCCGCTCTTCCATCTTCCGATCCCCCTTCGGTTATGACAGGCAAGACACTTCTCACCCCTATCACGAAAGGGGAGATTTCGGTATCCACGCCCGAATCGCCGGATCGGGGACCGTCAGCGTCCGAGCATAGAGTGCTGGCCGTCGCCCCGGACACATCGCATACCGTTCATCGGTAATTCGCTCTACGTCGCCCCAAAAGGACTGCCCCATGAACGGTGCCCGCCTTCTCACCCGTACCCTGCGCGCCGCCGGGGTCGAGACGATCTTCTCCCTCTCGGGCAACCAGATCATGCCGGTCTACGATGCCGCCATCGACGACGACCTGCGGATCATCCATACCCGCCACGAGGGCGGTGCGGTCTATATGGCCGACGGCTTCGCGCAGGCATCGGGCAAGCTGGGCGTGGCTCTCGTGACCGCCGCTCCCGGCTTCGCCAATGCGCTGTCGGCGGTCTATTCCGCGCGGATGAACGAAAGTCCCGTCCTCTTCCTGAGCGGCGATTCGCCCGTGCGCGAGAACGGCAACGCGCCCTTTCAGGAACTCGACCAGGGCGCGATGGCCGCTCCGGTCGTGAAGGCGACCTTCCGCCCGACCACGCCTGACGAACTCGGCACGATGGTGGGCGAGGCGATCCGCATCGCACTTTCCGGGCGGCAGGGTCCGGTCCATGTCGCCCTGCCCTTCGACGTTCTGAATGGCGATGCGCAGGAGAGCGCCCTGCCCGCAGACCTCACGCCATCGATCCGTCCCTTCGACGATGTTTCGGCCGTCACGACGGCCCTTGCGACAGCCCAGCGCCCTCTGATCCTGACCGGCCCCATGCTCAACGAGGGGCGCGGCAACGGGCGTGCGACGGCCCTGCGCGAGGCGACCGGTGCCGCCGTCATCTGCCTCGAAAGCCCGCGCGGCCTGCGCGATCCGGCGCTTGGTACCTTCGCCGACATCCTGCCGCAGGCAGACCTGATCATCGGCATCGGCAAGGTTCCCGATTTCACCATGGGCTTTGCCCGTCCTCCCGCCGTAGCGAGCGACGCGACACTCCTGTTCATCGACCCCGACGAGGCGGCCATCGACCGCGCAACGTCGCTGGCCGGAGATCGTCTGTCCCTCGCCGCCCGAGCCGATCCCGGCACGACGGCGGATGCGATCGTCGCAGCGGCCCGCCCTGTCGAGCGCCCCGACTGGCTCGCCGCCGTCGACAGCGCCCTTCATTTCCGCGACGACCCCGCCACGGCCCCCGGCATCCATCCCCGTACCCTCTGCGCGCAGGTCCAGGCGATCCTCGATGCCGCCGACGACCCCGTGCTCGTCTGTGACGGCGGCGAATTCGGGCAATGGGCGCAGGCCCTCCTCCACGCCCCCCTGCGCCTGACGAACGGCCTTTCGGGGGCGATCGGCGGCGGTATCGGCTATGCCATCGGCGCGAAGGTCGCCCGCCCCGATGCCACCGTGGTCCTGACCATGGGCGACGGGACGGCGGGCTTCACTCTGGCCGAATTCGACACCGCCGCCCGCGCCGATACGCCCTTCCTCGCCATCATCGGCAACGATGCCTGCTGGAATGCCGAGCGTCATATCCAGATCAGGGATTACGGAAAATCGCGCGCCATCGGCTGCGATCTCGACCCAGAGACCCGCTACGACCGCGCAGCGGCGGCATTGGGATGCCATGGCTCGAAGGTGACGGATGAAGATCGCCTCGCCCCCGCCATCCAGGCCGCCTTCGCCAGCGGCAAGCCCGCCGTCCTCGACGTCGCCATCGCCAGCCTCGCCGCGCCGGTGTTCAGACGCGCGTGACGTTCACCGTCTGCTCGCGCAGCGTCATCATCCCGAAACTCGTCATGAAGGCCACATCCGCCGCATCCGCCCCGACGCCGATCCGCGCGATGGTATCCGGCCCCGCCATCCCGGTCGGATCGACCAGATGCCATGCATCGTCCAGATAGACCTCGGCGACCGCGTGGAAATCGGGCGGCGTGACGTCGGGCGCATAGACGCTGACGAAGCGCGCAGGGATCGTGGAGGCCCGCGCCATCGTGATGAGCACATGCGCGAAATCCCGGCACACCCCCTGCCGCTGCACGAAGGTTTCCAGCGCCGTCGTGTGCGGCCCGCTGGCCCCCGGAACATAGGCGAAGCGGCTCTCGATCCAGTCGCTCAGGGCCGCGATCCGCGCGCCCCCCTCGCTCTCGCCGAATTCCGCCGCGACGAAGGTCTGGAACCGATCTGCGGGACAATAGCGCGACGGCATCAGATACCGCACCGCCTCCCCCGGCAAGTTACGCGGCTGCACCTGTTTCAGCGCAGGCAGATCGGGCACTTCGCGCTCGATGGCGATGCGCGCCTCGTAGGTGCAGACGAAATCCTCTTCGACCTGCAACCACAGCCGCCGCCCCACGTCGCTTTCGGCCACGATGGGCCATCCGCTCCCCGCCGCACCGGTATCGAGCCTTTCCGTGACGATGCGCTGGTCGCCCAGCGCCGCCGCCTCGATCTGGAGCAGCAGGTCCACCGGGGAAGAGGCGCTGTAATCGAGCCGGACGGCAATATCGAGTTCCATGAAGGGACTGTCTTTCGCTGGAGGAATGAGAACGCAGCCTTGCCGATATAGCGCGAAGGCGCTACCTGCCACGCATGTTGAAGATCCGCGTCATTCCCTGCCTGGACGTTGCCGGAGGCCGCGTCGTCAAGGGCGTCAACTTCGTCGATCTCGTCGATGCGGGCGATCCCGTCGAAGCGGCCACCGCCTACGATGCCGCCGGAGCCGACGAATTGTGCTTTCTCGATATCGGCGCCAGCCACGAGGGACGCGGCACGATGCTCGACGTGGTGCGCCGCACGGCGGAGCGTTGCTTCATGCCGCTGACCGTCGGGGGCGGCGTCCGCACGCTGGAGGATATCCGCGCGCTGCTGCTGGCCGGGGCCGACAAGGTCTCCATCAACACAGCCGCCGTCAAAGACCCCGATTTCGTCCATGCCGCCTCGCAGAAATTCGGCGCGCAATGCATCACGGTGGCCATCGACGCCAAGGGCGTCGGGGGCAACCGCTTCAAAATCTTCACCCATGGCGGACGCACCGAGACCGGTATCGACGCGGTGGAATTCGCCCGGAAGATGGAAAGCCTCGGGGCAGGTGAAATCCTGCTCACCTCCATGGACCGGGACGGCGCGAAGACGGGATACGACATACCGCTGACCCACGCGGTCAGCGGTGCCGTCGGCATCCCCGTCATCGCCTCGGGCGGTGTCGGCACCCTCGATCATCTTGTGCAGGGCGTACGCGAGGGCGGCGCTTCGGCAGTGCTCGCCGCTTCCATCTTCCACTTCGGAACCTACACTATAGCCGAGGCCAAGGCGGCCATGGCGGCGGGCGGCGTGCCCGTCAGACTCTGAACAAGGACGATCCATGAAAATCTGCGGTATCTCGGGCAGCCTGCGCACCGGCTCCTACAACACGGCTCTGCTCCATGCGGTCAGGGAGATCGCGGCCCCCGACCATGACGTCGTCATCGCGGAGATCGGCGATATCCCGCTCTATAACGGCGATGTCGAACAGGCCGAGGGCATCCCTGCGTCGGTCGAGCGGGTCGCGGGCATGATCCGCGAGGCCGATGCCCTGCTGATCGTCACGCCCGAATACAATGCAGGCATCCCCGGCGTCCTCAAGAACGCGATGGACTGGATTTCTCGCGTCAAGCCGAGCGTCTACGATGCCAAGCCGACCGCGATGATGGGCACCAGCCCCGGCAATCTGGGCACGGCCCGCGCCCAGATGCAGCTTCGCAATCAGCTCGCCAATCTCAATTGCCGCACCGTCGCGCAGCCGATGATCTATGTCGGCCATGCGGGCAAATATTTCGACGAAGGCAAGGACGGTCTCGACGACACCACGCGCGGCTTCGTCGAGAAGCAGCTCGCGGCGCTGGCCGCGCTCGTGAAGGCATGAAGGACACGCTCGCTCGACTGGAATCGACGATCCATGCGCGCCGCAAGTCGGGCGATGCGACCTCCTCCCATACCGCCCGCCTGCTGGCGAAAGGCCCGGAGAAATGCGCCGAGAAGTTCGGTGAGGAAGCCGTCGAAGCCATCATCGAGGCGGTGAAGGGCGATCGCGAGAAGCTGACCACCGAAGCGGCGGACGTCCTCTATCATCTGCTCGTCATGCTCGCGTCGCGACAGGTACCGCTGGCCGATGTGCTGGCGGTTCTGGAGGGGCGGGAGGGGCGTTCCGGGCTGGATGAGAAGGCCGCACGGTCGCGTGGGGCTTGATAGAACGAAATAAGAACATATACTGGAGCGAGTCGCAGATGAGGAGAGACCCCCATGCCCGCTCCCGACCCGGTCGCCGATGCCATCAAACGCGGATTACAGGCGATGATCGCCGCCGATCCGACGCTCGAACCCCTTCCGAAAGACCCCGAACCGAAGGGGTTCGCGGGATTGTTGCAGCGTTTGCGGCCAGGTGGAAAACAGCGCGACTGACAGCCATGGTGGCGACGCTGCTGGTCCTCGCGGGCTGCTCGCAGGGCAGCACGCCGCTGCCACCCGCACCCGGCCCCGATACCCTGCGCGTCGCGACCCATAACGTGCATTACATCCGGCTGGGGCGCGATACCGGGCCTTGGTCGGTGGGGGATTGGGAAGAACGCAGGGAAAGCCTCGATCTGGCCTTCAAGGCGCTGGATGCCGATGTGATCGGTTTTCAGGAGATGGAGAGCTTCGCCCACGGATCGGTTCAGCCGGTGAATCTGACTCTCGACTGGCTCACCGACCGCAATCGCGGATACGGCGTGGCGGCAGCGAACGATCCGGCGGTCTTTCCCTCGACCCAGCCGATCCTCTATCGCTCGGCACGCTTGCGGGCGGTGGACGAGGGGTGGTTCTTCTTCTCGGAAACACCGGACGTTCTCTACGCCCGGACGTTCAACGGCAGCTATCCGGCCTTTGCCTCATGGGCGGTCTTCGAAGACCGCAGGACCGCGCGCCGTTTCACGGTCGTGAACGTCCATTTCGATTTTTCCAGCGGCACGAACAGGCGGAGATCGGCGGAACTCGTCGCCGCACGCATCCGCCCCCGCATCGAGGCCGGAGAAACCGTCTTCGTCATCGGCGATATCAATGCGAGTGCAGCCAGCCGTACGGCGCGTATCCTGAGGGAACCCGGCCTGTCATTCGTGCCGGTGAACGGGTCGACCTTTCACTGGAACCGGGGCCTCGACCTCACGCCCGCCATCGATCACCTCGCCGCGACCGCAGATGTCGAGCCATCCGGCCCCGCGACGATCCTGCGAAGGCGGTTCGCGGACGACTGGCCGAGCGACCATTATCCGGTACTGGCAGATTTCAGATGGCGGTAGCGATGCTGCGGAATGGTCGGCGATCGTTCAGTTCTCGAAGAGAAGATATTTGCTCATGCGCGAGAAAAGCTCCTCGACCTGCTCGTTGAACCAGCGACAGAGCCGATGCCGCTCTTCCTTGTGGTTGGCGTGTCCGACCATGCGGACGGCGTCGGTATCCGCCGTCAGCCTGGCCAGCGCCAGAGCGTTCTGACGAAGCAGGTCGAAATACTGCGCGTCCTTTTCCCTGAACATGAAACGCGCCTGCTGTGCGATATCGGACAACTCGTTTGCAGAATGCCAGGAAATCCCCTCGTCCTTCGCGATGCGCGAGATGAGGGATTGCGTCGCCTTGAAGATTTCGAACCGCCGATCGAAAATCCGCTCGCGCAGGATATCGTGATTGGTCTTCCACTGGTTCCAGGCAATGTAGGTACCGAGAATTGCAACCAGAGCGATGGCCGTCAACGACATGGGAATTGCCCAGTGCAAATCGTCATTCATGCCGACATTCCCCCGGCGGCACGCTCGATACGACAGGTCATGGAACGCCCCTCACGGTTACGAATAACTAATCAGTATACACCGTATAAGAATTTGGCGACTTTTTCGACACCTAAATCGATCTTGCCTCTGCTGCAAGGGTTCCAAGAGATTATCGTGACCTCCGGTTGGATCGTCGATACGCCGGGATGGCCCGTCAGTGTGCTACGGCAGCCGCCACGCTCTCGTCGATCATGCGGCCCTCCTGAAACCGGTCGAGCGAGAACGGTGCGGCGACGGAATCCGGCTCTCCCGTCGCCATCGTTGCCGCGAAGCAATGCCCGGACCCCGGCGTCGCCTTGAAGCCGCCCGTTCCCCAGCCGCAATTGATGAAGACGTTCTCCACCGGCGTCTTGGAGATGATGGGCGAGCGATCGCCGGTCATGTCCACGATACCGCCCCATTGACGCAGCATCCGCAGGCGCGAGATGATCGGGAAGGTCTCGACCAGCGCCGTTACCGTCTCCTCGATATGCTGGAAACTGCCGCGTTGGGTATAGTTGTTGAACCCGTCCGCGCCGCCGCCGATGACCATCTCGCCCTTGTCCGACTGACTCATGTAGCCGTGTACCGTGTTGGCCATGACGACGATGTCCATGCAGGGCTTGATGGGTTCGGATACCAGCGCCTGAAGCGCCACGCTCTCGATGGGCAGTCGGAAACCCGCCATATCGGCCAGCCGCGACGAGTTGCCCGCCACGACGACGCCCAGCTTCCTGCACTTGATCTCGCCCCTGGTCGTGCGCACGCCCCTCACTGCGCCGCCTTCGGAATCGATGCCCGTGACCTCGCAGTTCTGGATGATGTCGATGCCCATCTCGTCCGCTGCGCGCGCAAATCCCCATGCGACCGCATCGTGCCGTGCCGTGCCGCCGCGCGGCTGCCACAGCCCACCGAGGACGGGAAAGCGCGTATTCGGGTCGAGATTGATGATCGGGCAGATTTTCTTCACCCGCTCCGGCGTGGCCCATTCGGAGGCGATGCCGTTGATGCGGTTGGCGTGGAAGGTGCGCTGCCATGCGCGCTTTTCATGCTCGGTCTGGGCCAGCATCAGCACGCCACGGGGGCTGAACATGATGTTGTAGTTCAGCTCCTGCGACAGCGTCTCGAACAGGCCGCGCGACAGCTCGAACAAGGCGGCGGAGCTGTCCTGAAGGTAGTTCGAGCGGATGATGGTGGTATTGCGGCCCGTGTTGCCGCCCCCGATCCAGCCCTTCTCGATCACGGCGACATTGGTGATGCCGTGGTTCTTGCCGAGGTAATAGGCGGTCGCCAGCCCATGCCCGCCTCCGCCGACGATGACGACGTCGTATTCCTTCTTCGGCTCCGGCGAACGCCACGCGCGCTCCCAGTTCTGGTGGCCGGTCATCGCATTGCGCGCCAGCGAAAAGATCGAATACCGTGCCTTCGGATTGGGTTTCACGCCGCGTCTCCCACGTCATCGGGTCAAGAATGACAGATATATCGTCCTTTCGGTTTTCCTGCGAGGCTTCGCAAGCGCCTTTCAAAGTCAAGATTGCGACATGAGCGCGCGTATCGGCCTGCTGGTGCTTGTGACGGGCGGGCGCGGGCGATAGGTTCGCCGCTCCAACAACCCCGGAGCATAGCGCCCCCCGTGTTCATCGTCCTTGCCGGTGCCCTGGCCCTCGTCACCGCCCTCGCCCTCGCCCTTCCCTTCCTGCGCGGTCGCGCAGCGGCGGAGTCGCGCGCCGCCTACGACGCACAGGCCTATCGGGCGCAATTGCGCGAGGTCGATCAGGATGTCTCGCGCGGCGTTCTCACCGAAGCCGAAGCACAGGCCGCCCGGATCGAGATTTCCCGCCGCCTGCTCGCCGCGACCGACGCGATGGAGGCCGATGGTGCAGCCCCCGCCGCCCCGCGCGACCTGCGCAGGGGTCTCGGCATCGGAGCGGCCATCGGTATTCCCGTCATCGCCGCCGCGCTCTATCTCGGGATCGGCGGCGCGGGTCAGCCCGACATGCCGCTCGACACCCGAACCGATTTCGCGTCGCAGATGTCCCAGCGCCCCTCGCAGAAGCGCGCCGAGGCGATCATGCAGCGCAGCGGCTATGGCCGCGCGCCCCTGCCCATCGACACCCCCGAACTTCAGCGCGTCGCCGCGATGGTCGAACAGGTCGAGACGGTACTGGAGCGAAAACCCGACGACGCCACGGGCCGCCTCATCCTCGCCCGTACCCAGACGCGGCTCGGACGCCACAGCGAAGCATGGCGCAACTACGAACTGCTGCTGACCACGGCCACGCAGCCCGATCTCGACCTCTACGGCGAGGCCATCGAATCGATGGTTCTGGCGACGAACAGCTATGTCTCCCCCGAAGCCGAGGCGATCGCGGACCGGGGAATGAAACTCGATCCGAAGAATGCGCGGTTCCGCCACTACAAGGCTCTCGCCCTCTCGCAGCGCGGCAAGGTCGACGAGGCGCTGATCCGCTGGGCCGACCTGCTCGACGATGCGGAGCCGTCCGATACCTGGGTGGCGATGGTCTACGACTATGCCAGCGAGGCCGCCGATGCCCTCGGCGTTCCGCCTCCCCCCCGCCCCGACGGTGCCCCCGGCCCCACGAGAGAGGACATGGCCGCCGCTGCCGCCATGCCCGCCGCAGACCGCAATGCGATGATCGAAGGAATGGTCGCGACCCTCGCCGAGCGTCTGGCCGAAGACCCCGACGACCTGCAGGGCTGGCTCCGGCTCATCCGCGCCTACACGGTGCTGGACCGCACGGAACAGCGCGACAAGGCCGTCGAGATGGCGCGCAACACCTTCGTGGGCGATACGAAAGCCCTCGAACGCATCGACGAAGCCAGCCGGTGATGCTCGCCGGCGACACCGCTGCCTTTCTGGAGATGGTCGGCCCCGCGAGCGCCCTGCTCGGCCTGGACCCCGGCACCAAGACCATCGGCGTCGCCATCTGCGACGAACGCCGCACGCTCGCCTCGCCGCTGGAGACGATCCAGCGGAATGGCCTGCGCGCCGATCTCGAACGCCTGCGGCAGCTCGTCGCCCAGCGCGAGGCGCGCGGCATCGTCCTCGGAATGCCCGTCAACATGGACGGCACCCCCGGACGCCGCGCCCAGTCCGTGCGCGCCTTCTCGCGCAGTATCGAGGCGGCGCTGGTCCTGCCCGTGATCCACTGGGACGAGCGGCTCTCGACGGTCGCCGCCACCGAAGCGATGATCGATGCCGAAATCAGCCGCGTCAAACGCTCCCCCCGCATCGACGCCGCCGCCGCCGCCTCCATCCTGCAAGGCGCCATCGAAACCTTCGCCGCCGATGCCGCGCGACGGACAGACCGCTGAGGGGCAGTCGCACGGCGGAGTTTTTCCTGGCGCGGAGAAGCGACCACCGAGAGACCTGCATCGCAGTCGCGTCAGGGCCGGGTCTCCGACACGCTCACCATGAGCATCCAAACCGAAATCGATGCGCTGGACCGGGAGAACCTCGCGGAGGAGATCGAAAGCCTGGGACTGAACCATCACCGCCAGTTGGTCAGCCGCAGAGCACCGCGCGCTTGACAGGCCCGTGGTGAACCGGTCTATATGTTCCTGTTTTGTTTTAACAGGAAGACATATCGCCCGATGGACCTGTCCCTCGCTATCGAGATCAACCGGCAAGCCCTGCTGCGGATCGTGGCCGGGCTGTTCGTGCAGTTGGGTCTGGTGCCGGGGGGCAGTCTCGTGGAAACGGTTTCGCGGCGGCTGCACGGGATGATCTTCCATGTGCTGCGCCCGGCGGAATCCGCCGTGCGGCGACTGATCGTCATGGAAGCACGGGAGATGGTCGCACCGGCGTATCGGGCGCGGAGCGGGCCGGGCGGCCCGATTGCGCGGTCGAAGGACGGCGCGCGTATTCCGGCCTTTCCGCTGTTCGATCCGCGCATGAACCCCGAGCCGAAGCCCAGGCGCCGTTCGGGCCATCGCCCGCGCATCTTCTTCTTCGACGGCATGGACGAGCCGGTGACGACGCCCGTAGCCCCGACACCGGACGATCCGGTATCGGCCGTGGCGCTCTGTCGACGATTGCTGTCGATACGGGCGGCACTGGAAGACCTGCCGAAACAGGCGAGGCGATTGGTGCGGGCCATGGCGCGGCCTTCCTGCAAATGGAAGCGGGTGATGCGCTATGCCCGACCGCCGGGGCATCGGCAGGATGGCAAGCGCGAGATCGATACGATCCTGCGCAGCCTGCAGACCTTCGCGCTCTGGATCACCGAAGCGCCGGATACGGGGTAGATTTTCATCGGATCGAGCGTGGGTTGCCCTTCTTCCGGCGGGAGAGGGGGATCTCGTCGTGCGCGATGCACACGGATCAGTCGTCGAAGCGGCGGACGACGAGCACGGCATTGAGGCCGCCGAAGGCGAAGGAGTTGGAGAGCGCGAAGGGAATGTCGGATTCGCGGGCCTCGTTCGGCACGACGTCGAGATTACAGTCGGGGTCCGGTTCCTCGAAATTGGCGGTCGGCGGCACGATGCCGGACCCGAGCGCCGAGAGGGTCGCCGCCATTTCCAGCGCCCCTGCCGCCCCGATGCAATGGCCATGCATGGATTTGGTCGAGGAGACGAGAAGGCGGTCGGCATGGTCGCCGAAAACCTGACGGATCGCGGCACACTCGATCCTGTCATTGGCCGCCGTGGCCGTGCCATGGGCATTGATATAGGCGATCTCGCCGCCATCCAGACCGGCATCGGAGAGGGCGGCGCGCATGGCCCGCGCGGCCCCGTCGAGGGAAGGCTGGACGATATCATTCGCATCCGCCGTCATGCCGAAGCCGACGATCTCGCCCATGATGTCGGCCCCGCGCGCCCTGGCGGCCTCCATCTCCTCCAGCACGAGGATCGCGGCCCCTTCGCCCTGCACCATGCCGCTGCGGGTCCTGGAGAAGGGGCGGCAGGTGTCCTTCGACATGACCCGCAGGCCTTCCCATGCCTTGAGGACGCCATAGGTCAGGCCCGACTCGCAGCCCCCCGTCACGGCCGCATCGGCCATGCCGCCCCGGATCAGGTGAAAGGCCTGTCCGATGGCGTGGTTCGAGGAAGCGCAGGCCGTGGAGACGGACCATGCCGGACCCTTCAGGCCATGCTCCATGCTGATCCAGCTCGCCGGAGCATTGGCCATGAGTTTGGGGACCGTGAAGGGATGAACCCGCTGTTTGCCGTCGCGGTAGATGAGGCGGTAATTGTCGTCCTGCGTATGCTGACCGCCCATCGAGGTGCCGATGATCGTGGCGGTGCGCATCCCCAGTTCGTCGGTGAAGGCGATGCCGGATCGTCCGACCGCCTCCTTCGCTGCCGTCAATGCCATCTGGGTGACGCGGTCGCGCAGGGTCATTTCGTTCTTGCTGAAATGATCGGTGGCGACATAGCCCTTGGCCTCGGCGGCAATGCCGATGGTCAGGCCGTCGGTCTCGATCAACTCGATAGGGCCGATGCCGGACCGGCCCGCCCGCAAGGCATGGACATGGGCGTCGTACCCGATGCCGAGCGCGGACACGACGCCCGTTCCGGTGACGACCACACGTCGCATCAGAGGATCAAACCTTCTCCGCAGTGAGCTTTATCACTCCGTCTTCGACGGCCTTCACGGTGGAAATATCGAATTCCCCGGAATTCGGCTCATTGGCATTGTAGGGGACCGAGACGCCGAACTCCTCCTCGATGGCGAAGACGATCTCCACCAGCCCGAGGGAATCGAGACCCAGGTCGTCCATGGTCGATTCGGGTGAGACCTGCTCGACGTCGATCATCGCCTGTTCGGCGACGATGACGCGGACCCGCTGGCGTATGTCATCGCTCATCGAAATTCTTTCCCGGTGGCTATCCGCCGCTTGCGCGCAGGGAATAGGTCAATTAGCCGGTACTGTCCATTGATGAAAGGCGTTTTTTCAGGGCTTCTACGGTGTCCATCAATCTCGGCAACCGCCGGATCGCCATCACGGATCGCACCGCCTCGTCGCGCGGCATGGCCGGAACACCCATCACGATGGACCGGCCCCGGACGTTGCCGGCCACGGCGGACGCAGCGGCAACGAGGACATCCGAGCCGATCTTGAGGTGATCCGCGACGCCCGCCTTGCCGCCGAGTACGACCCGGTCGCCGATCTGCACGCTGCCCGCGATGCCGACCTGCGCGCAGAGCATACAGGTTTCGCCGATGCTGACATTATGGCCGATCTGGACCTGATTATCGATCTTGGTACCCGAGCCGATGCGCGTATCGCGAAGGGTTCCCCGGTCGATGGTGGTCCCCGCTCCGATCTCGACGTCGTCGCCCAGGGTGACGGCGGCAAGGGAATGGATGCGTTCGAGGGCCAGGTTCTGCGTGGCGGATTCGCTGCCACCGCCGGATTTCGCCGCTTCGACCGCGCCGATATCGGGGGTGACGAAAGAGAAGCCGTCCGCGCCGATGACGGCATTCTGGTGGATGATCGCCCGCGCGCCGATGATCACGCGGCTGGCGATGCGCGCTCCGGCATGGACGAGAGCGCCCTGCCCCAGCACGGCATCCTCGCCGATGGAGGCATGGGAATGGATCGCGCTGCCCGCCCCGATGCTGGCCCGCGCGGCGACATGGACGAAGGGACCGATGCGGACAGCCTCGCCGATTTCGGCCCCCGGCTCGACGATTGCGGAAGGATGGATGCCGGGGGCCAGGGCATCGGGTATCGCGAAAGCGCGGGTCGCATGGGCCATGGCATAGCGGGGGCGGGGAGCGAGGATGGCCGCTTCCAGCCCCGCCGCGCGCCAGTCAGCCCCTTGCGCGACGAGGCCGACGCGGGCCGATCCCGGCTCGATCAGCTTCAGGAAGTCGGGGGAACTGGCCATGACCAGAGCATCCGGCCCGGCCATCGACGGATGCACCAATCCCGTGACACGGATCGCGCCGTCCCCCTCGAACGTCGCGCCAAGGGCTGTCGCAAGATCGGCGACCGTGTGGGATTCGGCCATGGACCTCTCCGATCGTCAGGAATTTGCCCGCAGGGCGCGCGCCAGGATTTCGTCGCGCTCATAGACGTCTTCGCGGAAATTGAGAACCCCCGCTTCATCGACCCACGAGGTCAGGTAGATCAGCGAAATCGGGATCGGGCGATCCAGCGGGACATTGGTTTCCTTGCCGGTGGCCAGCGTTTCCTCGATCATGGTGCCGGGATCGTCGGTCTGCTCGGACAACAGCAGCCATGCGAGGGCAAAGGGGCGCTCGACCCGGACGCAGCCGTGACTGTAGGCGCGCGTGTCGGAGGCGAAGAGATGCTTCGACGGCGTATCGTGCAGGTAGACGTTGTAGCCGTTCGGGAACATGAACTTGACGTTGCCCAGCGCGTTGCCCTTGCCGGGGCGCTGGACCACGCCCATGTCGGACACGCTCTCGCGGGTCTCGGCCTGCCAGTCCACGGTCGCCGGATCGATCTTCTTGCCGCCGCGCAGCAGGATCATGTTGTTGCGTTCGAGCCACGACGGATCCTTCTGCATGTCGGGCAGGATTTCACGGCGGATGATGCTGCGCGGGACCGTCCATGTGGGATTGAGGACGATATAGCTCATGTGATCGTTGAATTCGGGGGTCTGGAGCCGCCGCTCGCTCTTGCCGATGACGACACGCGCATCGTGGACCGGGGCACTGGCATCGTCGTAGACGGTCATGCGGAAATCGGGCTGGTTCACCTCGATCCGGCGGCCCGTCATCTTCTTCTGGCGCCAGCGGAGGCGTTCGAGATTGAGCATGGCCTGCGCGAGGCGCATACCGAGGGGCGCGTTAAGCGCGCGCAGGGTCGCGGGGCCGGCGATGCCGTCGGCAGTGAGACCATGGCGCTGCTGGAAGGCCGCGACTGCGCCCATCAGGCGCTCGTCATAGACCGCGACATCGGGATCGCTGGTGACACCCGACAGATCGGGTTCGGGAGCGAGGTCGCCCATCGCCATCAGGCGACGCCGCAGCTTCGCGACGTTGACGGAGACCGCACCGGGGGCAAGGCCGCCCGGTTCGACGGGTTCGCCCCAGCCGCCCCGGTTCACCTGATCCATCATCTCGAGGACGGCGGCGCGCAGATTGCGATAGCGCACATTCGACGGCGCGAGGCCGTCGAGCAGGGCATGGATGTCCTCGGCCTGTGCCGCCCGGTCGAGCAGGCGGACCGGATCGACCCGAGCGGGGTCGACATGGACGCGGGCTTCGAGACTTTCGGGGTCGACCATGCCGGAGACGAGATCGGTGGCATAGCGCATATAGGCGATCGACAGGGCGCGTTCGAGCCTCTGGGCGGCCTGAAGACCGGGCTTGGCCTCGAAGGCTTCGATCATTCCACGCAGGGCTTCGAAGTCGTAACGCGAGGGTGGGAGACCATGGCCCGGCGCAGCCGCGAAATGCGCGAGAAGGGCCTTGGCCCGGTCGAGATCGTCGCGGCCGCGCACCCAGAGTTTCGGCGCGTTGCGGTCGGCAGCGAAGAGATCGAAGGCGGCGGCATAGGGATCGTAGACGCTCTGCCGCGCCTCGACGGGATCGGTCTTTGCCACCTTTCCCGGAGCCGCCTGGGCCAGACCACCGAAGGCCAGGGAGAAAACGAGTAAAATTCGCGGCATTGAAACGCGCCGAAGCGTCCGCAGTAAACCAATGTGAAAACCGTCCCTGCGATACTGGCCTCCAAATCGAAAGGCGTCCTGGGGGGACGTCATCATCCGGTCGGCGCGCGTGCCGTTCCGAAAAGCGAAGACCGTCTTGGGGACCGTATTCATGTCAGACACGCCACCTCTCCGTTCCGTATGTACCCGGCGCAGCCTGTTGGTCGGTGCCACTGCCGGTCTCCTGCTCTGTCCGTTCCGCAGCGTTGCGGCTCGTGCGGGTGATCTTCGCCGCATCAATATTTACAATCCACGAACGGATGAGCGTCTTGATGCCATATATTATGCTTACGGTGAATACATTCCGGACGTGATGGCCGAGATCGATCGCGTTCTGCGCGATTTCCGGACCAACGAGATGCATCGGATGGACCGTCGGGCGATCGATATCGTCTCGGCGACGCAGTACATGATCGGGCATGACCGGCCTTTCTCGGTCATCTCCGGGTTTCGTTCGCAGCGCACGAACGATGCGCTTCGCCGCCGCTCCGGTGGGGTCGCAAAGAACTCCTACCATATCAAGGGCATGGCGATGGACCTTCGCATGAAGGGCGTGTCGTCCGACACCGTCGCCAATATCGGTGAACGGCTCGGAGCGGGCGGTGTGGGGCGCTACAGTTCCTCGAATTTCGTGCATCTGGACAGCGGCCCGGTCCGCGAGTGGGGCCGATAGCCGCAAAAGACCGGTGCGGCATTTTCCTGCCATACACGCCGCAGGATAACGTTTACGTGGGGAGGCCCCGGCGCAAAAGCCGGCGCTTCCCCATCGTCATTCGCGCCGGCGCACGAGGTCGTCCATCAGGCCCCCGGTTCCGTAACGGACCGACGGCCGCCCGACCTTTCCGGTCCCGACCTTTGCGGTAAGGTCCTGCAATACCTCCAGTTCCCCGAAGCGCAGCATCGTCGGGTTTTCGGCCATCACCTTCGCCGTATCGGGGAGCGTTCGGCCAACTCTGGACGCGACCGCACGGGTCATACCGCCGATGCCCGAAAGCACCGATCGTTGCGATTCTGCACCGTCGGTGGTCAACGATCGTCGCCCACTGCCTTGGGCATCCCCATCGCTTCCTGCTCCGCGATGGCAACGGCGGTCAGCGCAGCCCCTGCAGCAGCTTCGCGCTGTTCGGGCGGCAGGGCCGCGAGTTCCTTGTCGGACAGGCGGACCGTGACCTCCCGGTGGGCAAACTTGATGCCGTTCTCGGCGAAGAGTTCGCGCAGGCGGGAATAGACGAGCTTGCGGGTCGTCCACTGGTCGCCGGGGCGGGTCATGAACTTCACGCGCATGATCATGGCCGAATCCTCCATCTTGTAGATACCCTGCGATTTCAGGGGCTGAAGGAATTTCGGCCCTTCGACGGGATGTTCGGAGAGTTCCTGACCCAGTTTCTTGATGAGCTTCCGCACCTTCTCGATATCGGTATCGTAGGTGACGCGGATGGGGAGTTTCACCATCACCCAGTCGCGGGAATAGTTGGTCAGGTGCGTGATCTCGCCGAAGGGAATCGTGTGCAATGCGCCGAGGTGGTGGCGAAGCTGGAAGGAGCGGATGGATATCTTCTCGACGGTGCCCTTGACCAGCGCGATGTCGATGTACTCGCCTTTGCGGAAGGCATCGTCGAACAGGTAGAACATGCCCGACAGGATATCGCGGATCAGGGTCTGGGCGCCGAAACCGATAGCGATGCCGACGACACCGGCACCGGCGAAGAGCGGGGCGACATTGATGCCCATCTTCAGCAGGATCATGACGAGAACGCTGATCGAGATGGTGAAGAGCAGAAAGTTGCGGAAGAGCGGCAACAGCGTCGCAAGCCGCGAGGCCGCACTCGCGCCGCCCCCTTCGTCCCCCGGTTCGGGTTCGAGTTCGTCGCCGCTTTCTTCCTGGATCCGGGTGTCGATCCAGATCCGGGTGGCATGGTAGACGAGATAGCCGATCAGGCAGATATCGATGACGTCCTGCACCGGATCGAGCGCGCCGCCATCCTCCAGCAGATACTGGAAATCCCAGATGTGCAGCAAGGCATAGACACCCGCGCCGAACGCGAAGATCGATGCGGTGCGCTTGGCCAGGGCCTCGAAATCACGCATTCCATGGAGCATCGCCGCGTTTCGCGACGCGATTCCGCCGGGCACCCCCCCGGCAGCGGGGCCACTGTCCTCGTCGCCATCGCCGGAGAGCGGGTCCCCTTCGATATAGGCCTGATCGACGATCCGCATTTCCTCGTCGGGTTCGGCGGTACGCGCTTCCTCGCGCCGCTGCTGGGCGATGAAGATATCGCGACGCCGCCGGAAGACGCGGGCGATGACGAAGGCGACCACGCCGTAGGCGACGATGATGGCCAGAAGCACCGTATACGCCCCGACGACGAGCGGCGCGCCACTGACGCTGCCCGAGAGCAGGCGATAGGTGAGGATCAACGAGGCACCGATGAAGTAGAGGATCGCCAATGGTGCCCATATGGCGGAGGAAAAACGCTGTAACCGCGTCGTTTCCACGATGTTGCATTCACCCAGGATCGCGCGGCTGATCGCCCTGCGATTCACGATCACCATGGCGATGTTGACGATCACCATGATCGCCGTCGCGACGAGCGTCACCGCATTGTGGGTAAGGATTTTCGCGCCGATATCCTCGATCCAGTAGCAGAAGGCCAGAAGCGCGATGGAGACGGCGATCGTGCTCCAGAGCCAGCCGAAGAGCTTGCGGGCTTCCCGATCCGTAAGACAGGGAATGCGGTAGTTCGACAGGTATGGCGACAGGACCATCCGCCAGATGATCGCCGACGTCCGCGCCGCAGCGATCGACAGCACGATGACGATCAGGGTCTTCTGGGTGATGTCGCTGGACGTATCCAGAAACGACGCGATCATCAGGGCGACCATCAGCAACGACAGCAGGATGCCGACGAGGCCGATTGCCGCCCGCAAGGCGAGGATGGGAAGTTTCTCGACGAGTCCTTCGGGACTGGGTTTCTGGAGGGGGATGAACCACGGACCGCATAGCCTGACCCCGTAGATCTGCCACTCGATCAGATAGGCGATCGCGAAGAAAAGCAGCGTCCAGCCCAGCAGGATCGGGAAATATCGCGCTTCACCCGTCGGACTCTTCTCGCGCAGATGCAGGAGGATGTCCGGTACGACCCGTGGCATATAACGCAGGATTTCGCCGGTCCGCTTGCTCACCCGCTCGATGCTCAGCTGCGTTTCCGACAGCATCGAAAGTTCCTGCGCAGCCGCAGCGTATTGATCCGGCCCCGCTTCCTCGCCGGGATTTACGCTGCCCTCGGCCAATTGTCCGTAGACTGCGCCCTCCTGGGCCACGGCGGGCTGCATGGCGAACAGCAGCGCCACGGCGAGAAACACCACGCCGAGCAAGGCACGAAATGAGGATGTCGCGTTTCGCATTACACGTCGAGTATAGCGCCTTCGATCCGTGCCGTCTGCATTGCATCGCTTCACATTGCATCGCTTCACCGTGTCGCGAGGTCTCTATACGCCCGTGGTACACGTCTGTTAGGGCTGTGCGACCGTGCCGGGAACGGCGCTTCGAGCGGAGACCGCACCTGTGTTGACCGATTCCGGAACGGAGAGCCTCTCTGCGAGCGTCAGGGTGGCGGGCGATCCCGTCGCACCGCGTATCATGCTCTACAGTCACGATACCTATGGCCTCGGGCATATCCGTCGCGCGCGGACCATCGCCATGGCGCTGGCCGCGCGATTCGAAGGGGCGAGCATCCTGATCGCCACCGGCTCGCCCATCGTGGGACGGTTCGATTTTCCGCAGGGTGTCGATTTCGTGCGCATACCCGGCGTCGTGAAGCTGGCGAGCGGAGATTATGCTTCCGACACCATGCATCTGGACATCGCGCAAACGGTGACGCTGCGCGAGCGTATCCTGCGCGTGACGGCCGAAGCCTTTGCGCCCGACCTGCTGATCGTGGACAAGGAGCCGACCGGCCTGCGCGGAGAGATGCTGCCGACGCTCGAACATCTGCGCAAACGGGGTACTCGCATCGTGCTGGGTTTGCGCGACGTGCTGGACGAGGCGGGCGCGCTCAAATCGGAATGGATCCGCAAGGGCTCGATAAAGGCCATCGAGAACTATTACGACGAACTCTGGATCTATGGCCTGAGCAAGATATTCGAACCGCTGGCCGGCCTGCCCCTGACGGAAGCGGTGCGCGACCGGGTCCGGTATACCGGATACCTGCGCCGCGAAGCACCGGATGACTGGCCCGAGCCGCATATGGCCGAGCGGGTGCCGCGTGGCTCGGTGCTGGTGACGCCGGGCGGTGGCGGCGACGGGGAGGCGCTGATCGACTGGGTCCTGCGGGCCTACGAGGCCGATACACGGTTGTCGGTCCCGGCGCTGATCGTCTTCGGCCCGTTCATGAATGCCGAGCGGCGCACCGAATTCGAGCGGCGCGCACATCGCTTCCGCAATATCCGCACCCGGAACTTCGACTCGCGACTGGAGAGGCTGATGATCGAAGCGCGGGGCGTGATCGCGATGGGCGAGATCGGAAGAGCACACGTCTGAACTCCAGTCACACAGTGATCTCGTATGCCGTCTTC
>ENA-ORXM01002306-ORXM01002306.1-marine-metagenome-genome-assembly--contig:-NODE-2306-length-22718-cov-19.892231_pt1 | contig 22718 bp, 18 predicted proteins | sample MGYA00237867_ERZ511480 | MGnify/ENA primary metagenome ERZ511480 (study PRJEB26309, sample SAMN06266103) | marine metagenome | isolation source: Algal blade | place: United Kingdom:Sidmouth, United...
ACTTTTGTTTCAGGTTGTGTAGATAGATGCAAACCTTTAGACATGGTCAATTATCGCCAGGCAGTTCCTGATTTGTTTTCAAATACAGTTAAATCAGAAATTGTAACTGACCGTTTTATTGGAGTAGATAAAGAATATGATGATATAGACAATGACGGTGATGTAGATATTTTATTTACAAAATCTAATATGCTTCACTATTTAGAAAATACAGCAGGATATTGTAATGTACCAAGTTATCCAAATCCCTCAGTTTCTCTAAATATATCAAATTGTTATTCATTTCGTTTATATGATTGGGATAGAGATGGAGCTAATGATTTAATCGTTCATGAATCTAATCCAATTTTGGGAAATGGAATTTTTCTTTATCTGTATGATTATATTAATGGTACATTTCAGTCAAATCCGACAATGTTACTAAGAAATGGCTCAGTTGGAACTAATCAATTCCCTTTCGATCCACAACAGTTAATTGAAGTTGGAGATTTAAACAATGATGGTTATCCTGATATTCTAATTAGTGGACAAGGAGCAATATATGGCACAGCGTATTTTGAGAATGATGGTTTCAACAATTTTGTTTTTGTATCACCTCAAACTCCTGGTAGTCTATTTCTACCTGACAATTCCGGTAGTTACCATTGCCCGGAATTGTATGATGCAGATTGTAAAAATGGTTTAGATATACTATTGTCAGACCCACTTTTTGGTTCACCCAATGTTGGAGGTGCAAGGATGTATTTTCACGAAAATACGGGAGTACCAAATGCACCAGGTACAATACCCAATATCAATACAACGGGTATTCCAAATCAGTTTGGGTTTGATGATATTCCACAAAGTACTAATACTGATTTGGCTTGCGATTGGATAATTACCAGAATAGTAGATTTTTATAATGATGGTTGTCCTATTGCAGTATCTTATAATCCTTGTAATCAAGAAATTTTCTTTTATTACCAACAAAACTGCGTTTGTTCCAATCAAAATTTCGTTGCAAGTGAATTAGAAAATAATTGTTTGGTTTTTGATAGAACCTTAAATAACCAAGCATCTGCAAGTTCCACAATACTAAACAATATTAATACACAAGATTTCACTTTTGAAGCATGGATTTCAGGAAACGAAAGCGATCAAGATGGTTATCCAATTATTTTCTCAAATAGAATCGGCAATACTGGTGCCATATTCGGACTACACGATGCTTGGCCAGCTACAGGAACTTTTAAACTATTATTTGTACAAATTGGGCAGCAAAATTATTTTATTGTTGATAATGGTACTTATAACCACAGCTTGTTAGATGGTGATTGTCACCACGTTGCTATTACAAGAGCAGGCAACACCTTAACTTTTTTTATAGATGGACAAATAATAGATACTCGTGCAATTGCAAGTACCGTAAATTTAGATTTATCCTCAACTGCTAATTTAACTATAGGATACGACTTTGTAAGCCCGAATTCTTTTAATGGTTCTATTTCTGATATAAGAATTTGGAGTACTGCAAGAACACCAGCTCAAATTAACAATAATATGATTGCACAACTGGCAGGTAACGAAACAAATCTGGAGGCCAATTGGTTAATGAATGAGGGAACAGGACAAATACTAAATGACAACTCAATAAATGGAAATAATGCAATTTTAGGAAACAATGCAAATATTGAAAATATTGATCCAATGTGGGATACTGATTGTTGTTTACCTTACAATCCCTGCCCACCCATTATTGTAAACAACGATGTTCCAATTATGGACGGGCTATATCATGCTGACCAAACAATAGAGTCTTCCGGAACAGTTCCACCAACAGGTAATGTTCATTTTAAAGCTGGTCAGAACATTTACTTAAAAAGCGGTTTTGGTGTGGAGGCAGGAGCTAATTTTAGTGCTAATATTGCCCCTTGCGATTGCAATTTACCAGCACCCAATAATATAATTATTGATAATACCGATGCAAATGACATTTATTTGAGTTGGAATGCAGTATCTGGAGCTATTTCATATTATATTGAATATGTAATTGATGGAGGATCTACGACTTATCACTACACCAATAATACAAACATTGTGATACCATTTGTAGTTGGGTTAGACCATCAATATACTGTTTTTACAAATTGTGGGGAAACGGGTAGCCAAGGACCAACAGTTGGGTTTACCAATAGTGCCGAATGTATCGATTGTGATCCTGCGGAAAATGTTGATGTTACTTTTGAAAATGACAGCTTAGTAATTAGTTGGGATGGGGCTGAAAATGCAAGTTTCATCAACTTTGCTTTTTATGATGATATGGGGAATCTCATTTTTTTTACAGAAGAAATTAATACACCAGGTGCTCCAGGTTCAACAATTATATTGCCAAATGATTTCCCTGGTGGGGTATTTCCCGATGTGTTTGAAGTTGGTGTTTCAGTTACTTGTGATATACCGCAACAAAGATCTACTTTTGAACCTGAAAATAATATTGGCTGCCACGAATTAAGAATTATTATTATCGTTTCTGATGATGAACCATGGAAATATGGAGACTACTGTGGAATGCCAGCTGAACGACCCTATAAAATTTTATGTTCTCATACAAACTTTAGTGTAACAATGGCAAAGTTTCAATGTATGCATTGTAATAGCAATGGATTTGGGTGGCAAAATGAAAGCGATGTTATCGATTGTAAATCAAACTGTGCGTGTAAATAGTCAATTATTATAAAACAAGAGGCTATTTCGATTTCCCCAAAATAGCTTCTTGTATTTTTTTTGATAACCATGGTTTGTTGGGCACTGCGACAGACTCCAACAAGTTTTTTAATTCTTCAAAATTTAAAGTACTAAAATTTGTCTGTAATTTCATCAGTTTGGCTACCCAATTTATAAATGTTTTGTTTAACTCTCTGTGTATTTCACTTAGTTGTTGGCTTCTTTTGGGGTTAAGTGCTACTCTAAACTTATTAATTAGCGACTCCAAAAATAGGTATTCTTTCATTTCGTAAAATATCATTATTTCTAACCGCAATACCGCTAATCTAAAATCTATCCCACTAAAATTAGTTTTGACCAGGTTGTTTCTTGCCGTTTCGTAATTACCACTGTAAAATTCTAAACGAGCAAGTGCATAGCTTTTCATATCAACTGCAATATGCTGTGGGGTCAATTTGTCGCTATGTTTATAAACAAAATCTTTACACCACTCCAATTCGTTATTCAAAATGCCTAACTCCAATATGTTTTTAAAAACAGAAAGATACAACTCCCCTCTATAAAACAATAGGCCAGTTTCTAATAATTGTTTGTTAAACAAAAAGCTGTACTCAGTATATTCTTTAGTTTTGCCATTAAAAATATTGTGCAAAATGTTTTTAACTAAAATAGAAAGATTGTAGGAAATCTCTTCATCAATATTATCTCTGCATTTTAATATTAAATTTTTGATGGTCTCAAAATCGGTTTTAGTAGATTTATTATAAGCTATAAAACGATAAATTCTAATTAGTAAAACTAATAATATATCATTATCTTTTGTTTCGTCATTTAGTATTTGATCTAATTGTTCAATCAATAAGTAATTGAATTTTTGATTGGTCAATTTTTCAATATTAACTTTTGCGATTTCTAAATAATACTTTTGAGCTAAATAAAACTGATCTAAAGCATCACTAGTCTCTTGTAAGTTTGATCTATTTTTTTTGTCATCATTATTTAGTGATAGGTAATTAGCTTTTTGTTCTTCTAACAAATATTTATTATATAAATTTTGATAAGACAATTTCTCTTTATTTAATACCACTTTCGTTTTAGCATAAACCTTCTCAAACATTTTCAATTCATCCCCATCAATCAAATGCTCCATCAACAAACTACTTTTCAAAAACGCTTTCTCTTTCAATTTTTCTTGAGCAACAAAATCTAAAGCCAACAAGTAAATGCGACTTAAATACTTAACTAAGTTAGTAGCAGCTACTGGCTTTTTATTTTTTGGTAATTGATGTTCAAAATATGCTTGGAAGCTTTTTTTGCTGCTGCTAAGTATATATTTTTTCACTATTTTATATATATAACACAGCTCTTCACTTTTGTTAAAGTAAGGCGAGTTTATGTAATCCTCAAAGTGATTGAGCCTCCTTTTACCAAAAGTGCTTAAAAATTTAAATACTTTTTTGTCTTCCAAATTATAAAATAATTTACCGTTTAATAGTTAAAATAACTAAAATGAGTATGCGGAGATTTAGGCATAAGTCGTAGATTTTCAATTATTTAAGCTTTTCATACTTTATATAAAAACCGCAAAACACCTTTCAAAAGTCGAAATAATTGTAATTGCTTCTCCCTTATATCAAAACTAAATTTGTGCTAACAAAAACAAACAACTAAGTTATGAATACAACAACGACCAATGCAATTAATTTTAAAATTACAAAAAGCCATCAATCAAATTGGGCTAACACAAATGTAGAAACCAATATTGAAAACCTTAATAAATTGAAAACTAAAATTAATTACGCCATGCACACCAACAAGCCAATCATTTATTTAAATGTAACTATATTAAACAAAAGTTGCTTAGAAGTTTTGAAAATTGCCAAACAATGTAACGTATCAGTTGTCTTCTTAAATAATGAAACCACCAATAAAATTGAGATAAAAGACAAAACACCTGAATTTGAAAGTAGCATCAAACTTCGCTTGGAAGACGGCATACGCATTTTAAAACTAAAAAATATTGTTAGGTTACAAGCAGTTTCAAACTACACTTTTTTTTATACCACCTTGTCTACTAAACCATTTATAAGTGCAAAAACGTTAAAATTTTATGACAGGCAATTAGGTAATACTCAGTTTCTACGTACCCATCGCTCGCATTTAGTAAACAAAGCATTTATACAATCTTACATTCCAACAATGCAAAAAAAATTAGTATTAACTACTGGAGATGAAGTGGAAATTTCAAGAAGAAAGTTAGCAACGGTATTAAAAAATATGAAGCCTCAAATTTAAGATGCTTTTAAAAATGTAAAACTACCAAACAAGCATTGCTAATTAAAACCCAAAACTAAAAACACTTTATTAAAGCCTGTTGCAAAATAACGCAATGGGCTTTTTACTTTTATGTTTCTTTTCTAAAAAAAAATAAACTAATGCGTAGGTAGGTGTTTTTATTTGCTAATTGTATTTAAGATGAATTCAATTTTATAATTAATAAATAAAAAATATGATAAGAAACTTTACTTTAATTTTAGGCGTGGGTGTACAAAGGTGGCGAGCTATGCTTCGCTGCCTTTTTTATATTTAAAAAAAAACTGTTGTACCAAATTTGAAAATTAAATATTTAACTTTACGCCTTAGTAAGTTTTTATTTTCAATGTCAAACAAATCTTTATGTGATGAACAGGTGTACTCTCAAATATTTTTAGAGTACTCTACCACTTTGTTTAATTATTTATATTACAAATGTGGCGACGAAGCTTTAGCAAAAGATGTTACTCAAGACGCATTCTTAAAACTTTGGCAACATTGTAAAAAGGTAAACTTACCAACTGCAAAAGGTTATGTTTTTAAAATAGCCAACAATACCTTGTTAAATACTTATGCTAAGCAAAAAGTACAACTAAAATTTAGCTACATAAAACAAGCACAACATACTAATGAAAGTCCTCAGTTTGTTTTGGAAACAAAAGAACTGCTACAACAAATTAATAAGGCAATTTCGGCTTTGCCAGAAAAACAAAGAATAGTTTTTCTATTAAGTAGAATAGATAAGAAAACCTATAAAGAAATTGCCGAAATAATTGGCATAAGTAGGCAGGCTGTTGAAAAACGGATTTATAATGCCTTAGATGCCTTGCGCAAAGTTTCAGCAAATATTAAATAAGTAAATTAATATAAATACTCAATTAATTTTAAAATTTAAAAATGGAGAATGATAAAACTTTACACGATTGGATAAATAAAACAATAGTAAAAAAAGAATTAGATAAATTTAAACAAAGGCCAGAATATGAAGAACTAAACAAACTAAGTAAAGCAACCGAGGGAATGCAAGCACCTAAGTTTGATAAAGATGCAATGTTGAAAGAGATATTGGCAAGCCCAAAAAATGAAGAGCAGTTAGCAACCAAAACAAAGCGATTGCCAATATGGTTGCCCTTGTTAGCTGCCGCATCGCTTGTTTTATTTTTAACAATTTTGTTTTACCCACGCAACAATGTTGTGGAATTGGCAACTTTAATTAATGAACAACAAACAAAAGAATTGCCCGATGGCTCTAAGCTAACACTTTATGCTAACAGCCAACTAAACTATAATGCAAGCAATTGGGATGTGGCAAGAGAATTGCATTTAACTGGTTTTGCTAAGTTTGAAGTAGCAAAAGGAAAGCCATTTAAAGTATTAACCGATTTTGGGCAAGTAGAAGTTTTAGGGACGGTTTTTACGGCAAAAACAGAAGGCAATGAATTTAATGTTTATTGTACAGAAGGGAAAGTGAGCGTTTCTAATATTAATAAAAATTTGAGTGATGAGATTACTAAAAACGAATCGATAAAAATTATAAAAGATGCTGGAATGTTGGTTTACCTAAACGGAATTACAAAACTAAAAGAGGTTAAATTGGCAACTGCTTTAAATGAACTTGAAGATCAATATAAAATAAAAATTGAAGTAGGTAATATAGCGCTAACAGAAAAGGTGACTTGTAATTTTCAGCATAAAAACTTAAAGGCTGCTTTAAATACAGTTTTAGGCCCATTAAATATTGTAAACAAAATAAATGATAATGTAGTTATTTTAAGTAGATGAGAATAATCTTATTAACTATATTATATGTTTCGCTTTCCATTTTGGTTGGCGCGCAAAGTAAATCTTTTAATGTTGCGATAAAAAACCAATCTTTAATTAAAGTGTTAAAAGAAGTAGAAAAGAAATATGATTTATTTTTTTCTTATAAAGTAAGAGATGTAAAAAATGTAGTTGTAAATTTAAACATCAATACAAATTCAATTAAAGATTTGTTACATCAATTGCTGGCCACAACCACGCTTCATTTTGAAATTGTTGATGGTAATTTTGTGGTGATAAAACAAAAGACAAACAACATCAACGCATCTAAAACAAAAACTATTTGTGGTACTGTTTACGATTATCAAAATAAAAAACCTTTGCCTTATGCCAATGTAATAGTAGAAAACACAAGCAATGGCACCACTACAGATGAAGATGGCAATTTTGAACTTAATTACCAATTAACAGCTAATGAAAAACTAAAGGTTAGTTATGTAGGTTATGAAACACAAAGCATAGCAGCCGCTAAATTTACAAACAAAAATTGCCCTACTATTTTGTTGCAAATGCCTGCTATTGAAGAAGCCTTTTTAGTAATTAAAGACTACTTAACAGATGGTGTTAATGTTGAAAGCAATGGCGCATCTACAAATATAAAACCTTTATTAATGGGTAATATGCCCGGTATTATTGAGCCTGATGTGCTTTCTATTATACAATTTTTGCCTGGCGTTGCAGCACCTTCCTCTAAGGCTTCTGATATTTATATTAGAGGTTGTACGCCCGATCAAAATTTAATAATTTGGGAAGATATACCTATTTACCATACGGCTCATTATTTTGGTATGGTCTCTTCTATTAATCCATTTATAATTAAAAATGCTAACATTTACAGAGGTGGTTTTAATGCTACTTATGGTGGTCGCATTGGTGGCGTAATAGAGTTATTGTCGCCCGATGAAAAAGCTTATAAAAACAATTTTGGCTTGGGTGCAAATATGACACACGCACAAGCCTATGCGCACAAAAAAATGAAGTTTGGCAATAAACTAGCTGCTGTTACTTTTTCTTTAAGAAGATCTTATAATGAAATTTTTGAAAGCCCAACATTTAAAACTTATACTTCTATAAGCCAACAAGGCTTGTTGTTTAAAGTTGCGGAATTGGATAGTTTGAAAAAAGAACAAATTGATATTAAGAACGATTTCTATTTTTTAGATGCTAACTTTAAATTTTCTACCCAAATAAATAGCCGAAACAAGTTTCAACTATCTGGCATGTATGCAGTTAATAATTTTAATGATGAAATAAAGGAGAGTAGAAGAAGGAGTTTCAATCAAACCGACAGCCTATATTTAATTAATCGAGGTTTAAGTTTAAAGTGGCAACATCAATGGAATAATAATGTAGCAACTGTAGTAAAAGCCATTGTTGCTAACGACAGTTTAAACTATAAATACAAAGTAATAGCAGCCGAAGGAGAAAAACCTATTATTGATGCGCATAGAAAAAATAGTGTTACCGATAGGCAGCTTGTTTTGCACAATAATTTTGATGGTAGTAAGGGGCAAAATTGGCAAATAGGTTATCAATTTACTAATTACAAAGTTAACTATAGTATTTCGGAAGAGGAACGAAGAGAATTTTTAGAGGAGCACTTGTTGGGCAATGTTGATTTGCATGCTTTGTATGCGCATTTTCAAAATCCTATAGAAAATAAAATTGGTGTGCAAGCGGGTGTTAGGCTTAGCCAAAGTAGTATAGATAGGAAATTTAGCAAAAACAAAGTTAAATTTGAACCACGCATTAGGGTAGATTGTAAGTTGTCAAAATCAATTAGTGTACACAGTAGTTTTGGCTTGTATCATCAAGTGCTTGGCCAAGTAGCGGTTTTTAAAGGAAGTAAATTAGGCTTTGAATTGCCGATATGGGAGTTGGCAAACAAAGAGAGTGAAGTACAAAAATCTGAAATGTACCAAGTAGGTTTAATGTACAAAGCTAACGATTGGGTAGTTGATGTACAAGCTTATAAAAGAAAAGTGAACGGCATTAGCAGCAGGGCATACAGCATAGAAACCATACCACAAAACAGGCCAGAGGCTGGCAATTCTAACATTGTTGGTATTGATGTTTTGCTTAAAAAACGTATTGGCAAGTTTAGAAGCTGGTTAAGTTATTCGTTGAGTAAAGCCGATTTAACTTTTGAAATTAATGAACAAAAAACCACCTTTCCTTCTAACTACGATCAACGGCATATATTAGATTATACCAACCTATTGCGTTTAAATAATTGGCAATTTTCAGCTGGCTTTAAAATTAGTAATGGCCTGCCTTATACAGAAATGGTTGGTTTTGAATACCTCAATTTAACGTCGGTTGAAATACCGCCTGAGCAAAAAGAACCAAAACCATACATACGTATTTACGGCCCAATTAATGGTAATGTTTTGCCTATTAATACCACACTAAATTTAAGTGCCAACTATCAATTAAAGCCACTTAACAAAAAATGGAACGCACATTTTACCACTTCAATTGTTAATTTGTTAAATGCTAATAATATTTACGAACGAACTTATATTGTTAGCGATGAAAACGGAAAAGACGAAATTAAAGCAATTGATAAAACAAGCTTACCTTTTACCCCAAATGTAAGTATAAGGTTTGTGTGGTAGTTTTCCTTTTATATTCTTCTAATAATTAAGCCTCAAATGCCGCTTAAAATTGAGCTGCTCCATCGGGCGTTAAAATATGATAACCAAATTAGCGTGCAGATTTTCTGCACGCTGTGCATTTACTTTAGCTACGAAATCATAATTATGGCTTAGCTCTCCTAATCAAACAGATAACCATAAAAATGGCGGAATGCTGAAAAGCCAGAATAGAGTAATCACTAAACAATTAATTAAAAACAAAATTTATGGCCATTCTAAAATTAAGTAGAATTAAATTAATCCCCATTTTTATAGTTGCATTTTGTATTGCAATTACCTCTTGTACGCAAAAAGAAATACTTCTTGAAGTTATAGAGCTAAGTACAGAAATTTTAGATTTAAAAACAACAGATGATAGCGGTACAATAGTTGAAAGCGCACCTTGTGGCAATTTTAGGAACGCTTGCTATACTAAACTTGGCAATGTAAAAGTTTATTTTGACTAGTACGCAGATGCTCCTTCGGATTATAGAGCCGGTCTAGTAATATTTTATTTTGATGATTATGTGAAATTGTTAAACGATTGCATTTCAGGTGTAAACGTTAGTAATTTAAGGCTTACTAATAATATTTGTAACAACCATTATATGCAAAAATTAATAAAAGTAATATAACTAATATTTGCCAACTTTCTGTTGCTATTTTTGAATATTCTGTTTGTAGAATAGGAAATTATTTAGCGTCGGGCGGATCTAATCCATCAAGTGTTGAAGACATTTGGAAAAACGAGTTAAGAAAGGTAATAAATTGTTATGCTAGCCCATCTATTAATTATTCATTAGATTTAGATTAAAACATAATTTAAACTAACAAGCCTAACACAATAAAGGGTTAGGCTTGTTTTATATTTAGCTTAAGTCTCCATTTATTAAAAGAAGCACTTTTTTTAATTGTTATGTTAAATACTTTTATTATAAATACTTTTACCTACATTTGTGCAAAATTATATTCACAATGAAATTTTCATTTTTGGCCATACTAATAATTTCGATTACGGGATTTATCAGCTTAGATAACATACAATTAAACGTTGGCGATAAAGCCCCAAACTTTGAGGGCGTTAACCAAGCCGGAGATACGGTTAGTTTAACAACAATGTTGGCAGAAGGACCAATAGTGCTTACTTTTTACCGTGGCGAATGGTGCCCATATTGTAACAATTATTTATCAGAATTAGATGAAAACTATACTGAAATGAAAAAATTAGGCGCAAACTTAGTGGCCATATCACCAGAGTTGCCCGAATACATTAACCAAATGGCCGAAAAAATGGAACACCCTTATTCCATTATTTCAGGTGGTACTTCTATTATGCAGCAATATGGTTTAGATTTTCAGTTGGCTGAAAAAACGATCAATAAATATAAAATTTTTGGCATTAACCTAAGCAAATCAAATGGCAACGAAGACAATACTTTACCCGTACCTGCCACTTATGTAATTGACAAAAAAGGAACCATCGTATACAAACACTTTGATGAAAATTATAAAGTAAGAGCAGATGTAAAGGAGATTTTGAGTGCGTTGGAAAGCCTAAACAAAATAAAAGAATAGAACTTCAATTTCATCTTTACTATAAATGTTAAGAGCAAAGTAATGGGTTGTTTTTTGATAAGATATTAGCCAGTAGCTTTTATTTATCAGAATTAAAAACTGTTCTTATAGGATAAGGAATTTCAATATTATTTTCGTCAAACGCGTTTTTTAAATTGATTATGGCTTCACTTTTGGCCTCTAAGGAAGTAATATTAGCGGTAGCATTTACCCAAAAGCGTAATTGAAAATCAATTGAACTTTCGCCAAAATTTAAATAATGAAATTCAATTTGTTCGGTTACTAAAGGAGGATATATTTTTTGAATTGTGCTAATTGCTAACGCTTTCACCTCTTGAAGGTTTGATTGGTAAGCCACTCCACAAGTTATACTTGTTCTTATTCTTGTGGTTAAACCATAATTTTTAAAAGGGTTTTCTAAAATTGTTTTGTTTGGTATAATCACCAAATTATTATCGCTTTCTTTGATTTTAGTGCATCTCAAATCAATTTCTACAACCGCACCAGAATATCCATTGGTTTCTATCCAATCGCCCACATTTAATATATCGTCTACGGCTAAAAATATACCAGAAAAAGTGTTGGCCAAAGTGCCCTGCAAAGCTAAACCAATTGCTAAACCAGCCACCCCAGCACCTGCCAAAAGTGAGGTAAGTACGGTGTCTAAATTAAGTACACCTAAACCCATAAATAAACCCATAGCAATAATGAGGGCTGACAATAGCTTTGAAATTAAGCTTCTTACCGAGGGCTGTTTTATTAACCTGCTTAATGCTTTGCTTGACCACCGTTGTAAATTTTTTGATAGCCATAGTGCAATTATAAAAACGATTAAAGCTACTATGAAATTAGGTAAATTTAGGATAGCTAAATCAATCCAGTTTAATAAGCGATCCAGCATGTTGTTCCAAGAAGATTTCATATAAAATACACAAATAATTAACAATACAATAAATTTACCAAATGGGTAATTACAAAGGTCAAATAATTTTAATTATAAAACTATAGAAGGTTGTTATTTTTTTTAAAAACAGGCAGCTTCAGCAAAAATACGTGTACCACCACTTAAACGGTTTTGTTTAAATACTTTTACAATAGCACACTTGCAATTGCTGGTTTAAATTTAAAATTATTAGCCAATCATATTTTCAGGTACTACCCATTCGTCAAACTGCTCGGCTGTTAACAATTCTAATTCAATCGCCACTTCTTTTAAACTTTTGTCTTCTGCATAAGCTTTTTTTGCAATTTTAGCAGCATTGTCGTAACCAATTTTTGGGTTTAAGGCTGTAACCAACATTAGCGAGTTTTCTAAGTTGTGTTTAATGCGTTTTAAATTTGGTTCAATACCAGCCACACAGTTTCTATTAAACGAGTCTGCTGCATCACCAATTAACTTAGCCGATAACAAAAAGTTGTAAATCATCATTGGTTTAAAAACGTTTAACTCAAAATGACCTGTGCAACCGCCAATATTAATAGCAACATCATTACCAATTACTTGCGCACAAGCCATAGTTAAGGCCTCTGCTTGTGTTGGGTTAACTTTGCCCGGCATTATAGACGAACCCGGCTCGTTAGCAGGTATCGTAATTTCCCCAATACCGCAGCGTGGGCCACTGCACAACATTCTAATATCGTTACCAATTTTCATTAAGCTAACGGCAACTGTTTTTAATGCGCCGTGAGCCTCCACAATAGCATCGTGAGCTGCTAATGCTTCAAATTTATTATCGGCACTTTTAAAAGGTAAGCCAGTAAGTTGCGCAATTTTTTCCGCTACCGCAATAGCATAACCCGGTGGCGTGTTAATACCAGTACCAACTGCGGTGCCGCCCAAAGCCAATTCGCTTAAATGAGCTAAACTATTTTCAATAGTTTTTATGCCGTGGGCTAATTGAGAAACGTAGCCCGAAAACTCTTGCCCTAAACTTATAGGCGTAGCATCCATAAAGTGGGTACGGCCTATTTTAACAATGCTGTTAAACTGCTCCACCTTTTTCGCAAAAGCATCTTTTAAAGCCATTAAATTTGGCAAGGTATTTTCTGCTAATAGCTTATAAGCAGCTATATGCATTGCGGTCGGAAAAGTATCGTTACTCGATTGCGATTTGTTAACATCATCATTTGGGTGTACCAATTTTTTCTCGTCGGTTAAGGCACCGCCATTTAATACGTGCGCACGATTGGCCACCACTTCGTTTACATTCATATTGGTTTGTGTGCCGCTGCCAGTTTGCCAAACCACCAAAGGAAACTCGGCATCTAAACCACCATCTAATACTTCTTCGCAGGCTTTCACAATTAAATCTACTTTGTCTTCAAACTGTTGTTTGGCATTATCTTCTTCAAAGTTAATGGTTTGTAAATTGGTTAATGCTGCTGCTTTTTTTAAGATGGCATAAGCCTTAATAATTTCGGTAGGCATTTGCTGGCCACCAATTTTAAAATTTTGTAAGGAACGTTGCGTTTGTGCACCCCAATATTTTTCTACCGGAACTTTTACCGGGCCAATGCTATCTTTTTCTAATCTGTACTTCACTTAAAATTATTTTTTGTAAAGATACTTATTTTAAGAAAGCTCTTTTTTGTTAGCTTTAAAATTTTTAAATTAAAGTATGGAAGCGCATTATAAAAAATTAGCACAAATGTATTTAAAGGCCAACATACAGGCTAAATTATTCCCCAGCACAACTATAAAAATTGAAGAAAAGACAGCAACGGTTACTATAAATATTGAACAGAATTATCATCATGCTTTAAATGCAGTACACGGTTCGGTATATTTTAAGTTATTAGATGATGCTTGTTATTTTGCAGTTCAATCTATTGTAATGGATGTGTTTTTACTAACCACTTCTTTCAATTTAAATTTGGTGCGGCCTGTACAAAATGGTTTGTTAAAAGCAGTTGGCAAAGTGCGGTTTACTTCAAAAAATATTTTTACTGCCGAAGGCGTTTTATATAACGAACAAGGTAAAGAAATTGCTTTTGGAACAGGTAACTTCGCCAAAAGTAAAGTGGCGTTGAATGAAGAAATTGGATATGTTTAATAATGGTTACTAAGCATCTTAAAAAAATAAAATTTAAATAATGAAACTAAGCAAAACCATAAAAGTCTCCATTAACAACTGTGTACTCTGTTGGTTGGCAACTTCAAGTGTGGATGATATGCCAAATGTTTCGCCCAAAGAATTGTTTACTTATTTTGGTGATGACAAGCTTATTATTGCGCACATTGCATCGCCCAATACTATTAAAAACATAAAACAAAACCCTAATGTTTGTGTAAGTTTTGTAGATGTTTTTGTGCAGAAAGGGTTTCAATTAAAAGGCAAAGCAAAAATTCTTACCCAAAAAAATGAACCATACCAGGCAATGGAAAAAGTGTTGTTTAAAATGGCTGGCGAAAAATTTCCCTTCAAACAAATAATAGAAATTACAGTAGATAGTGCAAAACCAATTGTAGCACCCAGCTATTTATTATACCCAGAAACTAAGGAAGCAGAACAAGTTAAAAATGGGCTTAAAGCTTATGGTGTTGAAAAATTTAAATGATGTAAAAATAGCTAACTAAAAAAACTTGTTTACATATTGGCACTATTTAGTGTTCCTTTTAAAACTGCCCATTCTGTTTTAGTTAAATTGCGCCATTTGCCAATAGGCAAATTACCCAGTAGCACGTTCATTATTCTTATCCGTTTTAGCGCAACAACTTTAAAGCCAAAGTGTTTACACATTCGGCGTATTTGGCGGTTAAGGCCTTGGGTAAGTACAATGCGAAAAGTATCTGTACTTATTTTTTCAACTTTACATTTTTTGGTAATGGTGTCTAAAACAGGCACACCATTGGCCATTTTGTGTATAAATTTTGAGGTTATTGACTTGTTCACTTTTACAATATATTCTTTTTCGTGGTTGTATCTGGCTCGTAATATTTCATTAACAATATCGCCATTGTTGGTTAAAAAAATTAGGCCCTCCGAGTTTTTATCTAACCGACCAATTGGGAAAATACGTTGTTTAAGCCCCAAATAACTAATAATATTGCCCTTTACTTTGGTGTTGGTGGTACACTCAATACCTATGGGTTTGTTAAGCGCAATAAAAATAGCCTTCTCTTTTTTTTGTCGAATTAGCTCGCCCCTAATTTTAATTTTATCAGTTGGACTAACTCGGTTACCCGATTTTGCAGGTGCATCATTAATAGTTACCCATCCTTTTTCAACCAGTTTATCGGCTTCACGGCGGCTGCAATAACCGGTTTGGCTAATGGCTTTGTTGAGGCTGGTTGTATTGTCGTTGCTTTGTTCCAAATAAAGATCTTATAAAAAAATTGACTGCAAAAGTAAAACTAAGAAAACAGTAAATAATAAATTTACAATTTTATTATCGTGTCTTAGCATCATAATTAATACAAATTTATTTACCTTGTTTTAACAAATGGACAAAACCGGGCATATCGCAATAGTAATTGGTGGTGCGGTGGCTGGTTCGGAGGCTGCCTATCAACTAAGTAAAAAAGGAATTACTACCATAGTAATTGAAAAAAATGCTTTGCCCTATGGTAAAATTGAAGACGGTTTACCCAAGTGGCATATTAAGTTGCGCAATCGCGAAATTGACCGTATTAATCAAAAATTAAATCACCCTTTGGTGCATTATGTGCCGAATACCGAATTGGGCAAAACAGTAAATTTAGAAACGCTTTTAAGTTGGGGTGCAGATGCCATTGTTTTGGCCAACGGCGCTTGGAAAGATCGGCCCTTAACCTTAAACGGAATTGATAAATTTGAAGGTAAAGGTTTTTATTATCAAAACGATTTTATTTATTGGTTTAACCACCAACACGAACCCAACTACAAGGGGCCGCAATACAAAATTAAAAACAACGCCATAATTATTGGCGGTGGCTTGGCTTCAATAGATTGTGCAAAGGCAATTATGTTTCATTTAGTAAACAATGCATTAAATCAAAAAGGGTTTAATACCAATTTGTTTGAGTTGGAACATGGCATACCCAAAGTGTTAGCCAAATATGGTGTTAGTTTTGAAGAGCTAAATATTGAACCTTGCACCATTTATTATAGAAAGCGATTTAAAGATATGTCGTTAGCACCGCTAAAAGGAAATTCGGCAGAAGAAATTGAAAAGGCAGAAAAGACAAGAGTTAAAATATTAGATCATAATAAAAGTAAATTTTTATTTAAGGTAAACGCTTGTGCAAGTGCAAAAGAGGCGGTTATTGAAAACAATGAACTGAAAGGAATTTTATTTAACCGCACTATGGTAGAAAACGGAACGTACGAAGTATTAGATGAAAGCTTTGCGGTTCATTCCCCATTTATCATTTCTTCTATTGGCAGCATACCCGAGCCAATTAAAGGCATTATTATGCAAAATGAAACTTACGATATTGATAAAGCATCTTACCAATTAAAAAACTATAACAATGTTTACGCCTTAGGCAATGCGGTAACTGGGCGAGGTAATATTAACCAAAGTTTAAAAAATGCTACAGAAGTGGCTCAAATTGTTGCAGCAAATATTTCTGATTCACCTCCAAAACAATCTGCTGAAAAAATATTGAAAGCAGTACAAGAAATGCAAAAAAATGTTAATTTTGTTGTGGATTATTCAAGTTGGATTGCCCAACACCAGCCATTAAGATTGGAAGATATGTTGGAGCAACATTAAAGAAAGGAGGAGTAATGAAAACTTATTGTAGACCCTATTTGATAGCTTTTTGGCTACTACTTTTTACTAATTGTAAAGAAAAGGAAAAAGGTATTGTGGTAATTGATACCAATGAAACAAAAATTGAACTAACCGTAAGTAACATAAAAAAGCAAAGTGGTTTTATTCAAATTGGCTTGTATAATGCAAAAGATAAGTGGGAGGAAGATATTTCTAATGGAGCAGGCGGCAACGAATTTTTGGTAGATCGGCTGAAGGTAGAAGGCGACGAGGTAAAGTTTGACTTTGTTGATTTAGATGCCGGAACTTATGCTTTATCAATATATCATGATGAGAACAGTAATAATACTTTAGATAAGGATGGCACCTTTGGTGTTTTGCCAAAAGAACCTTATGGTTTCTCAAACAATTTTGAACCAATGCTTGGTTTCCCAAAATTTAGCGATTGTAGTTTTGAAGTAATAAAAGATAAAACTACACAAGTAGCTATTGAGTTGCTTAATGTTAATCCTTAATATTGTACCTCTTAACAATGGTTGAAGCTTAGCTAAAATTATGTTTTAATTAAAATATTTATTACCAAAGGGTTTTGTTACTAATTTAGATAAAGTAAAGTTTTAGTTGTTATTTTGCGCTTTTATATTTTATCATAATCACTTTTCGTTATACATTTAATGTTAGAATTAGTTTCTATTATATTTCGTTGGAAATGGCACTTAGTAGCAGTTTGCTTTTTGGCAGCCGTAATTAGTGCGGTCACTTTATATTTAAAGCCAAATTATTACCAATCGAGAGCGGTTTTTTTGGCCGCTAACCCTTATACTGTTGATCGGACCAGCATTTTTAGTAGAACGCCTGGCGACTACCCCACTTACTTGTTTGGCAACAGTCAAGAAATTGATCGTTTACTTTCTATTGGCCGCTCATCGCCTTTATTAAATAGCATTATAAGCGAATTTAATTTAAAACAACACTACAAAATAAAAGCAAGCGACCCTTTAGCAGCGGTAAAAACTGCTGAAAAATTTATGAAAAATTTTAGCATTATTAAAAATGCTTTAGATGGTATTGAAGTTGCAGTTGAAGATGAAAACCCACAAATTGCTGCCGATATTGCTAACAGGGTAGTGCAAAAAATTGATGAAACTTATAGTAACATTACTAAAGAAAGTAAAACCAATTTAACCCAAACCTTGCAATACAATATTGATGATTTAAATAAACGCATTAAACAAATTGATGTGCAAATGGCAGAAAGCCCAAACAATATAAACTACTTGCAACAAACAAAAACTACCATTATTAACGATTTAAACGAAGCCGAAACTATAAAAGCACAATACAATACTTTGGCTAATAATAAAGTTAGCTCGGTTTATATATTAGAGCGGGCAGCACCGAGTTTAAAAAAATCGAAACCTAAAAGAACGCTTGGAGTTTTAAGTGCAGTATTAGCAACTTTAATTTTAAGCATATTTACAGTTGTAATATTAGAGCAATTGAAAAAATTGAATGTTACCAGCAGTTAGTAACAAATTGTGGGGTTATGGTTTAACCACTTGGTTTTACTTATTAAGTAGCATTAGTATTGTTTGCTTTGCTACTGGCATTTATATTAATGAACCAATATTATTATTATTGCCTTTTGGGGTTTTGGTACTTGCGGTTGCTTTATTAAATTTCAACTTGTTGTTTTACCTATTGGTTGCTGCTATACCCATTTCTATCAATTACCAAATTAGTGATGCCCTTGCGCTTAATTTACCAACCGAACCACTAATGGCTGGCTTTCTGCTATTGCTGCCATTATATTTTTTATTAAACCCCAGCAAAGAGAATAAAGCTTTATTAAATCATCCATTAATATTATTGCTAATTTTAATGTTGGTTTGGTTAGGCATCTCCACTATTTTTTCAACCGAAAAATTAATTTCACTAAAATTTTTTGTAGCCAAATGTTGGTTTATTTGCAGCTTTGGTATACTAACTGCTTTGGTGGTAAAAAATGTAAATCAATACAAAATTTGGTTTTGGTGCTTTTTAATTCCCCTAATATTGGTTACCATTTACATCTTACTAAGGCATTACAATTTAAATTTTTCTTTTGCCTTTGTTAACCGAACCATGTCTCCATTTTTTCGAAACCATGTCGATTCTGCGGTAACACAAGTCGCCTTTTTGCCTTTTGTAATTTGTAGTCGATTTTTATTTAAAAAAGGATCAGTAGCAAGGTTAGTTATCGATGGTAGTATTCCTTTGTTAATTGTGGGCATTTACTATTCGTACACCCGGGCAGCAATTGCAAGTATAGCCATTATAGTAGCCGTTTATTTTATAGTAAAGTTTAAGTTAATGTACCCAACTATTATTGCAGGCATTATTGCAATTTTTGCCTTTGTATTGTTAATGCAAAATAATAATGCCTACTTAAATTTTGCACCCGATTATAAAAAAACAATTTATCATGGTAATTGGAAAAGCCATTTAAGAGCAACCATAAGCATGCAAGATATTTCTGCTATGGAAAGAGTTTACCGCTGGGTAGCAGGCTTTAGAATGGTGGCCGACAAGCCCATAGTTGGCTTTGGCCCAGGTGCTTTCTACAAAAATTATAAAAAATATACCATTAGTAGTTTTAAAACTTATGTAAGCGATAATCCAGAAAAATCGACCGTGCATAATTATTATTTATTGATATTGATAGAACAAGGAATTGCGGGTTTAATAATTTTATTAAGCATCATCTTAATCACCTTAATAAAAGGCCAGCAGTTGTACCATAGTGGTTTACCGCCGCCTTATAAATATATTGTAATGGCCAGTTTAATGTCGTTTACAGTGTTGTTGGCCAACAATTTTTTGGGCGATTTGGTAGAAGTAGATAAAACAGGATCTTTGTTTTTTATGAACATTGCTTTTATAATTAGCATCGATTTACATTATAGAACAGCTAAAAATGTAATAAATGAAAAAGCTTAACCTAGGTTGTGGAAACGATATAAAACAAGGTTGGATTAACTTAGATGTAGCTGCTTTGCCCGGGGTTGATGTAATACATAATTTAAATGAACTGCCCTTACCATTTGATGATAATAGTTTTGATGAAATTTTATGTCAAGATGTGTTAGAGCATGTAAGCCTTACGCCGTTAATTAAAGAGATACATAGAATTTTAAAAGCAGGTGGTGTTTTAAATATACGAGTACCACATTTTACTTCACGCAATAATTTTATTGACCCTACACACGTAAAAACCTTTTCGTTTCAAACCTTTCAATTTTTTGTAAAAGATGCGTTGTATGATAGAGGTTATTATTTTGATTTTCATTTTGATGAAATACTAAGCACCCACCTTACTTTTGAAAAAGGATATTTTGTTTGGAATTATATAGCCGAATGGTTTTTTAATTTAAACAAAAAAACCAAAGTATTATACGAAGCCACATTTTTTAGAAACTTATTTCCTGCTGAAAACATTATAGTGCGCCTTAAAAAATAGCGCACTATTAAAATTGTAAAGTACAATATTTTATCTTTCTTTAAAAAAACGAAACCAATTTTAAATCCTTCCGTAAAAATATGCATATCAGTTAATAAAATTTGATAATTAAAGCGTGGGTTAAATATTATAGCTAAACTGGTAAAACGGTTTAGCTATTTTTAAATTTAATTAAGCTTTTTAAAAATATATAATACGGGCACATTACCTTAAAATGAGGTAAGTATTTTAAAGCTGGGGTTAAGAGTAATATCTTCCTAGCTTTTTTTATTTGGGCATACTCAAATTGGCATTAGTTCTGCTACAATAGGCTTTAAAATCACCTTGGCTTTATGCTTATATACTTTCAAAAAAAAATATTAATTTTACCATCGGTTCTTTTTTTTAAGATGCTTAAATTGGTGCTTACCGCCAATTCAGCAAGTTCAAAAAAAAAGCATCTTACCAACAATATAATTAATAGAAATAATTTAAACTTATGTGTTCATCAAAAAAAAGATTAAATAAAACTTTAAGTGTTGTAGCAGTTATGCTAATCACTTGGGTTAATTTAAGCTTTGCTCAATCACAAACCGAACAACTCGATGAACTATTTAAGCTCTACAACAAATATGGCCAATTTAATGGTTCGGTTTTAATTGCCAACAAAGGAAAGGTGCTATATAAAAAAGGAGTTGGAATGGCTAATATGGAGTGGGATATGCCTAACCAGGCCGATACTAAGCATAGGTTAGGCTCTGTAACCAAACAATTTACGGCAATGCTCATTTTACAATTGGTTGCCGAAAATAAGCTGGCATTAAACGAGCCGATAAGCACTTACCTTACCAATTATAATAAAGACATTGCTGATAAAATAACCATCCATCATTTATTAACTCATACTTCGGGCATACCAAATTATACAGCAGCACAAGGTTTTATGCAAAATGAAAGCCGCAACCCATATACACCCGAAGAATTTGTGAAAAAATTTGAAGATAGCGCATTAGAATTTACACCAGGAGAAAAATTTAGCTATAGCAACTCTGGCTATTTTTTATTAGGTGTACTGATAGAAAAAATTACCGGTAAAACCTACGAACAAGTAATAGAAGATCATATTTTCACCCCATTGAAAATGAGTAATTCGGGCTACGACCATCATAGAGACATTTTAAAAAACAGGGCAACGGGCTACGAAAAAAGTGGCAGCACATTTGTAAACGCTAAATATTTAGATATGTCAATTCCTTATGCAGCAGGCTCTTTATATTCAACGGTTGAAGATTTGTATACTTGGGACCAGGCATTATATACCGACCAACTGCTTCCACAAAAATATATGGACTTATATTTTAAACCCTACATACCAGCATTTGGTAATTATAAATATGCTTATGGTTGGGCCGTTGGAAAAGATGCAATTGGAAACACAACCGATAGCATTGAGGTGATTACACACGATGGTGGAATTAATGGCTTTAATACTTCCATTTCTCGCTCTATTTCCGATCAATTTTTAGTGGTACTTTTAAACAATACAGGTGGTGCACCATTATACGAAATAACAAAAGCCATTAGGGGCATTATGTATGATAAAACTTATGATTTGCCTAAACAATCATTAGCATATCACCTATTAGCCGTAGTACAAAAAGAAGGAATTGAAGCTGGCATTGATTATTATAATACTGCCAAATATGATGATGCGGTGAATTTAAATGAAAATGAGATGAATGATATTGGATATCAATTAATGAACGATAATAAAGTAAAAGAGGCTGCAGAAGTTTTTAAATTAAACATAGATGCTTTTGCGCAATCGTTTAATGTGTATGATAGTTATGGGGAAGCTTTAATGAATTTAGGTGATTATGAAAATGCCATAAAGAATTACAAAAAGTCAATAGAGATAAATCCAGCTAATCAAGGTGGCATTGAAATGTTGAAAAAATTAGGAGTTGACACAGCAAAAATGGAAGAAGATATTGTTGTGCCAGAAAGCTTGTTGGAAAGCTATATTGGAAAATATGAACTTTTGCCCGACTTTTTTATAACGATTTCAAAAGAAGGCACACAGTTAAGGGCGCAAGCCACCGGCCAAGCAACTTTAGATGTTTTTGCAAAATCGGATAATGTATTTTATTTAAAAGCAGTAGCTGCGCAAATTACTTTTAATAAAGCCGAAAATGGAAAAGTTGAAAGCTTAACGTTATTGCAAAATGGTAAAGAAATGACAGGTAAGAAATGCTTAGTTTTAGACCAAGAAAAAACTCAATTTAAAAAAACCAATTGAAATTTTCAACACCCCACAAGTGAACTTTATTAATTAAATTTTGCTTCGGTTTATTTTTTTTCGAGTGTTTTTTTATTTTAAAAATACCACCTCCCTCCAATTAAGGAGGCGGTATGTATTTGTAGTTACTTGGCTTTTTATGTTATCTGTGGTAGGAGACTTACGGATAGCGAGTTCGGATAAGCTACGGGTAGCT
>ENA-ORXM01002307-ORXM01002307.1-marine-metagenome-genome-assembly--contig:-NODE-2307-length-22702-cov-5.422718_pt1 | contig 22702 bp, 21 predicted proteins | sample MGYA00237867_ERZ511480 | MGnify/ENA primary metagenome ERZ511480 (study PRJEB26309, sample SAMN06266103) | marine metagenome | isolation source: Algal blade | place: United Kingdom:Sidmouth, United...
ATGGAGTAATCCAAACCCTTAAATTTTGATTAACTCCCTATGGTTCTGCAGTTTAATCTTCTTACGAATATCCCTAATGAAGTATAACTGATATATAAAATGTACCAGCGACGGCGGAGTCACGAATAGCCTGGTCTACTGCAGCGGGTTAGCCAAATGCGTCTGCTAGGCAGTAGGCGCGCCCAAAAAAAATTAAAGGAAAACGATAGGATAATTACACCCTAAAAAATTTTATAATTTTACGCGAGGACGATTAATTCCTTATCAAATGGGTCAAGTGCGACGCCGACCACCTTTGCCGAAGCTTCAACACGATACACAGAATGAACGCCTTCCAACCACTTAGCAGCTTTTACGAGCCCACCTACTACTAGATTAGAATCCTCCAAATCGTCCATACCTGAGCGGCGCGGTTTGAAAGGCAATTTGAAACTGAGCTGAATTTTTTTGTTGGCAGGTACAGATATTTGCTTAACCAACTCTATTTCCCCTAACTTGTACTCGTCTGTCAGTTTTTGATCTTTCTTACCGCGACTATATTTTTCTATAAGCTTAATATGGATATGACTTACTGTATGGTCATTCATGGAAGATAAGAGTATCTTTCCTGTCACCACTCCATCTTGATATCGTAATTCTTCGGGTAAAGAGAGTTCGAGCTTGACGCCCTCTATGCCTAACCAAGATTTTACTTTTCCAAACATATTAAATAAATCTTTTCACCCATGTGTCTGCGATGGGTGCAATGCCATGACTAATCAGATCGGCTTTGGTTTTTACTAAATTATCAAACACCTTGATGCAATCTTGTTTAGATTCTATTTCAGCAGACAAAGAAGATAATTTAGTGGTATGCACCGATCCATTGTTCTCATCAAGATAGGTAATAAGCATGCGATCAAACAAGTCAACTTGATATTTTGTAGCGATATTTTTGACGAATGCCACGGAAGAATCGATAGAACAGCCACTCGCCCCCGCCATACTTTCGTCGACCATGAGCAGAATAATCCGATCTAATACAACTTTACCTGCCGCTTTGAGCTGGCGATTATGACTGGTCCAGGCGGTGCAAAAAGCGTAGATTTCAGCATCTATCTGCGAAGTCTCTTCGGAAGTAAATACCCTGTCTGAGTGATAAACCCACACCCTACTTTCTAAGGCCAGCGCGTCAAATGCGCTATAATCAATTTGCTTCATGTCCACTCTATAACCCATTATTATTCACTATCAGCTCTGCTAAATCAAATACCATCACCTCATCCTGTTTGTTGGCAGCTTTGATACCATCTTGCAGCATAGTAATGCAGAATGGGCAATTGGCAGCCACAACAGAAGCTCCTGATGCGAGCACTTCCTCTACGCGCTCCGTGTTTATACGTTTATCGCCTGGTTCATCTTCTTTGAACATCTGCGCACCACCTGCACCACAGCAAAGTCCGTTGCTGCGTGAGCGTTTAAGTTCTACTAGTTGGCTATCTAAGCTTTCCAAAACTTCTCGTGGTGCTTCATAGACGCCATTCACACGGCCCAGGTAGCAAGAGTCATGATAGGTAATCTTCTTACCCTTGAATTCACCATCCTCTTTCATTTTTAATCTTCCAGTGCTGATAAGATGTTGGATAAACTGAGTATGGTGCACTACATCATAATTGCCACCAAGATCGGGATATTCATTTTTCAAAGTATTGAAACAGTGTGGACATGCAGTGACAATTTTCTTCACCTTATACATATTCATAACTTCAATATTTTGCAGGGCAGTCATCTGAAATACAAATTCATTTCCAGCACGACGAGCAGGGTCGCCCGTGCAACTTTCTTCTGTGCCTAAAATAGCAAAGTCAACATCTGCCTCATTGAGTATCTTACTGAATGCAATTGTTATCTTCTGAGCACGTGCATCAAAACTTCCCGCACATCCTACCCAAAATAGCACTTCAGGCGCTTTACCTTCTGCAGCTAGCTGCTCCATTGTTTTGATCACCAAAGGTTTTGACATTTATATATTTTTTAAGGCTGCAGCATAATTAGATCAGCGTACAGTATGATTATTTTAGTTAGTGCTATCCGTATTCTTATTATCTATCATCTGCGTCCATTTATCTCTAGCATCGGGAACTGCCCATACAGAACCACTATTTTCTATACTGGTAAACATAGGCAACCAATCCGTAGGTCCAGCTGATTCTGTAAGTATTTCGTAGCGTCTTAGTTTTAGGATCGGCTCCAATGGATTGATCATAATCGGACAAGCCTCTACACATGCGTTGCAGGTCGTACAGGCGTGTAATTCCTCCTTGGTAATATAGTCAAATAAAGATTTACCGTCATCATAATTTTCAGCTGTCAATATAGTTTCTTCCGCTTGCTTATCTTTTGCAACAAGCTCTTTAGAACCTGCGTCCAAGTTCGCTCCTACTTCGGTAGCACGATCTCTAATATCCATCATTATTTTTCTTGGAGACAATTTTTTACCCGTTATATTTGCAGGACACACGTCGGTACACCGTCCACATTCAGTGCAGCTGTATGCGCCCAAAACATCCTTCCAACCTAAATCAAAAACATCTTTACTACCGAAGTCGGGAAAGTCTTCACTAGCATCTACCTCATCAGGAATAGCTGCATCTGGATCCATCATACTCTTAACTTCATTCATTATTTCGGGCATATTTTGCATGTGCCCTCTGGAGGCTAATTTAGCATAATAAACATTTGGAAATGCGAACATGATATGCAGGTGCTTGGAAACTGGTAGATAGTTTAAGAAAGCTAACACAACCATGATATGTCCCCACCAACCAATGCGCTCTACTACTGCTAAAGCGCTGTCAGAAAGGCCTCCAAATAGCATGGGTCCTAGATGTTGGGTCACGGCAAAATTGAACGTTCCCGTCATACCTTCTACTCCGTTTGCATGTGTGAGGGATCTATTGAAAAGCACTTCATCAGCACCGTTCATCATGAATACACATATTACTAGGACAATTTCTAGATATAATATAATATTTCCATCAAGCTTAGGCCAACCATTCATTTCACTCTTATGAAATCGCGGTATTTTTAGCAGGTTCCTTCTCGCCAAAAAAATTAAGGTGGCAATAAATGCAGTCAAAGAGAGTATCTCAATCAGCGATATCAGAAAAGTGTACATTCCCCCCAAGAAAGGTCTGAAAAATCTGTGCTGATTGAAAATCCCATCTATGACAATTTCGATTAGCTCTATCTGGGTAAATAAAAATGCAACATATATGAATCCATGAAGTAGCGCAGGAATCCAACGCTTAAACATTTTCTTTTGCCCAAATGCGATTAAAAAAACATTTTTCCATCGCTGAACTGGATCATCTAAGTCTGACTCATCTTTACCTAATAATATATTCCTTCTGATCGCTAGAAATTTCTTTCCTGCTATCCAACTCGACAACCCTAATACTATTAAAAATACAACCGACTGAATCATGCGCTTACTTTTACCTTTACTTGTGTATACGAGGTAGCAATATAAACGATATAGTTATAATATAGTGGCTAATCTGCGCAATATTATTGCTTAGAATTGATAATTTTACATTATGCAAATACTTCAACATCAGCAAATAGAACAAATAGTCAAGCGAATAGCTATTGAGATACTCGAGCAGAACATAGACGAGAAGGAGATAATTTTTGCTGGCATCAATAATAATGGTATTCATCTGGCACAACTGTTGATGAATGAGCTACTCAATATATCTAAGCTAAATCTTACGCTCACTCGGATTACGGTCAACCCAGCAGCTCCATTAGATCAAGAAATTTTGCTCGAAATTCCAGCTAAACAATTAAGTAAAAAGGTTTTGATCATTGTGGATGATGTCGCCAATACAGGGCGTACGCTTTTTTACGCTTTCCAGCCTCTTTTAGAGACGATGATGAAAAAGGTCGAAATTGCGGTGCTCGTCAACCGTATGCATAAGTCGTTTCCTATCAGTGTAGATTATAAAGGCATCGAGTTGGCTACCACTCTGCAACAAAATATAGAGGTTGTATTTAGTGATAATAAGAAAAAGAATTTAGCTAGAGTTCTTTAAGTTAAAGAGATTCCATACGCGAAGTTGTCACGGAATTTCTCTCTGTACAGGTGATCATTAGTACAGGCACGAGATCCTAATATATTTTAAAAAAGTGCTCAACGACTTAATTATTTGCTCTAGACTTTGCCAACATACCGCCTATCCAAGCCATTGGAATATAGGCAAATAATATATCAATTATTGTAAACCAAACAGGCCCAGATATCATATAATTTACTGCTAATCCACCTAATAAGAACACTCCTCCCACTATAAGAGCATAGCGCATTTTATGCTCTGCAGCTATCATAGCAGCCACAAAGCTTCCTACTAACGTACCTAGCGCATGGGCTATGAATGGAAAAATAAAGTACTTAGCGCTTAAGGAAGGAAATATGGCAGCATAGGATTCGAGGTTGTTTGGATCTAATCCGTCAATTGGAAAGACTTTATTGCCTATTTCTACTAGACTCATATTGACAAAACTGCCACCTGACCACCCGCCTATCACTGCAAGTATATTCTTAATAATTGGATTCATAGAAATATATTTGAATTGGCTAATAATATGATTTCTAAGGGCTAAGATAATATTTAGCCAGATAAAGAACTTATTATAGTATGCGATTTTTTACACTTTGATAGTAGTTTTAACGATACCGAGATGCAAGATGCGACCCCCTGCTTGATTGACTGGGCTCACGCTTTTGCCTATCACGATGCCGTCTTCAGGGCAGTAAAACTCTTTAATCTTGTCTCCAAATACATTCCTTAAAGTTGCGATGACTTCCCCTTTTTTCACTAATTGTGTTACTTTAGGATGTACCGCTATTAAACCTCCCGTATCCGTATAGACCCAATACGATTTTTTACAAATTACAGTCTCATCTGACTCTTCTTCTACTTCAGAATCTGCTATTCCAAAATGACCGAGTAAGTTGTGAATTCCCGTAAGCCCGTCCCTTATCATACCTTTTTGAAATAAGTTTGGATTTCCTACTTCTAGCGTGATAGCTGGAATTTCTAAATCATCAGCTGCTCCTCTTAGCGTTCCATCACTTGGTGGATTATGCACAATGATCTGAGCATTCTGCAATAAAGCCATTTTTCTTACCACCTCGTCACTCATATCTGCTCGTATATAGTAAGAATTTATTCTACCATTACTAGCGGTGTGTAAGTCAACAAGAAAATCAAAATGCCGGATTATTTTATTTACTACTCGCCATGCGTAAACCTGACTGACAGTACCATTTTCCTTACCTGGCATGATATGATTCAGGTCAGTTCCGTCGAGAAATCTTCTCTGTTTACGAAGATAGGAAGGCACATTCACTATGGGAACGCCCACTATACAACCTTTGAGTTCATCAATATCAATATTATCAAACAATCTTTGGATCACGGGGATTCCATTTAATTCATTACCATGAATAGCGGCCGTCAAACCCACGGTTTTGCCAGATTTCATACCTTTAGCAACTATGACGGGGACTAAAACGGGGACTCCCATCGCATCCTCTACCATATTTATCCAAAATCTTGTAATGGCTCCCTGAGGAACCAGATCTAGATTCAGCTCACTAAGAATTTCAATCTTAGCATCTACATTGTTACTCATTATGATTTGTTTTTTAAATAATATTTCCAAATTAGATCAATAGCCTCTTCGACTAAAGGTAAACCTTGTAGAGCTGCTATCTGAGGTAGTCCACCAATGCTCGTAGTATTTATTTCTGAGAGCACACGTTTTCCATCATCCCCAACCAAAGTATCTACTCCATACATTACGATACCGAGTTTAGAAATGATTGGGTCTATAACACTTATTATTTCCTTTTCATCCTCATCCGCCATAGCAATATTTGAGCTTCCTCCCATAGAGACATTACATATCCAGGAGTCTTTGGCGGGTAGACGTAAAGATGCACCCATAATCTTACCATTTACGACAACTATACGCTTATCCCCTTCTGATACATTTTTAAGAAACTTGACGGCTAAATAATTTATATCTTTTGGATTCAGACTATCCAAGAACATATCAAAACTCATCTCTTCCTTTCCTTTCCATACGGAGTCTCCGTCAATCTTTATTATACCTTTACCACCATATTCTCTAAATGGTTTTAGAACAATAGGAAATTTTGCTTTCCAAGTTTGTATATCAGCAATAGATCTACATATTTTTAGTGGAGGGCATACGGATGCGAAATTGGTTAAAAATTCCTTGCTACCCGTTTTGAATATTGCAGCAGGATTGTTTATAATAAAACTAGTAGCAAAATAGCTATCTATATACTTCAAAAATGGTTCGGATAAAGGCGGTGGCAGTCTCAACCAAACCAAGTCATATTTAGATGCCTCTTGTACCGTAAGATTATTGGTAAAATGGCGACCACTATCAGTATATACGAAGTCGCTGCTGATAGTGGTAACGTGCAGAAGTGCATCATTATCCTCTGCGAAAAATGCCGAGTTTTCTGTGATACCCCGTGAAGCAATATCAATACTTTCAGTAAGATCGTGCGCAAGCATAGTGCTCGCAAGAGAGTAGAGAGAATTCTCTATCGTATGGTTGGTATGATCCGTTAGTATAAGTACATTATATTGCAACATTACTCCAATTTAATTTCTTCTAAAAGACTTTTATCATTATTAAGACTCTTGAAAAGCTTCATTCTAAATTTACCTTGCTTGTTGATTAGGGTCTGCGACATCTTATCTATCGCGACCATAGATAAAACGGTCTGAATATATGCTTCGATTAAGTCATCAAGCCCAATGCCTAATTTATTAAAATCACGCCTATCCATCAAAATTAATCTATTGGTATCACTATTCCATGTACCATCCGCGTTCTTGTAGGACAGGTTAGTTCCTAACATCTTCCAGCTATCCGTGCCATCAGCGATATTGTCAACTAGTGGCTTTTCAGCCCGCCTAGCATAAGTACAAAGCGGTCTTATGCCTTTTTCTGTTGTACTCACCATCATGCGAATATCAGCCACAAAAGTTTGATTTTTGTGGTCAGGGATGGTACCTACATGGTATAGTTTTCCAGACGATGAAGTGCTTGTCCAATTTGAATTACCAATCAAACTTTGTACAATGAATAAATCATAGTCAAATTCCATTGCCATGAATTTGTCGAGCTCTTCAGGAGTGACGATAGTATATACCCCTTGTCCTGCATTGCTATACGGTACTTTGATTACGGCATGGCCTCCCATCTTTTTTACCCACAATGGAACTTCATTTTTACTGATATCCCAGATTGTTTCAGGTATATTAATCTTTAATCCATGCTCACTCAGTTCCGCATTAAACATATCATACGCCTTAGCGGCTACCATTTTATTTCGACCTCCTGCAAGGCAAGCAACTATTGGATTTAAAATCTTTGTTTTACAATTAAGGGGCAGCCGATTCCAAGGTTTCTGTGTTAAGTATCTGAATGCTGCTCTAATAGGAATTTCGTTATTTTCATCATCGATGACATGCATGACCCCTTGCTTAAATATTACATTTGGTTTTTGATGGTCTGAATAGAAATCTACGTAATACACTTGTTCCTGCATCACGTCTGCTATCACTTTAGCATACCCTGAAGCCTCCATTTCATTTTTATCATATATAACAGCTAAACCGCCCTGTACTTTCTTGCGCAAATTCTTTAGGAATGGTTTAAAGGTGCGTTCAACCATGAGACGGTAGGAGCCCTGCTCCTGGTGATCATCCAATAAGGGCATAGATTTTTGACCAGAAGGACAAGAGTTATTTTCAATAACTACCATCTGGCGTTTACCTCCAGCTGACGTTACGTTGAGTAAATCCGCGCCGCCCCACAGGAAGTGTTTGGATTTGTGATTCATAACCTCTCTAAGCTTATCACCATTTACGTTCGGATGCATATGACAGTATCTAGTGATAATTCTCTCTTGTTCTAGATTGAGAAAAAAGGCTATCATAGGATGAATAGTAGCATTTAATGCTTTCGGATACCAATGGTCATTTGCTTCAAACTCGTTAGGTGGAATGATTCTAAATTTTTTCACAACAGCTTAAATATATAGTTTGCAATAAAGGATAAATTTAGAATACTTATTCGATGTATTCTGTTTTTTCAAAAAAAGAATTTCGATAATTTTACATCATCACTTTTGCTATTATAGAAACATTATATCGTATAAAAGGTATAATGTACTAGATTAATAAATATCCAAAAATGCTAAGACTAATTTTACCAATAATCATTTGTTTTTTCTCATTGCATGTTTATTCTCAGTCTCCTAATGAGGAGGAAGAGTATAATGAAGAAATGGATATAATGGAAGAGGATTTGAATATGGTCAAAGAGGATCAGGCAGCTGTCAGCAAAGTTGAAATAGAGGGATCACCAAATAATTACACGTTTAAGGTTACTATTGAGAGCCCGGATCGTGATTGCAAGCAATATGCTGATTGGTGGGAAGTTATTGATCAAGACGGAAATCTTCTATACCGTCGAATTCTTGGCCATAGTCATGCGGACGAGCAGCCATTTACAAGCTCGGGAGGACCAGTTGAGATTAAAAAAGACGAGTTCATTTATATTAGAGCACACTTGAGCAACGGTGGATATGGGTCCTATGGTTTTGGCGGTACTATCGCAGAAGGGTTAATTCCAGAAATGATAGGCCTGAGTATTGGCGCCAAATTGGAAGAGACAGCACCTCTGCCTAAGGATTGTGCTTACTAGGCTATGTACCACGTCTTTATATACCATGACTTGATGCATTATTAAGAGGTGCAAAAAAAAGACCCACTAAAAACTTAGTGAGTCATTTTTTAAATTCTTAAAGTATGTAATCAAATTACGACACTTGCACGTTTACCGCGTTTGGTCCTTTTCTTCCTTCTTCTACTTCGTAAGTCACTGTATCCCCTTCTCTGATCTCTCCTCCTGCTAATCCATTAATATGTACGAATACATCTTTTCCACCATCGTCTGGAGTAATAAATCCAAATCCTTTGGCATTGTTGAAGAACTTCACTGTTCCGTTATTCATCTTGTAAAAATTTAATTGATATAATATTACAAAGATAAAACTAAATGTCATTCAACAAACAAATATTTACAATTTATACACATTTATATTTCATTTATATAAAAACAATCTTATGGAGGACCTTTGTTATGCCTAGCTTTTTATATGAATTTAGACTGTTCTAACTAAAATTTTAATGGGCTGCACCCATTTTGCATCTTTGCTCATAATTTCTACTGACCAATCTACTGTGCTTGGCAATGCCATAAAAATCACCCCCGTTTTAAGCGCAAAGTTTAGAAAAACGGAGCAAGCCAAGCCTATTAATTTCGATTATCTTCTTAATGTTGTACAGGATATACTTCTTGTGAATATCCCTATAATATTTCTGATCTTGACTAAGCATTACCGTTTCTTGCATATCCCATATTGATCGTTTGACAAAATCCGCTTTTAACCTTAGTATATAGTGATTTATATCCTGCTTCACTGTATCCCGATTTACGATATTATCAGTAAGTAATGACTACAAGCGTATCTAATTTAGTTCTTAATTTTACAAAATCAGCCAATTTTTGCTCGTCTTGGATTCGCTCCTTTTTCGATTTTACAGAGTTCCATTTGATCATTGCCACAGGTACTACAATTGACTTTTTGAAATCAGTTTTCACTACATCTACCGCGACCGCTATTTCATTTATGAGCGGAAAAATAGTTTTCACCTCTTGATAGACATCGATCAAATCTGTCTGCTTTAGACTATCCAACTGCGACTGCAAGCGCATTAATTCTCCTGCCTTCAGGTCTTGCAGTGTTTGCATCTCTTTTAGCTGAGACTGGAACTTACCTTGTATACCACTCAGCCGATTATCTAAATTTTTAATATCCTCATAAGGAATTTTTTCGCTTTGGTAAGTAATTATTTTGACCGATTTTCCGAGCATGGCTTCCAGCTCAGTATCGCATTGCGTCAGATAAGATTGCGACAAAGGGTCACCAATTATTTTCAACAGTATTTGCACACTATCTTTACGTAGTAGCTTGCTTTCTTCTGCAAAAGTCCACTCTGATAAAATTGTTTGCTCCGCCCGTATTTTCTGTTTCAGATAGATATCTACCTTTTGCTCTTCCCGTGTCTTGACTACGGTTTCAAATAAAATCTTGGAGGCAGGCAGTAGTATGATTAACGAAAATACAATAATATAGAGTCGACCCCTATTGCGCTCCTTATTATTCATATACTTCTTATAAGGAAATCGTAGAATGCGAATGACTATATAAGTGGTAATTGCAATAAAAGACGAATTTAAGAAGAATAAATAGAATGCATTGAGGAAGAAGGTCCACTCTCCGTTAGCAAGTCCGAATCCCGCTACACAAAGTGGAGGCATCAGGGCTGTAGCGATAGCAACACCAGGTATTGCATTCGATTTATCAAGTCGCGTAATAGAAATAACCCCTGCTAGACCACCAAATATCGCCACTAGCCCATCTAAAAAAGTAGGGGCTGTTCGTGATATTATCTGTTCCGTAATTGTACCAAATGGTGTTAGTTTAAAATAGAGAAAGCTCGTTACTAATGCTATCGCGATGGCAATAGTGAAATGGTATAAAGACACCATCAGCGTCTCTTTATCATTGACCCCTATACCAAGTCCTATTCCAAGTATAGGCGACATTAAGGGAGATATTAGCATGGCACCTATTATTATAGCAGGTGAATTCAAGTCTAGTCCAAGCGAAGCCACCATGATAGAACACATCAGCAACCAAGCATTGGCGCCCTTCATACGTTTATTGCTATGAATGTTTGCCAGTGTCCCTTCCCGATCCATTCCTGCCCGAATATCTACTAGGTCATGGAAAAAATGCTTGATCTTAGACCACAGTTCTCCAACATTTTGATCTTTTATATTTTTCTTTTCAAGTTCCTCAGCTGCCATGAGCAGATAATAATTTATATGATATTAATTTATTAGTCATCCACAGAATATTTGCATAGAGACCTCATGGAAAAGCGGAGACCCAGTGACTTCCATCTTCGAAAAACTCCTTCTTCCATATAGGTACAGTTTCCTTTAAGGTGTCTATACAGTATTGACACGCTGCGAATGTAGCAGCTCTATGATCCGCACTTACTGCTACCAATACCGCTATGTCACCGACAACCAAGTGACCTACCCGATGCCATATTGCTATTTTTCTACAGTTCCATCTATTCATTGCTTGATCCACTATTTTCTGCATCTCCTTCAAAGCCATCGAATCGTAAGCTTCAAACTCTAAGTGTCTTACTTTTTTGCCATGCGCATGGTTGCGAACTGCCCCGATAAATAAGTCAATACCACCTGCTTCTACTACGCTAACCCACTCTGTAATTGCCTCTGCGGATAACAAAGTATTGAAGATTTTGACTGAAGTATTGGCGTTCATTTTGCGATATAATATAGTAGACAAATTGTAAAATGCACATATGGTAGCTTTACTATCTCACTAACATTTAATTAAATATCAGAAATAAATGTATTATAATAAGTGACATACAAACTCCATATTACGTCATAAAAGTATTAATTAACTACAAATCGAGATTAAAATGTTTGAATTATTAAAAAAGATGGTAATGCAGCAAATTGCTAGCAAAGTAATGGGAAGTTCTTTAGGTGCAGCAGCTAGCGGTGCGGTAGCAGAGCAAGGTGCGGGTGCATTTGTTTCCATGATACAAGAGAAAATGGGCGCTGGTGGACTTAGCGAAATTACTTCTATGTTTACTGGAGGAGACGGTGCCAATGAAATGGTTTCTGGTTTTTCAAATAAATTAGGTAACATCATGCAAGAGCAAGGTATGCCTGCTGAAGAGGCAACTGAAAAGGTTGGCAACGCAGTTCCAGATATCATGAACACGCTTAAGGAGAAGTTTGCTTCTACCGATGCTGCTGATTCTGGTTTTGACCTTTCAGCACTTGCCGGATTAGCTGGTGGCGCTGGTGGTATGTTAGGTGGTGCTGCAGATATGCTAAAAGGTGCTAATGCAGGAGACCTACTTGGTAAGGCAAAAAATCTCTTTTAAGAGATAGCAAAATATGATAATTAACAGCTTGAAACACTGTGAACCAATCCATTCCTTATGGGTTGGTTTTTTTATTTATGGCCATGTGTAGATTTATGTGGGGCCATCCCCTTGGCTTGCCCAGATGCCTTGCGCAGACGGGGTCGTTATGCTCCATGACTCGCTAGCCAGCTCGGTCCTACGCAAGAGCTTCGGACTGTCGTCTATCGACTCCACCATTGCGCAGCACTTGTCCAAAAGTATAAGAAATGGGCGAACTAGAATTGTGGTTTCATATTGTTTATCCTACATAGGGATATTCACAAGAAGATTAAGCTGCGCAACCATAAGCAGGTAAATGAAATTTAATGTGTAGGATGCTCCATTTTCATTGATTTCACTCTTAATACGGGACAATTCTTGTAGGCAATTCCCGACAAGTTACGTTCGTACTACCTATTTATTCAATAAGTATTTTTGAAGCATAAAACTTTAATAGCTTATTTACCTCAAGGTAATTTTCATCTATTATATCTATATCTGTGAGTTGAGGCATATGCTCTGCAAAATAGATTTGATTATTCGCCATTTCAAATAGTGTGCTGGCGAAAGAATGTGGATAGGGAAAAGTAGAATTTATTTCTAGTATTACATCCGCAACCTTCTGTGTGAGCGATTTATAACTCCGATAAAAGCCATGCTTATTCTCCTTATCAATATTTTTTGTATGGTATGCTTTAGCTGATTCAGCTATAATGATTCGATGTAAAATCTTCTCATTCACGAAATCGACGGATGGATTCTCTTTACTTGCATCAACAAAGTTATCAATGATTAAGTCTAATTTTCGTTGGGGGTCAGTGATGTTCATCGTATTATAATCAATAAGATAGCTCACCCAATTCCAATACCAGACTACTAGATAGAGTAGTAGAAAGTGCTTGTTCTCAAAATAGCGGTACAGAGAGGTTTCATTAGACCCCATATTAGTCGCTAGCTTTTTAAATGTAAAACGCTCAAAACCAATTTCATCCATAAGTAATATACTATGAGTGATAATACTCCTACCCAATTTGCTCTGTAGTGGATCTTTCAGCGATAAGCCTTCTGGAATAGAAATGTCAGATAATATGAACATAATAAAAGCAATGTATAAAATATAACTTAATAATTCAGATAACAACTGCAACTTATACACTCCTGTTTGTTAGTATTACTAACATTTAGTATTATTACACATAATTGAAAACATATGAAAAATCAGTTACAACACTTAAAAAGTGATCTGCCAGCTAGTATAGTTGTATTTTTTGTGGCGCTACCATTATGTTTAGGAATCGCATTAGCTAGTGGAGCCCCTCTTTTTTCAGGTTTAATTGCAGGTATCATAGGTGGTATCGTGGTAGGTGCTTTGAGTGGATCAAATATAGGAGTTAGTGGTCCAGCTGCTGGACTGGCAGCTATTGTTATGTCCGCTATTGTTACTTTAGGCAGTTTTGAGGATTTTTTATTGGCAGTTGTTTTAGGTGGTATTATTCAAATAATATTTGGCGCTTTAAAGGCTGGAGTAATAGGATATTATTTTCCTTCGTCAGTGATAAAAGGAATGTTGACTGGTATCGGAATCATTATAATATTAAAGCAGATACCGCATTTTTTTGGTTATGATTCAGATCCTGAGGGGGATTTCGCGTTTTTTCAACTAGATGGTAGTAATACATTTTCTGGTATTCTCAATACCGTAGATAATATTAGTATTGGTTCGACTATCATAGGCGTTATCGCCATGATTATATTATTACTCTGGAGTAATGTATTATCTAAAAAGGGCAAGATTTTTCAGTTGATTCAAGGACCATTAGTGGCGGTAGTTGCTGGCATAATTTATTTCGTATCTACTTCGTCCAGTGCCAAGTTTGGCATTAGCGCCGAGCACCTAGTAAGTGTTCCTGTTCCTGATAACTTAGATTCCTTTTTTGGTCAATTTAGTTTCCCTAACTTCAGTGCCATTACGAATCCTCAAATTTGGGTACTTGCATTTACCATAGCACTCGTGGCTAGTCTGGAGACTTTATTGTGTGTAGAAGCAACTGATAAGTTGGATCCTCATAAAAATGTTACCCCCACTAACAGAGAACTGTTCGCTCAAGGTGCTGGAAATATTGTATCTGGTATGGTAGGAGGGCTGCCGATTACTCAGGTAATAGTGCGGAGTTCTGCTAATATACAATCTGGTGGTAGAACAAAAATGTCGGCTATTATTCACGGTATTCTTCTTTTAATTTCAGTTGTTTTAATTCCTAAGTTGCTTAACAAGATTCCTCTATCTGTTCTAGCTGCTGTATTATTTATTGTGGGTTATAAATTAGCGAAACCAGCTATGTTTAAGAAGATGTTTGATTTAGGCTGGAAGCAATTTATTCCATTTATTGTTACCATACTAGGTATTGTCTTTATCGATCTATTATATGGAATAGCTTTAGGGCTAGCCGTAGGTATTGCTGTAATATTGCTTAAGAGTTATCAGAATTCTCATTTCTTACACAAAGAAGCTACAGGTGGAAAAATGAAAATGACCTTGGCTGAAGAAGTGACATTCTTTAACAAAGGATCCATTTTAAATGAACTAAATAATATTCCTGAAAATTCTTACTTAGAATTAGATGTTACCAAAACTAGATATCTAGATCATGACATAATAGAAATATTAGATGATTTTGCATTCAAAGCAAAAGAGCGAAATATTGATATTAAGCTAATTTCAGAACGGGGAATTGTTGAAAACCCTCCAAGCTATATCGAGTTTTTTAAACTTAGATCGATACCATCGTAGCGTTTACTATTTTTTATAAATTTTATTGCTGATGCTATTTTTTTTAAATATTTGTTAGACTGGAGAAATTCGTAAGAAGATTAAACTGTAGAACCATAGGGAGGGATATTCACAAGAAGGGTAACCTGCACAACCATAAGGAAATAATCGGAATTTAAGGGTTTGGAATGCTTCGTTTTTCTAGACTTTGCGCTGAAACCGGAGGTAATTCTTGTTGGTAATTTGTCATGATTTTTTTCTAAAAAATCACGCCAAATTGATCTGCCCTACTCATTTACACAGGGTTTCAACCCTGTGCTATAATATTAAACCCTTTCAGGGTTAGCTTCGCTTACTTCTGAATATCCCTGAAATACAAAGGTAAGGATATGTATAAATGATTAGACAGTCGATTCCAAATAGTATTTGTGCTTTTTCGACGCTCTTTCAGCCCATTGTCGGGGACGTGCGCCGAAGCACTCTAATATTGCATCGACACCAATAATGGTACCCTTGGCTAGTCTTCCCAACAGAGCTATAGGAATTTTGCTATCCTTAATCCTTGACGTTAAATAGCCATAATCATCGGTCTCAACTCCTAAATCATCATGCACGGTTTGTATTCTCTCATCTATGAGTAACCTCCTTACAATGGGCGATAAAACAGCTTTAAACTTTGGCGAGTCCAAAACGGAATCAATCATAATAGATGCTGTTATTGAATTAGTTGCATTCTTTAATTGCCATCCTTGCTTTAGCAGATGAATATCGGGATCCTTAACCATGCTCAAATTCAGAATACCCACCTCCTCCAAAGCTATTAATTGCTGAATACTAGATACAGGTGGACCATAAGAGTATCTCTTCGTAGATTCATCAAGATCAATTAATTCTGCAATCACCTTATTCGAGCATTCACTGAACGATAAGGCTTTATAGATAGTTGGCTGACAGTGTCGCCATACCTGCCCTATACAGTAATCTAAGCTTATAGATCCAGTACCAGATGCCATTTCGACAAACATCTTCATAGTTTTTAGAGCAGGCTGATTTTGCGGGACACAAAGTGTGTTGTCGGTGCTTTGATCTTTTAACCAACACTTGATAATATTGATTAGAGACTCCTTTGATAGATGCTTAGAATCTATTTTATTGGCTAATTTGAGATAGATATCCGCCGCTATTGGAGCAAATGCGTCTATTAAGAAATCAGGACCGTCCGCGGCTGCTTGTACTTTTACATTGTCTATTTGTTCTTCAAACTTTGATATAGCATCATCAGTTGGCTCAAACCAACGATCTACCGTTGCATTTAATGGCTTGGGGGCTGGAGGTAATCCATCAAGTGAAAATGGAACTAGAGTAATAGACATGTCAGTTTCTAATCGATAGGAAGTTAGTTGCGTTCTGTCATCTAGGATTTCAAAATATCCGAATTGGTTTACAATAGATCTGACAACATCGATCATAGCCAATCCAAAACCACGAATCCCGATAGTGCTACTACTGTGTAATGTAATATGATCTAAATAATTCTTGGTAGGATATGGATGTTCAAAGAGACTTACATTCACATTATCTTTTGAATATTCTTCCCAGTCTCTAATCTGTTGAGATTTTTCTGTAATCTGATGTCCGATGGTCAATAAAATTTCATCATAATCATTAAATACTTTGTCAGCAGTAGAAATCTGAATTTTATTATTTTCTAGTAGTGTTACCACATTTACCTCCATCTTATGTAGCGTAGCAATCTTTGACTTGATTAGAGGTCTGGTAAGCGACTGAAATCTTTCGGATAAATATTCACCTACCTTGGAGCGGGGTGGATAGGTATCCATCGCATCAGGAGACAGCTTATCATAGTCGTTATCTATCCAATTATGATAGGAAGGGAATGAATCGATCTTTATTGTTTCACTATTAATTGCTGGTCGACCTGGTAGTGTTAATATCCTCTCCGTTATGTTTATCCAGTTGGATTGATTTTGAACTAGATCGTAAACCTGACCGTTTCCAAAATTTTTGGTCGATTCGAAAAGTGAAATATGTATATTAGTGAGACAGTTCTGTTTCGCTAACTCAACAATAAAACATTCTAGTGCATAGCCACCTCTTGGACCTAGACCTATGATGGCAAAATTTCTCACTCCTCCCATATATTATTATTACTTATTGTGATAGAATTAGTATTCCGCGCTGGAATGATAAGGAAACATTGTAAGAGCGTACTTGGTTCTATGTTGTCTAGTCCTGAAGAACATTTCTGAGGGTGATTTTATAAAGAGCAAAGCCTGCCTCTTGCTCTTCGCGGCGGCGCTTGCGCCAGAGCTCGGCGCAGCGGAGCGAGCAGGGCAAGCGATGGGAGCGGTATCTATGGCCACCTCGTTTTTGGTGGCTATAGGTAGTAGCGGACAGCGCGGTCACGTCATGACGGAGGCGGAGCTGGAGTCAGGATCGTGATGACCCCAAATAAATAGTCTCCCCTACTCATAGTCGCTGTCCTCTAGATCTAGAGGAACATTTCTGCTGAAGGCGGTCTCGAAGGAGATGGTGGTGTTGGTGCCCTCGATCTCGGGGATGGTGTGGATCTGCTCATAGATGGTGTCGCGTAAGTGGCGATTGTTGCGGGCGTAGATTTTGACCATGAGGGCGTAACGTCCAGAGATATTGACGCACTCGACGATCTCCTTTATCTTGCTGAGTTTTTTCTCCACAATGCTGCGGGTCTTAGAATCGGTGAGCATGATCTGTGTGTAGGCGGAGGTTTGGAATCCGAGCTTCCAAGGGTTGACGAGGTACTGCGCTTTGTCGATGATGCCGTTGGCGGTGAGTTTCTTGAGTCGCTGGTGGACTAAGGTATTGGAAATCTTCAGTTTTTTGGCCAACTGCAGGTAGGGAATACGGGCATCTACTGTCAATTCATTCAGGATTCTGAGGTCTATCGGGTCAAGTTGATTTTCTTTCATATATAATTAACATTAAAATGAATTATTGACTCTGTGTGAGCCACATTTAATACATATTGACTTAATAACGTTTATTTTGTGGCAAAGTATATCTTTTTAGCTCATTTTTGCGTCATAATACCAACTTGCACGAAGCAAGGTAATACAACAAATTATAATAAATATTTTACGCATGACAGCAAAAGCAATTTTATCCGTAACGCTAATTTTATTCTCTGTAATCGACATCATCGGGAGCTTACCTATAATCATAGGTATGAAGAAGGAGGGTGTAAAAATACAGGCTGGTTTGGCAACCTTAGCCGCCGCATCCATAATGATCGCATTCTTATTTTTTGGAGCCGGCATTCTGAGTATTTTTCATATCGAAGTTTCCTCATTTGCACTTGCAGGTGCATTGATCATATTTTTTATCGGCTTGGAGATGATATTAGGTATTCGATTTTTTAGAGATACGCACGAAAATGGTGGTTCAGGCAGTATAGTGCCGATCGCATTTCCGCTACTAGCAGGTGCAGGTACATTGACTACCATCATATCGCTGAAGTCGGAGTATGATACATATAGTATTATGGGAGGTATCGTAATCAATCTGGTCATAGTATTCATCATCCTGAAATCATCAGGTTGGTTGTCTACCAAGATATCGGATCAGGTGACTTCCACTCTGAGAAAAGTATTTGGTATCGTATTGATTGCGATAGCCATACAGATGTTTAAGCAAAATATTATCCTGTAAATTAGTTATTGTTTCAAAGCAAAAAAGCTGCCTACAAGTTTTGTAGGCAGCTTTTTTATATTTGTAAATGTAAAAAATCATTCCTCTTCCGTAATAGGTCTTGGAAATTGTACCCATACATCATCACCGTCTCGGTCTATAGGCAATTCGCCTAACTTATCATACCGACGCATATCCACCCAACGGTGACCTAATCCAAATAAAGAATACCTTCTTTGATTTAGTACTTCATTGATCAATGACTCACTATCAGTTGCACCGGAATAATCATCTAGTCCAGCAGCGTTTCTTACCCAATTGATGGCTGTGACAGCAGCATTAACATCGCTATCGATATTAGCTTCTGCTAGTATTAAAGCCAACTCTTCATTATTAATAAATGGAACTTGATCTTCCAATGTTCTAAAAACCCAAACATCATGAGTCCCACTTAATCCATCCAAAGCTAGTGTGTCTCCTCTAATTAAAGCTTTATCTAGGCGAGAATCACCTGCCTCAGCATCCATCAGAAAAGATGGATGTACAATAATTGCATCTGATTGCCCAGGTGCTCTAAAAATATTGTTAGCCACATCTCCACCTGAGGTGGAATAAAAACGCCCAGGTCCAAAATCTACATCTTCATCTGCATCATAAAAGGAGGCTGCTACTCTATTAGCAGCATCAGCATCATTACCTTGGTACAATGCTATTCTTGCACTAAGCGCACGATTAAAGCCTGCAAAAGTGCTTGGTTCATCAAAGTTTGTAAAACCACTTGAGAGTGAGAATGGAAAGGAAGATCCAGCAGCAGCTAAATTATCGTTAGCTTCATCTAAAAGAGATAAAATTCTCGCTAGTGCACCTTCATAAGTTTCAAACCCACCTAAATTTTCAATATCTGCTACATCGATTCGAATTCCATTTTGAAATTGTAAGTTATTGACCAAATGTAGTTCATAGGCCTGTAAAGTTTTTGCAAAACCAAGATATCCCTGAAGCTCTTCTTCTGTAATCGTGGTAGAGTTCGTAGCTGCCTCAATGAGGACGTTAAGATTTTTAACTGTTCTGTATCGGCCAAAATATGGACGCGTACCATAAAAACCTGCATTATCTAACATGGCATCACCTTTGCCCAAAACTTCTCCAGTATACCTCGGATCTGATCCCGTAAAGAAATAGTATTCTCTACCAATAATAGATACCACATCGTAATAAAATGAGATGTCTCCTCTCAATGCGTCCTCTGAACCAGTAACGATTGTTTGTAATTGACTTTTAGTCGCATCGGCAAGAACACCTTCTATACTCGGTCCATTCGGATTCGGTAAATCCTCAATCTCACAAGCAAAGAAACTTAAGAGACTGGCAAATAGTAATGCCGACTTTATGTTTAAAATATTTTTCATATTAAATTGAATTAAATTTTATTAAAACTCCACAGATACGTGGAAATCAAACCTTTTTGATGATGGGAATGGAGTAACTTCTACACCAGTAGATATACCACTACCACCAAAGTTAGATACCTCTGGATCATAACTGTCATACTCGAAAATATTGATCAAATTATTGCCTGATACTCCAACTCTTATTTTACTTACCTGACTTTCCGCCTTCATTGGAATATTATAGTATAGGCCTATTTCTCTCAATCGAATGTATCCTGCATCTTGAATGTATGGCTCTGTGCTTGTTCCTAAAAGACTTAGTCTATATGCCCCATTTGATAATACGCCATCAGGATCTAGATCAGTATCATCAAAATCATATGTCGTTTCACTCAAATCGAATAAGAGTGTAGATAAGTTTATATTCTCCCCTCCTTGCTTCCAATGCCAAACAAAAGACAAGTCAAAATTTTTGAAGTTAACAGAGTTGAACCATGATAATTGAAAGTCAGGCTCTCCTGAACCGTAAATTTGTAATGTAGGATCTCCATCTCCATTGAGCGTGACTGTAGGGTTGGGCCCCACACCGATAACTGTCAAAGGACTAAAACCTTCTTTCACCATCTGGTTTCCAAGAAAATCAGCAAAGCCACCTTGAGTGAATGCTGGAACATCCAATCTTGTTACTTCTGCTTCATTTTTCCAAAATCCAAATCTAGTATTCCAATTCAAATTATTTGTTCTAATAACATTTGCCTCTAGGCCAATTTCAACACCCTTATTTTGGAGTTCTGCTGCGTTAGTAACTTGTGAAGTAAATCCAGAAGAAGTTGGAACATTCGCATTTAACAACAGATCTTCAACATTTTTTATATAGTAAGTTACATCAAGATTTATTCTTTTTAGAATACTAAAGTCTGCGCCAAATTCTAGTTCTTTTTGTCTCTCTGGACCAACAGCAGAGTTACCTTGTAAGCCGGGAACAGTCACACCTGCATTTCCATCCACGATGGAGGAAGTAAGAATAGTAGATTTAGCACCAAAGGAAGCAAAATTTCCAGATTCACCATAGGCAGCTCTAACCTTTAGACCCGATAAAATTCTATTATCTCTCAATGCGCCTAGCTGATCTATATTAAATGCAATATTAGCTTTTGGATAAAAGTAGAGCTGATTGACATCACTATTGTTAGAAGACTTATCTGCTCTAAATCCAACAGTAGCAAGAAATAAGTCCTTAAAATTAAATTCCTCTTGTGCAAAGAAACCTTTATCTTGCTGTACTAATCTTACTTGAGTAACATTTCTGTTACCTGCTTGATCAAGATTTGTCTCTGCACCAATTAGGTTTGTCGCTTCCCCTAAAATGGTATTTCTATCAAAATCCTCTTGGGTCACCCCAGCAGAAGTCGTAAATGAAAGTCCGTTAACGGTATAATAACTATGGACTAAAAAGGCAGCAAGATTACTATTCAAACTCTTGGTGAAACCTTGTACGGATACCCCGTTAATACCATTACCATCTCTTTGAAACTGAAGTGAATTGGGAAATAGAGCGGTAGTGTTCAGGTTATAAAAATCTCCCCCTGCTCTAAGAATTAATTTCAAAGAAGTATTGTTAGTTGTAAAAATTTTTGAAGTCAATGTTGCTCCACCTATGAAACGATTTACATTCTCATTGTTTGTAATATCAGCTGCGGATTCTAAAAAATTAGAAGTACCGTAGGGGTTAGCAGGAAATAATCCAGTAGAAGGATTGGCTTCTAGATTAGCAAATGATGGCGTAGAGGAAAAGGAAACACCCATAGTGGTTCCAGAGTTATCGTTATTGAAAAAACCACGATCCGCAGAAGAATTAATATAATTCGAAGAAACCGCTAGGTCAAAGTACTTAGAAATTTTATGATTTAAATTCAATCTAAAATTTGTCTTCTCATAACCTGTATTAGAAACAATTCCTTCTTCATTTTTATAAGAGCCACCAAAATAAAATTGGGTTTTATCACTTCCGCCAATCATGGACATTCTTGTATTTAAGAGAAGTGCATTATTGCCGTAAAGCTGACTTTCTATATCATTATTTCCATTGGCATTAAAATCTGCTAATGCATCTGCGTTTGTACCGAATCTATCTGAATTTTGAATTTTTTCTGCAGTCCATTCTCTATTGCCTAGTTTACGCAATTGAGAAGCTTGACCAACTGATTGTGATATTTTCACTTTCGTTTCTCCTGCTTTACCACGTTTTGTATTCATAATAACAACTCCACCGGCTGCTCTAGAACCATATATAGCTGTAGCAGATGCATCCTTTAAAATGTTGATGCTTTCAATATCATTTTGGTTGATGGAGTTTAATGGGCTTGTACCCCCTTCTTCAGATTCGCCCTGAACAGGAACACCGTCAATAATATATAATGGCTCACTAGAACCTGATATAGAGTTCACACCACGAATCCTTACCGATACCGCTGCTCCAGGTTGCCCCGAGTTGGTGGTAACGCTAACCCCAGAGGCGCGACCTTGTATCATTTGATCCACACTTACCTGTGGGATGGTTTTCAAATCGGAAACCGCTACCGTGGCAACCGCTCCAGATATGTCCTCTTTTAATTGAGAACCGTAACCAATTACGATAACCTCATCTAAACTGGCAATATCATCTTGCATGATAA
>ENA-ORXM01002311-ORXM01002311.1-marine-metagenome-genome-assembly--contig:-NODE-2311-length-22673-cov-12.738184_pt1 | contig 22673 bp, 14 predicted proteins | sample MGYA00237867_ERZ511480 | MGnify/ENA primary metagenome ERZ511480 (study PRJEB26309, sample SAMN06266103) | marine metagenome | isolation source: Algal blade | place: United Kingdom:Sidmouth, United...
GGCCAATGCTTTTAGAACTTCTATTTTATTTTACTTGGGGGATTTAGATTTGTACCCATAGTTTTTATCATAGTGCCTTTTAAACTAACTTTTCTGCCTTTTTTATATCAAAGAACCTTTCTTTTTTGTCCAAAGTCTAATTTGTATGATGTGTTGAAAATAGAATTGTAAATGGAGTGTAATTTGAATATTAGATGTGATGACTTACCTCAAGCAATATGGGAGAGAATAACTTATGAATTAAACCAATAGATAGCTTCTTTATAACACAAATACCTATCAACAAAACTATGAAATACATTAAAATCAGAAGAGAAGAAGAAGAATATGGAGACCTCTCAAATATAAATGTGGACTATGCAGAGGTTTACGAAGAAAACAGCCTATCTGAGCGAACTAAATTAGGTGAAATTGCATTGGGCCCTGCGGGTCAAATGGTTTTCTCTCAGTTTTATACGGAGGACTGTTTTCTACTTATGAATAGGAGTGGAAGTTTATGGGCTTTTAATATTAAAACCAAAGAACAATTATATCATAAAAAAGTGGTAGGATCTTTTTTTAGAGGGAATGCCATTTTATCAGAAGATAAAAAAATACTTTATGTATTTTCAAACGAGGAAAATCCTCATACAAGCAAACATGACCAGCATATTCATTATCTGTCATTAGAAGATTTTAGTATTGTCAGATCAATAAAAATTCCTATAACAAAAAGGGGGTTTCATCATTTTGAAAAATATAAGAATCATTTTCTTTTCTATTATAATGGTTTTAAAAAATATGGTGAAGGTAAAAAATACTATCATCATTATGATTTGATAGATATAGAAACTGGGGTACATACTCAAAAAAAAATGCCACATCCTCCTTTGGTAGGTTCCAAATATTTCAATCCCATTCTGGATTTTGTCAATGGGAAAGGGATTATGCCTCATTATGGAGAATTAGAACGAGAGGGCGAAAAGATCTATTTAAAAATAATGATCTTTGATTTAGACAGTTTTGAAGTAGAAAGGATTATTCCTGTTCGGTTATACAAACTAGCAGATTTTAAAATATCTAACTATTCCAGATTTACTGAATTCCTTTTGGGCAGCCCCGAAAGCTTTTCACATCAAAGAGCCTTCAGAGAATTTACGGGTATGATAAAACTGATAATGGTAGATGAGCAAAGGGCTTGTGTATGGTTGCAATTTCAAAAACCTAAATCTTCGGAAATTAAGTATCGGCGAGTAGGCTATGATAGTACTATGTCAGTATTGTATAATGTTACAATTCCTAAATTTGAAAAAGAAGGTTTTGCTACCAAAAAACATATTACCAATATCCACGCTATCAAAGAAGGTCGTCTGTTGATACATGGTGATTTTATAAATAAAGAATATGGATTACAAATGTATCACCTACCATTTAAGGAAGAAAAAATGGTCATGAAAAAAGAGATGGATTTAGAAAAAACACAAACCATTTTACTTAAGGAAATAAACCCATTGAAAACAATTGACAAAAGCCACCTAAATGAAACACCGAGTACAAAGGTAGTAGAGGAAACTGTTCCATTAAAAACAGTTGAAAATAGCAATACAAATAAAACCCCAAAAAGGAAACTTCACATAGGTGGTATTCCTTTAGAACATTGTAGCTATATTAAGGAAGAATCACTAATAGATATTCTGGGAATAAGCAGAAGTGATAATAGTCATTATAAAGAATTTACCAATAGAAAAGAGTTCTTGGAACATTTTTATAAAGAACATGAAAAATTTGATCGAGGAAACGAGTTCTTGATTGGCTATTATTATTATCAAGAAGAATTATATAATGAAGAAGAAGAGGAACATGAAAACATTACTTGGTTAATGATTATTTCTCCTGATATATTTCAAACGCAAATACTCAGAAAACTAACAAAGGAATGGGCAGAATTCCATTCCTATACCGCAGATGCAAGTATTGTTATTATAGATGAAGAGAAATCAGAAGTTGCTTTGGCTACTACCCAATTTTACAAAGATGACTATGAATTAGTAGAACATTCTATATACTATAATGGAAAAAAATATGAAGAACATCAACCTTTAGTGCCTCCTATGGGTAATCCTAATTTCAAAGTAAAAGATTGGGAAAATTTTGAAATAAATAAATATATAGAGATGCCTATTTATTGTGAAAAACCAGGAGCTGTCACTTACAATCCAGAAACGTTTGTACTAAATGAAAACGACCATGAGGTTTTTTATATAAATAATTTTTACAGAAAATCTTTGTATACTCGCTTTTTAGGTAAATGACTGCTGTGAGTTGAGCCTGATATTAACTTTTTAGTTAAGTTATTGAAAATCATAATATTAGTATTGTTTTCATTGACACTAATGTTGTAAAGTGTTCGTTATTGTAGTTATGCGACAAGTTTTTTCTTTTTTAATCTTTTTATGGAGTTTTGTTTGTTTTGGACAAGATCCTTGTGATTCTACTTTCGTGGAATTGGTGGCTTGTCCTGGTGGAACTGCTTTTTATCAAGGGAATGAGTTTGCAGTGAATTCTATGACGGGTTTTCTTTATCCTAATGTGGATGGGTGTGATTCTATGGTGATGATTACAGTGGTGGAGGCGTCGGCTGATATTTTTGTGATGCCTACGCCTGTATCTTGTTTTGGGGAAAGTGATGGGCGATTAGAGGTGACGGAGGTTGTGGGTGGTTTTCCGCCTTTTTTGTATTCTTTGGATAGCTTGTCTTTTCAGGAGGAGGTTGTGTTTGATAGTTTGACTTTTGGAAATTATACGGTGGTTGTGCAGGATGCTGAAGGGTGTGTGTATGAACAGATGACGACGGTGTTTCAGCCTTTGTATTGGGAAATTGAATTGGGAGCGGATACGAGTTTGCTTTTCGGGGACAATATGGAACTTTCGGTGGATTATAATACGCTGTCTGATGTGGAATACTTTTGGTTGCCTTCGGAGGGCTTGAGTTGCAATGATTGTCCGAATCCTGTGGCGGCTCCGACGGTGACGACGACGTATTCGGTGGCGATGGTGGATACTTATGGCTGTACAAAGTCAGATGTCATGACCATTACGGTTCTGCCCAATGATAAAAGTTTGGTCTTTCCGAATGCTTTTTCGCCCAATCGGGATGGTTTGAATGATGAATTTCGGGGTTTGTATGAGGGAAGTGTTACGTCTTTTAATGTAAAAGTGTTTAATCGTTGGGGCGAGCAGGTTTTTTTGTCCAGAAATATTGATGGGGCTTGGGATGGAACGCATCGGGGCGTGGATCTGTTGGTGGGGACGTATGTGTATTTTGGGGATATTGCTTTTTTGGATGGGACTGCTTGGGATTTTGTGGGGACGGTGGCTTTGATTCGTTAGTGTTTTTTGTTTTGAACCATATAAGTTGTATAAGTCCATATAAGCAGTTCATTTAAGCGTTCTGTCCTTTTAATATAGACCCGATGGTAGCGTTATGCGTATGGCTAAATGGTTTGGCGTGGCTGCATAGTAGCGGACAGCGGGCCCATGCGTAGCGATGAAAGATAGACCGTTCTCTCCTAAAAATAATCACAATCAGTATGTTATTCTTTGTCAATCACTAAACTTCGTCGTCTAAAGCCTCGTTTAATTTGGTGATGATGGAATTGTAGTGAAGAAATTTTGGATGATTGGAATTTACTTCTTTTATTTGCTGTCGCAAACTTTCCCGCCAAGCTTCTAAGGTTAGGTCTGCTTTGAGATGGTTGCAGTTTGAACAACAATCTACTACGTTATCGAATGTGTTTTTTCCGCCTTTGGCAAGGGGAATAACATGGTCGTAGGTGTGGTCAAAGCGATGGGTGATATTTTTGGCACAATAGAAGCATTCTGTGGGAAGATATACGTACTTTTTTTTCATTTTTTATAGGAAATTTTGTATATTATGTCTTTCATAAGGGACGATTGATTGTGACGAAGGGACGCACCTTTATCCTTTAATATAAATAAAAAAAGCTATAAAGCATATAAGTTAATTCAGTTAATTAAAAGTTACATAATTATGGCAGCAAAACACAATTATACGGAAGCCAATATTCGCTCATTGGAGTGGCGGGAGCATATACGGATGCGTCCTGGAATGTATATTGGTAAATTAGGCGATGGATCAGCGATGGATGATGGGATTTATGTCTTGGTGAAGGAAATCATTGACAATTCGATTGATGAGTATGTGATGGGATTTGGTAAAGAAATCAATATTACGATTACAGATAGTGAGGTGACGGTCAGGGATTTTGGGCGTGGAATTCCACTTGGAAAAGTGGTGGACTGTGTGGCAAAGATGAATACAGGGGGAAAATACGATTCTAAGGCGTTTCAAAAATCGGTGGGTTTGAATGGTGTCGGTACAAAGGCGGTCAATGCGCTTTCCAATACTTTTAGAGTCGAGTCGTATCGAGATGGCAAGCGAAAGATCGCTGAGTTTGAAAAAGGACTGATTCAGAAGGATCATCGCATTGGCAAAACGAAGGAAGAAAACGGTACTTTTACGCTCTTTAAACCAGACAATTCGATTTTTAAAAAGTATAAATTTCGCCCTGAGTATTTAGAAAATCAGTTGTGGAATTATGCGTATTTGAATGCGGGTTTGACGATTAATTTTAATGGTCGAAAGTTTCATTCTAAAAAAGGACTGTATGATTTATTGTCTCGAAAAGTAGATGATGAAAGCGCACGTTATCCAGTTATTCATTTGCAAGGCGATGATATTGAGCTTGCTATGACGCATACAAGCCAGTACGGAGAAGAGTATTATTCTTTTGTCAATGGACAATATACTACGCAAGGCGGAACGCATTTATCCGCTTTTAGAGAGGCATTGGTAAAAACCATAAGAGATTTTTATAAAAAGAATTTTGACACTTCTGACATACGGATGTCTGTGGTGGCAGCACTAAGTGTACGGGTACAAGAACCCGTTTTTGAGTCGCAAACAAAAACTAAATTAGGGTCGATTAGTGTCGGGCCAGAAGGACCAACAGTAAAGACATTTGTAACGGATTTTTTGAAAGAAAAATTAGATAATTTCTTGCATAAGAATCCTAAAGTTGCAGATGAAATACTCAAGCGAATTTTGCAGTCAGAAAGAGAGCGTAAGGAAATTGCAGGCATCAAAAAATTGGCTCGGACTCGTGCAAAAAAAGCCAATTTACACAATAAAAAATTGAGAGATTGTCGCATCCATTTTAACAAAAAGAAAGATCGCAGCGAGGAATCTACCGTCTTTATTACGGAGGGAGATTCTGCGAGTGGATCCTTGACTCAAGCTCGTGATGTGCAAACACAAGCGGTCTTTAGTTTGCGAGGAAAACCTTTGAATTGCTACAATAAAACGAAGAAAATCGTTTATGAAAATGAGGAATTTAATTTGCTCCAACATGCCTTGAATATTGAAGATGGTCTGGAAGGTTTGCGGTACAACAAAGTGGTTGTGGCGACGGATGCGGATGTGGACGGAATGCACATTCGTTTGTTGTTAATGACCTTCTTTTTACAGTTTTTTCCTGAATTGGTAAGAGGTGGACATGTGTATATTTTGGAGACGCCTTTGTTTAGGGTACGCAACAAAAAAGAGACGATTTATTGTTACAGCGAACGAGAAAAACAGAAGGCGATGAAGAAGTTGGGAAAGACCGTAGAAATTACCCGTTTCAAAGGATTGGGAGAGATTTCGCCAGGAGAATTTAAGGACTTTATTGGCAAAAGTATGCGATTAGACCCCGTTATTTTGGAAGAAGATGTAACAATTAAGCAGTTATTGAGTTATTACATGGGAACAAATACGCCCGAACGACAGGGTTTTATCATTGAAAATTTGAGGACAGAAGAAGAAGCATTGGAAGAAGCCTTAGAACAAGCTGCTTTGGAGGAAGAAATGGCAGGGTAGTGGGTTTTTGATAAAAATATTGAAAAGCTCTTCCTGTTTTCAGGGAGGGCTTTTTGTTATTTTATAGGAGCGAAAGGTTGGGAGCTTCGTCGTGACGTTTAGGCCTGCTATCCGTTCTTATGGCAAGTAGACTTGGTAACAGGCAAGAACCATACAAACTACAAAAACCACTTATAACCACAAAAACTACTTGCCATACCACTACTATCAGGGCTATTTTTCATGGTCGCAACTACAATGCAACCTGAATAAATTAAACATAAAAAAAATTACAGAGGCTTTTTATATAAAACACTATGAGAAAGATTGTTATTTCAGACATACATGGTTGTTGCAATACATTTAAGAAACTATTGCATAAACAAGTTGAGTTAACGTTGGAAGATGAATTGTATCTTTTAGGCGATTATATTGATCGAGGCCCATCTTCAAAACAAGTGATTGACCATATTCTTCAATTGCGGAAAGAAGGCTTTCAAATACATTGCCTACGAGGAAATCACGAAGAAATGATGTTGAATGCCCGTTATGGTGGATTCAAGAAAAGCCGTCACTTTATGATTAATGGTGGTGTGACCACGATGGACAGTTTTAATGCAGATACTTATGAACAAATTGATGAAAAATACTGGGATTTCTTAAATTCCTTAGAATATTATAAGATGGTTGATAACTATATTTTGGTGCATGCAGGTTTAAACTTTAGGACAGCCTCGCCCTTATCAGATACCGAAAATATGGTTTGGATTCGGGCTTGGTATGACGAAATCAATCACGAGTGGTTGAAAGACCGAATCATCGTACATGGACATACCATTACCTCCGTGAATTTGGTAAAACTTTCTTTAGAGCGTTTAGATATTTTGCCTGTAATTGATATTGATACAGGCTGTTATGCAACCGCTATTCGAGGAAGTGGGCATTTATGCGCTTTGAATTTGGGCAGTCAAGAACTGTATTTCCAAGAGAACATTGATGAGATGGATGCACGGTTTACCTCTTAGTTTTTTGGTGCTGTAGTTCTTGGTTGTGGGTGGGCACGTTTTTGTTTAAGTGGTTTCTGTGGTTTCGTTCCACAAAAAATCCGTGCAATCAAAAGAATCCATAACATCCGTGATTCAAGGCTTTGTGACGGGGCGTTTTTTTGTAGAGACTAATTAACTAATTTCTACTAAACCAATATGGGACATCAAGTTTACTTATTTAGAAAAGAAGTTAAAGAGCAACATACAGAGAGAACACAACAAATAAAATCATCAGAATTAAACAACATTCTCCGCCTCCCAATAGTTGGAGTTGCAAAGTAATAGCGTTGTTTTTTAGAATGAGCTATTGCGAAAATTTCGATAGGTGTAATTTGTTACAAGAAGCAAAAGAACTTATTCAAAATCAAGTACCTCCACAACCTTAGCCTTATCCGTTTTTTTGCTTTATATTTGCTCCAATGAAATTTATAGCCATATCCGATACACATGGGTATCATAGAGAACTTACACTCCCCAAAGGAGACGCCATCATTCATGCAGGCGATTTTTGTCATTATGGAAGCCACAATCATGGTTACGATTTTTTAGCCTGGTACAAAGACCTCGATTTTGAACACAAACTACTCATTGGTGGCAATCACGATTTCTTTGCTGCCGAATATCCTGATAAATTTAAAGAAGTATTACCCAAAGAAATTACCTACTTAAATGATAGTGGAACAACCATAAACGGAATTAAAATTTGGGGCTCTCCCGTACAACCAGATTTAGTTGGTTGGGCATTTGGCAAGGAACGAGGTGCAGCCATGAAAGCGCATTGGGACTTAATTCCTACCGATATAGACTTATTGATAACGCATACACCAGCCTTCGGAATTTTAGACAAAGCAACAAGTGGTAAAGCTCTTGGCTGTGAAGAATTAACAAAGAAATTAGAGAAATTAACGCTAAAAGTCCATATATTTGGTCACGTTCATGCGAGTTATGGCGAAAAAGTCATCGGAACAACCAAGTTTATCAATGCTTCTAATATCAATTCGAGTAAAGGACTGGTCAATAAACCTATTATTTTTGATCTGGAAAGTAAAGCGACCAACCTTGAAACATAGACCTGATAGTAACGGTATGCTAAAGTGTATGGCTAAGAGTTTTGCGTTGGTTTTAGCATAATAGTGGATAGCAGGACCGAAGCGTCACGACGGAGCAATCCACCGTTCTCTCCTAAAAAAAAAACTATCTTTGCATAAAGAAATTTAGTTTGCAATGAATAAAATTTTAATAATAATATTAAAGCTCTTTCTTATAATCTTTTGTTCTGATAACCATATGACTTTGCTGTTAAATGCAGAAAAAACTTATGGACTGACGGAGGGATTCAGCATTCAGTACAATTCTTTTGATATTGGAGAAGTCTCAGAATTTTTTATTGAAAAAGATGGAACAATCACAGTGATTTGTAAGATTAAAGAAGAAGTGAAAATTCCTTCAGATTCAAAATTTACGCTTGTAAGTACAGGTCTTGGTAATGATAAGAAAATTAAAATAGAATTTGGGAAAAGTGAAACGTATTTGATCTCTGGTAATAAATGTAAATTATTAAGTGAAGAAGAAAATTTAGGAGATTCACTTAAAATAAAAGTGAACGATATTTTAGAAAATTTAAAAGGTGCAAAACAAGATTTCATCTTAAAAGAATTACAGAAATTAAATGAGAATGTAGAGGAATTGACTCGCTCGCAAAAATAAAAATATGCAATTTACAATAAATGATACTTTCAATAAAGAACTTGCTGTAGATCAAGAAAAAAAGAATAAAAGACGACAAGTTTTTGACGCATTTTCTTCTTACGCCAGACCCAAAATTCCGACAAACCCCTCATTGGTTCATGTCTCACAAGAAATGGCTAAACGCTTAGGGATTAGCGAGAAAGAGACAACCACAAAAGCGTTTTTAGAGCTGTTTTCTGGAACGACAGTAATGGAGGGAACAGAACCCTATGCTATGTGTTATGGCGGCCATCAATTCGGAAATTGGGCAGGACAATTGGGCGACGGACGAGCCATTAACTTAATGGAAATTTTGCACGATGACCAACGTTGGGCATTGCAATTGAAAGGTGCAGGCACAACCCCTTATTCTCGTTCAGGCGATGGATTGGCGGTATTGCGTTCGTCGATACGAGAGCATTTATGTAGTGAAGCGATGTTTCATTTAGGGGTGCCGACGACTCGTTCTCTTTCCTTGATGCTTTCGGGAGATGAAGTTTTGCGAGATATGATGTACGATGGAAATTCTGAGTATGAAAAAGGAGCAATTGTTTGTAGAGTTGCGCCTTCATTTATACGCTTCGGAAATTTTCAAATTTTTGCGAGTAGAAACGATGTCAAGAATTTAAAAGCATTAACAGATTATACCATCAAACATTTTTTTCCAGGAATAGAAGGGGATACCAAAGAAAGTTATATTGCTTTTTTTAATACAGTTGTAAATCGAACTTTAGAAATGGTCGTTCATTGGCAGCGAGTGGGATTTGTACATGGTGTGATGAATACAGACAATATGTCGATTTTGGGATTGACGATTGATTATGGCCCTTATGGTTGGTTGGAAAATTACGATCCGAATTGGACGCCCAATACGACGGACAGCCAACAAGCAAGATATAGATTTGGGAATCAACCAGGCGTCGCCCTTTGGAATTTATACCAATTAGCCAACGCATTATATTTGCTGATAGAGGATACAAAGCCGTTTGAAACTGCTTTGGAACGCTACCAAAACGAATTTGCGATTGCCAATACAAAGGTGATGGGACGTAAATTAGGATTGACCATTGAAAACGATGAAGACATCAATTTAATGGAAACCCTCGAACAAAATTTGGTCTTGACTGAAACTGATATGACCATCTTTTTTAGGTTGTTGGCAAATGTCATAAAGACTGATACGGCAGAAAAAATACTTGCAAAAATAGACAAAGCATTCTACGCAAAAGAGGAAGTAAGTGGAACTGTTTTGGAATTGTGGAATGCTTGGTCTAAAGATTATTTAGAGCGTTTAGAGCAAGAAACACAAACGGATAAAGAACGAAAAAAAGCGATGAATCAAGTGAATCCCAAATACGTTTTGCGAAATTATATGGCACAATTGGCGATTGATGCAGCCGATAAAGGCGACTATACTGTCATTGACGAATTGTACGAATTATTGAAACAGCCTTATGCCGAACAAGTAGAAAGTGAAAAATGGTTTGCCAAACGACCAGAATGGGCAAGACACAAAGTCGGCTGTTCGATGTTGTCTTGTAGTTCTTAAAGGTTTCACTATGCATTGCAAAAAAAAATACTTCATTTAGTCAATACTTTTAAATTCAATGTCCCAATAAGTGTTTAGTTTTTTTAGGAGAGAACGGTGGATTGCTCCGTCGTAACGTTTAGGCCTGCTATCCGCTACTATAGCAAGCCAACGCAAAACTCTTTAGCCCCTCACTTACTATAACGCTACTATCAGGTCTATTTTAAATGGCCTGTACCTCTATAAATTAGATATTATGATTACCAACAAAGAAGCATTTAAAATCGCCCAAACATACATTCATGAAAATCACAAAGATTGTGATACATTAGAAGAATGGCTGCTTGATGAAGACGATATTTTTGTAACCCGCATGGCTTCAAAAAAATACACGAAAACACAAAATCATTTAGACCATATTGGAGGCGGAGGACCAATCGTTATAGACAAAGAAGACGGCTATCTTTTTATGTACCGTTCCTCCTATTCGACAGAACGAGCCATCAAAGATTATAGAACCAGAAAGAAACAATGGACGATAATTAAAGTAGATTTTCCTTCTTTTGACATACAAACAAAATACAACATAAAGATTAAAACAATTTTACAAGAAGAAAAATTAATTGACTTACTTTTTCGTTCATTGTATGGATATATTGTTGCAGAAGTAGAAGGCGATACTATTTGGAGAGTTCGACATAGCTACACCAGAGAAATTATAAAAGAACGTTTAGCGACCCTACCAACCATATTTACAGACCTTTCGTCAGAAAGTATCTTTAATTTTTACGAAGAAACAAAAGCAGAGAAAATAGCCATCTACACACTCGAAAAATACAAAGATACCAGAATAGAGTGGAACGTCAATCGAGCCACAAAAAAAGATTATGAAACAAAATGGTAAATAGAAAACGATGAAAAAAGAAATTAAAAATATAGGAAGTGTACAAGAATTAGATAGCGATGGATGCGTTATCAACAATTTGTCTATTGAAAAGATACAGCCAGAATACGCACTGATTTTGCAAGAAATCATTGCTTTATATCAAGTCCATTTCAAAGATATTCTATAGAGTATTTACATTTGAGGAAGTGTTGCCAAAGGAAAAGCAATACCGCACATTTCTGACATAGATACTGTTGCATTTGTAAATAGAAATTTGACCGAAGAAGAAAAGATTGGAAGATAAGTTATGTGCATTATTTTGATAAAAAAGGCAATACTTTTATCCATGAACGAAATACGAATTTTTTAATAGTGGCTGTGTAGATGACGTTGCTTACGAAGTAATTAAACAGTATTTCGATGCCAATTTTCAGCTAATTTCAGAGAATTATAGTTTGACCAATGAACAGCAAAAAAAGCTCAAAAAAGAGGATTGTGGATTTCCTTATGCAGCACCATATGAGGTTTTGGGAAATGTAGAGGATTGGTTGGAGAATTATGAAATTAAATAAGAAATAAATAGTTTGTTATTTCATCAATTTAAAGCGTTTTAATAAAAGTGGCGTCGCAATTGACGCAATAAACATAGCAGAAATTCCCGTTGCAACCACATGACCATACATTTTTAAATTAAGCCCTGTTAATAAACGCACAACGACAATGATACTAGTGATTAACAAAAAAAGAAGCCAATAGCGTTTATTGATAGATCGAGTTTTCTTTGTTAGCGGTGGAAGCCTTAATAGCGCAATTAAAACGACTAAGCCACCAATAAATGTACTTGCATGTTGCAAGATTTTGTGAAAGGGAATTTGTTGGTCAAATAAGGAAACATTATAGGAACGAAACGGAAGCAATTGAGTGAAAAAACCTGTAGAATGTGTAAAACTGTCCCACAATAAATGCGATGCCGCACCAACTAAAATAGAAACAATGACGATGACCGAATGGTATTTAAAATAACGATTCCAACGAAGTTTTCGATACTTGGCAAATCGCACTTGAAAGAAGTCAGGTAAATTGTCAAATAAGGGTTTTTTGATGACATTATGAAAGATAAATGCAAGAGCAATACCCAACGGCAAATCAAACCAAAAAAGCCCACTCAGGGTATGGCTGTAAACACTTAAAATATGCATTCTGATGAAATACTCAAAATCAGGTGTCATGCTCCCAATAATCAAGCCCGTCCAAGAAAAATATTTTTGGGGAAAATAAGAGAATGGAAAAACGAGCGCAGGATGCGAAAAAGTAAAAGGCATATGTTTATCTTTTGTTAGGAGCGATGTCTTTGTATACGGCTAAATATTCATTGTGTTTTTTGCTGTCCAATGGCTTGGTAAACGGCTCTTTTTTGAGCGGATATTTTAGCAACATGGCTTGAGGGCGAGTCGGTCTTTTCTCAAAACCACCCCCACAATTAGGACACACATTTTGCAAGATATCCTCCACACATTCTTTACAAAAAGTACATTCAAAAGTACAAATCATGGCTTCTTCACTACCATTTGGAAGCGATTTACCACAATTTTCACATACAGGTCTCATTTCAAGCATAAAGCACTGTTTTATCATTAATTAGCCACAAAAGTAAGTCTTTTTATCCTCTTAATTAGTATTTTTTTTAGGAGAGAACGGTCTATCTTTCATCGTCACGCATGGTCTCGCTATTCGTTTATGGATGGCATCTCAAAGATGCCTTTCATTTTTCGCAATATATTCTGCGAAAAGCCAACCAATCGCCAACGCAGTATCCAACCACTACTATCGAGTCTATTTTGCACTGCTTCAACGATGAAAATCGAAAGCACCCTAATAGAAATTTATTTTCGCATCAGAAAACGGAGAAAAGGGTTTTATAGAAATGGTATTTTAACATATTTAATAAAATATATTAATGTGTTTTAAAGATATTGTTTTTTTGATATTAATATATTTTATGGAATAAAATATATTGTTTTATAAGTAGTTGGAGATACCATTGGCTTCTTATTTTATATTATTTTAATTATAGTGGTAACACTTTACCTTTTTTATCGTAAATCTATATATCCCTTCAAAAAGTTATATTTTTTTACAATTTTATTAAATAATAACCTATCATTCTTGTCCCACAACATAAGAATAATAGGATGCTTTATTTTCTAATGAGATTAAAAACCCCCCTCTACTATTTTTCACCAATAGTCCCACTTATGTTGAATACTATAAGGTTACTAAAAAGTAGCATGGCATATCTATGTATTGTAGCCTGTGCCTGTTGCTATTCTAACTTAGCATTTAGTCAATTATTTATTGAGGTAACCAATCCCCAAAATCTAAATGGAGAGCTTATTAATACCTGTGAGCCTGTGCCAGATATTTTCCAAATAGAAATTCTCAATAATCAAAGCCCTGGAACAGGTACTACTGTCTCAAATATTGAGATTACAGCTGCTATGTTAGCGGGTTTAGAGTTTGTACCTGGAAGCATTGTGAATTTAGCAGCAGCAGGTGTTGTACCGACCTCAGAACTCAACATTAGCGATTTAACAAACCCCATTTTTACGGTTGTGGCACTTGAGCCAGGCGAAAGAGCCTTATTTCAATTTGAAGTAATTGCTAATTGTGATGCCATTCAAACATCAGCCGATTTAGCAGTAGCAGGAGCCGATACAAATTTTGATGTATTGGTTGCCTTCGATGGGGGAAATATGCCTCCCTCCAATACAGGTAATTTTTCCATCTCTAAGCCCTCTGTTACCATTCTCAACAATATCAACCCAATTGCACCACCTGTTACATTGGGAACAGTATTTTCCAAAGATGTAACGATTGCCAATGGAGGGCAAGGTATTTTGGATAAGCTGTTTTATTATGTTTATTTTCACGATGGTATTCAGTTAGATTCTTTGACCATTAATGGCAATATTATCACTGCACCTGATTTTTATATCGCCAACGATACAGGGTATTTGTGTATTGATTCTACCATGATTTTTGATTATGCAACTGATGCAGATGGTGATCCTTATACTTTTGGGTTGGGCGATCAGTTGGTGATTACGGAACATTATCATGTGTATGAATGTAACGAAGATGCAGAAAGCCTACATTCTATTTATTGGGGTTGTGCCGATGAAGTGTGCGAATTGGGACAGCGTCCTTCTTTTGTAAAATATGGGGTACTTGCTCCTGATTTAGTTTATGCCAACGCCAATGCTGAATGTGGATTGCCAAATTATTATTCTTGTCCCATTGAAGGAGCAGAAAGAATCTATAGAATTATCAATCAAGGAAGTGCGACAGCTACCAACTTTAGAACTCGCATGTACGCTCACAATGTTCGAGAAAATTCTGTTGATACCTCAGCGATTTTTTATTCTGAAGGTAAAACAGGAAGCAAAATAAAATTGACGCCAACAAGTGCTTATTCTCACCCAAGCCATCAAGCATGTTTAGGAGGTACACCAATTTATTGGGCAGAAATTACGTTGCCTATTGATATTGAAGTAGGTGATACAATCTATATTCACGCTCGACAAACCTCATGTTGTGATGAAACGATTTGTAGCCAAACTTATGAATCTCAATACTTTGGTTTTTACAATCGAAATTATGAAGGCCCTTGTGGTTTTTATAAAGGAAGGGATGGAAGTTCTAATCCGTGGTATCGACGACGTGCTTATATCCGAGAATCTGCTTTGACGCCTACTGATATTAATGAAGGACAAAAACAAACAAATACGTATACCCTCACAGGTTACGAAAATAGTATTTTAACGGGTTCTGTCAATGATTGGTGTAACGATTGTTACTATGAATTTCAGTTTGTCTTAGGAGAAGGTTTAGATTGGGGGGGAACAGCCGCAGATATGACTTGGACAGACCCACAAGGCGATACTTGGGCACCCGATAATATTAGCTATACTGATAACAATGGCGGTCCCGATACTTTAATCGTTCAATACGAAGGGCCTTTGCCTACTGGATTCTCGCCACTTAATTCAGAACAAGCTATGTGTTATGTTTCTGATTGTGGTGAAGTGCCAGAATGTTCATGTTTATTTACAACACCCGTCACAAAATCAAGCTATCTCATTCAAGATCCTTATTGTGATTCCTGTATAGGCAATCCGATTACTTTAACTTGTCCACACAGCACCAATATAACTTTGCATTGTCCTTGTTGTGAACCTTGTATTGGTTTAGTCAATACTGCATTTACAGGAAATCGGGGCAATTATGGGTATCCTGATTTAGATAATAATGGGATTCCCGATACAAACGTTCCTTATCCCGATGCAGCAACGGCTGCTGCCAATGGTGTAAAAATAAAAACGGTAACAGAAGGGGATATTATTGAAGTAGTCCATGAAGGTTATGTCCGAACGCAACCTGATACTTTACCTAATTTTGATTATGCCTATGCAAATCTAATTTTACCCAATAGCAATTTTATTCCTTCAGGTGCAGAAGTAACAATTTACGATGCAAGTGCCAATGCATATTATAGTTGTACTAATGTCACGCAAACACAAGTAGGTAATACAATTACAGCCGATGTAAGTCCGTCAAGCTTAATCGCAAATGGTTGTGCATTGCCCGCAGGATTTACCTACGAAGACAGCGACTCAATTTTTACGACCCAATTAGTCAAGATTGATTACAATATCGGTGCAACGGTCATCGACTTGGATTTGAACAATTCCTATTTTGTAAGCGATGTCCCTTATCCAAGTAATGATCGTCGATTCTGGTGTAATCCTTTTAGAGATAGGCTTCAACTTATAGGACATCGTTGGATTTCTGATTATGGAAGAGATCAAACCTACAATGGTTGTGAAATAGACCAAATGGCATTGGTGACAACACAAGAGGTCGGAAATTCTCGATGGGGAAATTTCTTTCCTAATGAAGTAAGACCCTTATTTGTACCAACAGAACAAACCTTTGAAATTCCTACAGGATATTTGGTCAATCAAGTTTTATATAGAATGTATGTAAAACAATCCAATGCCAATGCAGGATATAGAGCCGTAGGAGATAAATACTTCTATCCAGGCGACCCAGAATTATTAATTCAAAATGATTCTCTTTATATTTTTAATGAAGCAATTGCACAAGGATGCAATGTCGATACGATTGATGAGTCCTATCAATTGAATACCTATGTTTATTTACAGCCAACTTGTTTAGTGCCTGATGAAAGCACACAAGATTCTCAATGGTCCACTACTTTTGGATACAATGACGACCAATTTACATATACAGAACAATTTTATAACGAAGAAAATCTATCGTATGTCACTTTCCATGCGCCATCATTTTTAGTGCAAGGTTTTGATGCAACGTCCATTACTCAATCAGTTTGTTGGGATTTATCAGTACTCAATACAGCGAGTGATGCCAATGCCGAACATGTATTTTTGTATGTAGAAAGTCCTACTGGTTTAATTAGCATCGACAGTATTGTGGAAGTAACAGGAGGAAGTAACACTACCTTAAATTACAATAATGATATTTATGAAGTAGGTGGATTGGCAACTTTACAAGAACGAGATTTTCAAATTTGTGGGGAATTTTTGGGATGTGACATAGATAGTATTGTCATCAAATTAGGATGGGATTGTCCCGATTATCCAAGTTCGATTAACAGCTATCCTTGTCCCTTAATTGAAGAGGTTTTGTATGTTTATCCACAACCTGCCGAAATTCAAATTGCCACCATTATTGAGCCAGATGTTACGGATGTTTGTACGGTTGAAAGCTACGAAATTAGAATTTTAAGTGCCAAAGAAACGCATTTATATAACGTCGAATTGTTAATGAATATGCCACCAGGCATGACGATTATACCTGGATCTGCTTTTTTAGAATATCCTGAAAATACAACACCAGATACAGCCATTCCTGTTACGGATTTTATCAATGTATATGGTAATTTCTTAGAGTTAGATGTCTCCTCTCAGCATCCACTTTTACAAACAAACGGATTGGCAGGATTACAAAGCCAAGACTTAAATGAGCTGTTTATCAAATTTGATGTACAAACAGACTGTGACTATATTGCAGGCTCACAAATTAAGTTCTTTGCTTCTGCCGACAAACCATGTGGAGAAGCGGTTAATTCTGTGTTTTCTCCTGCCGACTTATTGCCAGTTGAAGGGGTAGAACAAGACTATCGTATGTCGATTGATGTCAATGGCGAACCAATCAATCCTTGTATCGGGAGTGTTGGCACAATTGATATATCACTTCAAAACTTAGGAGATTTTGACCTTAACCCTGTTTTAACAGGATCAAATGATACCGTAAGTATAGAGTTGCCTTTTGGCGTAGAGTATGCAGGAAATTATGTGACAAAAACCAATGCGATTAACACACCACCTTTGATAGAAACCAATAACGGTATTCAAACATTGAGTTGGCCCATACAAAGCGGTGTCAATCAATATGAATATATTGAGTTTTGTTTTGATGTCACAAGTTCCGATCAAGCTTTAGATTGCGGTAGTTCTATTGTGCAAGTAACTACAGATACTAAAAGTGGAAACGAAACGGTTTGTGTGGCAACAGGCGAAGTTTGTGATATAAAAGTAGTTACAGGATCAGACTTTTTTGAGTTGCCCATTATAAAGCCAGATGTAGTTATCAATACATTTGATGCTTGCATAGTAGCATTGCCACCCAATCAAGAGATGATTATTTTTGAAACTACAATCCAAAATTTTGGGGAACCTGTCGCCAATGACTCTTTAATTATATTGGACGTTTATGCGGATTTAGATGTGAATTCACAGCTAACAGCCAGTGATGCTCTTTTGGGTTCAACCGCTACGAGTGGACCGATTCCAACAGGAGCGATTGTAACGGTGAGAGATACGTTTATTGTAAATGCAGGACAGGCATGTAGCCTTATTGCGATGACAGATACGACAAGTTGTATTTGTGATCCCTCCACCATTCTTTCCAAAAACAATAAATATGACACACAAATTCCCGATACAAATTTATGTTCGTTACAGACAAAAAATATCGGTTCTGATCCAATCAATGGATATACATATCAGTGGTATGCCATCGGTACATCACCCATTTCAGCATTAAGCAGCACCACCATTTCCAATCCTACTTTTCAGTATCCCAACTTTACAGGAGCGATACTTCCTTATGAGTATTTGGTAGAATTGAATAATGGAAGTTGTTTGATGACGGATACGGTTAAGGTCGATTTATATCCATTTATCGAAATTGAAATCTTGGGCGATACGGCATTTTGTGTCAATCAAGATACTTTAGATGGCGGACTCAATCCACTCACAGGACAACCTTTTAACAATTATAGTTGGTCGCTCAATGGGATTGATCTCAATGTGCATACACAAACATTTATACCATATACTTCAGGGGTTTATGGATTGATGGTTGAGAATGCACAAGGTTGTGTTGGTTTAGATTCGATCAACGTCAATTTCTTGAATGAATTTTGTCCTGCTCCTGGTGTAGAGATTAAGCAATTAGATTGTACACCTGAATAAAAAAAGAAAGTAATGAGTTACATGTGTGTAGGGTTTCCTCTCGTCCCTTGTCACACATAACTCGTCTTTTTATTAAAATATTTTTTTGGAGAGAACGGTCAAATGCTCCGTCGTGACATATGGTCCCGCTATCCGTTATTATAGCTTGCCTTCGCAAAACCTTTAAGCTCCCCACAGCTATACCACTACTATCGGGTCTATCTTAGACAGACAGAACGATTATACCTCTAAAAAAAAATGGTTCTTTAACAATTATTATAAATGAATTTAGCTTCCTTTTTTAAATAGTAAATTCCTCTTAAAAAAAGGTAAGCTAATGAACGACATTTTTTAAATGGCTTTCATTTACCGTGAAGAACCAAAAAAACTTCACGAAAATAGGCATACTATCCTTCTAAAATAGACCCGATAGAAGTGGAATGGTGGCAGCGTAGGGGCAGACCCATGTGTGTCTGCCCGCAGCAAGGCAAGCCACCATTGGAACGGATAGCGGGGAGACCTGTAACGACGAAGCGACTTACCGTTCTCTCCAAATTAAAATTAAAAAGAGATGAAATATATCCTTAACAATACTCGTGTTCTTATAGCATGTATAAGCTGTTTTTTCTATCTAAACATAACAGCCCAAGAACTCTATGAAGTTTGTGAATGTGATTCATTGGAACTCTGCGTCACTGCAAATTTTGCAACGTATGATTGGTTTGAAATAGCTATGGATACCGCAACAGCCGTTCCTTTATCCACAGATAGATGTTTTATTCCTGTAAACAATGGAACGTACTATGCCGTAACAACAGAGGGCGAATGCTGCCGAACGGAAACGCCACAAATGCAAGTAATTATCCATCCTGAAGTTGATGGTGTTATAGTGGTAACAGCCAATGCCAACTGCGACAGTGAAGAAACAGGCAGTGTTACTTTCAGTGGTGTAACAGGAGGAACAGGTCCCTTTACATTTGAAATTAGCAATGGGAGTGCCACACAAACAGGCAATACCGCTACTTTTGGAGGATTGGCAGCAGGAGGATATATTTATAGTGTCACTGGTGTACATGGTTGTGTGTACAAAGCCTCCTTTTTTATAGATGACCCCTCCGATTTAGAAATGGTCGTAACGGCAGAAAACGATGAAACATGCGTGGATGCTGATAATGGAAGCGCAAGTGTTTTAGTCAATGGCGGAACACCACCTTATACTTATTTTTGGGCACCAGGCGGCTATACAACTGCCACCGCTTCAAACCTTCAAGCCAATTTTTATTTAGTAACGGTCACTGATGCAAACGGATGTAATGTCGTAGCTTCTTTAGAAATCGAACAGCCAGATACGTTGAGCATTGCACTATTAGGCACAACCGATGTAACATGCAATGGCACAGCGACAGGAAGTGCCGTTGTAACAGGAACAGGCGGAACAGCACCTTATACATTTACAAGTACAAGCGGAACAGTTGCAGGAAATGTGGTAACAGGACTTGCCGTAGGTACACACACGATTACGATAACAGACAATAACAATTGTACTAAAAACTTGATGGTTGCCATTACAGAACCCAATCCTTTATTGGTTAATATTAGTGGTAATGACCCAACTTGTAGTGAAGGCATTAGTGGTTCTGTTAATATAACAGCAAGTGGCGGAACAGCACCTTATCAATATATTTGGAACACAGGAAGTACCGACGAAGATTTGAGTAATTTGGTAGCAGGAACATATGAAGTAGAAGTAATGGATGCGAATGGTTGTACAGCCAATACAGACATAGAATTAACCGATCCACAAGGAATGGAAGTAGCTGTGACACCAATAAATGCAAATTGTGATAGTGAAGAATCGGGAAGTGTTGAGATTGTTGCGACAATGGGCGTAGCACCGTACACATATTCTTTGAGCAATGGAGAGACGAATGCGACAGGAAGTTTTACAACATTGGCAACAGGTGGTTATACCTATACTGTTACTGATGCAAATAATTGTACGTATGAAGGTTCTTTCGAGATAGATGATCCATCAGATTTAGAAGCCTACATCTCCAGTCAAACCAATGAAACATGTACTACTGCAAATGATGGAACAGCGAGTACTTTAGCCAGTGGTGGAACACCACCCTATACTTATTTATGGAGTAGCGGTGCACAAACAACAGCCACCGCTTCAAATTTACCAATGGGTACACACACCGTAATCATCACTGATGCAAATGGTTGTAGCATAACTCTAAGCACGACGATAGAAGAACCAACACCGATAGAAATAGACATAGTAGCACAAACGAATGTAAGCTGTAATGGAACAAATACAGGCAGTGTTTCAGTTGTAGGAAGTGGCGGAATTACACCTTATACTTTTAGTTCAACATCGGGCAGCGTATCGGGAAATATCATAAGTGGATTGGCGGTAGGCACACACACCATCACCATTACAGATGCAAATAATTGTACGAATACAACAACAGTTATCATTACAGAACCAGACGTTTTAACCGTTGGAATTAATGGTGTTAATCCTGTTTGTAATGGAGAAACATCAGGAAACATTTTTATCAATGTATCAGGAGGAACAGAAGAGTATCATTATGATTGGAATAATGGAAGTACTGATAGAAATTTGACGAATGTAGCAGCAGGCACATACAGCGTAACTGTAACCGATGAAAATGGTTGTACAGCGACAACATCAGTAACAATTACAGACCCAGCCGCCATGTCAGCCACAGCAACCCCAATGGACGCAGATTGCGACAGTGCAGAAACAGGCAGCGTCACCATCAATGGAATCACAGGCGGAACAGCACCTTATACCACCACAATCAGCAATGGAAGCACAGCGCAAGTAGGAACAACAGCGACGTTTAATGATTTAGCAACAGGGGGTTATATTTACACTGTTATTGATGCGAATGGCTGTAGTTATCAAAGTTCCTTTGAAGTAGATGATCCATCAGATTTAGAAGCCTACATATCAGGACAAACTGACGAAACGTGTTTTGAAAATAATGATGGAACAGCGACAGTTACCGTAACAGGTGGAACAAGTCCATATAGTTATTTATGGAGTGATACACAAACAACAGCGACTGCCTCAAATTTAGGCGCAGGCGTTCATGCAGTGACAGTTACCGATGCGAATGGTTGTAGTGTTGTATCCTCTTTAGAAATCAACGAGCCAGATTCATTAGACATTTTATTATTAAGTCAAACCAATACAGATTGTAATGGAAATGGCACAGGTAGCGTTACTGTAGATGCAACAGGCGGAACAAGTCCCTATACTTATACAAGCACAAGCGGCACCGTTAGCGGAAATATGGTAACAGGCTTATCCGCAGGAACACATACCATCACCGTTACTGATGCGAATAATTGTACACAATCAATGAATGTAACGATAACAGAACCTATATCCTTAGTGGTAAACGCAACAGGCACAAATCCAGTCTGTAACGGAGAAAATACAGGAAATATCGCCATTAGTGTAAGTGGCGGCACACAAGAGTATCACTATTTGTGGAATACAGGAAGCACAGATAGTACTTTAAATAATGTAGGCGCAGGTACATACAATGTAGTCGTTACCGATGAAAATGGTTGTACAGCAACAGCATCAGCGACACTTACCAATCCAGCCGCAATGTCAGCCACAGCAACACCTATGGACGCAGACTGTGATAGTAATGAAACAGGCAGCGTAATCATCAATGGAATCACAGGAGGAACAGCTCCTTATACCACGACAATAAGCAATGGAAGTACAGCACAAACAGGAATAACAGCAACGTTTATAAATTTGGCAACAGGTGGTTATATTTACACTGTTACCGATGCAAATGGCTGTAGCTATCAAAGTTCATTTGAAGTAGATGATCCATCAGATTTAGAAGCCTACATATCAGGACAAACCGACGAAACATGTTTTGAAAATAATGATGGAACGGCAACAGTTACCGTAACAGGAGGAACAAGTCTTTACAGCTATTTATGGAGTGATACCCAAACAACAGCGACTGCC
>ENA-ORXM01002312-ORXM01002312.1-marine-metagenome-genome-assembly--contig:-NODE-2312-length-22668-cov-4.520606_pt1 | contig 22668 bp, 19 predicted proteins | sample MGYA00237867_ERZ511480 | MGnify/ENA primary metagenome ERZ511480 (study PRJEB26309, sample SAMN06266103) | marine metagenome | isolation source: Algal blade | place: United Kingdom:Sidmouth, United...
ACGGTACGGAGATGACCGTTGACGATATCATCGCTGCCCACACGATTATTGGCGACCCCGCTGTGGAATCAAATACCTATAGCTGTGTCGTTATTGATGAAGATTTGGGGTCGGTTGAACTCGAGAAGCTCAGCGATTACCAGTACCGCGCAAGATTACCCAAGGCGCAGGTCAACGGTATTTTGAGCGCTAACTGCAATACGGTTCCTGCACACATCTATATGCCTATTTACGAAGCTGAGGGTGCTGAAGGTATTAAAGCCATGTGGGGCGTTGACACTGACCCAAGTGAAATCATATCGGGTGGTCCTTATACCTTAAGCGAATTCCGCACGGGTGAGCGAATCACCTTTACCAAAAACCCACTTTACGGTGAATTCAACATGGCTGCTGACGGTTCACCCCTACCTGGACCCGATACCTGGACAGTTACCTTCGTCGAGGACCAAAATCAGGTTTTAGCCGCTGCAACGACAGGTCAGACCAACTTCTACTGGCCCAGCGACCTCGACCAGGTGCGCGCCGTTCAACAAGCTGTCCAAGGCGGCACGATTCAGGGTAACTTCTACCCCAATATTGGCCCTGGTAAGCTTGTCGACTTTATGACTTATAACTTCAATAACACCGACGAATGCAAGCGCGAAATGTTCCGCAATCCTGTGTTCCGCCGCGCTATCGCCATCATGATTGACCGCGACGCGCTTGTTGAAGCGGCTTTGGGTGGCCTCGGTTTCCCTGCCGTCGACTACCGCAGCGTAGCGCTAGACCCCTTTCTTTCTGATAACGACCCTTTTGAATATGCACCTGAGCAGGGTGTAGAAATGCTCGCGTCTATCGGTTTTACGGATATGGATAATGAGGGTGTATTGGTCAACCCCGCAACAGGTTGCCGCGCCGCGTTTGACTTGCAGTTCAACTCAGGTAACGACCGCCGTTCACAGTCAGCACTTGTCATTGCGCAAACCTTAGAACCTTACGGTGTAGCCATTAACCCCCGTGAAGTTGATACATCGACTTGGGCTGACTCAATTACGGGTACCAATGTCGAGTTTGAAGAGGCTGGTAACGCCCGCGCTGTTGACTATGACGCGCAAATTTGGGGACTTGCCGGTGGCGACATCGACAACCCAGCGTTCTCGAACGGCTTACGTTTGGGTGCGAACCTCAACTCTTGGAACAAGAGTAAAGAAGACGTCGAAGCCTGGGAGATTTTGCTCGAGCAAATCGACAAGCAAATTGAAACCACGCTAGACGTTGACGAGCGCGTCGCGCTTTATAAAGAGCAGGCAGCCGTACTGCGTGAATACCTGCCTATGACACCGCTTATCAGCCCAGCGTTTCACCTTTATGTAAATATGGGTAACGTTTGGCCTGAAGCGTCTCTCGACGCGCTGAGCGCCGAGTCACCCTACCGCCCCGGTGGTTCTCGAGGCGACTTGACCGCCGCTCCTCAGTAAGACTTTATTGTCTAGGTCCTGAGCTTCAGGACCTAGACTTTTCACTATTTTTGCGTAACTATCATTAGCTATGCCGAGGTTTAGAATATTATGAATGCTTTTCTAGTTCGCCGCGTCATCAATCTTATTCCCACCTTTATCCTGGCTACCCTTTTGGCCTGGTTTATTATTGATATTGCCCCAGGCGACTTTGCTTCGCAGTTTGCTTTTGACGAAGTTGATACGGGCAAAGAGCAGCGCATTCGTGAGCTTCTGGGTTTAGGGCAGCCCTGGTATATTCGCTACTGGCGCTGGCTGGTTAATTTTCTGACCGTATCGCAGGACTCTCCCCTATTTGACTTTGGTACGAGCCTTATTAGTAAAGGCAGTGTGACAGCGCTCGTTTATCCGCGCATGCTTAACAGTATGGTTTTGGCCCTGCCGGCACTTATACTTATTTTTGCTATTTCGATACCGATTGGCGTCTACTCGGCGCGGAACAAATATTCATGGGCCGACAGAGGTCTAACGGTTTTTAGTCTTATTGGCTTAGCGATTCCTAACTTTTTCATGGCCCTTATTTTATTAGGGCTTATTGTCAACTGGTTTCAAACGTTTGGTTGGTTTATTTTGCCCACCGGCGGCATGACAAGTACCAACTACGCGCAGCTTAGCGCCTGGGGTAAGTTTTTAGACGTGGCGTGGCACTCTATTTTTCCGCTCTTTGTGGTTGTTCTGTCAGGGCTTGCAGGCACGACGCGAATTATGCGGGGGCAGATGCTCGAGACCTTTAGCCAAGATTACGTACGCACTGCCAGAGCTAAAGGGCTTTCCGAACAGTCTGTAACCTACAAGCACACACTACGCAATGCGGTCTTACCTATCATTGCTACGGTTGGTTCAGCCTTCACAGGTGTTTTATTGGGGTCGGGGGTGGTCGAGTTCGTCACGGGTTGGCCGGGCCTCACGCCCCTATTTATTGGCTCGGTATTTGCCCAGGACGTTTACGTTCTTATGGCGATTTTAACGATTTCGACTATTTTGTTAATGCTGGGCAACCTTATCTCCGATGTTCTTTTGGCGGTTGTCGACCCAAGGATTCGGTACTGATGGACGCGCCTAAAAGTACTCTCGAGGCCGCCTCACCCGTCAAGGCCAAGAAATCGCAGGGCGATAGCCTGTACTCACTTGCCTGGCGGCAGTTTTTGCGTCACCCTATGGCAAAGGTGGCCTTAAGCGTGTTGGCGGTACTTTACTTTTTTTCCGCCTTTGCCGACTTTTTTGCCCCCTACCCCGAGCGCTTCGGTGACGCCCGTAGCACCTTCTCACCGCCGACGCAGGTTCACTTTCGCAACGGCGACGGTGAGTTCGTACGCCCTTTTGTTTACGGCATGACCAAAACCTTAGACCTCGAGACCTTTGAAAACGTGTGGACACCTGACACCGAAAAGGTTTACCCGATTGATTTTTTTGTGCGTAGCACCAGTCCGCGTGACCGCTACGTACCCTTTCCGGTCAATCTAATTCCGATAACGCTGCGTGACACTTTAGGTATACGTCCGTGGGCAACCCTGCGACTCTTCGGCGTTGACCCACCTGGGCGAATTTACTTGTGGGGGTCCGATGACGTTGGAAGCGACGTCTTCGGCAAAATTCTTTTTGGGGGCCGCATCAGTTTGACCATCGGTATCATCGCTAGCCTAGTTGCTATTCTGCTAGGCGTTCTACTTGGCGGTGTTGCAGGCTTTTATGGCGGCTGGGTAGACGAACTCGTTTTACGTTTTGACGAGGCCCTGTCAGCTATTCCTGGTATTTTTTTGCTGCTATCTCTTGCAGCTATTTTCTACCCACTCAACTGGCCGCCGAGCTACGTTTTCTTTGCTGTCGTCATTGCGCTGGCGCTTATCAGTTGGGGCGGTATTGCACGCTCCGTGCGCAGCATTATTTTCAGCTCGAGAGAACAAGAATACGCCTACGCCGCAAAAGCGCTGGGGGCAGGTAACGGGCGCATTATCTTTAGACATTTGGTGCCACAAACACTGTCCTATCTAGTTGTCGTCATGAGTTTGCTAATTCCAGGCTTTATTCTGACCGAGGCCGTCTTAAGCTTTTATGGGCTTGGTATTCAGCGCCCTGCCACAAGTTGGGGGCTTATGCTTGCCTCCGCTCAAGCCTTCACAGGGGTAGCAGGTTTGACCGAACGCTGGTGGATTTACCTGCCAGGCTTGTTTATTTTCATCTCGGTCCTTGCTTGGAACCTTTTGGGCGATGGCCTTAGGGACGCCTTCGACCCCCGTAGCCGCGACTGACTAACAGTCACACGTTTCAATCTATAGCCACCACCCTCGCAGAAATAAATGTGCGAGGGTAATGACTAGCACAAAAAAAGTAGATGGGCAAGCAGCACACAGATATTCGCTTTTAAAATTAACTTTAGGTTAGAATACATACTTATAAATACGTAAGTGCACGCGTTAGGAGTGTTCATGGCTGATGCTGAGCGGTTATTAGACGTCAAGAATTTAAAGACCTATTTCGATACCGATGAAGGTACTGTAAAAGCCGTTGACGGGGTTAGCTTTCACATTGATAAAGGCGAGACCTTAGCGGTTGTCGGTGAATCAGGCTCAGGTAAGTCAGTGACAAGCCTTTCTATTATGCGGCTTATCCCGATGCCACCTGGTCGCATTGCAGACGGGCAAATTTTATTTAACGGTCAAGATATTGTGACTGCAAGCGAGCGCGACATGCGCAAAATTCGCGGCAATGATATCTCGATGATTTTCCAGGAGCCTATGACCTCGCTCAATCCGGTCTATACCGTCGGTGACCAAATTGCCGAGGCCATTGAGCTGCACCAGGGCAAGTCGCGCAGGCAGGCCATGACCATGGCAACGGAAATGCTCGAGCTAGTCGGTATTCCTGAACCTGCTAAACGGGTTAAAAACTATCCGCACCAAATGTCAGGCGGTATGCGCCAGCGCGTCATGATTGCAATGGCGCTCAGTTGCGGCCCTCAGCTTCTTATAGCGGATGAGCCAACGACAGCTTTAGATGTAACGATTCAGGCGCAAATCCTCGACCTGATGCGCAAACTACAAAACGAAATTGGCATGTCGATTCTTTTCATCACGCACGATTTGGGCGTCGTGGCCGAAATTGCTGACCGCGTTGTGGTTATGTATTCAGGACGCGCCGTTGAAGAGGGTGGGGTCAATTCGATTTACGCTGAACCCTTAATGCCCTACACAATGGGCCTGCTCAATTCGATTCCGCGTGTTGACAAGGCGGCGGAGCACCAGGAGCGGCTCGAGGCCATTCCAGGCAACGTGCCCAACCCGCTTTACTTGCCTGAAGGCTGCTCGTTTCACCCGCGCTGCCGATTTATGAAAGATAAATGTAAAGAGGCTGTTCCTCCGCTCGTCGACATAGGCGGCGGGCACACGGTGCGCTGTATTCGTTGGGACGAAATTGCTGAAGAAAAAGCTAAAGAGGTGGTGGCTTAAATGGCAGACGCAGCAGTCGCAACCCAGCCGCACGAGACGGCTAAGAAACCTTTGCTCGAGGTCAATGAACTGCGCAAATATTTCCCGATTCGCGGCGGTATTTTGTCGCGCGTGGTTGCTAATGTAAAGGCTGTTGAAGACCTGACCTTTACTGTTGGCGCAGGTGAAGTGGTCGGGCTTGTCGGTGAGTCAGGTTCGGGTAAAACAACGGCCGGGCGCAGCATCTTACGCCTGATTGAACCCACCGCGGGTGAGGTTAAGTTCAACGGCGTTGACGTTACAAAGTTGTCAAAAAATGAGATGCGCGAATACCGTAAAGAAATGCAAATTATTTTTCAAGACCCCTTCGCCTCACTCAACCCGCGTATGACCGTTGGTGACATTATCGGTGAGGCACTCACGATTCACAACCTTGCCAAAGGCCGCCAAAAAGAGGAACGTGTGGCGGACTTGCTCGAGCGCGTCGGTTTATCACCGTCGCACATGCGGCGCTATCCACACGAATTTTCAGGTGGTCAGCGGCAACGTATTGGGATTGCCAGAGCGCTCGCCGTCGACCCAGAATTCATTGTTGCCGATGAACCTGTTTCAGCCCTTGACGTTTCGATTCAGGCGCAGGTCGTCAACCTGCTGCAAGATCTAAAAGAAGAACTCGGGCTTACTCTGCTCTTTATCGCCCACGATTTAGCTGTGGTCGAGTACATTTCAGACAAGGTCATCGTGATGTACCTGGGCCGCATTATGGAAATTGCGCCTGCGAAAGAACTCTACGCTAACCCCATTCACCCCTATACTGAGGCGCTCCTAACAGCCGTACCCATTCCTGACCCGACCGTCCGGCGTGAGCGCATTATTTTGCAGGGTGACATTCCCAGCCCGATCAACCCGCCTTCGGGTTGCGTATTCCGCACGCGTTGCCCTATTGCCGTTGAAGACTGTAAACACGTTGTGCCACCGCTCGAGGAAGTGTCACCAGGGCACTTCAAAGCCTGTATCAGACGCCCCTGATGAACGCACACAATTAGGCATTGATTTGAAGGCTGGTTTAAATCCAGCCTTCTTTTTTGCGAGTTTAAGTTGGTTTTAGTTAGGGCTTTAACTCAGCAGAAGGGCTAGAGCCGAATGATACCTCTAAAAGTCTGATGAGAATATATCAAACTCGCAAACAACAAACTCCGTCACTTCGTGACTCTATGAGCCACCTTCTCTGGTGTTCGCTAACCGTTTGACCTCTCCTAGAAATTTCTGCGTCGTAGAGCAGCGGTCCACCATTCAACCGACTTTAGCGATTTCCTCAGGAGCGGCGTATATTCTTGCTTTGGCCACGGGCAAGGTGAAGAAAAAACTTGCGCCTTCACCTGCTTGCGCGTCGGCCCACAAGCGCCCGCCGTGGCGGTTTATAATGCGCTGCACCGTTGTTAGGCCGATGCCACTACCCTCAAACTCCGTGCGGGTATGCAGGCGCTGAAACGGAATAAATAGTTTGTCAGCATACTTCATATCGAAACCAACGCCGTTGTCTCTAACGTAAAATTCGCCTGCCTCCGCTTGTCCAACGGTTATGCAAGGCGCAGGCTGGTTGCCAGAAAACTTCACGGCGTTATTCATCAGGTTTTCCAAGGCCACCTTGAGCAGTCTTTTATCCGCTAACGTCGTCATACCTGGGCTAATCTCGAATTCGGGCTTCGGCTCAGTAGCCGTTTCAAGCAGATCGTCGGCAATGTTCTGAGCAAGCTCAGTCACGTTGACGCTCGTCAAACGCAGCTCGCTGCGTGATACCCTCGAGAGGTCAAGCAGGTCGTCAATCAGTTCTTCCATACGCTGCGCACCTACCCTGACACGGTTTAGATAGTGCAGGGCTGTTTCGTCCAGGTCGTCACCGTACTCGACTTGAAGCGCCGAACTAAAGCCGTCGATACCCCGCAAGGGTGCGCGCAGATCGTGTGACACGGAGTAGTTGAACGCTTCTAACTCCTTATTGACGAGTTCAAGTTCACGGGTCCGTTCCTCAATTCGGTCCTCGAGTTCATTGTTTAACTGTAACAGCGCCTCCTCAGTTTGCTTTTCAGAACTGATGTCGTAGTTGATACCTCGGATATGTGTTGCGTTCCCATCGTCACCCCGCACCACCTGACCACGCCCCGCCAGCCAGCGTTCCACCCCGTCACGGCGAACAATCCTGAATTCTTCGTCGTAGGCTGCGTCGTGTTCGATAGCGGCTTCAAGTGCCCCCTTCACACGGGGGGCGTCAGCTGGGTGAATGCGGCTCAAGATAAGGTCGGCGCTGGCCGCCCCGTCGGGAGAAATATCCCAAATCTCGTAGGCCAGGTCGGAGAGAATGACGTGGTCCGTTTGCAAATTCCACTCCCACGCGCCCATTTTTCCTGCCTTGAGGGCGAGGTCCAAGCGCGATTCTGTTTCGAGTAAGGTATCAAGTAGCGCAACACGTTCCGCTAAGCGCTGCTCCGCCGCTATCTCTGACATAACAATCTCGGAGAGTTCTTGCACTAACTCGAGTTCCTCATCGGTCCAGTGGCGCACCTTTTTGTCGATGGCGCATAGAGAGCCCAAAACGTGACCATTGGGTCCGAGCAGGGGCACACCCAAATAGGCAATAGCGCCCATCTCGAGCAGTGCACCGTTATTGCGCAAGTCGCTATTTTCGCGGGCGTCAGGTACGACTAGAGGCTCCTGGTCAACCACCACATATTTACAGTAAGAATGGCTCAGCGGCGTCTCGCGCAGCTCTGTACCAACGGTGCTTTTGAAAAATTGCCGTTTGTCGTCAACTAAAGAAACAAGCGATATAGGAACGTCCAGAACTTTACTGAGTAAGTATGTGAAGCGGTCAAAACTACGTTGGGGTAGGCTATCTAAAAGGCCCGTCGCTTCCAGAGCAGCTAATCGCTCTGGGTCAGCCAGACGGTTATTGCGAGTACTCATACGCTAATTTTAGCCCCTAGCGAATAATATCGACGGGATTTAAGCCACTTGCGCGGCGGGCGGGCACAAGCCCTGCTATGACGCTTGTCGCTAACGATAGGGCGCAGACCCATACGAAATCAAAGGCCTGCATGTCGACAGGTAGCTGGGTAATAAAATAGAGGTCACCAGGCAAGGGGAAAGGTTTGAGCTGAAAATAGAGACTAATACTAAACCCCAGTAGTGCGCCGAGTAGCGTGCCTAAACCACCAAGGATAAAACCCTCGAGCATAAACACTGTTAAAATTTGCCGCTGCGACGTGCCCATCGCCCGCAAAATCGCTATTTCCTCGGTCTTCTCTGCGACGGTCAAAATGAGAATGTTAGCGATGCCCATAGCGGCAACAATCACGATTAAGAAAACCACTACACCGATAAGGGCCTTTTGCAGCTGGAGCTGTTCGATAAGCGTACTGAAAAGTCCCTGCCAGGAATTTGCCAGCAGACCCGTTTGCCGACCGAGTCTTTGCGCAACCGCAGGCGCTAAATCGGGATCGCTTACGCGCACGTGGTAGCCGCTGATTTCGCCCTCTTTGCCCAGATAAGCTTGTAAGGTTGGAATTGAGGTATAAGACACCACCGCGTCAATAAGTTCGTTACCCACACGAAACGTATCTGCCACCGTAAACCCTTGCCGCTTCTGCGAGAAGTTCATGATCTGAACATCGTCACCTGGGAAAACGCCCATTTGGTTAAGCGCCAAAGACTGACCTAAGACAATACTTTCATCTGAATCAAGCCCTCTAATCGCAGGTAAGTCGAGCAAAACTTGGCCCTCGAGAGTTGGATCAATACCAAAAATTTGAGTATATCCTTGCGTTGCACTTACATCCTCATCTGAATTGGCGCGTCTAAATACAAGTGCTTGTGTTGTTATATAAGGTGCGACGGCAACCACGTTTGCTTGGCCCTGTAAAGATGCCATGACGCCTTCATCAAAGGCTATCGTCTTACCGGGTAGTGCACTGAGCGTAACGTGAGGTGTTGCCTTGAGTGTGCTGCGCACGAGTTCGGAAATAAACCCGTTCGTGAGCGAGAGGGCAGTGATAAGCACCATCACGCCAACGGCCACACCCACCACGGTCAAAATGCTTTGGAGGGCACGGCGACGCACGTGTTTTAAGGCTAAAAAAAGTATAAAGGGACGCACGCTTAAAGTTTAACCGGAGGGGTGGAAGGGAGACGTTCTCCAACTATGCGCAATAGCATCAAAAATAAGTCTAAACGTTTTCGGAAATCTTGGCTCGAGATGTTATTTCTAATGGCAAGAGACGTAAGGGAAAGTCTTAAAAGTGCATTACAGACGCTACACTTCGCACTAAAGCGTCTTAAAGATATCTCTCTGCGCTAAGCTTCGTTCGATATGACAGATGGTAGGAAAAGTGTCGTTTAGGAAGGTGATTCTTGACTTGTTAAAGGGCATTGATCTTTTTAAGAAAAGTTTTGACTCATTAAGGAAAACCTAAAAGAATTTGTCTGGTTAAACCTAAGTCTTTTTTAGACTCAGATTGCTATATTTCTTTACCGAATGACAGAAAAAGTAGGTTCCACAAAGTCACTGGGCGCTTGGCTGTACAGTTCTGGACCACCGCGTCCGTAGCGAATAATTTCAACTTCGGCTTGACGAACGCCCCACTCGAGCGCTTCTGATAGCTGCGGGAACCATAGGTCGACCTGGTTTTGTTTGCGGGGGTGCATAGTGTCTTCAACAATAAACAGGTCTTGCGAGTCTAACAATGCTTGATAGTGTCCAGCACCTCTGCCATTGTGATAATTACCTAACTCTTTTATGCGTACAAGCGAACCATAGGGTAAGTCGTTGCCGAGCAGGTCGCGGCTTACTGCAATAATACCAAAGCGCGTAGTTTCGCCCGTTGACGTAATAAAAGGGGTCGAGTCGGTTTGGCTCGCAAGCGAGTTGTAGCCTGTCGCTTTGACCTTTAAGACGGGATTAGCGACGGGGCCAGCTTCTGAGGGTAGCGCAAGCCTGAGTGGTACATAAGCAACGCTCACCTCGGGCGTAATCGCCATATCAAGTACTAACTCTGGTTCGGGTGGCATACCAAAAGCTGTAATAAGCGAGGCTATAACAATGCCTATCGCGCACAGTTTGCCACTAATGTGAAGCGCCATAGGCACCTCCTGGGTTGAGAAGTCTATCACACTGAAACCTACACTTTGAAGCCTTGAACACGATTTATTTCACCTTTCAGTCTAGTTAGCAGTGTGGGTTTCGCCGTAGAGCTTAGAGCCGCTCTAAAAACATCGAAGCCTAAGGTAGAGCAGTTACCCATGAGTTACATGACGACACCAGGCATTCAACTTTAATGAAATGATGGATAGCATGAATCAAGCAGGGTTTTCTTTTGACATTCACGAAACGCGTGGCAAGGCTAGATTAGCGACGCTCACGACACCTCACGGCGTGCTCGAGACCCCCACCTTTGTCGCCGTAGGCACACAAGCAACGATTAAGGGTCTAACGCCGGAACAAACGCAAGCAGCAGGTACGAGCGTTATCTTTGCCAACACGTATCACCTCTATTTACGCCCTGGGGCGGACGTTGTGGCGAAACACGGCGGCGTTCACCGCTTTATGAATTGGAATAAGCCCGTTATGACCGATTCGGGCGGGTTTCAAGTGTTCAGCCTGGGGGCAGCTCTCGAGCACGGTGTGGGCAAAATCGCTAACATCTTTCCAGGTGAGGAGGGCGGTGCACTCAATGAAAAGCCGAAAGGTCACAAAGCACGTGTAGGAAATGGTAAGTCCCTCGTCAAGGTTAGCGAGGACAGTGTTGAGTTTAGAAGCCACATCGACGGTTCCAAACATGTGTTCACACCGGAAACGTCGATTGCCATTCAGCGGCAACTCGGGGCCGATATGATTTTAGCCTTCGACGAATGCACCTCTCCCCTACACGATAAAGCTTATACGAGGCGAAGCGCCGCGCGCACTCACCGCTGGGCGCAGCGGTGTTTAGACTATTTTGGGGCGAATGACCCAGTTCACGATTATTCACAGATTCTTTATGGGATTGTTCAAGGCGGTGCATATGAAGACTTGCGTACCGAGAGCGCTCAGGTTATCGCAGGTATGGACTTTGGCGGCATTGCTATCGGCGGCAATCTGGGCAAAACCAAAGAAGACATGCACCGCGTGATTGACTGGACGGTAAGTGAGTTGCCCGAACAAAAACCGCGCCACCTACTTGGCATTGGTGATGTTCCTGACGTGTTCGAGGCGGTTGAGCGCGGCTGCGACACCTTCGACTGCGTGAGCCCAACGCGCAACGCACGCAACGGCGGCCTGTTAAAAAGCCTAGATGATGACGGCACGCCGCTACCCAAGTTTCGCCTCAACCTGAAAAACGCCCGCTTTGCCGAGGATGCGCGGCCCGTCGATGAAGACTGTCAGTGCTACACCTGTCAGCATTACTCGAGAGCCTACCTCCGCCACTTGCTAAAGGCTGATGAGATTCTAGCCCAAACGCTCGCAAGTATTCACAATCTGCACTTTATGGCGCACCTTTGCGCAGATATACGTCAGAGCTTGAAAGACGACAGCTTTACCGAGCTTAAAGCCCTTTGGTTAGTCTAGTCGGGGTGCTCAAGGCTCGAGGGGTACAATCGCCGCTTGCTTAACGCCCCAGTTTTGTGCTGCCTGTTTACTTTTGAAAAAAAGGTCGCCGGTATTCGTATAGTCGGGACTCATGGTGTCCCAAACGGTGCGGGTTTGTACCTGCTCGACCCTTTCTGTTTCTGGGTCGATAATGAGCACCCTTACTTTGGTACCGCATAAATGCTTACTGCCCTCAGCGTCGAAAAAGAGGTCTTGGGACAGAGCTAGGCCATCGGCGCGGTTGCGTCCGCAACTCGCTGTTTTAGGGTCTTCATCTGTTTGTTCCACCACAGCGTTATAGGCCGTTAAGCGCTCCAAGTGAATGGCCTCATCGTAGGCATGCCCAAAGCTTGCAAGCGCCGCCTCTAGGTCCATACCACGTCGGAATTCCAAATTAGTCTCACGCCAAGGACTTAAGCCCGAGGTGCCAATGATCGTGAGAATGAGCGCGCTACAAATGAGGATAAGTGGTGTGAGTCGAGCAGGCATTGGCGTCCTCCGTCTTACAAAACGATGAGATGTGAGCGGTATTTCAGGCCCTTACCTGAACAACCCACTCACGGGCAATATTGAAGGTAAGACAAGTTTAACGTGTATTTGCTGGCTTGTCAGTGCATCTTGTTCTCAAGCGTCGCAGGCTGATTAAAGCAAATATAGATATCTCTAGCAAATACACGTGCAGCAGTTAGATTGTGATTGATTTCTTTAGCGATAAGAGTTTTGTCAGGTGCAAACATCTATTGTTGCTCAAGGAGTTAGCCATGATACGGATTCGCCTAAAAAGCAGCACCGAAGCAACCTTTGACGGAGGTCGTTGGGCTTGCCAAGATAGGCGCCTCGAGCAACTCCTCAACGCTATGCGTGCTCCCTGGGAAGCTCTTGGACCACGCCGAGAACTTGCCGAAGCCAGGGTTGTGTCAAAGGTTTTAGGTGCTGAGATAGTCGAGTCTCGGTTCTAGCTAGACCCTGGTAACGTTTTTATTTTTCGATTAAAAATAATGGTGCTTAGAAAAGTCAAAATTTTTAATGTCACGGCGAAGGTTTAACCCTAAATAAACCAATATCTCCAAAACCTTACGTCCGCTTTCAAAAGCGCTGGCTATAAAGTTCGCGCCAGCGCTCATACACCGTTTTTCTATCAAAGCCTTATCACGTTACACTAGGGTAATCTTGGATAAAATGACGGAGCTTGAAAGATGGGGTTAAGCCGATGATGAGTACACCGTGACTATATTAGTCGTTGAAGACGAAATGATCTTGGCACAAGTGCTGCTTAAAACTTTAGCGCACGAAGGTTACCGCGCCGTGCATGCAGATTCGGTGGACGCTGCCTGGCAGGCCATTGTTGAGGCTGAGCCTGCGGTTATTTCTCTTGATGTCATGCTGCCAGAGGGTGAAAATGCAGGTTACGACTTTGCTAAAGACCTGCGCGCCTCGGGTGTAGCTACGCCCATCTTGTTTGTTACCGCCAGGGACGCCGTTGAAGATAGAGTGGAAGGGCTTGACCTGGGCGGCGATGACTACTTAGTCAAACCCTACAGCTTAGACGAATACATGGCGCGAATTAGAGCCCTACTAAGGCGTGAGGCTCAAACCAAACAGGCCGTGTTCGCACGGGGTCCGCTCGAGGTTGACTTTCGCAAACGGCGCGTACAGTGGCAGGAAAAGGAAATTACGCTATCTGACCGCGAATTTGCCCTTTTGGAGCAGTTTGCTCTTAATCCAGACCGCATTTACACACCCAATGAACTGCTCGAGAAGGTATTTCCCGGCGCTGATTCTGGTACGCGGGTTATTCGCGTTTATGTTCATTATTTACGCCAGAAAATGGGGTCTGGCGTCGTTATGACGGCGTCCGGCGGCTACAGACTCGGAGTTTAATGAGCTTTCGCTGGCGACTGATACTAGGCGTTGGGCTGGCTGTTTTTTTAACAGCGGCCATTTTTGCCGTGTCAGGTTACCTTGTTATTACAAGAACACTAAACGCACAAATTAACTCGAGCTTTCGCAACTTAGAACAGCATGTTGTCGAGTCGATAGCATTTACGGTGGAACGGCCTATCCTTACGCCGACCGCAGAACTAGAAACGTTTTTGACCAAGTATGCGTCTGGTTTCCGCTTGCAAGTTGATGAATATGTGATTTTAGAGGCTGGTGCGCCGTTCAATGCGAACCCCATGTGGCAAGAGAAAGAAATTATTCTGCTTGGCTACCGCCTTATTCTGGGTCTGAATGTACAAAAGGAACGTGCCGCCCTGCGCAGCTACACCGTCACAGTGCTATTTGCCCTCATCTTTGCAACAGCTACAGGCTTACTCATTAGCTTTTTACTTCAGCCCTTCTTACTGCGACCGCTAAAAGCAGTACGTCTCGGCGTCGAACAGCTCTCTCAACAGTCAATTCCTGAAGCCATCAGCGTTCCTAGAGGTGATGACGAACTCAGTCATCTTGCTCGCAGCTTCAACCTGACGACCACAGCGCTACAGGGTTTCTTAGAGCGTGAGCGCAGTTTTACCCGCTACGCGTCACATGAGCTGCGCACGCCCCTAAGCAACTTTCGCGCCCTAACCGAAGGTTTACAAAAGGGGATATTATTGCCAAGCCTTACCTGGCCCCAAATAGAGGAAACACTCGTACGCATGGAAAGCATTCTGTCAGGGCTACTCAGCCTGACGCGCTCACCCAAACTCAACCCTGAAGCTCTGTCAATTGCCTCGGTCATTTCTACGACCTTGCAGACTCTCGAAAGTGAAGACCGTATTCGGATTCGTTTTGAGGCCGAGTCGACACCACTCGTTATGGCCCAGGCTGATCTGCTGGGTCAAGTGGTTGCTAATCTGGTGGGCAACGCGCTCAAATATAGCGATAAGGGCATTATTGTTCAGGTTTTAGAGCAACCCAAAACCGTCGAGATGAAGGTCCGGGACTTTGGTTACGGCGTTCCGCGCGAAGCCGTAGCCAAATTATCCGAGCCTTTTTTTCGCGTCAATAAGCGTGTCGGTGGTCTGGGGCTCGGTTTAGCCCTGGTACATCATATCGTGAGTGCACTGGGCGGCAGGTTGAGCTTTGTCAATACGTCACCAGGTCTTGAAGTGACCGTATCTCTACCTAAAGTCATCCTACCTAAAGCCTCCCGCGTCGACTTGCCCGCCCTCGAGTCTTTCCGCACGGGAGTTCGCCGCGTTACGAAAACTGCTACTGAAACCATGACGAAAGCAACAGGTGCCCGAGACTAACAGCGCTTCCTCGGTAGCACGTGCTCAATTTCAGCAGCAGTTGCAAAAAGTATGCCAACACTTTTTGTGCGCCCATAAATCGCTGATGATGTCAGCGAATTGCCGAGGCTTGTCCGCACCGCCGGTTCAAACCTGTTTCGCTGCCTTATCAGTGTGTTTTAGTTCTTAAGCACAATTGGCCCGCACTTTATTGTGCGCATAAGCCCGCTACAGCTACTGTGCGTCTGCTACTGTGCGTCTGCTAAAAGTTGGCTTGTCACACTCCCTGTCGCTCGGGCGATATCCAGGGCTGTCTGCCCATCGCTATTCGTCAACCGAGCGTCTGCGCCGCGGTTAAGTAAGGTCGCCACAACATCGGGATTGTCTCGAGCAGCGTACATAAGCGCCGTCCAGCCTGCATTGCTCTGTGCATTTATATTAGCTATTACACTAAGTTCGGCAACTGCAGTTGGACTGTTAAGGGAAGCAGCGTACATCAGGGGCGTTTGACCGTAAGTGTCTCGAGCGTTAACGTTGGCGCCCGCCCGAATGGCGCTAGCAATCGACGTAGCGTCACCCCTTTTCGCAAGTTCGAAAAAAGCAATATCCTGTTCACCTAGAGGCGCTTGCTGCACCAAAGGTACAACCCCTTCAGAATTAGTATCCACACCCGTGGGCACGACAGCTTCTACCTGGCTGATAGTGTCTGCTGGTTCTACATTTTCTGCAATATCCGTAGTTTCAATATCTGTAGTTCTTGCCGGATCTATAGCTTCTACCTCGTCTGCTAAATTTAGATTGGGTTCTTCAAATGGCTCAGGCTCATCAAGTGTGTTTTCAGGTTCATCGGTAGAAGTTTCATCGGCAGAAGTTTCATCGGCAGAAGTTTCATCGGTAGCATCTCCAGACTCATTTCCAGCGCTATCAGGACCATCTTCGGCAAGCTGCTCTAAATAGGGCTCGGCCTCAACGATGCCCTGCTCGGCGGCCAAGCGCAACCAGCGCTCTGCTTCGGCTTCATCGGCACTGCCGCCTTCACCCTCTAAAAGCATGAGCCCTAACCGGAAACGCGCTTCAGCGACGCCCTGCTCGGCGGAGGCTCGAAACAGGCTTTTAGCTTCGTCTAAGTCTTGCGTGCCGCCCTGTCCGAAATAGCGGTAAAACCCGAGCTGGTACTGCGCTTCAGCGTTACCACTTATCGCCGCAGCTTCATACCAAGTCGTAGCCGCCTCGAGATCACGCTCTACCCCAAGGCCGTTGGCATAAAGCCAGCCAAGTTCGTACTGCGCTCCGTCATCGCCCGCCGCGGCGGCGCGTTCGTACCAGGTTGCTGCCTGCGTGTAATCTTGTTCAACACCGTCGCCCGTAGCATAGCGTTTGGCAAGCTCGAGCTGGGCCTCAAATACACCCTGTTCCGCTTCGGTGATAAGCTGCTCGTTGGTGGCGTCCTCGGGGAGTACCGGTATCTCAGCAGCGTCTGATACCTCACTTTCTATGAAAGTATCAATACCCACTTCCGTTTGCTCACCGTTGGTTTGTTCGCTTAAGCCGTCCACGCTAGCGTCAGGTTCAATCTCAGTTTCTTCAGTTGAGGCTTCGGCGGCGTCTGCATCAGGTTGCGGGCTGTCAGTCAGATCTTGAGCTGACTCATCCGCTGCTTCACCGTCTGCAACTGCGTCGTCTACTGCATCATCAGCTGGCACTTCAGATGGGGTAGCTTCGACCTGTGGTGCAGCTTCGTTCGTGACCGCTGTTTCCGCCTGATCAGGACGGAGGCCAGGTAAAAATAGATAGGCCAGACCCAAGCCGACAAGTACGACCATAAGTGGTGCTAGCCAGCGCATAGGCGACGCCGCGTTTACTGGCGCAGCCGCCCTATCTGCTGGTTCCTTTATATCCTCTGTCACAGCCTCAGGCTCACCTGTGCCACTAATAGCTCCCTCAGCAGTGTCCATCTCACCGACACCAGTATCGGGCGTTTCGGTCGGTGTGAGCGTAACACTAGGTGCGGGTATCGTTGCCTCGAGCCCATCACCTATAGCGTCGACTTGGGGATCAATAGCGGGTTCCGAGGTTTCTGAGATAGGGTCAGGTGCCAGCGTTTCGGCTGCCATTAGTGTCTCGAGCGGACTATCATCAAACTCGGGAGCGTCAACCTCGGCGTCCGTGGTCGCGGCGGCGTCCTCGGGTGGGTCAAGTAGCAAAATGGATTGCCAATCGAGTGGAACACTCTCAGCGCTAATACCAGCGGCTTGCATGGCCCCAGCAACACGGTCAGCGACCGCCTTCGCAACAGGTTTGGTTAGGGGGCCGACACCTTGATCTAAAAGTTTCAGGACTTTCTCGCGGGGCATACCGAGACGTGCTTCGACGTCCGCAGCGACTGCATCCCGTTGTGACGCGTCAACCTCTGACACTAAGTTGACAGTATATTGTTGCTCCACGACTAGACCCTCTCCAACCTTGTGAACCCGAAACCTGCACGGCACCTGTTGTATCGCTTGAATTGTACCCCTTAAGGGCAACCACACTAGGAAGTATTTTACATGTACGCGCTAGGTGCTAAATGTTCAAACGCCCGCAGCGTCAAGTAGCGTCAAGTAGCGTCAAAGGCTTTTTGCACAATAGCTTGCGCCTGCTCTTGTATAGCACTGACATGCGCCTCGCCCTTAAAACTTTCTGCATAAATTTTATAGATGTCTTCGGTGCCTGAAGGTCGCGCTGCAAACCAACCGTTTTCGGTGACCACCTTTAAACCGCCAATCGCGGCGTCGTTGCCCGGTGCCCTGGTTAATTTTGCGGTAATTGGCTCGCCAGCAAGCTCACTAGCGCTTACCTGGCTGGGCGATAGGTCTTTAAGTACCTCCTTTTGCTTACTATCAGCAGGCGCTTCCGAGCGGCTATAAACAGGGTCGCCAAACTGCTCTGCTAAGGCTCGGTAGTGCTGCGCGGGGTCCTTACCCGTTTTCGCCGTAATTTCCGCTGCGAGTAAATCCATTATGATGCCGTCTTTATCTGTGGTCCAAACCGTACCGTCTTTACGCAAAAAGGAAGCGCCCGCGGACTCTTCACCGCCAAAACCATAAGAGCCATCTAAAAGACCGTCTACAAACCACTTAAAGCCCACGGGAACCTCTTTCAAATCGCGTCCAAGCGACCCTGCTACGCGGTCGATCATGGAACTCGAGACCAGCGTCTTACCAATCGCCGCCCCCGCAGGCCAGTCGGGGCGATTCTGAAACAAGTACCAAATAGCAACCGCTAAATAATGGTTAGGATTCATAAGCCCGTGGCTTTGGGTCACGATGCCGTGACGGTCATAATCAGGGTCATTGCCAAAGGCAATATCGAAGCCGTCTTTCAACTTGATAAGACTCGCCATAGCGTAGGGTGAGGAGCAATCCATGCGGATTTTGCCGTCTTTGTCGACGGTCATAAAGCTAAAGGTAGGGTCGACCCGCCGATTGACCACTGTTAAGTCAAGCCCGTAACGCTCAGCAATGGGGTCCCAATAGTCGATACCCGCCCCGCCCATCGGGTCAACGCCAAGCTTCAAGCCCGCCTCTGCAATCGCCGCCATATCGACTATGTTTTCTAAGTCATTCACATAGGGTGCAATAAAGTCAAAGTTCTGCGTCGTGTCCGCCTTGAGCGCCCGCTCGAAAGGTATGCGTTTGACACCTTTTAAATTTGCCATTAAAAGTTCGTTGGCTCGAGCCTGTACTCCGTTCGTTACCTCTGGCCCGGCAGGACCACCGTCCGGCGGGTTGTATTTGAAGCCGCCGTCACCTGGGGGATTGTGAGACGGCGTAATCACGACACCATCGGCCAAGCCATCTGTCTTGCCACGGTTATAGGTCAAGATTGCATGGGATACAGCAGGGGTAGGTGTATAGCCCAGTCCCTCTTGAAGTCTGACGGTCACACCGTTGGCAGCAAAAACTTCAATGGCTGTTCGCAGGGCGGGCTCAGATAGGGCGTGCGTATCCATACCGATATAAAGAGGCCCACTAATACCTTTTTGAGCGCGGTACTCAGCGACAGCTTGACTCACCGCCAAAATATGCGCTTCGTTAAAACTTGACTCAACAGAGGTGCCGCGGTGCCCCGAGGTGCCAAAACTAACGCGCTGTTCTGCGTTTTCAGGGTCGGGGCTCTGGGTGTAATACGCTGAGACGAGACGCGGAATATTGGGCAGCAGAGAAAGGGGGGCGGGCTTACCAGCTAATTCGTGAACACTCATGCAATCCTCCCAGGACTTACGGTAGTTAGACGGACAACTTTTCTGCCCCCAAGCTAACAAAGTAAAGCGCTAAAGTCTATATTTTTATTCTCGAGAGGGCAGATTAGAAGTAGTAAGTGAGGAGTAGGAAGGTTTCGTAGGGTACGCCTTAGACTAGCTGGTTCAAAAAAGTTAAAACGTAGGGGTGATAGAGCGCCGAACGCAAAGAACTGCTCCCATTTCTACTTCAGTGCACATGCCCTTCTGGGCGTGGCCGACAGCTCTGTCACTAGACGCGCCTACGGTTGCGGTTGTCTGGCAGGCGCTATTTGCAACAAGCTACAACGTGACTTTGGCTCCGATATTCCCCATCATTTTGGGTTTGTGCGTTTGGCTTATTTATGCAGGGGACCGACTGCTCGACGGCCTCGAGCTAGATTTGAATAAAGAACACACTTATCGCCACGCACTATATGTTCGTTACCGGCAACCTTTTACGCTCGTATGGAGTATCACTTTTCTGATAACGAGCATTCTTGCCTTTACACTGCTACCGAACGAGGGCATCATCTTAGGCGCAGGTTTGTGTGGCGCAGTAGGTCTGTATATGCTTGGAACACATCTATTCAAGGCCCTCACATTATCTAAAGAAATGCTTATCGGTCTTGTCTTTGCGACAGCCGCAAGCCTGCCCGTTTGGACTGAGAGGGCGTCTGTCAACTTGCTTCTGTCTGCACTCTTGTTTGCCGTCCTTGCAGGTCTAAACTGTCTACTTATTGCTACATGGGAAGTAGAGATTGACGCTGCACAACGTCAACGCTCGAGCCTTCAGGTTGTGCCAAAACTTGCCCAAGTTATCGGTCCTCTTCTCTTTTGTCTTAGTCTGGTTAGCCTGGTAGCAGAACTTGTCCTCCCCTCACCCCTCATGCTAAGTGTGAGCCTTAGCGCCCTGCTCATGTGGGCTTTAAAGTCTTGCGATAGGCTGGGGGATGAAACTCGGCGCGTGCTCGCCGACGCCGCACTTCTCACGCCGTTATTGTTTCTTGCTTTTATTTAAAGGACGTATGGATGACACCCAAAGCTGATGCATTTGAGCGCTCGAGACGCGGTTATGACCGACTCGCCCCTTTTTACGAGGGGCTCGAATACCTGGCATTCGGCAGTGCCCTCATGAGGGCGCGAACGTCTCTATTGGAAACTCTGCCACCCTTGGAGAAAGTGCTCGTATTGGGGGAAGGCGATGGTCGTTTTCTAAAGGCGCTTCTAGAGACGCAGCCACGCTGCCAAGTAACGTGCGTCGAGCAGAGTCCTGGCATGGTGCAGCGTGCCCACGCTCGCCTAGCAAAGAGTCCGTCGCTTGAACGCGTCAATTTTACGATTCAGGATGCCAGCCGATTCAAGCCCGAAAAACGCAGTTACGACGCCATTTTTACGACCTTTTTTCTGGACTGTTTTACTGAGGCGCAACTAGGGGAAGCGTTGCCCCTCTGGCTTAAAGGGCTAAAACGCGGTGGACTATGGTACTACGCTGACTTCCAGCAACCCAACACCGGCTTAACGGCAATTCGAGCAAAAATGTACCTGTCCATCATGCACCGTTTTTTTCGGTGGCAGACGGGCTTGCAACCACGTCAGCTTGTGGCTACCGCTCCCCTATTTGATAGTCACGGTCTGAGCTTAGGTCTCGAGCGCAACTCGAGCCAGAACTTACTTAGCACAAAAATTTACCGTTACGCTTGAAGCTGTTCGGCTAATCTTGGCAGTACCTCGCCCACGTTGGCTTCAATACGCAAGCTAGCATCTTTGTCACCCCGTGTGGGGCCGCGGTTGATGATAACGACCGGCATACCTACTTTTGCTGCTTTAGCCACAAAGCGGTAACCCGAAAAAACCGTGAGCGACGAGCCAATCACAACAAGTGCATCGGAACCCTCGAGCATTCTCCAGGCCCGCTCGACTCGCTCTTTGGGGACATTTTCGCCAAAGAAGACAACATCCGGTTTCAAGATGCCACTGCAACGAAGGCAGGGGGGAACCTTAAAGTCATCCGTGAGCGTTTTGGCTAAGTCAGCGTCGCCGTCGGGGGCGATTGCGGTTGACTGCGTCTCAAATTCTGGGTTTAGATGCAGCATACGGCGCTGCATTCGGGGCCGCGCCTCGAGCGAACCACAATTTAAGCAAATAACACGGTCTAAACCGCCGTGCAACTCGAGTACCTCCTGACTACCCGCCGCCGCATGAAGCCCGTCGACATTTTGAGTAATAAGGCCCTTTACTACGCCGCGTTTCTCGAGGTCGGCAACAGCCCTATGAGCGCGGTTGGGTTTAGCCCGCTGAACAACCGACCAACCCACCAAGCTTCGCGCCCAGTAGAGTTGCCGCGCTGCGGCGCTGCCCACAAACTCCTGATAGCGCATGGGGTTACGGGGCATTTTTAAACGCTCAGGGCTACGGTAATCCGGTATCCCCGATTCGGTACTGATGCCTGCGCCACTCAGCACAAGCAGTTTTTTATTTACGAGGAGGCGTACAAGCTCAGTAAGCTCTGTCTCTTCATCTTTTGGGTGAATGACTGACACCTTTAGACGATAGTGTCTATAGGGGCAAGGGTCAAGACGTTCCGTAACAGTTGCATTGAGACCTCAACTTGATGCCATAAAGAAACCCTCGAGCTTGCCGGGCAAGCTCGAGGGTTAGTAAGCGCCTTTGGTTTAGGCTGCTGCGCGAAGTTTGCTAACTTGCTGTGACAAACGTGATTTTTTACGGGCAGCTGTATTCTTATGAATCGTTGAGGCTTTCGCGGCGCGGTCAATAAGACCCTGCGTCACCGTGAAAAATTTGGCGGCGGCGTCAAAGTCACCGGCTTGGGCGGCGGCAACGGTCTTTTTGGTAAAGGTGCGAATCATACTCTTTCTCGAGCGGTTCACAAGCCGAGCCTCTTCAGACTGGCGGTGATATTTCATCGCTGAACGGTTTCTTGCCATGTTTCTCCTTCTAAACTCGATCTCTTTTATAGAGTCGATAACTTAAAAAGCTTAGCATAGAACCTTGCAAGGTTGCAACGCCGCGCAAACGGCGAAAAAGAAGGAAAAAGAAGAAAGTCTTTCTACGTTTCACTTTCTCCTTTTTCCTTTTTCTTGCTGCGCTCAACCTTCAACCCTTAACCCAAAGTCACCTATGCTGGACATGAGTCCTTCTCTCATTCTCGAGTTTCAGCAAAACGCGTGAGAGATTCCCACAGGTCGTCGACTTGTGCTTCTAAATCTTGAAGGTTGGCGTCGTTACTTATCACAAAGTCGGCGCGACTCACTTTCTCGCTCAGGGCTAGCTGCGCGGCGTCTCGAGCGCGCACTTGGGCAGCCGACAAACCGCTACGCTGCCGCACTCGCGCGATGCGGCTAGCTATGGGAGCGTCAACGACAATCACAGCGTCTAAGGTTGTCTCGAGGCCATTTTCATAAAGCAGGGGAATATCAAAAAGGATAAGGGGCGGCGGATGGCTACCGTCAGCTAAGGCCTGCGCCCGCAACTCACTTTGCTCTCTAACCCACGGGTGAATAATTCCGTTGAGTGTTTTTAGGGCAGCCTGGTCACCGAAAACACGCTCCGCCGTCTTGGCACGGTCAAGCTCCCCGTTTTGAATGAGGTCAGCTCCTAGGGCTTCGGCAATTCTTTGGAGAATAGCGGG
>ENA-ORXM01002314-ORXM01002314.1-marine-metagenome-genome-assembly--contig:-NODE-2314-length-22665-cov-4.397468_pt1 | contig 22665 bp, 21 predicted proteins | sample MGYA00237867_ERZ511480 | MGnify/ENA primary metagenome ERZ511480 (study PRJEB26309, sample SAMN06266103) | marine metagenome | isolation source: Algal blade | place: United Kingdom:Sidmouth, United...
TCTTGCCGTCGGGCGTCATCAGCTGCGAGGTCATCAGCCCCAGCGAGCCGAAGCCCTGCGCCACGGTGTCCGACTGCACGTCGCCATCGTAGTTCTTGCAGGCCCAGACATAGCCGCCCGACCATTTCATCGCGGCCGCCACCATGTCGTCTATCAGGCGGTGTTCGTAGGTGATGCCGGCCTTCTCGAACGCGTCCTTGAACTCCTCGTCGAACACCTTCTGGAAAAGGATCATGAACTGCCCATCATACTGCTTGAGGATGGTGTTCTTGGTCGACAGGTAGACCGGGTAGCCGCGCTTGAGGCCGTAGTTGAGCGAGGCGCGGGCGAAGTCGAGGATCGACTGGTCGAGATTGTACATGCCCATGTAGATGCCCGACGACGGGGCATCGAAGACCTCCTCCTCGATCACCGTGCCATCGGCGCCCTCGAACTTCATCGACAGCTTGCCCGGGCCGGGGAACTTCATGTCGGTGGCGCGATACTGGTCGCCATAGGCGTGGCGGCCGATGACGATGGGCTGCGTCCACCCAGGCACGAGACGCGGCACGTTGGAGCAGATGATCGGTTCGCGGAAGACGACGCCGCCCAGGATGTTGCGGATCGTGCCGTTGGGGCTGCGCCACATCTTCTTGAGGCCGAATTCCTCGACGCGCCCCTCGTCGGGGGTGATCGTGGCGCATTTCACGCCGACCCCGACCTCCTTTATCTTCTCTGCGGCGTCGATGGTGATCTGGTCGTCGGTGTCGTCGCGCGCCTCGATGCCGAGATCGTAGTATTTCAGGTCGATGTCGAGATAGGGCAGGATCAGCTTCTGCTTGATGAAATCCCAGATGATGCGCGTCATCTCGTCCCCGTCGAGTTCGACGACGGGGTTCTCGACCTTGATTTTTGACATGAGTGAGCCTTTCTGGAGGGTCGGTTTGTGGGCGCTGTATGTCATCATGAGGAGGGTAGCGGCAACGGAATTTCCGGCGGTGCGGTACCTGAACCCGACGATCCGGGTCGGAGACGAGAAATGCATCCTCGCAACCCGGCTGATCGGAGCGGTCGGACGTGCGAGCCTGCGCCGTGTGGGAAGTGCATCGGAGCAGGCGGACGAGATCACACGGGCCGTCGATATATTGATGGCAGGCGTGTAGCGGTCAGGCTCCTGAATCGAGATAGGGCGGGATCAGCTTCATCACAGACCGTATCGCGTTATGGCCCGATCCACGGGTTGACCATCGGCACGCCCAGCCCTTCGAAATCACCAGTATTGCGCGTTGCCACGGTCAGGCCGTGGGTGGCAGCGGTTCCGGCGATCAGGGCGTCGCCCAGATGCAGGATGCGACCGTCGGTTTTTGCCATGGCTCGCAGGCTGGCCGACGCCTGAGCCTCCGCGCGGTCGAGAAGGATGATCTGGTCCTCGTAAGCGGCGATCAGCGCGGCGATTGCCGCTTGCAGGCTCTCGCGGCGTTTTCCGGCGGGGAGCAGGCGCAGGCCGTAATCCAGCTCGTGCAGCACCACCGTGCAGAGCCAAAGGTCAGGCTGGCTGTCGAGAAACGCGACGACGTTCGCGTCCGGCTCGGGCCGGGTCAATTCGGAAATCACGTTGGTGTCGAGCAGAAAGCCCGTCATTCGCTGCGATCTTCCTGAAAGGGTATCATACGTTCCGGTTCCCGTCTGTCCGGGAGCGGCAGATCGGTTTCTGCCGGGATGTTGGCGACCAACCATCGGCCCAGTGTCGGACGTGCAGGTTTTTTCTCCGTCAGCGCGCGCCACTCGCCCGCCGGAACCACGACGTAGGCATTCTTCGTGCCGATGGTCTGTGGCCCCTTCTCGGAGGCGAGGCGCAGGACTTCGGATAGCCGGGCCTTCGCCTCCGCGACAGTCCAGACTTTCTCGATTTCGGTGCGAGGCATGTGCGCTCCCATGATGCGATATGGTCCAGAGTAGTCCAGTCTCTACCATATCACGAAGACCGTGTCGCCTTCCCCCGATCTTGATAGGCGGGGATACCTGCGATGGGGTGTCTGCCCGACGCTCGGGCAGGTCTACTTCGTTTCCCCGGTCTGCGGCGTGATGGTCAGGCTGGTTTCACCCAGAGCGATCCTGTCGAATTCACGGTACTTGCCCAGTTGCTCTTCCGGCAGATCGGTATCGACACGATGCAGGGCCTCGATGTCGATCTCACCGACCCCTATCGTGTGCGATCCGGCTTCGTGTTCATACGATCTCAGATACGGGAGCGTTTGCCCGAGGGTGATGCCAAGCCGGTCTTCGATGACGGATGCCGCCCATTTGGGTCCGGTAAGCGCGCAATAGCCCGTACCTTCGCGAACACCGAACACGCCCAGTTTCAACTCCCCGTGCGTGAAGGTCGGTTGACCGGGTTGGAGGGCGGAGTTCCCGAGGATCGATGCGGCCATGAACGCCGAGTTCCGGTACGTATAGTCCATATCGTCGGGCCGGTGTCGCGATGTGAAGATGGTCGAATAGAGGATATGGAAGGCGGTGGCTCCGTCGTCGTCCTCCGGTGTCTTCTTCCATCCGCCGTCTTCGAGCCGTGTCGTAATCGCCCCCTGATCGGAGGGAAGCTGAAGACACAGATCGAGGGCGTCCTCCAGCGCCGACACGCCGTCATCGGCGTGCGCGATCGGCATGGCGGAGCAGAGGCCGAACAGGAACACGGCGAGTTTCGTGCGGTTTTTCACCCTGTTGCTCCCCGGCGCGCTCATGCGTGGCTGTCGATGATGGCGTTCAGGGTTGCGCTGGGGCGCATGACGGCGCGCAGCTTTTCGGGGTCGTTGTTGTAGTAACCGCCCGTATCCGCCGGTTTGCCCTGTGCTGCCGCCAGTTCCGAAAGGATCGCAGCCTCGTTCTCGGCCAGAGCTTTCGCGACGGGCGCAAATTCCGAGGCCAGTGCGGCATCGTCCGACTGCGCGGCCAGGGCTTCGGCCCAGTAGCGGGCGAACCAGTAGTGGCTGTCGCGGTTATCGGGTTCGCCGACCTTGCGCGACGGCGAGCGGTCGTCGTCGAGGATGCCCTGGGTGGCGGCATCGACGGCATCGCCCAGTACGCGGGCTTTTTCGTTGCCCTTGGCGTCGGCGAGGAAGGTGAAGCTTTCGCCCAGGGCGCAGAATTCGCCGAGGGAATCCCAGCGCAGGTGGTTCTCCGCCTGCAATTGCTGCACATGCTTCGGGGCCGAGCCGCCCGCGCCGGTCTCGAACAAGCCGCCGCCCTGCATCAGCTTGACGATGGACAGCATCTTGGCCGAGGTGGCCAGTTCCAGGATGGGGAACAGGTCGGTAAGGTAGTCGCGCAGGACGTTGCCGGTGATGGCGATGGCGTTTTCGCCCTTGGTGATCGTCTCCAGCGAGGCGCGGGTCGCCTCGCGCGGGGCCATGATCTCGAAGTCGTCCGACACGCCCTTGGCATCGAGGATCGGGCGCACGTATTTCAGCAGTTCCGCATCATGGGCGCGGGTCTCGTCGAGCCAGAAGATCGAGCGGAAGCCGGTGGCTTTCCGGCGGTCGATGGCAAGCTGTACCCAGTCTTCGATGGGGGCCTTGCGGGTGGAGGCGGAGCGCCAGATATCGCCCGCTTCGACTTTGTGCGAATGCAGCACGGTGCCGTCATCGAGGATCATCTTCACGGTCCCGTCGTTCGGAATCTCGAAGGTGGTCGGGTGCGAGCCGTATTCCTCTGCCTTCTGGGCCATCAGGCCGATATTCTGCACGGTGCCGGCGGTGGCGGGGTTCAGCTTGCCGTTCGCCTTGAAGAATTCGACGGCCTCGTCATAGACGGGCGCATAGGAATTGTCGGGGATCACGCAGGTCGTGTCGGCTTCCTCGCCGTCCGGTCCCCAGCCCTTGCCTCCGGCGCGGATGAGCGCGGGCATCGAGGCGTCGATGATGACGTCGGAGGGGACGTGCAGATTGGTGATGCCCTTGTCGGAATCCACCATGTACATCGGCGGGCGCCGGGCCGTGACCTCCTCGATGGCGGCCATGATCTCCGGCTCGCCCGAGACCTTCTCCAGCAGGGTGCCGAGTCCCGCATTGCCGTTGACGCCCAGTTCGGCCAGCCGCGCGCCGTGTTTCTCGAAGACCGGCGCGAGCCATGCCTTGACGGCGTGGCCGAAGATGATGGGGTCGGAGACCTTCATCATCGTGGCCTTCATGTGCAGCGAGAAGAGGGTGCCGTCGGCCTTGGTCTTCGCGATCTCGTCGGTCAGGAAGGCATTCAGGGCCGATGCCGACATGAAGGTCGCATCGACCACCGTGCCCGCCGGGTAGGAAATGCCGTCCTTCAGCACCGTCTCGCCCTGGGCGGTTTCCAGCACGATCTTCGCCGTCGTGGCCTTGTCCAGCGTGGCGGAGGTTTCGTTGGAGCGGAAATCGTTGCCGTCCATCGAGGCGACGCGGGTTTTCGAATCCGCCGACCACTCGCCCATGCGGTGCGGGTTGGCCTGTGCGAATTTCTTGACTGCCGTGGCGGCGCGGCGGTCGGAATTGCCCTCGCGCAGCACGGGATTGACCGCCGATCCCTTGAGCGTGTCGTAGCGGGCGCGGATGTCCTTTTCCGCATCGGTCGCGGGGTTTTCCGGGTAGTCCGGCACGGCATAGCCCTGTCCCTGCAATTCCCGGATTGCGGCGACGAGCTGCGGCACGGAGGCCGAGATATTGGGCAGCTTGACGACGTTGGCCCCCGGCGTCTTCACGATCTCGCCCAGAAGCGCGAGGTCGTCGGGGATACGCTGATCCGCCTCCAGATGGTCGGGGAAGGTCGAGAGGATGCGCCCGGCCAGCGAGATGTTCTTCGTTCCCACCGAAATACCGGCAGCCGATGCGAAGCGGCGGATGATCGGCAACAGCGACGCGCTGGCCAGCTCAGGGGCCTCGTCGACCGTGGTGTAGATGATGTCTGGATTGGACGTGTCGACCATCGGTAATTCCCTTCGATCCGATCCAAAGGCTGCGGAAAGCCTTCGGTACATTTTGCGGCGCACAATAGATATGTATGCCGATCGCGGCAAGGGTTGCGATGCCAGCGATAAATGTACGCTCGCACTGGTTTTGACGGTAATTTCGTGTTCTGATTGTATTCATACGGTGTCGGATTGGAGCACCGTATGCATCGAAAGGGTGACGGGGGGTGCGCGCCTGCAGAGTTTCCGGGCGCGTATGACGGAGCATGAAATCGAGAGAAGAAGACCATGAGGACCGGCAGCGAAAGAAGCCGGGGCCGATTGCACGGCTGGCGGAGTTCTTCGATCGCCTGAGCGAAGACGCACGGGCGGTGTCGTTCTTCTTCGTCATGCTCGGCATTTGTATAAGCTTGCTTTCCTACGTGCTCGGCCTGCATGAAATCGTCTGGAACGGTCGGGTCGACGGTCTCACGATCACCGGAGTCCCCGAGGGTTTCGCCAAGCAGGTCGGCTTCATGTACGCCCCCAACTGGGCCTTCGCGTCGATCGTCGTGACGCCACTCGCCATCTATTTCATCCTGAAGGCGAAGCAGAACGTCGAGAGCGTGATAAAGCATCTGATCGCTTCCGACATGATCCTCAAGATCGACGGATCGCCTCTGGACGTCGAGAGACTGTACCGCGAATGGGACAGGCATTCGGTCATCTGGTTCAAGTTCGGTCTCGCGGTCGTAACGATCTCCACCCTCTTCACGATATTCGGCGATTTCGTTCCGGTGGTCTTTCAGTGGCTCTGGAATGCCGACGATATCGCGGTCGTGACCAGCCGGATCGGTGAAGAAGTTCCCTTGAACGATTCAACCTACGAGTTCGACTGGTCCATCGCCGCGACCTTCGACGGTATGGGCTATCTGAAATGGCCGAACATCGTGTTTTCCACCCTTGCCTACCTGATCGTTCCCATTCTCGGCACGGGGCTTATTCTCCTGCATTTCATCTGGTTCATCGCCCTCGCCGAATTCATCTCGCCCGAGCGTCTGGAGAGGCAGGGTGTCGTGATCGTTCCGGACATCAACAGCAAGGACCGCAATGACAGGGCCGGTTTCGAGAAATTCGAACCGCTGTTCGACGATCTGCTGTTGGCGTCACTCGCACTCAGCGTCCTTGCGCTGTTCATGCATCTGCAAAACATCTTCCTGCGCGCCCCGCAGTATAACAGCTTTCTCGACATGATTTTCACGGATGGCATGAAGCGGTTCGCACGGGTACTTCAGGGCGACGAGAGCATTCGCCTCGATGAAATCCTGGACTATCTCAATCCGGTGAATCAGGCGCTTGCCATCGACGCCGGGGCGATCACGATCCAGACCTATCTGGCCGGTCTCGGAACGATCATCGTCGCGGTTTTCGTTCTCTTCTGGATATGGCGCGCCCTTCGACAGACTGCGCTCAACGGACGCGATTACCTGCTGTCGCTGGAGACCCTTTCGCAGCCCGAGGAGCGCCAGCTCGAAAGAATGCAGATTTGGCCTGTCGGGTGGATTTCGCTCAATCGCTCGGCCAGCCTGCTGGCGCTGATCCTCATTTCCATGCTGTTTCTGAACGTCGTGCCCATAGCGATAGCATGGTTCACATATGCCCTCGTCATCCGTTCGGTGAAACGCAACTGAGCAGGTTTTCCGAAAACCGGTGCCCGCTTCTGGAAGACCTGCTTATCGCAGGCGAAAGCGTGCCGTCACGGGCATGTGGTCGGACATCTCGAAATTCGTATCCGTCGTCTCGACCGATACGGCTTCGACGTTCGGTGAAACGATGAAGCCGTCGATGATGGCGGTGTAGTTCATGCCGGGCTGGTAGGCTTGCGCGACCGTCCTGACCGTCGGTTGCGAGGAATCGAACGCGACCTGCCATCCCTGCGGCACGGCCGTCGGGTCCAGCCGGGCGAGCCAGAACGGATAGTCTTCCTGCGTGGGACGGGGGGTGGTCTGGAAACCGATCTCCATGTTCCAGTCCCCGCCGATGATGACGGGATGCCCTTTCGCGTATTCGGCGAGAGCAATGCGGAATACGTCACGCATCTGTTCCTGCCGCACACGCCCCTCCTCGTCGAACGCGGCAAGATGGACATTGATGATCGTCCATGGCGGCCCGTCGGACCGGGGAAGCTCGACGACCATCGCGGCATAGCGACGATCCAGTAACCCGAACAATGCAGCCGGTTCGCGTGTCAGCGGCTCCAGTCTTCTCTCCGCCACCGGCAAATCGGTCGTGATCGCGGGGCCGAAGGCGACGCCGACCGGCGGGGGCAGAAGCGATATGCCGATATCGGGGGAGAACCAGTAGAACCCGTCGCCGAGGACGTTCCGCAGGGTGCGCTCGACCGGCACGTAGCGCGTCATGAAGGAGCGCGACCCCACTTCCTGCAAGAGCACCATGTCGCTTTCGATACCGGTCAGGACGGATCGGATGCCTGCGACGTTCTTCTCGACGGCGGCGCGGGAGGGCGGAAGCAGTCTGTTGCCGCCATCCTTCACGAAATCCGATTCCCTGCCGAGACCACCATATCCGATATTCCACGTGGTCAGCGAAATCGTGTCGGGGGCATATCCGGCAACGGAAGTCGGTTCCGCAACAGGGGGGGCCGTCGAACATGCTGCCGTCATGATGAATCCCAAGCTTAGAAGACTGGCCCGGCCCGTCGCGTAAAGCCCGGAAAGCGCGAAGAAGCGTATCCATCCGACCATGCTGTTTTCTCCCGGTAGTACCGCGTCGTGAAAGCTTGCGCGCGACAAACGGGATATCAATCCTTTTCGCGTTCACTGGCGGCACGTTGCAATCGTATTGCCAGATGGAGAACCCCGATGGCCTCTCGTCCTATTCTTCGCAGCCTGATGGCTGGCGTGGCGCTTGCCTCCCTTTCGACCGTTGCCCTGGCCGAAGGATGGAACGGCATGGTCATCTTCGGCGGGCGCAACTACGACGAGGGTCAATACGTCAGCTACGAGACGGTCTTCGCGGAGGAAGGCGACGAGACGGGCGACGGGCGGCAGCGGGCGACGAACGCGATCCAGTCCGGCGGACGGGGACCCGTGGTCTCGCAACTGGTCGCGCGCAGTCTGGGGTTCGGCGATCTCAATCCGTCACAGCCGGTAAGCTACGAGGGCAGCCCCACGCCCCCCGATGGCACCAACTACGCCTCGACGTTCTACAGCACCTACGACATCCTGCAATCCATCACCGGAACGTCAAACACCGGGACGATATATTACAACGATGCGGGTGAGGAGGTCGCCATCGAGGGGCGCAGCCGTCCGGGCTTTCTCGTCGATCCGGATCGCAAGGGCAATGCCTGGGGCGCCCTGGTGCTGATCGAGGGCGGCACGCTCGACCTGCGCAGTACCGCAGAGATCTACCGGGGCAGCGACCGCGTGGTCGATCTCGGTGCCAGCCGGATCGTCAGGAACTCCGTCGGTCGCGATCGGATCGCGCGGAATGCGGCGGCCAATATCGTGCAGGGTGTCGACGAACTGACGACTGCCGGGGCGGGACTGGTCGTCGTCGCCAATGCCTACGATGTGGGGCGCATCCCCGAAGTGGGCGGCGACAACGAACTGCTCGTCGAGGCCCGACGCCAGATGACCACGCTCGAAAACGATGCCGCCGTCGCGGAATCCCGCGCGCTGGATGCGGAAGCCAATGCCAAGGCGGCCAGCGAGGCCGATATGGACAATGCCGATACGCTCCGGGCCATGGCGAATGTCGCGCGGTACGAGGCCGATCAGGCGGCTCTGTCGGCCTACGAGATCTACCTGCGTGACGGCATCGATGCGGCGCTCGCCGATCCGACCCTGCTCGCCACCATCCGCACGGCGGCCACCGACGAATACAATGCACGCCTGCTGGAAGGGGTACGCAATATCGACGGCAATATCGTGATGCTGGACCAGCGCGCCCTGATCGATGCCGTCATCGCCGACCCTGCCCGATTCGGCCTCAGCGACGACTTCGACCAGGCGAACGACTGCCAGTTCGACGACGAGTTCTTCCCCTGCAACGCCGTGGGCGGTTTCGCGGGCGATCTTCTGTTCATGGACGGCGTGCAGTTGTCGGAGACGGGTCATCAGCTCCTCGCCGACCAGATGGTCGCGCTCGTCAATGCCCCCGCCGCCTTCGGGGGACTGCCGGCCACGGGCATCTCCTCGGGTCGCAGCGTATCCGATGTGGCGCGGGATCAGTTGTCGCGCGAACAGACCTGGGTGCCGGGGATCGCGCCCTTCGTCGCCGGTGCCGCATCGCGCGTGAAGCTCAGCCCGTCCACCGGCTTTCCGCAGCAGGATGCATCCTTCACCTCCGGCATCGCGGGCCTGAAATACGTTCTGCCGAACGGCATCGCCTTCGGCGCGGCGGGGGGATACCAGAAGATCAATTCGCCCGGCGACAAGAGCGCCTTCGACTACGATGGCGATGCCCTCGTCGGGACGCTCTTCGCCGGGATCAATTCCGGCCCGATCTTCGGCAGCGCGACGGCGACGCTGGGCAAGCTCGATTACGGCGATCTGACCCGCGTCACCAGGATCGGCGATGCCCGGATCCGCAACTCGGGCGAAGCCGAGGGCACGGTGAGCGGCGTCACGGCGGAGGCGGGGCTGCGCCTCGTCAGCTACGATATCCTGCGGGCCGGTCCCATCGCCAATTTCTCGCATTGGAAATCGGAGATCGACGGCTATTCCGAAAACGGCTGGCAGACGACGGCGGTGCGCACGGACGGTCTGGAGACGACCTCGACGCGCGCGGGCCTCGGCATGTTCCTCGAAGCGGGCAACTTCGTGGACGGACAGGGCGCGATGTTCCGGGCCAAGGCGCTCTACGGCCACGAGTTCGGCGACGATACGCAAACCGTGAGCGTGACGCCGCTGGGGGCCAATTCCGTCGGCAGTTTCTCGGCGCAGTCGCGCGGCGTCGATTCGGCACCGCTGGAATTCGGGGCGGAAATCGTCTTCGGCTATGGCGGCGTCTTCACGACCCTGGGCTATAACGGCCTGTTCGGTGACTTCAGCGACCACCGCTTCCGCGTCGGGGCGAGCCTGCCGCTGGGCGGGTAACGGGGTTTCCCTGCATCGTCTTTCCTGCCATGGAGCGCGGGAACGGTGACGGAGGCGGACCATGACCATCCAGAAGCGCCTGCGGCGCACCCGAATGATGATGCAGACCGCGCTGGGCCTCGGCCCGCGCGGTTTCTTCATGCCCTATCGCTATGCGGCCTCGGCGCGGCCCGCGAGCGGCTATCCCGAGATCGAGGCGCGGTTCGATGCGGTGCGGGAGGGATTCGCGTCCGTTCTGGAGCGCGCGGCTTCGCTGCGGCCCCGGTTCGAGACCTTCGGAGGGCCGGCCCCGGCTCCGCGATGGGATCAGGCGTGGTTTCCGACACTCGATGCCGCCGCCGCCTGCGCATTGCTGGACGAGACCCCGGCGCGGCGGATCGTGGAGGTGGGATCGGGCCATTCGACGCGGTTTCTCTCGGCCATGGCGGGGGGCGCTTCGCAGGGGGAGGCGGTCGTGACCTGCATCGACCCGCAGCCCCGCGCGGCCCTGTCCGGCCTGCCGGTGCGATGGGAGAAGGCGCTGCTGTCCGACGTGCATCTGCCGCTGTTCGATGCACTGGAGGCGGGGGATGTGGCGTTCTTCGATTCGAGCCATCTGCTCTGGCCGGGCCTCGACGTCGATCTGATCCTGAACCGCATCCTGCCGCGCCTCGGGCCGGGGGTGCGGGTGCATATCCACGATATCTTCCTGCCCGACCCGTACCCGGACCATTGGGCATGGCGCGGCTATACCGAGCAGAACGGGCTGGGCGGCTGGCTGATGGGCGGGGCGTTCACGCCGCTCTTCGCCAGCCAGTATGCGGTGACGCGGATGGGCGCGGGCGATCACGCGGCGATCGCCGGTCTGCCCCGGCACCCCGAAGCCCTGGACACGAGCCTCTGGATGGTGAAGGACGCCGCCCCATGAACGCGATCATCCCCCCCCGCATCGTCCTCGTCGAGCCGCAGATGGGCGAGAATATCGGCGCCGCCGCGCGCGGCATGTGGAATTTCGGGCTGGAGGACATGGCCGTGGTCGCGCCGCGCGACGGCTGGCCCAGCGATCCGGCCATCGCCATGGCCGCCGGGGCGACCCATGTGCTGGAGAACGCGCGGCTCTGCGACACGACCCGCGAGGCCGTGGCCGAGTGCACCCATGTCTATGCCACCACGGCGCGCCCGCGCGGCATGACCAAGCGGGTCGTGACCCCGCGTCAGGCCGCGATGGAGATGCATGAACGCGCCGCGCAGGGAGAGCGTGTCGCGGTGCTGTTCGGGCGGGAGCGATCGGGCCTCGGCACCGAGGACATCGTCCTCTCGAACACCATCGTCACCGCCCCGGTGAACCCCGCCTTCGCGTCGCTGAACCTGGCGCAATGCGTATTGCTGGTCGGGTATGAATGGATGCAGGCGGCGGACGAGACCGCGCCGGTCGTCTACGATCCCGGCAAGGGCGGCGCGGCGGAGCGCGAGCAGATCGAAGGGCTGCTGGATTTCGTGGAGGGGGAACTCGACGAGACCGGCTTCTTCTTTCCCGAGGAAAAGGCCCCGACCATGAAGGCCGCCCTGCGCAACCTCTACCACCGGGCGCCCCTCACGGCGACGGATGTGGGGATTTTGTGGGGCGTGATGCGGGCGCTGGCGGGCAAGCGGCGGAGTGCGAAGGACCGGGGGTGAACTACGGTTCTGCAGGTGTGATGCGGAAGTTCGCAATGAGCGCCAAGTTGACGAAGTATCGATGGATTGCCGGTATCGCTCGCGCCCTTTGGGCGCGCCCCACCTCGGTCCTCCCCGCGAGCGGGGAGGAGGTTCCATTGCATTGGCTGCGCCAATTTCGCCTCCCTCCCCGTTCTTCACGGGGAGGGTTGGGGTGGGGGCGCGCGAAGCGCGCAAGCCATGGGAGCAATTGGCGGAAAGCAACCGTCAGCCTTCGCATTGCAGCGGTACTCACCTTCAGACCGATCCGCTCCCTGACTACCGCGCGCTTGACATTTGGGTTTGTTCCATCGTTGATGTTCATGGTTTGTTTTTACGGAGGCATCGGATGGACTGGCTGCGCGATTGGGAATGGGGGGTGTCGGTCGAGCGACAGCGCAGGGCGCTGGGCTGGATCCTGATGACCCTGTTCGCGATGACGGGGCTGGTGGCCGGGGCCGTGATCGAGACGCTGCCGCGCAGCGTGCACCGGCGCATCGTCAACACGCTGCTGCCGATGGAATCCGCCGCGCGGCGGTTGATCGTGCTGGCGATGCGGGCTGCCGAAGCGCAAGGGGTGCCGTTCGTGTGGACCCTGCCGTCGCTGGAAAAGCGGAAGAGGGGTGGGTCGCGTGGGAAGGGCAAGGGCAAAGGTGTTCCGGCATTTCCGCTGTTCGATCCGCGTAATTCCGTCGATCCCAGGCGCAAGACCACGCCGGGACCGGGGCCGCGCATCCGGCATCTCGACGAGCCGTTCGATCCGTCTTACGACCGCAAGGTGCCGATGCCGGACGATCCGGTTCCGGCGGCGCGGCTGTGCGAGCGGTTGCTGGTGCTCAAAGCGGTGCTGGACGATCTGCCCGCGCAGGCGGCCCGGTTGAAACGGGTGCTGGAACGGGCCACGCGGAAATTTCCGGTGCCGATGCGGCGGGGCAGACCTCCGGGGCATCGGGAGCGCGGGAAGACGCAGATCGACGGGATTCTGGCGGAATGTCAGGAACTGGCGATCTGGGCATTGGTGCCGCCGGAACCGCCTTGAGATTTCAGCGATGGTTGGGCGGTGTGGCCTCCGGCGGGTGCGGCGGGGGTGGGGTTGGTGTGCGTGGGGGGGGAGGTTGGAGAGAGGGTTTAGATTGACCTTATCGATGCAATCTTTCGTTTACATCGCTTGCGCGCTTTGCGCGCCCCCACCCCAGCCCTCCCCGCAGGCGGGGAGGGAGTCGCATCGTGCTGACTTCGCGGATTTTGCGTCTCTCCCTGCCGTTCGCGGGGAGTCGCATCGTACTGACTTTGCGGCTATTCTTCCTTGCGGGCCTCCAGCGGGCGTTCGTAGATGGAGCGGCCCCCGTCCACGGTGAGAATCTGGCCGGTGATGTAGCTGGTCAGGTCGCTGGCGAGCATGACGGCGACCCCGGCCACTTCGGTCGTCTCGCCGAGGCGACCCATGGGGGTGCGGGCCACGAGGGTCTTGCGGATATCCGGGTCGCCCTTGCCGACGAACCGCCCCGCGACGTTGCCCGGCGCGATGCCGTTGACCCGGATGCCCCAGCCCGCGAGCGAGACGGCGAAACCGCGCGTCAACTGGTCGAGACCGGCCATGGAGACGCTGAGCAGAAAACGGTCGGGGCGCGAGCGTTCGCCGGAGATGGCCGAGACGTTGATGACGCCGCTCGCCAGCGGCTCGCCGTCGCGTTCCTCCACGCGCTTGATGACCTGCCGCGCGAAGAGCTGGGTCAGCAGGAAGGCCGATTTGACGTTGATGTCGAGAGCCTTGTCGAAGGCGGCTTCGTCCAGATCGAGGGGGTCGCCGGACGCCTCGACCGAGACGGCATTCACGAGGATATCGGCATGGTCGTAGGCGTCGAGGGTGGCGGCCATCAGGTTGTTGATGTCGAGCCGTTTCATGGGATCGCAGCGGAAACCCGCCGCGCGCTTGCCCTCCGGGTCCAGTTCCTGCGCTTCGGCGATCACCTTGTCCTCGTCGGCATCGGCGAGCATCACATAGGCCCCCTCGTCGTGGAAGCGGCTCGCGATGGCGAGGCCGATGCCGCGCGCCGCGCCGGTGACGATGGCCACCCGGTTCTCCAGCAGTTTCGACATGTCTCGCATTCTCCGGCGGTTGAAGGGGAGTCAGGTAAGGGACCGTTGCATGAAGACAAGGGCAAGCCGGTTTCCGGGCTTGCGCCCCATCCCGGACAAGCGGGCGGTTTCGGGGGATCGGTGGCGTCGGTGAAGCAGGATACAGCCCTTCTCGACACGCGCAAGGAAACGTGATGCAAGGCGCACAGGGACCATCAGGCAAGGAGGGATGCATGGCGACCATTCTGATAACGGGCGCGAACCGGGGGATCGGTTTTGCCATGGCGCGGCAGGCGGTGGCGCGGGGCGATCGGGTGATCGCCACGGCGCGGGAGCCCGAGAGCGCCGGGGCGCTGGCCGCTCTGGCCGAGGAAACGGGCCGTATCACCGTCCTTGCCCTCGACGTGACCGACGAGGACAGCGTCGCGGCACTGGCCGAGGCGACGGCGGATGACGTGGATCTGCTGGTCCTCAATGCCGGGGTGCTCAACGGCTATGGCGGGGTCGGCGACGCGGCCCACGATGCCGGGGCGTGGCGCGACGTGCTGATGACGAACGTGGCCGGGCCGTTCCTCGTGACCCGTGCCCTGCTGCCCCATGTGGAGCGGAGCGAGGGCCGGAAGATCGCCATCGTCTCCTCGATCATGGGATCGACCGAGGGCGCGAAGGGCAATGCCTATCCCTACCGCGCCTCGAAGGCGGCGGCGGTGAACGTGGCGCGCAATCTCGCGGTCGAGCTGAAGCCGAGGGGCATCGCGGTCGGGGCGTATCATCCCGGCTGGGTGCGCACGGATATGGGCGGCGGCGGCGCGGATATCGGCGTGGAGGAAAGCGCCGAGGGGCTGCTCGCGCGCTTCGATGCCCTGTCGATGGCGACGACGGGCGTGTTCGAGGATTACAAGGGCGAAGGAATCCCGTTCTGATGGCACAGATCCCGATGGCACAGATTGCCCTCTATGCCGGAATCTTCCTCACGGTGCTGGGGTTGGTCGGCCTCGGTGCCTGTATCCGCAAGGCCATCGCCGTCAAGCGCGGCGCGGCGGACGGGTCGAGCAAATCCATGAACCGGCTCGTGGCGCTGAACATGGCGGCGGTGGGGACGGCATTCTTCGGGCTGGCGCTGGTGACGGTGGGTTTGTTGCTGCGTTAGGGTCCCTTGGCGAAAAGCCACAGGGAGACGGTCAGCCCCTCCTCGCCCATGGTCTCGGGAGCGGGAATCTCGCGCCAGTCGAGCGGGGCCAGTCCGGCGGCACCCGCGAGGGCGTCGATCTCCTCGCGCTCGAAACCGAGGCGGCGATGGGCGTGTTGCTCGCGCAGGAATTCGAGATCGTGCCGGGCGAAATCGACCACCAGCAGCCGACCGCCGGGGGCCAGAACACGCGCGGCCTCCACCAGTGCCGCGCCCGGATCGGTCAGGAAATGCAGCACCTGATGGATGACGGCGGCATCGGCCACGCCATCCTCCTCGGGCAGGGCGAGGATATCGCCCTGCCGCAGCTCCGCATGGGCGGGAACCGAGCCTTCCTCCAGCCGCGCACGGGCAAGGGCGAGCATGTCGGCATTGACGTCGAAGCCCGTCATGGTCTCGGCGCGATCCGCGAGGACCGACAGCATCCAGCCCGTGCCGGTGCCGAGATCGAGCAGATGGGCGAACCGCTTGCCGTTCACCGGGGCGAGCAGGTCCCTGGCCGCTTCCTCCACCGCATCCTCGGAGGCATGGAGCGCGCGCAGGCGATCCCATTCGGAGGCATTCTCGCGGAAATAGGCTTCCGCCGCCTCGGCGCGGCGGCGCCGGACCCGGTCGAGCCGCTCGGCATCGCGGCGCAGGTCGGGCGCATCGCCGTCCATCGCCTCCAGCGTGAAGACGGCGAGGCGGGCGGGGAAGCCTTCGCGGGCAAGGCGGAAGAATGCCCAGCTTCCCTCGCGCCGACGCTCGACCAGCCCCGCATCGACCAGGAGTTTCAGATGGCGGGAAATGCGCGGCTGGCTCTGGGCCAGGACCTGCGTGAGTTCGCTGACGGTCAGCTCGCCGCCCGCGAGGACACGCAGGATGCGCAGGCGCGTGCCCTCGGCAGCCCCTCGCAGGGCCTCGAGCACCGTATCCATCGGGGCCGTCTTCTCGTCGGTCATCGTCGTCCCGTATGCCCCGCCAGGACGGCGAAGTACAAGGGTCGTTCGGGAATGAACCGGTGTGAACCGGTGTGCGGGGGCAACATTAACCCTTTCGTTGGAACCATACCGCCGATGTAGGACTATGAATCGGAACGGGATGGACTACTCTCGGGACAGTCCGATGTAATTTTTCCAAGTGGTGCTGTAGATGAACCGGTTGCAATCCCTTGCGAGCGTTGTCGCTCTCTCTCTTCTGGCCCTGTCGGGGTGTGCGCAATCCACGACCGTGGAGAATGGCTACGATCCGGCGCAATATCTGAACCGGCCCTTCCATGCCTTCAACAAGGGCCTCGATACCGCGATCATCCGTCCGGTCTCGAAAGTGTATGGCGCGGCGGTTCCCGCGACGATCAAGCATGTCGTGGATAACGAGGTGCGGTTCCTGTCGCTGCCCAAGACGCTGGTGAACTCTGTCCTGCAGGGCAATGTCGAGCGCACCGGCGATACGGCGGCCCGGATATTGGTCAATGCGACGATCGGGGGGTTGGGCGCGCTCGATCCGGCGACCGAGATGAACATTCCCGAACATGACGAGGATTTCGGGCAGACGCTCGCGGTCTGGGGCGCGAATCAGGGGCCGTATTACGAATTGCCGCTGCTCGGGCCGTCGTCGTCGCGCGATTTTGCCGGGACGGTCGGTGATTTCATCCTCAACCCGCTCAGCTATGTGGGCAGCGGGACCGGCAGTACGCTGCTGGGTGCGGGACGGCGCGCGGCGAGTATCGTGGATACGCGCCACAGTTTCAGCGACGCCATCGATCAGGCGCTCTATGGCAGCCCCGACAGCTACGTGACGGTTCGCAATCTTTATCTGCAACGCCGCAACAACGCCATACTCAACGGTAAGGTAGACGTCGACGCACGGCCCGACATCTACGAAGGGGGCGAGTTCTAGCTTTCGGGCAGGATCGCCTTCCATCGTCCGGTGCGGGCCGGTCCGCTCGCGGGGCCGGGAAACACTCGCGCCTCTCACCACTACTGGCTGGAGTTACCCATGAATCGCCGTTCCTTTCTCGCCCTGACCGTTGCCGGTCTGGCAACGACTGCCCCCCGCATCGCTTTTGCCCAGAGTGCCGAGGCGGCGCAGGATCTCGTGCGGCGGGTCTCCGACGAGATGCTCACCCTGATCCGTACCCCGTCGAACAGCGCACAGAAACAAGCCGCCTTCATGAGCATGATGGACCGCTATTCCAACATGCGCCAGATCGCGGGCTTCGCGCTCGGACGCTATGGCAACGGGATGTCGGAGGCGCTGAAGCTGCGGTATATCGAGGCGTTCAAACGCTTCGTCGCCGCGACCTATGTCAACCGCTTCTCGGAATATTCCGGCGAGACCATCGACGTCGGCAATGCCCGCGAGACCCGCAACGGCTATGCGGTCGAAACCTCGGTGATGCGCGGATCGCAGCCGCCCCTGTCGGTGCGCTGGCAGATTTCGGATCGGTCGGGCAGCCCGCAGGTGGAGGATTTCGATATCGAGGGCGTCTCCATGGCCATGTCGCAGCGGGGCGAGTTCACCTCGCTCATCAACAGCTATGGCGGCGATATGGAGAAATTCGTCCAGTATCTCGAATCGCGCGGGTAATTTTCTGGCAGAGTGATGACCCGGCCATCACCCCGAAATTCGGGGTGATGGCCTTTCTGTGGTGGAAGCGGGTGAAAGCGGGACCGCCCGCATGACGCGCGGTGTGATCTGCGCTATATCCGGCGCATGACCGACACCGTCGCCCATCGCTGGCACCCCATCACCGACCTGCCCGACGACTGGCAGGGAATGGCCGATCCGACCCTGCCCGTGCTGGCCGAGGAATGGGCGCGGGGGCGGGAGGCGGTGGGCGATTCCCCTGAAATCCGCCGGTTCAATGCGGAGTTGCTGCGCGAGGTGGCCATCGAGACGGGGCTGATCGAAGGGCTGTACAGCATCGACCGGGGGACGACGGAGACCCTGATCCGCATGGGCCTCATCAAGGAGGAACTGGCGCAGGGGATCATCGACCGCCCGGCCGACGAGATCATGCCGATCCTCGAAGACCAGCATTCGGCCACCGAGGGTCTGTTCGATTTCGTCAAGCAGAAGCGGGAACTCGATACGAGCTATATCAAGGAACTCCACGCGCATCTGACCCGGCACCAGCCAAGCACGACGGCCTTGACGCCGGAGGGAGCGCGCATGGAAATCCCGCTTCGGCGCGGAGAGTGGAAGACGCAGCCGAACAATCCTCGACGCGAGGATGGCAGCATCCATGAATACTGCCCCCCCGAACACGTTGCCGCCGAGATGGACAGGCTGATCGAGATGCACCGTGCCCATGAGGCCGAGGACGTTGCTCCCGAGGTCAGTGCGGCATGGCTGCATCACCGATTTGCGCAAATCCATCCATTTCAAGACGGGAATGGGCGGGTGGCGCGGTCGTTGGCGTCGTTGGTATTCTTGCGAGCCGCATGGTTCATCTTGAATGTGCCGCGCGATGATCGCTCGAATTATATCGATGCATTGGAAAAAGCGGATGTAGAGATTTTATCTCCACTCGCGAATTTATTCGCGGACATTCAGGGAAGGTTTTTTGCACGGGCTATCAATGCGTTGGGCCAAAAGGATATTGCATCCTTGATAGAACGATCAAAGGCGGATGATTACGAAGAAGAGCTTTCGTTGGAAAAAGTTTTTGATTTTTTAATCGATGAAGCAAAAGAATTTTTTAACATTGAAAATGTTTACGTGGCTATTGATCGATCTAGCATGCCGTTAAATGGTGAATATACAGATCATGATTATACAATCAGAATGGTGATACATAGACTTGGCGGCTACCGTCTTTCATACTTAGGTGGCTTTATGTATGATAAATCTCGGAAAATAATTGCTCCGTATATATGCGTCAATAGAAATGATCGATCGCCCAGTGTGATCGTGTTTTGGGACCGTAGTATAGTAAAAGAAAATCAGAATCAGATTGCCGGTTGGGCCAAATCTCAGCTTCGCTTTATTTTACAAGAATGGGAACGCCGCCGATGACGTCCTACCTCCTCCCCGATACCCCCGGTAGGCTCGCCGACAATATCGCGCATTTTGCGCGGGCGCTCAGGAAGGCGGGGGTGCCTGTCGGCCCGGCGCATATTCTGAATGCGGTCCATGCGGTCGAGGCGGCGGGGTTTTCGAAGCGGGAGGATTTCTACTACACGCTGCGCGCCTGTCTGGTGACGCGGCGGGATCAGATCCCGCTGTTCGACCAGTGTTTCCGCATGTTCTGGCGCGATCCGCAATTCATCGAGAAGATGATGGGCGCGCTGATGCCGCAGATACGCGCCCCCCGCAACGACGAGAAGCGGGCGGCGGAGACGCGGGCTGCGGAGGCGATCATGGACGGGGCCGACAGCCCGATTCCGCCGCCGCGCGAGGAGGAAGAGGAGAAGATCGAATTCGATGCCTCGCTGACCTTCTCGGGGACCGAAAAGCTGGAAGCGCGGGATTTCGATCAGATGACCGGGGCCGAGTTGCGGGAGGCGGAGAAGGCGATCGCCACCCTGCGCCTGCCGGTCAAGCCGCTGCCCACGCGCCGGACGATCCGCTCGCACCGGGGGCGCTCTCCCGACTGGCGCGCGGCGATGCGGGGCGCGATGCGGCCCGGCGGGTCGATGACCCTGCCCGTGCGCGACCGGCGCGAGGACTGGCCCGCGCTGGTGGCCCTGTGCGATATCTCCGGCTCGATGAGCGGGTATTCGCGGATGCTGCTGCATTTCCTCCACGCGGCGGCCAAACGCGAGGGGGATGGCTGGTCGAAGGTCCATGCCTTCACCTTCGGTACGCGCCTGACGAACATCACCCGTGCCCTGCGAAAGCGCGATCCCGACGAGGCGCTGGAGGCGGCGGGGGCCGAGGCGCTCGACTGGGAGGGCGGCACGCGGATCGGGCCATCGCTGCATGAGTTCAATCGCCTCTGGGCGCGGCGGGTTCTGGGGCGCGGGGCGACGGTTCTGCTCATCACCGACGGGTTGGACCGGGAGGAGCCGGAGTTGCTGCTGAAGGAAGCCCGGCGGCTGCGCCTCTCCTGTCGCCGTCTCATCTGGCTGAACCCGCTGCTGCGCTGGGACGGGTTCGCGCCCCGTGCGCAAGGGGTCCGCGCGCTGCTGCGCGAGGTCGATGCCTTCCGCGCGACCCATAATATCGCCTCGCTCCGCGATCTCGCCGCCACGCTGATGGATGAGGGCGACAGCGGGTTGCAGGCCCGCTACACCGCGATGCTCGACGATCCCGCCCCGCCCCCGAAGCGCCTGACTTTCGAAGGGTTCGAGGGGTGATGGGAGTGTCATACTACGATTGACAGGTGTAATGCGTCAGATTACAGTTTTGGCATGATAAAGAGTTTTAAGAGCAAGGCGCTGAAACTCTACTGGACCAAAGGCGATGCGTCGAAATTGCCTTCGGAGCAACGCGGTCGGATCGCCCGCGCTCTGGCGTTTCTGGATGCGGCGATCATGCCGGAAGAAATGGATCGTCCCGGTTATCGCTTCCACGAGTTGAAGAGTGATCGGGAAGGGACTTTTTCGATTACGATATCCGCCAACTGGCGGCTGACCTTTCAGTTCGATGGCGAGGACGCCATCGTTCTGGATCACGAGGACTATCATTGATGACCCTACGCCATTCATCGATTCCCGCGATGCATCCGGGTGAAATTCTGCGCGAGGACTTCCTGCCCGCTCTTGGGAAGCCGAAGGCCGAGATCGCGCGCCTGCTGGGCGTTTCGCGAAACACGCTCTACAACCTTCTGGACGAGAAGCAGGCCGTTACCGCTGAAATGGCCGTTCGCCTTGGAAAACTACTCGGCGGCGGGCCTGGAATATGGGTGCGCCTCCAAGGAAATTACGACATCTGGCAGGCCGAACGTACCGTCGATACATCGGCTATTCCTACTCTTCAGGCCGCCGAATGATCGACCACGATGCCATTCCCGAGACGGCGCTGCGCTGGGTGGAGGCGGGGACGCCTGCGGCGCTGGCGACGGTGATCGAGACGTGGGGGTCGGCACCGAGGCAACCGGGGGCGCAGCTTGCCATTTCCGCGACCGGCGATCTGGTCGGGTCGGTGTCGGGCGGCTGCGTCGAGAGCGCGGTGGCCGCCGAAGCCTTCGAGGCGATGGAAGAGGGCGATTGCCGTCTGCTGGAATTCGGCGTCTCGGATGACGATGCCTTTGCGGTGGGGCTTGCCTGCGGGGGCAGGATTCAGGTCTTCGTGGAGCCGGTGGGGACGGGCGAGGGCCTCGCTTTGCCGACCCTGCGCGCCTTGGTCGAGGCACGTATGGAGCGGGCACGTACGGTTCTGGCCACCGATCTGGAGACGAAGGAGCGGCGGCTGCTGGCGCTGTGCGACGACGATGCGCTGAGCGATGCGGCGCGAATCGCCGCCGATGGCGACCGCTCCGGCTTCGTGGAGGTGGATGGGCGGCGGTGGTTTCTCGGGGTCCATAATCCGCCCCTGCGCATGGCGATCATCGGGGCGGCGCATATCGCGCAGCCGCTCAGCCGGATGGCGGCGATGACGGGATTCGACGTGACGGTCATCGATCCGCGCGAGAGCTTTTCGTCCGAAGCGCGATTCCCGGACATGACCCTCTCGCGCGACTGGCCGGATGCGGCGCTCGGGGCCTTCGGGCCGGATACGCGCAGTGCCGTGGTGTGCCTGAGCCACGACCCGAAGATCGACGATCCGGGGCTGCATGTGGCCCTGCGCTCGCAGGCGTTCTATATCGGCGCGCTGGGGTCGAAGCGGACGGGGGCCAAGCGCGCCGACCGCCTTGCCCAAGCCGGGTTCGGCGCCTCGCAGATCGCGCGGATCGACGGCCCCATCGGTCTCGATATCGGGGCCAAATCTCCCGCCGAGATCGCCGTGGCCGTGATGGCGCGGATCGTCGAGGCATTGCGCAAACCCGAAACCCGATGATCTTCGCTTCCCTGCCGCTGGCCGAGGCCGAGGGCGCGCTGCTTGCCCATTCGATCCGCGCGGGCGGGGCGGTGCTGAAGAAGGGGACGGCCCTGACCGCCGAGCGCATCGCGGCGCTGGCCGATGCCGGGATCGGAACCGTCACCGTCGCCCGGCTGGATGCGCAGGATGTGCCGGAGGATGCGGCGGCGCTGGCTCTGGCCGATGCCGCCTGCGGGGCGGGGCTGCGGACAGCGAGGCCCGCGACGGGGCGGTGCAACCTCCATGCGCAGGCTTCGGGACTGCTGCGCGTGGAGGCCGCCGCCATCGACGCGGCCAATGCCGTGGACGAGGCGCTGACCATCGCCACGCCGCCCGACTATGCGCGGCTGGAGGCCGGTCAGCTTGCCGCGACCGCGAAAGTCATCCCTTACGCGGCCCCGCGCCCCGCGCTGGAGAAGGCGACTGCCGCGTCGGCGGGCGCGCTGGTGCTGCATCCTTTCCTGCCGATGCGAACGGCGCTGATCGTGACCCGGACCGATGCCCAGAAATCCTCGGTCATCGACAAGGGTATCCGGGCGGTGCGAAACCGCCTTGCTTCTCTGGGGTCGGATATGCCGGAGGCGGACATCGTCACCCATGACGAAGCCGCATTGGGAGCGGCGATCGCGGCGGCGATGCGGATGCGCCCCGATCTGCTGCTCGTGCTCGCGGCCACGGCCACTTCCGACCGGCGGGATATCGCCCCCGCCGCGATCGTCGCCGCCGGAGGAACCATCGAGCGGTTCGGGATGCCGGTCGATCCC
>ENA-ORXM01002315-ORXM01002315.1-marine-metagenome-genome-assembly--contig:-NODE-2315-length-22665-cov-4.199708_pt1 | contig 22665 bp, 22 predicted proteins | sample MGYA00237867_ERZ511480 | MGnify/ENA primary metagenome ERZ511480 (study PRJEB26309, sample SAMN06266103) | marine metagenome | isolation source: Algal blade | place: United Kingdom:Sidmouth, United...
AATCCGGCAGTCAACAGGGCCTTGCTGCACGCTGCCGTCACCCTGTCGAGGGGCAGACCGTGGGCGATATGGTCGGCGGAGGCGAAGAGGGCCTTGTTCAGCTTTGCCGCAATGCCGCGCTCGGATCGTGAGAGATAGCGATTGCGCGATGACATCGCGAGACCATCGGCCTCGCGAACCGTGGGGCTGGACGCAATGCGGACCGGCATATCGAGATCGCGGCCCATGCGCCGGATCGTGACGAGCTGTTGCCAGTCCTTCTCACCGAAAATCGCATAGTCGGGCTGGGCCTGGTTCAGCAGCTTGCAGACAACCGTGGTCACGCCGTCGAAATGGCCGGGACGATGCCCGCCGCAAAGCTCGGCGGTCGTCGAGGCGACACTTACGGTCGAGGCAAACCCGTCGGGATACATCTCGGAAACACCCGGCGCATAAATCAGATCGCACCCCGCCCCGGCCAGCAACTCCGCATCGCGCACGTCATCGCGGGGGTAGGCCTCGTAATCCTCGCCCTTGCCGAACTGCGTCGGGTTGACGAAGATCGTGGCGATGACGCGCCGTGCCCGCCTGCGCGCGGCCCTCACGAGGGAGAGATGTCCTTCGTGCAACCCTCCCATGGTGGGGGTGAGGGCGACGAGGTCTCCGGCGCGTCGCCAATCGCGCACGATGTCGCGCATTTCGACGATCGTGTGGACGGTACGGGGGCGAGTTATCTGGAGCATTGGGTCACGGACTCCGGTCTGACTTGTCCCCGGAGCATAGAGGAAGCGTGGCGAGACTCAAGCATCGCCGCAGCGGAAATTATCGTCCCGATATGGGGCAGGGGCCGGTCAGGAGAGGGAGTAGGCGATCATGAAGTTGCTGGTCACGATGCTCGAGGTCCAGCCGCACATCAGGGTCATGATGCAGATCGTCATGCGGTTCGGAGACCAGACGATCATGGCGGCCACCGTCGCCTGGAGCGCGAGCTTCGGAACATACCAGAAGACGCCGAGATGTTCCTGCATCGTGCGGATGAAGCCGTTCAGCTCGTAGGCACCGACCGAGAGCGCCCAGTTGGTCGAGATCACGTCCAACATTCCGAGGAAGACGAAGAGACCGGCGACCGTATAGCCGAGAGTGAGCAGCGTAGGGTTCTGTCGTGCCCGGATGGCGAGCCGCTCGTATCTGTGCGCCCTCTGCATAATTACCGACCCCACGCTTTTCCCAATCCCGAAACCGATCATGCTGCGTCGCTCCTAAAAATCCGTGAACCCAGAGGGTCAACGGGGGAGCAAGAGGCGCGCCAGAACGGAACACTATTCTATTGAATCAGGAGGAGTGCGGGGTCTGGTGGTTAACGGGACTGTGTATGAATTGAACGCCGGGTTCTACAGCCAGCCCGCACCCTCGTTTCGGATCACATCGACCAGCAGATCGATATGGGCATCATCCGCATTGAGACAGGGGAGATAGGTGAAGGTCTCGCCGCCGGCCTCCTCGAAGGCTTCCTTGATCTCCTCGTTGATCTCTTCGAGCGTCTCGACGCAATCGGCGGAAAAGCCCGGAGCGAGGATCACGAGGTCTTTCTTGCCCTCTTCGGCCAGTTCGGCGACCCGCTCGACGGTATAGGGGCGCAGCCATTCCTCGCGTCCGAAGAGGGACTGGAAGGTGACTTCCATGAACTCCTTCGACCAGCCGAGCCGTTCGCGCAGCAACCGCGTCGTCTTCTGGCACTGGCAATGATAGGGATCGCCCGAGAGCAGATAGCGTTTGGGAACCCCGTGATAGGAGGTGACGACGACATCCGGCGGGGGGCGTCCTTCGGCCTTGCGCTGCGCCATATGGGCTTCGAGCGATCTGGCCAGCGCCTCGATATAGAGCGGATGCTCGTAATAGGCCGGAACCGTGCGGATATAGGGCTGCCAGCGCAGGTCCATCAGGGCACGGAATGCCTGATCGTTGGCCGTGGCAGTCGTGGGGGCCGCGTATTGCGGATAGAGCGGGAAGAAGAGGATGCGCTCGCAGCCCTGTTTCTGCATCCGCTCGATGACCGATTTCGTGGAGGGATTGCCATAGCGCATACAGTAATCGACCACGACATCGTCGCCGTATTCCGCCGTCAGGGCCGCGCGCAGCTTTTCGGTCTGGTCCTTCGTGATCGTCAGAAGCGGGGATTCGTTCCTTTCCTCGTTCCAGATGGATTTATACGCCTCGCCGGAACTGAAGGGACGCTTCGTGAGGATGACGCCGTTCAGCAGCGGCCACCAGATCGCGCGGTTGACATCGACGACGCGGCGATCGCTCAGGAACTCCTTGAGATACCGGCGCATGGGCCAGTAGCTCGTATCGTCGGGCGTACCGAGATTGGCGATGAGGATGCCGACCTTGGCCCGTGGAACGGGGGGGTGATCCTGCTCCGCATGGGCGAGCCTGCCGTCACCGGGATGGTCGAGGAGAGGTGTCGGAGCAGCATCGAGCATGGGAAGTCCTCGTTGTCGAATATCCCAAAGGCTAGGAGTGCGCATCCAATCGTCAATGGTTCTCATCGTCGCGCAGGGGATGCTCCGCCGTCCGGAGGGCATCGGCGAGCCGCATCTTCGCCGAACCGGGGCGCAGGGGTTGCTGTTGCTCGGGGGAAGGCGCCCAGCCGTGGAGGAAGGCGATGTCGAAGGGGATCGGGACTTTGCCGCCTTCGTCCGCATGATCCTGCGCGAGGATTTCCATGGCGCGCATCAGGGTATCGCGGCGCAGGAACACGCGCCGCCGCTCGGTCAGGGCGTTGCTCTCGCCCATGGCGCGCAGATCGTGGAGCAGGCGCAGGGGCGATGCATAGCGCACGGTGAGCGTATCCTTGTCCGCGACCGGCAGAGCCAGCCCCGCGCGCTGGAGCAGGCCGCCGAGATCGCGCAGATCGGCCATGGGCGAGATGCGGGGACTGATGCCACCCACCGTGTCGATCTCGGCCCGCGCCATCGCATCGCGCAGGGGGGCAAGGGTGTCTCCGGCCAGCATCGCGGCGACGAGCAGGCCATCGGGGACGAGGGCACGGCGCATCTGAATGAGTGCGCCGGGCAGATCGTTGACGGCGTGGAGCGTGAGGGGAGCGACGATGAGATCGAAGGAGGCTTCGGCAAGGGGCAGGGCTTCCTCGTCGCCGACTATGGTCAGGGCACCCGGATGGCCAGCGATGCGCGCCATCGTATCGGAAAGATCGACCTGCACGAGACAGTCGGGATCGTAGCGCGCGGTCAGCATCCGCGCGATCGAGCCGTCGCCTGCACCGATGACGGCGATTCGGGCGAACCGGCGGTTCACGTCGGCCAGCCGATCCTCCAGCGCCTCGCGCACATGGGCGAGCAGGAAATCGGCCTCGGCGATGGTCGCAGCGGCGCGATCACGACGATGGCGGATCGTGGCACGATCGAAAGGAAGGGATTGGGCGGCGCTCATGGAGGATGGTATAGGGTTTCTCGATGGAAAGGGCAGGGCAAATCTTCGGAGCGATGGCGCGGATGCGCCGGAATGCGAGCGCGCGGCTGGCCGATGCGATGTGGCCGCCGGTCTGCATGACTTGCAGGACGGATGTGTCCGATCCGCATGGCCTTTGTACCGAATGCTGGCGCGACCTGCGTCTGACCGGCGGGGCGCAGTGCTTGCGCTGTGCACGGCCCATGCCCGAGGGATATGGCGGTAACGGGCATTGCGAGGAATGTGCGGGGCAGCGGGTCGCGTGGGCAGGGGCGCGGGCCGCGACGTTCTATGGCGGGGCATCGCGGCAACTCGTGCTGTCGCTCAAGCATGGAGACCGGCCCGAGATTGCCCGCCCGATGGCGCTGTGGATGCGGCGCGCGGGTGCCGACATCCTTGCGCGGGCCGATCTGCTGGTGCCCGTGCCGCTGCACTGGACGCGGCGGGTCAAGCGACGGATGAACCAGTCGGCAGAGCTGGCGCGCCGGATCGCGGTGGAGGAAGGGATCGTCCATGGCTATGGCGTGTTGCGCCGTAATCGCGCGACGGAAACCCAGCATGGCAAGAATGTCGAACAGCGATATCGCAATGTCGCGGGGGCCTTCGATTGTCCGGTTTCCGAAAGGGTGAGAGGTCGCCGTATCGTGCTGATCGACGATGTGATGACGACGGGCGCAACATTGAACGCAGCGGCGCGGGTGTTGCGCTCGGCAGGGGCGGAATCTGTGGATGTGCTGGTCTTCGCGCGAGTGGTGCGGGAAGAAAATGTTCTCTATTAGTTCACCGCACTTTCCCATCGTCCCGAAATCGGTTATCGGTGCTTGCGGTATTCAAATCACGGGAAGCATCATGGCGAAGGTCGAAATCTACACGAAAGCCACCTGCGGGTATTGCATGATGGCCAAGCGGGTGCTGGCCCGAAAGGGCGTGGCGTTCGAGGAATATCCGGTGGACAACGACACCGCGAAATTCGACGAGATGGTCAAGCGTTCCGAAGGCGGGCGCACGGTGCCTCAGATCTTCGTCGATGGCACACCGCTGGGCGGATTCGACGATCTGAATGCGCTCGACCGCGCGGGAAATCTCGATCCGATGCTGGCGACCTGACGATGACGCGGGTTGCGCTCATCCAGACGAACGCGACCGGCGATGCGGCGCGCAATCGCGAGCGTGCCTGTGCGCTGATCGCCGAAGCGGCGGATGCGGGGGCCGATTTCGTGGCGACGCCCGAGGTCACGAATCTGATCGCGCCGGGGCGCGAGGCGTTGTTCGGGGCGATCCGGGACGAGGCGGACGATCCATGTCTGGCCGCCATCCGGGACATCGCCGCCGAGCGCGGGATCGGCATCCTCGTCGGATCGTTGGCCCTGAAGGCGGAAGGAGAGGAGGAGCGCGCGGTGAACCGCTCGTTCCTGATCGACCGCACAGGTGCGATAACGGCGCGATACGACAAGATTCACATGTTCGAGGCGGACCTTGGCGATCAGGGACGCTTTCGCGAGGCGGCGTCCTACAAGCCCGGCGAGCGGGCGGTCGTTACGGATGCCGGATGGGCGCAGATGGGGCTGACCATCTGTTACGATCTACGGTTTCCGGCGCTCTATCGCGCGCTGGCCAAGGCGGGGGCGCAGGTGTTGACGGTACCGAGTGCGTTCACGGCACCCACGGGCCGCGCGCATTGGCATACGCTGCTGCGCGCACGGGCCATCGAGACCGGCTGTTTCGTCATCGCTCCGGCCCAGTGGGGCCCGCATCACGGCAAGGACGAAACATCCTTGCGCGAAAGCTATGGCCATTCGCTCATCATCGACCCGTGGGGAACGGTGCTCGCCGACGTGGAGGAGGGCGAGGGGATCGTCCATGCGGATATCGACCTGACGATGATCGACAAGGCCCGCAAGCGCATCCCCTCACTGTCGAACGACCGGGATTGGAGCCTCTAGCCATACGCTGAACAACGACTGGAGAACGATTGCCTGTCCCCCTCCCCGTTTACGGGGAGGGCTGGGGTGGGGCGCCCGAAGGGCGTGAGCGATCCCCACCGCCAGAGTGAATGGAGAAATGGACTCCGGCCTTCGCCGGAGTGACACCATTCTTCTCGGTCAGCTCTCCTTCACGACCTCCATCGCCATGAAGGTCGAGGTCTGCGCGACATGGGGCAGGCGCGAGATGGTCTCGCCCAGGGCCTTGCGATAGGCACCGACATCCCTCGTGCGGATCTTCAGCAGGTAGTCGAAGCCTCCCGCAATCATGTGGCAAGCTTCGATCTCGGTAGTATGACGCACGGCAGCGTTGAACGCCTCCAGCGCCTCCGAGGTCGTATCCGACAGCGTCACCTGCACGAAGGCGACCTGTGCCTCGCCCATTCTGGCCGGGTCGAGGATCGCGCGATAGCCGAGGATGTAGCCCGCGTTCTCGAGCCGTCGCACCCGTGCCGTCACGGGGGATTTCGACAGGCCCACCTGCTCGGCCAATGCGGCCATCGACAGTCGCCCGTCAGCCCGGAGCGCGGCAAGGATGCGCAGGTCGGTGCGGTCCGTTTCGTCGGCATTGCTGTCCATGACGCTTCAGATAGATCGTAGGAGGCGAAAACAAAAGTCCGAATGCGCTGTTCAGGGGTGATCTGCGGGTCACATGGGAATGGTTGATGATGTATGAAGGGCTGCGTCCCAGAAGGAGGAATATCCATGCCCGCACTCGCCCGTGACGATATCCGCACCACGACCCTGCTGCATGACGAGGCGGGCAAGGTTGCTGCTCTGGTCGAGCTGGCCGATCTTTCCGGGAACGAACGTATCCGTATTTCGGAGCGGGCGGCGGGGATGGTGCGTGACGTGCGTAAATCCGGCGATCCGGGTATGATGGAGGCCTTCCTTGCGGAATACGGTCTCTCGACCAAGGAGGGCGTCGCCCTCATGTCGCTGGCCGAGGCGCTGCTGCGGGTGCCCGACAGCGAGACCATCGACGATCTGATCCAGGACAAGATCGCGCCGCATGACTGGGGCGCGCATGTGGGCGACAGCGGGTCGCTGATGGTCAATGCCTCGACCTGGGGGCTGATGCTGACGGGCAAGGTGCTGGACGAGGAAGATGATGACGGCGTCGTCGGCGCGCTGCGCGGGATGGTCCGTCGCCTCGGCGAGCCGGTGATCCGTACCGCCGTAGGCCGCGCCATGCGCGAGATGGGCGCGCAGTTCGTGCTGGGCCGCGATATCAAGGAAGCGATGAAACGCGGCTCGGCGATGGTCGAGCGCGGATACACCTATTCCTACGACATGCTGGGTGAAGCCGCCCGGACCGAGGGCGATGCCGCCTATTATCACGGAGCCTATGCACAGGCGATCGCGGCCATCGCAGCCCGCGCCAAGAGCGAGCGGATCAAGGACAATCCGGGCATTTCGGTCAAGCTGTCCGCCCTGCATCCCCGATACGAACGTGGCCAGCGCGAGACGATGCTGCCCGAGATGACGGCCCGCGTCCTGCAACTCGCCCGCGCGGCCAAGGAGGCGAGAATCGGGTTCAATATCGATGCCGAGGAGCAGGACCGGCTGGACCTGTCCCTCGACGTGATCGAAGCGGTCCTGTCGGACCCGAGCCTCGACGGCTGGGACGGTTTCGGCGTCGTGGTACAAGCCTATGGCCCGCGCGCCGCGCCGGTGATCGACTGGCTGAACGGGCTGGCCGAACGGCTGGATCGCAAGATCATGGTCCGGCTCGTAAAGGGCGCGTATTGGGACACCGAAGTCAAACGCGCGCAGGTCTTCGGGCTGGAGGGCTTTCCGGTCTTTACCAAGAAGGCCAATACGGATGTCAGCTACATCGCCTGCGCCCGAAAACTGCTGTCGATGCGCGATCGCATCTATCCGCAATTCGCCACGCATAACGCCCATACGGTTTCCGCCGTTCTGGAGATGGCGGGCAATGACCGGGATGGCTTCGAGTTCCAGCGCCTGCATGGCATGGGCGAGGTACTGCACGATGCGGTGCTGAAGGCCGAAGGCACGCGATGCCGCATCTATGCGCCGGTAGGGGCGCATCGGGATTTGCTGGCCTATCTCGTGCGGCGATTGCTGGAGAACGGGGCTAATTCTTCCTTCGTGAACCAGATCGTCGATGAGGATGTGTCGCCCGAGACCGTGGCCCGCGATCCCTTCACGGAAGTGGACAGCGCGCCGAACGAGGCGATCCGGCTTCCCGGCGCGATCTTCGGCAGGCGGCGCAATGCGAAGGGATGGGATTTCACCGACCCTGTCGATCTGGCAGAGATCGAGGCGGGTCGTGCACCCTTCGCCGCGCCGCATCGCTGGAAAGCGGGACAGGGCAGCGGCAAGGCGCGCGATATCGTCAATCCGGCCAAGCCGGATGATGTCGTCGGAACCGTGACCGAGGCGACGGCGGCCGAAGCGACGGCGGCGGTCGATACCGCGCTCGCGGCACAGCCGGAATGGGCGGCGCTGGGCGGTGCGAAGAGGGCAGCGATCCTCGAACGAATTGCCGATCTCTATGAGGAACACGCCTTCGAATTCTTTGCCATCGCAGCGCGCGAAGCGGGGAAGATCATGCCCGATTGCATCGCGGAAGTGCGAGAGGCCGTGGATTTCCTGCGCTACTACGCCGTCGAGGAACGGGCCGCGAAGACGGATCATGCGCCGCGTGGTGTGATCGTCTGCATCTCGCCCTGGAACTTTCCGCTGGCGATCTTTACCGGACAGATTTCCGCCGCGCTCGTCACCGGCAATGCCGTCATCGCAAAACCCGCAGAGCAGACACCGTTGATCGCCGGGCGAGCCATCGAATTGATGCGCGAGGCGGGGGTGCCAGAGGGCGTGATCCAGCTTTTGCCCGGTGACGGGCCGAATGTAGGCGGGCCATTGACCGCCGATCCGCGCATTGCCGGAGTGTGCTTTACCGGATCGACGGAAGTGGCGAAGATCATCGACCGCCAACTCGCGAAGACCGCCCCCGATGCCATGCTGATCGCGGAGACGGGCGGCCTGAACGCGATGATCGTGGACAGCACGGCCCTGCCCGAACAGGCCGTGCGCGATATCGTGGTCGGTGCGTTCCAGAGCGCAGGGCAGCGATGCTCGGCGCTGCGCGTCCTATACGTCCAGCGCGACGTCGAGGAGCGGATGATGGAGATGCTTTTCGGGGCGATGGACACGCTGTGCATGGGCGATCCCTGGCCGCTTTCCACGGATGTCGGGCCGGTCATCGATGCGCAGGCACGGGATTCGATTCGCGATTACATCGATACGGCAGAGGGCGAAGGGCGCGTCCTGAAACGGATGGACCCACCGGCGCAGGGTCTCTTCGTCGCACCGACGGTCGTGCGCACGAATGGTATCGAAGCCGTGGAGCGGGAAATCTTCGGTCCCGTGCTGCATGTGGCGCGGTTCGACCCGGAGCATCTGGACGACGTGATCGAGGCGATCAACGCGCGCGGTTACGGGCTGACCTTCGGTGTGCATACGCGGATCGACCGGCGGGTGCAGGATGTGGTGGATTCGATCAAGGCAGGCAATCTCTACGTCAACCGCAACCAGATCGGGGCGGTGGTCGGTAGCCAGCCTTTCGGCGGCGAGGGATTGTCGGGGACCGGCCCGAAGGCGGGCGGGCCTCATTACCTGACGCGGTTCCGGCGCGAGGGCGAGCAGGAGGTCGATCTGGTCGATGCGCCAAGTGTCGATACGGATGCTGCGATGGCGGCCCTGCGAAAGCTCGATGCAGGAAAATGGGCGACGCGCCGGGATCGCATCGGTGCGTTGCGGGCGGCGCTGCGGGGGAAAGCCGCAGGAGCGATGGCATCGGCAGCGACCCTCGATATGGGGCCGATCGACCTGCCCGGACCGACGGGAGAATCGAACCGGCTGTCGCTCGTGCCGCGAGGTCGGGCGCTCTGCCTCGGGCCGGATGCGGACAGCGCGCTGGATCAGGTGGTGCAGGCATTGCGCTCGGGCAATGCGGCCCTTGCCATCGCGCCGGGAGCACGCAAGGCCGTCGCGCCTCTGGTGGAGGCGGGATTGCCCGTGGTGGCGCTGGACGGGCGGCTCGACCCGGAGGCCGTCGCCACGCTGCCGGTCGATGCGGTGGCCTTCGTCGGGGGAAATGCGCCGCTGCGCAAGGCGTTGGCCATGCGGGAAGGGGCGATCCTGTCCCTCATCGCGGCGCGGCTCGATCCGGTGGCCTATGCCCATGAGCGGGTCGTGTGCATCGACACGACGGCGGCGGGAGGGAACGCGACGCTGCTGGCCGAAGCGAGCTGATCCATGGCGATCCATGCAAGGCGGGCGCTCCTGTCCGAGAACTGGGCGCAGGATGTGCGGGTGACGGTGGACGAGATGCGCGTTGCCGCTGTGGAGACGGGGGTAGCGCCACGCGCCGGCGATCGGCGGGTCGATGCACTGCTGCCGGCCCCCGGCAATCTGCACAGCCATTCCTTTCAGCGGGCCATGGCCGGGATGACCGAACACCGGGCGTCCGGCCATGACAATTTCTGGAGCTGGCGGGAGTTGATGTACCGGTTCCTCGACCGGCTGGACCCCGAGCAGATCGAGGCCATCGCGGGGCTGGTCTTCATGGAGATGATGGAGGCGGGATATGCCGCCGTGGGCGAGTTCCACTATGTCCATCACCAACCGGGGGGCGCGCCTTACGACGATCCGGCCGAGTTGTCGGGATGCATCTGTGCAGCGGCGGTGGAGGCGGGGATCGGGCTGACGCATCTACCGGTCCTCTATACCTATGGCGGGGCCGTCAAAACCCCGTTGGCGGGTGGACAGCGGCGCTTCGGAAACGATCTCGACCGATTTCAGGCACTGGTGCAGGCGGCGAGGAGACATATGGTGCATCTACCGGGGGATGCTGCGCTGGGCGTGGCTCCCCATTCCCTGCGGGCGACGTCACCGGACGAGCTGTGCGCATTGCTCGATGCCTTTCCCGAGGGGCCGGTCCATATCCACGCCGCAGAACAGCTTCAGGAGGTCGAGCAGGTCTACGACTGGCTTGGCGCGCGTCCGGTGGAATGGTTGCTGGACAACTCGGATGTGGACGGGCGGTGGTGCCTGATCCATGCCACCCATATGAGCGAGGCGGAGACGCTTGGGCTGGTGGCATCGGGGGCCGTGGCGGGGCTGTGCCCGATCACGGAATCCAATCTCGGGGATGGTATCTTCGACGGCGCGCGTTTCCTGGACGCCGGCGGGATGTTCGGGATCGGCTCGGATTCGAATATCCGTATCGCATTGGGCGAGGAATTGCGGACGTTCGAGTATTCGCAACGTCTGCGCGACCGGGCGCGGAATGTTCTGGCATCGGCGGGAAGGTCTGTCGGATCCGCGCTCTATGCCGGCGCGTTGCAGGGATCTGCGAAGGCATTGAACCGGAACAGCGGCGAGATCGCTGTGGGCCGTCTGGCCGATATGGTCGCCATCGACGGCAATGCGCCTGCGCTGTGCGCGCTGCGCGACGATCAGCTTCTGGACGGGATGATCTTCGCGGCGGGGGAGGGTGTCGTCCGGGATGTCTGGTCTGCGGGCCGGCATATGGTCGAACACGGGCGGCACAAGGGCCGCGATGCGATCCTTGCGCGCTATCGAAAGGCGATCGGATCGTTGCTCGATGCTATGTGAACAGCACCGTGGCGATGATGACGATGGCGAGCATCGCGCCCCAGCTACGCCAGAGGAGTTGAACGGTCTCGACGATATCGGTCCTCTTCAACGCCTGCTCGCCGTCCTCGTTCACGAACGGGTCCATGGTTTCCTCGCCCTCGTAGATGCGTGGGCCGGAAAGGGCGATATCGAGTGCGTAGGCCGTCGCGGCCTCGGGCCAGCCGGCATTCGGCGAGCGGTGCTGTGGCGCATCTTCCATCACCGCATCGAAGCGTGACGAGAAGGCCGCGACGAAGCCATCGCCCCAGCGGTCGCGCTTTCGCAACACGCTGCCGAGGACGATGAGAGCCGCCGACAGACGGGCGGGTATCCAGTTGAGCAGATCGTCCAGATTAGCCGAAGCCCAGCCGAATTCCTCATACCGCTCCGTGCGGTATCCGATCATGGAATCGGCGGTATTCACGAGCTTGTAGATCGCCATGCCCGGCAGGCCTAGCAGCACGAACCAGAAGGCGGGGGCCACGACACCGTCGCTGAAATTCTCCGCTGCCGATTCGATGGCGGCGCGGGCGATGCCCGGCTCGTCGAGCGTGGCGGTGTCTCGCCCGACGATCTTCGCCACTTCGGTACGACCGAAATCGAGCGAGAGGCCGAGAGCGGCAGCCACTGCCTTGACGTGATCCATCAGGCTGCGCTGGGCCAGCAGGATCGCCGCACCGACCACTTCGAAGACACCGAAGAAGATATCGAGCGACAGGAGCCGGGCGAAGAACCAGACGACGATGATCGAGAGGACGAGGGTGACGACACCCTTCGCCCGTCGCATATCGCCCCGGTTCAGGGTTCGGTCGAACCAGCCGATCAGGCGACCCATCAGGACCGCCGGATGGGGCACGCGCTTCCATGCCCAGTTCGGTTCACCCAGGATGGCATCGAGGATCAAGGCGATTGCGAGCATCAGGTCATCCCGTGTCGGATCTTGTACCAGGAAACGAAACGCGGGATGCCTTCCGAAAGTGACGTCGTCGGGGCGAAACCGAGATCGGCCCCGATCCGGTCGATGTTCGCGTAGGTCTCGTAGACGTCTCCGGGCTGCATCGGCAGCATGATCTTTTCGGCTTTCCTGCCTGCCGCGTCCTCGATGGCCTCGATGAAGTCCATCAGACGCTCGGGCCGGTTGTTGCCGATATTGTAGACGCGGTGCTTCTCGGCCCCGTCGCCCGACAGGGGCGGCATATCTGCGGATGCGACCACACCGCTGACGATATCGTCGATATAGGTGAAATCGCGCTTCATCTCGCCGTGATTGAAGACCTTGATCGGCTCGCCTGCGAGGATGGCCTTCGTAAAGAGCCACGGGGCCATATCGGGGCGTCCCCATGGTCCGTAGACCGTGAAGAAGCGCAGGCCGACCTGCGACATGCCGTAGAGATGGGAATAGGTGCGGCTCATCAATTCGTCGGCGCGTTTGGTGGCGGCGTAGAGCGAGACGGGGCTGTCGACGCGATCCTCCTCGGAAAACGGTTGCGTCTGGTTCGCGCCGTAGACCGAGGAGGAAGAGGCATAGGCGAGATGCTCGACGCTGTCCGAATGACGAACCGCTTCCAGGACGTTGAGGTGGCCGACGATGTTCGACTGGATATAGGCGTGCGGATTTTCGAGTGAATAGCGCACTCCGGGCTGGGCCGCGAGGTGGATGACCCGCTTGGGCTCTTCCCCATCGAAGAGAGCGGCCAATACGCCCCGTTCGGCAAGATCGCCCTCGACGAAACGAAAGCCGCTGTGAACGGCCAGATCCGCCACCCGCTCGCGCTTCAGGGCGACTTCGTAATAATCGTTGAGACTGTCGATCCCGACCACCCGCTCGCCGCGCTCCAGCAGCCGTTTTGCAGTGTGCATTCCGATGAATCCGGCGCAGCCGGTGACGAGGTAAGTCATGTAGCCTCCTGTTCAGGGTGCGGTAACAGTGCAAAGCTTTACAGTCACTGAACGTGCGGGCGGCGTCTCCATTCGACCCGCCGGTTCGGCAATTCGGCACTTCTTCGGGAGATGCCCCAAGGATATCGGGGTCACGCGCGTCTCATGGATATCGCAACCGAAAGCCGGGGATACCATGAAACACCTGTCGATGATCCTGACGCTCTGCCTCGCCCTCGTCGCCGTCGCACCGTCGGCAAATGCGGAAATGGCGCTGCCCCATCTGGGCGGAATCGGAATGACCGATTCTACTTCGAAGATGGCAATGCCGCCGGTCGATGGCCTGATGCTCGATCCGAGACTGGATATGCCGCCCCCGGACCCGAGCGGAAGGATGGCGATTTCTCCTGCACTGCTGGAGGAACGGGCGCGGGTATTGCTGGAGGCGCAGCGGATCGAGGCGATGCGTGACTTCTGGACCTATATGGCGATCTTCGTCGCGGTATTCCTTGGCGGGACGTATCTGCTGGGGCGACAGGTGCGAAAACGCGGCTGGAAGGTGGGATATACCCGCAAGGCCCATGCGCTGATGCTGTATTTCCTGCCCTATATCGCAATGCAGGGGCCATCGCCGTATCCGTGGACCGTGACGGCCAGTATCACGCTGGGGGTCTTCATGCTGTTGCTCATGCTGATGTCGGCTCCGATCCGCAGCCGCGTTCCGGCGTTGGCCACCGCATTCGCTTCGATCGACCGGCCCGAAGACCGGCCTTTCACGCTGACGTGGCTCATCACATCGGTCATCGCGGTATGGGGCATCGTCATCGCATGGTATCTGGCCGCGCCGGAAACCGTCGGCTACATGTTCGTCGCCTTCTTCATCTCAGGTATCGGCGATGCGCTGGCAGAGCCTGTGGGCCTCTATTTCGGACGTCATCCCTACACGACGAAGGCACTGGGCACCGACCGCACGTATATCCGTACATGGGAGGGCAGTGCGACGGTGTTCGTGAGCGGTATCGTCGCGGTCCTGCTGCTCCATGGCCTCGCGCTGGACGCGCGCGGTGTGGCTGCGCTGGCCCTGTTCCCGATCGTCGGCGCGCTGGTCGAAGCCCGATCGCCCCATACATGGGATCAGCCGTTCATCATCGCGTCCTGCGCCCTCGTGGCCGTCGGCCTGTCGTTCATCTGAGGCCTTCGTCCGGAGTTCAGGTCCAGCCGATCTTCTCGCGCAGGAAAGCATAGCCCAGCGCCGTGAAACTCGCCCGTTCGGCGTTGTCCTTGCCGTAGCCATGGCCTCCGGCGGGCGGCTCGTAGAGCCATGCTTCGTGGCCCATCTCCTTCAACTTCGCGACCATCTTGCGGGCATGGCCGGGATGGACCCGGTCATCCTTTCGGGCAGTGGCGATGAGGATGGGGGGATAGTCTGCATCGACGCGGGCCGTGTGATAGGCGGACAATTCCGAGAGAAATGACCAGTCGCCGGGCTTCTCAGGGTCGCCGTATTCGGCCATCCAGCTCGCCCCGGCCAGCAGCCTAGTATACCGGCGCATGTCGATCAGCGGGATGGTGCAGAAAAGCGCGCCGAACCGCTCGGGGTAGCGGCTCAGCATGTTGGCGATCAGCAATCCGCCATTGGAGCCGCCTTCCGCCGCGATTCTGCCCGGCACCGTTACGCCGCGCTCGACCAGATCGGTGGCGACGGCGGCGAAATCATCATGCGAAAGGCGTTTCCCGGCGAGACGCCCCGCCTCGTGCCATCGGGTGCCGAACTCGCCGCCGCCCCGGATATTCGCCGTGACGGAAACCCCGCCTTTCTCCAGCCATGTCTTGCCGATGCCTGCATTGTAACCGGGCAGCATCGGAACCCCGAACCCGCCATAGCCGGTGAGATGAACCGGTGCATCGCCTGCCGCGCCCTCCGGCCCGACCTGCACGTAAGGAATGCGTTCCCCATCGGTCGAGACGGCCTCGTGGCGCGAGACGATCAGCCCTTTCGAATCGAAATGAGCAGGCGCGCGTTTGAGCACGGTAGGGGCGGCACCCGGCTCGATATGAAGCAGACTGGCGGGCGTCAGCGGGTCTTCGACATTGGCCAACAGGCTACCATCCGATTCTTCACGTTCGGCATCGAGGGGCCAGACATAGGCAATGCCGATATCGGGCAGGCCCGTTACGTCCTCAGGTGTCCAGCGGTCGCCGCTGCGCCGCCAGATAGTGTGGACCGGGCGCATGTCGTCGAGGGCGCAGATCATCAGCGCATCGTCCCGCAGCCAGTAGAAATGGCTGATCGAGAGGCGCTCGGCAGGAGTGAAGACGCATTGGAAATCCCGTGCCCCCGCCGCGAAACGCGCGTAGTCGATGACAAGGACGGCATCGGACGGATACACCGTTCCCTCCACCGTCCAGTCGGTGCGCGGCTTTACGGCAAGGGCCGTTTCCGTCATCCGGTTCGAGGCATCGGTCGGCACGTCGAGCCGCGTTTCAGGGCCTGCCAAGGTGCCGATGTGGTCATCGGTATGGAAGAAATCGATGACGTCGCCATAGAGAACCAGCGGCACGCCGTCGGCAGTCGGAACGATCTCGCTTCCGCAGGCGAGATGATCTTCGGGTACCTCGAACACGATCTTCGCATCCGCAAAATCCTGACCTCGCCGCCAGACCTTGACCGTACGGGCATAGCCCGACGTCGTGGCCATCCCGTCACCCAGCGCGGAAGCGACGACGAGCGTGTCGCGGTCGTACCAGCTCGCATCCGTCTTCGCCTCGGGCAGGGCGAACCCGTCCTCGACGAACACACCGCGCTCGATGTCGAATTCGCGCAGTACCGTCGCATCACCCCCGCCGACAGACAGAGCGATCATTGCCCGGTCGTGGGTGCCGGGCAGAGTGGATGGTCCTGCCCAGATCCAGTCCGTATCCTCCGCCTTGGCCAGCGCGTCGAGGTCCAGCACCGTTTCCCAATCCGGTGAAGCCGAGCGGAAGGACTCGAGGCTCGTGCGTCGCCACAGGCCCTTGGGCTGCGCGGCATCGATCCAGAAATTGTAGAAATAGTCGCTGCGTCGCGAGCCATAGGGCAGCTTGTCGGGGCTATCCATGATTGCCAGCAACGCGGCCCGATCCGCATCGAATCCCGGCCCCGAGAATGCGGCGAGCGTCCGGGCGCTCTGGGCATCTACCCACGCAATCGCCTTCTCGCCCTCGATCTCCTCCAACCACAGATGCGGATCGTCATCGGGCCGGTCGAGATTGGGGAGATCGCGCATGGGAAGTATCCTCGAGAATTCAGATCATTCTGCCGTACAAGGCCTTCCGGTGACGGGTCAACGCGAAAGCCGGAGGCATTACCCCATGGCATTCATTGCTGTGTGGTGATGCCACCGAGATCGGGCAAGGGGATGTCGGCCTCCCAGAGTAGGGTGGCAGCCGTTGCGCATAAGCAGCTATTTGGCAAGAGTGGGAGCGCGACGCCTCTGCGCCGCTCTTTCGAAGCGGAGCCAGCCCATGACATCCACGGTCTTCCTTGCGGTTCTGTTCGCGGCCGTGCTCCATGCCGTCTGGAATGCGCTGGTGCGCAGTGGAGCCGACAAGGCATTGAGCATGTCGGCGGTGATGGTCGGGCATGTTCCCTTCGCGCTGATCGCGCTGTGCTTCGTCCCTGCACCCGCCCCGGAAAGCTGGTTCCTGATCGGCCTGAGCGTGGTGCTGCATCTGGGGTATCAGATCTTCCTGATGAACGCCTATCGGATCGGCGATCTCACGCAGGTCTACCCGATCGCGCGGGGTACGGCACCGATGCTGGTGGCGGGGGTCTCGACCGTGTTTCTCGGTGTCGAACTCGTCTGGCTCGAAGTCGTCGCGATTCTGACCATCGGGATCGGATTGCTGAGTCTGGCGCTGGCGAGGGGCGGTGATGGCCTGCGCGACAGCAAGGTCGGCCTGCTGGCTTTCGCGACGGGGTGCTTCATCGCCGGATATTCGCTGGTGGACGGGACGGGGGCGCGTCTCGCCGGGACGTCGCTGGGTTTCTATGCATGGTCCTCGATGATAAACGCGACGATCTTCGCGCTGTTCATCCGCTGGCGGCATCCCGGAACGCTGCGTCGTTTGCCGACGGAGGGGCGGATGATGCTGCTGATCGGCGGGGGCGGGTCGTTCCTCGCCTATGCCATCGTCACCTGGGCATTTACGCAGGTGCCCATCGCCCTCGTCACCGCTCTGCGCGAGACGAGCATCGTCTTCGCGCTGATCATCGGTACGCTGTTCCTGAAGGAGCGCATGAATTCGGCGAAGGCGTTCTCGATCTTCGTGACGCTGCTGGGCGCGATCATGCTGCGGATCGCCCGATTGTGACGGCCTGACTCCGTATGCTTGTACCTTTGGGAAACTGCGGCGATACTGTTTCGAGAAGGAGGCTATGCATATGTGCCAGATGTTTGCAGGTCAGGATCGCGCCGATTACGCGAGCATCACCCGCTCCGTCCGTCTCGACGGGTTGTCGACGAGTATCCGGCTCGAAGCCCGCTACTGGCGAATGGTCGATGAGATCGCTGCCGGGCAGGGGCTGACCACCTCGAAATTTCTCTCCACGCTCTACAACGAGGTGCTGGAGTTGCACGGTGAGGTGCAGAACTTCGCTTCGCTGCTGCGCACCGCCTGCCTCGTCCATCTGGAGCAGAGCGCGCGGGCGACCGAAGCGGCGTAGTATCCCGCTACCACCATTGACCGATTTCTCCCGCTAGGATTGACTGGGCAAGCGCATCGACGCGCTGGTCGACGAGGGGAGAGAAATGCCGATGGCCAAGATGGTCCATTCTATGATCCGGGTTCTGGACGAGGAAAAGTCCATCGCCTTCTATCGCGACGCCTTCGGGTTGGAAGTCGCCGACAGGCTCGATTTCGAGACCTTCACGCTGATCTATCTCAGCAATGCCGAAAGCCATTTCGAACTCGAACTGACTGTCAATAAAGGTCAGACTGAGCCTTACGATCTGGGAGACGGCTACGGCCATTTGGCGTTCGTGGTCGATGACGTCGATCCCCTTCATGCCCGACTGACCGAAGCGGGATACGAGCCGCGCAAGCTGACCGACTTTTCACCCGGCGGCACACTCCTTGCGCGCTTTTTTTTCATCTCTGACCCCGATGGTTATCAGATCGAGGTGATCCAAAAAGGAGGACGATTCGGATGAAGACGCTCACAGCCGTTCTGGCCGCCATCACCATGGGTGGTGCAGCCGACATCGCTCAGGCCGCGCCCATCGACGACGCGGTGCCGTATATGTACGAACGATGCCTCGACTCCATCCAGAACCCGAAAGGTCTGGCGGGCGAGATGGCAGGGACGCGGTTCACGCTCCAGCCCTATGACAAGGCGCGCGAACTCGGCATCTCGCAAGCCTATGCACATCCTCTGCTCGGCGACACGCGGATATGGGAAGTGAACGAGGATTACGGTGATCGCGTTCAGCTTGGCTGCACGATGATCGTGGCGGGCGGCGACGCGAACAAGCAATTCGACGGTATCGCGCGGGAACTGTCCGATGCCGTCGGCCCTAAATTCGCGGATCAGTTGCGCGAGCTTTTCGGCGATTACGGTGCGCTCGATCGCTCGGGCGTTCGAACCTCCCTCGATCTGAATGGAAACCGGAACCTCTCGCACATCCTGTCGAAGGGGATTCCGGGCGATCCGTCGCAGGGGTACATCCTCTCGCTGTTCTTCTCGCGACCGAAATAACCGAACGAACCCGACCGGCACACGCCCCGCAAAAGAGGGCGGTGCCGATATCACCAAGGAGGAAACGATGACTGATGCAATCCGTGAGGGCATGGCCCTCAACCGGCGGGACTTTCTCGCCGGTTCCGGCAAGACCGCCATCGGCGCTGCCGTGGTTCTGGGCAGTGGCACCCTGCTGATGCCCAATCAGGGCTGGGGCATGGAACTCAAGGCCCTCAAGCCAGAAACCATGGCGACGATGATCCAGATGGCGCGCGATATCTATCCGCATGACCGTGTACAGGACAAATTCTACGCGAAGGCCCTGCGCGCCCATGACGATGCCTCGGTCGATGACGACGCGAAGAAGGCATTGCTCGAAGACGGCGTGGGCGATCTGAACGGACGCGCGGGCAAGAAGCTGCTCGGCGAAGCCACCGACAAGGGCGGCTATCTCGATCTCGGCTGGGAGGCTGACCGTGTGGCGGTGCTGCGCGATATCGAGGACAGCGATTTCTTCCAGACCATGCGCGGAAGTCTTGTCGTCGGTCTCTATAATCAGAAGGCGCTCTGGCCGCTCTTCGGATACGAGGGCGCTTCCGCCGAAAAGGGCGGGTATATCGAGCGCGGTTTCGACGACATCGAGTGGGTTTGAGGGAGGATCAGTAAAATGGCTGCACCATACGATCTGAACGACGACTCGGTCGTCGTCATCATCGGTTCCGGCGCGGGCGGCGGCACGCTCGGCAATGAACTGGCCCAGAAGGGCATCGATACCGTCATCCTGGAGGCGGGCGGACGCCACGAGGCGGAGGATTTCATCAACGATGAATGGGCCAGCTTCGGCCAGCTCGCATGGCTCGACAAGCGCACGACGTCGGGCGACTGGCGGGTGGCGAAGGATTTTTCCGGCCTGCCTGCCTGGATCGTGAAGGCGGTCGGCGGCTCCACGACGCACTGGGCCGGGGCGAGCCTGCGCTTTCAGGATCAGGAGTGGCGCGCGAAGACCGAGTATGGCGATGTCGAAGGGGCCAATCTCCTCGATTGGCCGATCACCGGCGAAGAGATGGCCCCCTACTATGCCAAGGCCGAGGACAAGATGGGGGTCACGAATACCAATGGCATCCCGCCCCTGCCCGGCAACAACAACTTCAAGGTCATGGAAGCGGGCGCGAAGAAGCTGGGCTACAAGCGCGTCCACACCGGCAACATGGCGATCAACTCGCAGGATCGCGATGGACGGACTTCGTGTCAGCAGGCGGGTTTCTGCTTTCAGGGATGCAAGTTCTCGGCGAAGTGGTCCACGCTCTACACGGAAATTCCCAAGGGCGAGGAAACCGGCAAACTCGAAGTGCGTCCCAATGCCCATGTCCTGCAAATCCAGCATGGCGACGACGGCAAGGTCACGGGTGTCCTCTATGCCGACAAGGACGGCAACCAGCACGTCCAGAAGGCTCGGATCGTGGCGGTAGCCGGCAACTCCATCGAAAGCCCACGTCTGCTGCTCAATTCCGCATCGAGCATGTTCCCGGATGGCCTTGCCAATTCCTCGGGTCAGGTGGGCAAGAACTATATGCGCCACATGACGGCCTCGGTCTATGCCAGCTTCGACAAGCCCGTGAACTTCTATCGCGGGACGACGATGGCCGGGATCATTCAGGACGAGTCGATCCACGATCCGTCGCGCGGCTTCGTCGGCGGTTACGAGATGGAGACACTGGCGCTGGGCCTGCCCTTCATGGCCGCCTTCCTCAATCCCGGTGGCTGGGGCCGCGAGTTCTCGGCGGCGATGGATGCCTACGATCACATGGCCGGCATGTGGATCGTCGGCGAGGACATGCCGCAGGAGAGTAACGCGATCACCCTGTCGGAGGAGAAGGATCAGTACGGGCTGCCTGCCCCGAACGTGCATTTCTCCGACCATGCCAACGACATCGCCATGCGCAACCATGCATGGAAGCAGGGCATGGCGATCTATGACGCGGTCGGCGCGACCCAGACCCACCCGACTCCGCCCTATCCCTCGACCCACAACCTCGGGACGAACCGGATGTCGGCGGATGCGAAGGATGGCGTGGTGAACAAGTGGGGCCAGACCCACGACATCGCGAACCTCTTCGTTTCCGATGGCTCGCAGTTCACGACGGGGGGAGCGGAAAACCCCACCCTGACGATCGTGTCGCTGGCCATCCGTCAGGCGGATTACATCGCCGAGCAGATGGGCCAGAAGGCGATCTGATAAGATCGAAGATGCGATGGAAAAGGGGTGCCGGTCGGTGCCCCTTTTTTCGTGGTGACGGCCAAGCGAAGCCCCGATGGTCTATCTTCAGCGGATGAGCGCACCGACTGTTTCCAAAGCAAAACTATTCTCGGCATTCCTGCTGACCTTTGCTGCAGGCGTAAGCGGATGATCACACGTTCTGGCCGACGATACCTACGCATCACACCTCGCCTCCGAAGCGCGCACCTGCGCAATGCGTGAGATGATTTCGGCGCTCGCGCGGCGGATACTGGATGGGAGGCAGTCGCTCTCGCGCAGTCGGGCGTCGCGCGGGCGATCACGTCGCGACGGGCCATGGCGGCGGCGATCGCGAGGCCGACCTTGCGCGCGGGATCGAAGAAGTGCAGCGGTACGCGGTCTTGCGCGAACTTCACGGCACAGTGCAGCCTCTCGCCCCGCGCTTCCGTCACATGAAGATGATCCTCGGATGCCGCCCGCAACGTCGCGAGCAGATACGCCTCCGCCGTTCCCGAATTCGCCACCAACCCCATCTCGTCGATCAGCTTCAGATTCGCGAGCCCGGCAGCGGTCCCTTCGTTATCCGGCGACTGCCGCGACGATCATGATTTCCACGAGCAGTTCGGGCCGCGCCAGCTTGGCCTCGCCGCAGCACCGGGCGGGCGGCGCACCGGGCGCGATCCAGCCTTCCCAGACCTCGTTCATCGCCGCGAAGTCGGCCATGTCGGCCAGCCAGATCGTCGCCATCAGCATATGCGATTTCGATGACCCCGCCTCTTCCAGCAGTGCCTCGATCTTCGCCAGCACGTCGCGGGTCTGTCCCTGAAGGTCATGGGCCGGATCACCCACCTGTCCCGAAAGATAGACGGTGCCGCCATAGGTGACGGACTGGCTCATGCGTTTGCCGGGGTCGATGCGGATGATATCGGTCATTGGAGTGGCTCCTTCGGGGTTTGGATGCCCGAACGCTAGCAGTGAAGCGTCGCCCCGTGAACCACCCCCGTCAGGCCACCGCCGCGACGATCATGATCTCGACCTTCAGGGCCGCCCTTGCCAGCTTGGCCTCGCCGCAGCAGCGTGCCGGAGGCTTGCCGGGGACGACCCAGGCATTCCAGACTTCGTTCATCGCCGCGAAATCGGCCATGTCGGCCAGCCAGACGGTCGCCATCAGCAGATGCTCCTTCGACGAGCCCGCCTTTTCCAACAACACCTCGATCTTGGTCAGCACGTCCCGCGTCTGGGCCTGAATATCGCCATCGGGGTCGCCGACCTGCCCGGACAGATAGATCGTGCCGTTATGGATGACCGCAGGTGTGCTGCGGACGCCCGGTTCGATGCGTTGGATCGTCATGCCGTTCTCTCCCTTAACCCAAGGCCGCGAGCCATAGCGTGGAGGTCACGATGGCCGCAACCGTTCCGACGAGAACCACGTTCGCCGCCAGCGCCTCGGATCGCTTGTACATCGTCGCGAACAGGTAGATGTTGATGCCCCCCGGCATGGCCCCCATGATGATCGTCACCTTCGCGACCAAGGGGTCGAGATCGAAGATCCAAAGGGCCAGTACCGCTACCATCAGCGGCCTGACGATCAGCGACAGGACCGAGAAGAACCCGGTCTCAACCAGTTCTCCGCCGAAGCGATAGCGATTCAGCGTCGCTCCGATTCCGAACATCCCGAGCGGCAACGCCGCCCCGGCCAGCAGACGCATCGCTTCTTCGGCGGCATCGGG
>ENA-ORXM01002319-ORXM01002319.1-marine-metagenome-genome-assembly--contig:-NODE-2319-length-22644-cov-22.790978_pt1 | contig 22644 bp, 18 predicted proteins | sample MGYA00237867_ERZ511480 | MGnify/ENA primary metagenome ERZ511480 (study PRJEB26309, sample SAMN06266103) | marine metagenome | isolation source: Algal blade | place: United Kingdom:Sidmouth, United...
CTAAAAATTCTTTTGCTTCTTCTAAAATCTCAACCCTAAATCTGTATTCCATTAACTTGTCCGAGCAAATATAAGAGTTTCCTTTTTAAGAGACATTTGTTTTGGAATTTATTTTAGCTGAAGCATAACATGTTAATATGTGTAGGTAGAATTAGTGAAGTTGATGAAAATTCAAATGTTTATATTTCAAAAATAGATACTAGTGGCAATATAATCGAGTCTAAAAAATTGTTTGAGTTTGGCTCTATAGGTGTAACGCGTTTAGAAATTTTAGATGACTCAATTTACTTCACCACCAATTCAGAGGAAAATTTGGTTGATGAAGAAACCACCTATTTAAGTAAAATGGATAGTAACTTCAATATAGTTTGGGATACTTTAATAGCCAGTTCCAGTAAATATGATCTGGGATCAAGGAGACTAAGTATTTTAAACAATCAAATTATTATTAATGGCACATTTAATCCTAGCAGATATACTAACCATAGAATTTGGGGGTATGCTACCAGTTGGAGTTTAGATGGTCATTTAAACTGGGAGCAGCGTTTTGTTTATGATCCTTATTTTCTTACCAATTATATTGATGATGTTGTAGCTTTAGATAATGGTGATTTTATTTTTATGGGTACGTTATCTGGTTTATTTGATGGAGAACCCAACCAAAACCTCTGGCTTTTCCGCACCGACAGCCTCGGCTGCGGCATAGTACAACCAACCTGCTACTACACTTTAGATGATTATTTTGCAGCAGACACCATAACCAGCATTATTGAGCCGCAGTTTTCTACTATTACACCAGTTCAAATTTTGGGTAACCCTTTTACCACCAATTTACAACTTACAACAAATGAAAGCAAACCCTTACAGTTAAAATTTTACAATACAGCAGGCCAGCTTTTTACCACCAAAAACCTAAGTGGTCAACTAAGCATTAACACCAAAGCTTGGCCTTCGGGCATTTACTTTATGCAAGTTTTTGATAAAGAAAAGTTGCTGGCGGTTGAGAAAGTGATTAAACAACAGTAATTCGTACCACGACTTGTTTGCATATCTTTCAGTTGTGCCACAAATATTTTAAACTTAATGCCCTTAATTTCTTACTGGTTTTAAATAGCAACAGTAATTCGTACCACAACTTGTTTGCTCAATAAGGCATCATTTTTAAAAGTGATATATTTGAAACCAAAGCCAACACACAAATAATTTGCCAGAAAAAAATGTATTCACTACGGTTGAAGATCAGCGCATAAAACTAAGTAATTTAAGTAAAATTATTTACCCAAAAAGTGCTGTTAGTAAAGCTGAAATTATTCAATATGCTTTAAAAATTGCACCTTTTATATTGCCCTTTGTAAAAGGCAGGCCCTTAACTTTAATTCGTTTTCCTGATGGTATTGGCTTGAAAAAATTCTATACTAAAAATAAACCTTCGTAGACACCAGATTGGATGCCTTACACCAACTTGCCGTGGGATGAAGACAATGAATACTTGTTGGCCAATGAAACGCCTCACTTAATATAGTTAGCTAATTTAGCGGCGCTTGAAATTCATACCATCAATAGCACCATCAATAATATTGAAAAACCTGATCAGTTTATTGTTGATTTAGATCCGCCAGAAAATGAAAATTTTGAAAGCGTAAAAATTTTGGCTTTCGAGTTAAAGTCTTTCTTAGAAGATTACGACTATCCATCTTTTACAAAATTAAGTGGCGGTAAAGGCATACATATAACAGTTCTAATAAAAACTAATTACTGTTAAGGTAGTAGTAGAAAAACGAAGCATTAAGATTAAACCAACCTATTGTTGCAAGGTAGAGTTTGCCTCGTTTAGTAGCAATAGCACTTTAAGAGAACCTGTTATTATACAATGTGGCTGGTGAAAAAAGTGGTGGATGAAAATTGTTGCGTAATAATATGATAAAAAGTAAAACTGTTTAGATTAACCCACAAAGTTTATGAAAAGAGTGGTTGAAAAATTTTGAAGAGATAGATCATAAGTTTCATATAAATACTTTGCTTTCTGAATGGCGAATAATAAACTCATCTACTCAACACCCTTTTAAACAAGCTTCTATAATTTTTAATTGGCCCTCTTTCTCCTTCATAATTTATGGCAATATTTTCGTCGGTAAATTTGTTTAAATTTAGTTCTAAAGGATATACAAACTCGGGCTTGCCAAAGTAATTATGTGGTCCAAATTTAACAGCGTAAATCTGCACAAAACCACTTTCACTTAACTTTATTAACGGAAAATTTTGGGTGTAGCTTAAATAATGGCTCACTTTTTTATTTTGCTTTAAGCGACTTAAAATTTCATTATTGCTATTTTCGAAGTAAAACGGTATTTCTTTACTACCATCTAATAAACTGTAAGCACCAAAGTAATATCCTTCATCTGTTTTTGCTATGGCGTTCCAAAGTAAACTGTTTAGTGGCGTGGGCGAAACCATTAACTCTTGGTATTTAATATTGAGTTGTTTTAACTGTGTGGTAAATTTATTAACGGCTACTGCCTTCGATGCAAAAGTACAGCTAAGGTAAATACAAGAAATAAATAAAGTGTTACGAATGATGCGTTGTGCTTTGGTGCTTTTTGATTTAGCTATTAAAAAACCAATTGCACCTATTAGTAAAATACTGGTGTAAATGGGTTCAAAAGTGTGTATGTTGTTGGTAGAAAATAAATATGGATTAAAAGGAGCTAATAATTTGGTGCCATAAGTTGTAAAACAATCTAACATATCGTGTGTAAATATGGCTAGAAAAAAAGCGGCGTACCAGTTGAACAACTTGTACTGTTTTTTATAAGCATTATGAAATATGCCAGCTAATAGTGCACTAACTAAAACAGCAAATAATATGGAGTGGCTAAAACTACGATGAACGGTTAAAAAGGCAACTTCGTTAAATAGGGGCGATAATATAACATCTAAATCGGGCAAGGTGCCAGCAAGAGCGCCAATTAAAATGCTTACTTTGCCTATGGAACGGTTTTTTACTACCGAAAAAGTGGCTGCACCTAATAAAGCTTGTGTTAAAGAATCCATTTAGGGTGTTAACGGTAATTACTGAACATAAATATTGAAATTTTGTTAAATTAATAAATGTTTTTTAATATGATGTTTACTGCGTTAGGGATAGTAGCGGAAATCCTTTTTGTGAGGAACGAGCAAAAAGATTGGAGCGTATAGCCCGACCCGTAGGGAAACGCCCAAGAAAAAGAAAAATTTTAATAATAACACAACAAATTTCTTTTTTAACCGTATTTTAGTTTAGTATTTAAAAAGGTATTTTTTTTTATTAAAAAAACTTAATAGGCTTTAGGTACCAATATTTTAGTTTATCATTGCAGTCTAATCAAATAATAGGTCATATAGAATAAATATTTACGCTAATTTTTAATCATACACAAATCAAAACTCATTATGAGCAAGAAAGTAATTAGCGACACTGCCTTAGTAAAGCAGTATATGACCGGAGACAACAAAGCTCTTTCCATATTAATTAGCCGACATAGAGATAAAGTTTATACTTCTATTTATATGTTTGTTAAAGAAGATGCCTTAGCGGAAGATATTTTTCAAGATACATTTATTAAAGTAATTGATACTTTACGTAGAGGTAAATATTACGAAGATGGTAAGTTTTTACCTTGGGTAATGCGTATAGCGTATAACCTTTGTATTGACCATTATAGAAAGGTGAAACGTACACCAAATTTTGCTAATAGCGAAGAGTTTGACATATTTAATGTGTTGAAGTATAATGAAGATAATGCGGAGCAAAGAATGATAAAAAATCAAACTTATGCTAAAGTAAGGGCTTTAATTGACGAATTGCCGGCAGAACAAAAAGAGGTAGTAATTTTACGCCACTATGCAGAAATGAGCTTTAAAGAAATTTCGAAACTTACAGATGTAAGCATTAACACGGCTTTGGGTAGAATGCGTTATGCCTTAATTAATATGCGTAAGTTGATTACGGAAAACGCAATTCCGATAAGATAAGCTGGCGAAATGTTAAAATTGTCAGGTTTTTGCAATATTTGACAATAAATTAAAAATTGGTATCGTTTTACTGTTAAATTATTTAACAAATTAAATTTTAAAGTGGTGCCTATGCAAAAAGATTTTACACAAAATGATTTACTGAAATACCTTTATGCTGAAACTGACATTGTTAACTCTTTTATGATAGAGCAAGCTTTAAACAGCAATTTTGAATTGAAAGAAGATTTTACGGTTTTCAATAAATCGAAAGAACTATTGGATGAGGTAAAGTTGAGCCCTTCAAAAGCTTCAATGGATTTGATTTTAGCATATAGTAGAAAGTCTCTAAGTTTTGAGCAACATAACTTTTAAACGCATAACATATAGTTTATAAATTGAAACCTTTCTGATTTAATTATCAGAAAGGTTTTTTTGTTTTAGTAAGATGTGTTGATGTTTTTTACACATAAACAGCACTACAAATTGGTTTTGTTAAAAGTTGGGCATTCTGCGGGAGAAAATAATTATTCTGCATCTGGCTCGGCTTCCGAAATACGATATGGATATAAAGCTTTCACTTCTGCTCGCTGTTTATTATTTAAGCGATCATAATTTTGACCATACTGTTTTTGGGCAGCACTATTCCACAGTTGATTATAAACCGCTTTTATTTCGTTATGCACCGTAAGGTACATTTGGTAAGTGGTGCCTTCATCGTTTTTTAAAGATATAATGGCTTTTTGTGGTGAAAGAGGCTTGTTACTTTCTTGCAAAGGGTTGGTGATAAATGTTGTAGCCAAAGCTCTCAATTCTGATTGTTCTATCGGTTGATTGTTTAGCATTAGTGCATCTTTACTGTTAACTAAAATGTTGAGTACATTTCGTTTATTTACATCGGCTTCGATTGCTGGCCCATCGGGCATAACAGGCAGCCTTACGGTTAAGCCTTTGTCGCTATCGATTGTGGTAGTTACCAAAAAGAAAATCAATAGCAGGAAGGCAATATCGGCCATTGAGCTGGCATTAATTTCTGTTTTCCGTGTTTCGCTACGTTGTTGCATCATCATGTTTTATTTAATACAATAACCGCAAATGTTGCCTACAACTTATATTTTAATTGTAAAAGAAATGTAAAAATTGGGTGATTATGATGGTAATATTATGTTTACAGCTTAATCACCTAAAGCATTTTTGCTGCTACCGATTTGATGCTAAGAAAAAAATAAGCAAAAAAAACTCCGATTAATAGCCTCTATTGTAGTGGGTATACCATTTTAGCTTTGGCAACATGGTATTTGAACGTACGGGGGGATCAAAATTTTTGCAAAGAAAAATTGTTTCGCTTCTAAAATATACTTGATAACAAATACAATAGTTTTATTTTCTTGATATGAGATATGTTATAGCTTCAAAAAACTTGCTTTAACACAACCTCAATACTTGGCTAACAAATTAGCAACCAACTCTAAAACTTCTCTATCAAAACCCATACCCAAATGTGGGCTATCTACTTCAATGTTTTCATAAAGTTCACTTGCGGTGTCTTCTACACAAAGTTCCCAGGGTACAATACCATCGGCTTTTGAGTAAATGCAAGTAGTTGGTATTGCTGGCGGGGTTGGTATATCTGCTAATAGTAATTGGTGTGCGTCTTTAATTTCTTGGCTATGCATTATTTCATAAATCCAACTCACATTGTTGCAATCTCTAACATTTTTAAAAGGAGAACCCATTGTAATTACGTGTCGTATAATTTCTGGGTTGCGCTTGGCTAACTCTCGGGCATAAATGCCGCCCAGGCTCCAACCTATTAGGGTTAATTTTAGTTGATGCTTTTTATAAATTTTATTTAGTTGTTTTAGCAAAGTAGGTAGGTTTTCGATGCGGGCATAATTTCGGCCCATATCCCAATCGTAAGCGGTATAACCAATTTTGGTAGTAAAATCGCGCAGGGGTTGGGTAGAAAGTTCGCCCGCCAAAAAACCGGGTATTACTACTACAGGATGCCCATCGCCCAATACCTGTGGCTGATAGGTTCTTCTAAACTTTGCTGATTGTACCCGCTCTTTAACCGAACGAATAGCTTCTGTTATTAGTAGTGATAATTGTGGCCTTTGTATAACTTGCATTTTATATCCTCAAATGTATAAAAATTTTCATTACCTCGCACAAATTTTCATTTTGGGCCATTATATATTTGTTGTTTTTATATTAGGGGTTCTATCATCATGCTGCTTTTGTAAAAAACTCACAATCAATATTGTATGATTTACATAGTATTTAAGGTTGTAATTATTTTATTAAAACGGCCAATGTAAAATGAAAGCTTAGCAGTTTCACATTTTTTATATTAATTCACCTCACTTCTTTTATTTAATTGGCTATAAAAAATTGCAAAGTAAATTTACCAAACTACATTGTATTATAATTACTTATCTTAGCAGTATGGCACAAAACAAAAAAAACCGAAAGGGAGTGGTTTACTCAACTAGTACCGATTTTAATTATAATTACAACAATACCTCGCAACAGGCCAGCTTGCCACCACAAGACCAGTTGTTGTATGTTAGTCGCGATAGTAAAAACCGTAGAGGTAAAGAAGCTACATTAATAGAAAATTTTACTGGCACAACCGATGATTTGAAAGACTTGGCCAAAACATTGAAAAATGCGTGCGGGGTTGGTGGCAATGCAAAAGATGGTTACATATTGCTGCAAGGAGATCATAAAACCAAAGTAAAAGAGTTTTTAGAAAACAAAGGCTACAAAGTAAAATTAAAAGGTGGTTAGGCATAGCCGATTAAAATATTTAAGTTCTTTTGTTGCCGACCAATTATTAGAAGAACAACACAGCGATTTAAGTGGTAAACTGCAAGTTTACCTAAGCCAAGGTAAAATAAAATTATGCACAAAAAATGCTACCTATTCTTTTGAAGAGTATTATACCGTTTACGAAAAAGGTTTTGCGGCATTAAATATTGATGCTTACCATTTTAAAAATGTTTTAATATTGGGCTTTGGTTTGGGCAGTGTATTAATTTTACTAAAACGTATTTATGGTTTAAGTTTTAATTGTACTGCCGTTGAGTTAGATAATACCGTAATTGACTTAGCAAAAAAATACATTGATCCTCAGTTTTTAAAAAACACAACTATTGTTAATGCAGATGCTTATAATTGGGTGGCGCAAAATAGTCTGCTTAATTCTACGTTCGATTTAATTATAATAGATATATTTATTGATAGAATTACGGAAAGCAAATTTTTTGAAACAAATTTTATTAAGCAAAATAGGGCTTTATTAAGCAAAAATGGCTTACTTTTGTACAATACACTAAGCTCAAATAGAAAACAACTGAAGCAATATTTTAGTAACCAGTTTTATCCTTCATTTAAACAAAGTGAGCTTTTAAAAATTGGTGCTAATAATTTATTAGTTGGTTATGGTTAAACTAAAAGCCTAATCAATAAATAAAAAAAACCATTCAAATATTTATTTTATTTTAAAGGATAGGTAGTTTAAGACAAACGTGCCTTACCAAGTATTGCTAAATATGTTGATAAATGATTGCAAAAAATATAAAGTGGGTTTTATCGCCTGCAGATGAAGAGCGTGCGCTTTATTTGCAGAAACAGTTAAAAATACATCCAGTACTTTGTCGTTTTTTGGTGCAAAGAGGCGTAACAACTTTCGACCAAGCCAAGCGTTTTTTTCGCCCTTCCCTAAAATCATTACACAATCCATTTTTAATGAAAGATATGGATTTGGCGATACGACGAATTAACGATGCCATTTTTTACGGCGAAAATATTTTAGTATATGGTGATTATGATGTAGATGGAACCACCGCAATTGCTACCGTATATGCGTTTTTCAAAAAGTTTTATAACAACATTGAATATTATGTACCCAACCGTTACAAAGAGGGATATGGTATTTCTTACGACGCTATAAAATGGTGTACAGAAAACAATTACACCTTAATAATTTGTTTAGACTGTGGTATTAAAGCTATTGATAAAATAGCGTATGCCAAAAAGCAAGGTATCGATTTTATTATTTGCGATCATCATTTACCCGGCCCCGAATTACCGCCAGCTGTAGCCGTGTTGGATCCAAAGCGATCCGATTGTAATTACCCTTATATTGATTTAAGTGGCTGTGGCATTGGGTTTAAATTGGTGCAAGCATATACTATTTTTCATAGAAGAGACCCACAAGATATTTATGATTTATTAGATCTTTCGGTAGTTAGTATTGCTTCTGATATTGTACCTATAACAGGAGAAAATAGAATTTTAGCATATCACGGTTTATTAAAACTAAATGAAAACCCACGGCCTGGCTTAAAATCGATGATTGAGTTAAGCGGTATGAAAGGTAAGCTTAGTATTAGTGATATCGTATTTGTTTTAGGCCCACGTATTAATGCTGCCGGAAGAATGGAAGATGCCTCTGATGCCGTAAAATTGTTAACAGCAACCGAATTAAATGGCAATGCCGACGACGGAGCAGCCATTTTGCAAAAGCATAACACGGCACGTAAAGAAGTGGATATGACTATTACCCAAGAGGCCATTGACTTGATAGATAATGATGAAATACAAAAAGCCAAAAAAAGTACGGTTTTATATAAAAAAGACTGGCATAAAGGAGTAATTGGTATTGTGGCTTCTCGGTTAATGCAACGCTTTTATCGACCAACTGTTATTTTAACAAGCTCTAATGGTATGGTAACTGGTTCTGCCCGTTCGGTAAAAAACTTTAATATTTATGAAGCCATAAGTTCTTGTAGTGATTTAATTGAACAATTTGGCGGTCATAAATATGCAGCTGGCTTAACAATTGATCCTAAAAATGTAGCTCAATTTATTAACCGTTTTGAAGGTATAGTGGACAACACCATTACTGACGATCAATTAATACCCGAAATTGTAATTGATGCTGATATATGCTTACGAGACGTAGTAGATGCGTTTTATGATATTTTGAAGCAGTTTGCGCCTTTCGGCCCTGTTAATATGAAGCCAGTTTTTAGAGCGAAACAAGTGGTTGATACTGGCCATTCAAGTATAGTAGGTACTTCGCATTTACGATTAAGTATTAAACAACCCAACTCGTTTTCGGTAAAAGCCATTGCTTATGGTATGGCAAATATGTACGAAATGGTGCAAAGTGGAAAACCTTTCGATATTTGTTTTACTATTGAAGAAAACTATTACCGCAACCAAAGCAGCATTCAATTAAATATTAAAGATTTAAAACCAAGCGAAATAAATGCGCCTGCAAGCCAACCAATTGGTTAAAAAATATGGTAAGCGTACCGTTGTTAACAAAATAAGTTTACAAGTTAACCAAGGTGAAATTGTTGGGCTTTTAGGGCCTAATGGTGCTGGTAAAACTACTACTTTTTATATGGTAGTAGGTTTAGTAAAACCTTATTCTGGCAATATTTTTATTGATGATAAAGACATTACCAAACAACCAATGTACCGCAGGGCACGCTATGGCGTAGGTTATTTACCACAAGAACCCTCTGTATTTCGGCAGCTAAGCGTTGAAGATAATATTAGAGCCGTTTTAGAAATGACCAAACTTACCAGAGGGGAACAAAAACACAAATTAGAAAGCTTGTTAGATGAATTTGGTTTAAAGCACATTCGTAAAAATATGGGCAATGTGTTAAGTGGTGGCGAACGTAGGCGAACCGAAATTGCCAGGGCATTGGCGGTAAACCCCAAATTTATTTTATTAGATGAACCCTTTGCTGGTATTGACCCAATAGCAGTAGAAGATATTCAGCTAATTGTATCTAAGCTCAAATTTAAAAACATTGGTATTTTAATTACCGACCACAATGTGCAAGAAACCCTAAACATTACCGAGCGAGCATATTTAATGTTTGAAGGTAACCTACTAAAATCGGGCACTGCCGAAGAACTAGCAGAAGATGAAGAAGTAAAGCGTGTTTATTTAGGTCAAAATTTTGAGTTAAAGAAGCGTAAAATATTGTAAAAACACAAGTTGGTTTTACATCGTTTTGCTAAGATGCTTAGTTACTAAAACGGCCTTTGAAATATCGTACAAAATTTTTTTTTATGATGCGCTTTAAACTAAGCACCTTGTTTTAATACAGCTTTAGCCGGCACGGTTATGTTTATAATAGTACCTTTATTAGAAGACTGAATGTTAAAAGTGCCATTAAAATAATTAACCCGAGAACGAATACTATTTAAGCCCAAACCTTTCGATTGCTGAATATTATTAGTATCAAAACCTTTACCATTGTCTGCTACTTTTACAGCCAAAAAATTGTTGTTAGTTAAATCAAAATCAATTTGCATTTTAGTAGCTTCTGAATGTCGCATCGTGTTGTTCATAAACTCTAAAATAGTATTGTATAAAGAACGAGATAGGTTATCTTCTAAGGCAACAAATTCAATAGGGCTGTTTACTTCAATATTAAGCCCATCAAAAGTAAGTTCCTCTGCTTTTTCAGTAATAGCGCTAATTAATCCTTCACTTTTAAGTACAGGTGGTTCTAATAAATGAGAAAGACTGCGAGTGTTTAAAATGGTTGTTGATAATACTTTAGTAAGGTGCTTGTATTTCTTTTCTGGCACATCTTTTTGTAAAGTACTTAAAAACATATTAAGGGCCGAAAGGTTAGCACCAACATTATCGTGCAAAATTTCGGCAAATTCTTTCTCTTTTTCTTCTTGGGCGTCTATTACTTTGTTAATGGCAGTAAGTTCTAATTCTTTATACCTTACCTCTAATTCCTTGTTTTTTACTGCCAACCTTTTTGTCGAAACCTCTAATTCTAACTTCTCTTTTCTATTTCGGGTTTGTTTGAAAAAATGAAGGAGAGAAAATAAAAGTAATGATAAAAAGCCAATGCCCGAAATGTATTTGATTCTTGCCTGATGAAGTGTTTTATCCGCCACAAGGTTATCAATTTTTAATTTGTCTGAAATGTAACCTTGTATTTTGTTCTTTTCGTCGTTTAATTTATTATCAATATCCCTTAGTGTGCTTAATGTGTTTAACCCTTTTTCTGCATTACCATTAGCTTTATATACGTTCAAATATAATTCATTGAGTTCTTTTTTTAAAATAATATCATCACTACCAATTAGAGATTGCACTTTTTTTAAGGTATTATCCGCAAGTGAAAATTTTTTTTGGGTAAGATAATTTTTTGCAATTAATAAATAAATTTCGCCACTTTCTAAACTATAACCTTCTAATAGTTCTAAAGCTTTTTTATAATTAAGCAAAGCAGAATCAAACTTTGCTTCAAATGAGTATATCTCACCTAACAACCCATATAAATTTCCTTTTGTGTTAACCTTTTCGTGGTTGTCGTAAATAGAACTTTCTAACATTTTTTTTGCAATAGACTTACCTTCTAAAAAATTTCCTTGTTTTGCTTCAATTATTGCTAGTTTATGGCGTAATTGATTTAAAGAATATTCGTTCTTTTTGCTGGGTTTAAATTTTTGGAATGATTCTTTTAATAAGTTTTTAGCGTCACCATCATTATCTGCCAAACAAATTAAATTAGTTGTTGCTATTATTTCATAATCCTCTATGTTGTAGTTTTCGGCATATTGTTTACAACTTGTATGTTTCTCATAAGCCTTTTCATTATTTCCTAATTTTTCATAAATCATTCCTTGATAACAGAAAGCTTGTAGTTGAATTTTTTGAAGATTAGTATCACTAACAGTTTTGTGATTTAGTGAATTTAATATGGTATCAAAGTTTTTAAAACTAGATAAAAGATTTGCATTATTATAATCCTGTTTTCCATTCGCTACATATATTTCGAGGGATCTGTTATCAACCTCAAAAACCTTATGCTCACAACTTATTAATAAAAAAATTAAGCTTATAATTTTTAATAAACGACCTTCCATTGTAAATAAGTATTAAAATTACGAAAATGGGCAAAAAGGTGGACATCTATGATCTTGAACTTCTTGGGAGTGTTGTTGTTTTGCTAACCGTTGAATTTTTTGTAGATAATCTGGTTTACCAAACCAGTCTACAAAGCTGTTTGTCGAATTTTCTCTTTCTGCATCTGTTGGGTTTTGAACACCAACTACCAAATAATTCGTATTGTCTGTTAATGAACTTGTATTAATACCAAAACCGCTTAACAAAAATGAAAATGGAATAGGTTGGTAACTATTTGCATCAGAAAAATCAAACACAATGGATAGTTGGTTGTTTACTAATTCTACTTTACTAAGTATATAGGTGCTATTGGGTATTAAAACAGTAACCTTATTCCAATTACCGCTTCCAACTGTGGGGGTTTCTTCAAATTGACTTACTAATCTATAGGTTAAAGGCATTGTTATTTATTTAATCGGTTAAATAATTTAATCTTATGCAGTCCGGTTTCCTTGAAATACTACATTGTTAACAATACCTATTGCAGTATCAAAAGAATCCAAACCGAAACTGTTTTCGTAGGGTTCTTTTGCTCTTCCATTTATGTCTTTAAAACTATATTCGATAGTTAAGTTGCCGCTAAATACATTAAACCCTTCATTTACAAAAGTGTAAGTTTTGTCAGGCCATTTAATTTTAAGAATTTTTGTGCTGTTTATTTCAGCAATTGAGTTTGTTGTTGGTTGTCCCATTTCTTCTTGATTTTATTATTGGCAAAGAAAGGGGAAATTTATATATGTTTTGTAACTGATTTCTGGTATTTTTTTTAAATGATGGTTTTTTGCAAAATTAATAATGGAAACACCACCACGAGTGGGCAAGGTTTAAATAATTAACCTTGATTGGAGCGGAAATCCTTTTTGTGCGATGGGTTAAAAACCCATTGAAGCACAAAAAGATTGGAGTGGAAAGCAAGTGCGAAGTTGGTGCGAACACATCAGTTTCGTTTCGAAAAAAAATTACATTAATAAAGGTTTTACTACCCAAACTCAACAATAGTAATGCCATCGCCACCAAACTCGGGTAACTCACTTTTATAGCTGGCTACGGCATTTATGGTTTTTAAAATACGACGAACGGATTGGCGCAAAACGCCGGTGCCTTTGCCATGCAATATTTTAACTTGGTCGGTATTAAACATTAAAGCACGGTCAATAAAGCGTTCTACTTCTATAATGGCTTCTTCGTGGCGCTTGCCGCGTATGTCAATAGTGTGGTTAAACTCTGAGGCTCCTTTTACTAGTTGCATTTTTTGCCCGAAACCACTATCAACTTTATTTTTTTGATGGTTTTCTACTAATACAATTTCATTTAGCTTCACCTTCATTTTTAATAAGCCAAACTGTGTTACTGCCATTTCATCTCTTATTTCTAACACTTGACCCACCTCATTACCTTTTAGCAGCTTTACCTTGCTGCCAACTTCTACGGTAGCTTTACCTTTTGAGTTGGCGGTATAAATTTTGTTTTTTAACTGTTCAACATCTGCTGTAATTTGCTTTTTTTCTTTTACTACTTCTTCTTTAAAAGTGCGGAGAATTTTTTTGTTGGCTTTGTCTTCCTTCCAAGTTTTTATTAGGTGTTCAAATTTTCTGTTTAGTTCTTTTAAGTCGTTGGTAGCTTTTTGTTGATATTCTTCTTGTATTTGCTGTTTGTTTTTTAATAGTTTTTCTCTTTTTACTTCGTAATCTTTTATTAAGCGTTCTGCTTTGGTTTGCTTTTTTTGCAACTCACTTTCTCGTGCTATTAGTTGTTGTTTTTCGGCTTCCATTTTGTTTAATAGTTCGTCAAACTTTAAAATACCTTGATCCATTTTTTGCTTGCTACTTTCAATTAGTTTTGGGTGTAAGCCAATTTTTTGTGCTAGTTCAAATGCATAACTGCTGCCTGGTTTTCCGGTTGTTAAAATGTAAGTTGGTTTTAAATGTTGCTGGTCAAACTTCATAGCGCCATTTTGTACGCCTTCTGTTTTGCCGGCCCATATTTTTAGGTTACTAAAGTGCGAAGTAAACACGCCAAAAACGAGTTTGTTATACAAGCGTTCTACTACGGCTTCGCCAATAGCGCCACCAACACTTGGGTCGGTACCCGAGCCTAGTTCATCTATCAAAACCAAGCTTTTAGCATCGGCAAATTGGCAAAAATGTTTCATATTGGTTAGGCGAGAGCTGTAGGTACTCAAGTCGTTTTCTAAAGATTGTTCATCACCAATGTCAACAAATAGTTGCCTAAAAATAGTAGTGCTACTGCCTGCTACAACAGGTACTAAAAAGCCACACTGTACCATTAACTGCGTTAAACCAATAGTTTTTAGGGCCACCGATTTACCACCAGCATTTGGCCCACTAATTAACATAAAGCGTTCGTTTTCAGTTAATTCTATTGTTAATGGTACTACTGGTTTTCTTTTGCTTTTATTAATCATCATTAATACCGGATGAAAGGCATCAATTAAAAAGATACGTTTTTCGGTAGTAATTTCGAGCGCAATTGCATCTTGTTTAGTAGCAAAAATGGCTTTGGCATAAATAAAATCGAACTCGCCTACTAAGTTTTGAAACAACTTTAAATAGCTAATGTGTGGTCGAATTGTTATTGTAATCTTTTTTAGTATTTTATAAACTTCTCGCTTTTCGGCTTGCTGCAATTCCATCAAATCGTTATTGATTTGCATTACCACTTCTGGTTCAATAAAGGAGGTGCGCCCTGTTGCCGACTCGTCTAAAATTAAACCTGGCACTTTACGTTTATGTTCTGAAAATACGGAAAGTACTCGGCGGCCTCCTCTTACGCTTTCTCTATCGTCGGTTAAGTAACCATAGTTTGCATATTGCCTTACAATGGTTTTAAACTTGCGGTCGGCTTCTTGGTATTTGGCGTTACTTTGCTTTCTTATTTTTTGTAATTCGGGTGATGCGTTAGCACGTATTTTGCCATCATCATCAATTACATCTTTTATAGCATTTATTAAGGTTTTGTTAAAGCTATACGGAGCTAATATTTTAAACAGGGTTGGGTATAGCTCCATTCGTTTTTCAAAAAAATGAAACAATTGGTTTACCGTTTTTAAGAACTGATAAATACGAAATAACTCTTCTGTAGAAAGTACGGAACCTTCTAATTTAAGTCGTTCAATTTCGGCACTTAGTTCGTGATAGTTTACTGTTGGAAAAGTTTCTTTATTTTCTAACAACAATTTAAACTCGGTTACTTGCTTTAGCCATATTTCAATTTGCTCTTTATCGGCAACTGGTTTTACAGCATTTACTTGCTGTATACCCAATTGGCTGTTGCAGTTTTCTTTTACTGCATTTAATACCTGATCAAATTCTAACTTCTCAAAAATATTTTGTGGATATACAAAAGCTTTTTGTCGGTTACGCATTTCCATTTCCATAGGTTTGCAAATATAGGGTAATAAAAAAATGTATGAATTAAGATTATGCTTTATTAATCTTACTATATTACTTTACAAAGCAACATAAACCTTAACGAGGATAAAATAATTCAGGTTAGCCAAAAAATTATTGCCGTCTTATTTGATAACGAAACTTGAAAAAAGAGTGTAAAATATGCAAATATATTATTGTTAGCACCTTGTTTATTTGATGGTTATTTGACAAACTGCGGATAAACTTACTTCAACCCAAACACTTTTCTTCTTACCATAACTAAACTACCTGTAATCATTACCAATAAAGTTAATACAATTAAGCCCCATTGCGTTAAGGTAGGTATCATTGCATAAGGTGAAAAAGTAATGTTGGTAGTACCTTCTCCATTTAAGTTAATTAATTCTGGCCCTGTGCTGCCTCCAATTTCGGTAAAACAAGCTGGCTCATTTATCAATTGTAAATAATAAACCCCACAAAAGTAAGCGCCGAAAGTTCCGTTGCCACCGTCTGTAGGTATGGTTTGTGTATCTAAAACAACACCTGCTTCATCTGTTAATTGAATTTGGGTGCCAGTTAAATCACACTCGCCAGCTAATACCGAGTAATTAACTACCTCAAAACAAACCTCACCTTCACAGTTGCAAGTAATTGTTTGTGGAGTGCCCCAAAAACAATTGGTATTGTCGGTTATAATATTTGGTGAACCATTGGTATTCCAATAATCTATGGCTGATTGACCTGTGTAAGTTATATTTAAAGTGGCCACATAATCTATGCCTGTAAAATCACCATTCGAATTAATAGCATTTAAACAAAAGGCATTCGTAAATGGGTCGTAACCAGGAAATTCATTTTGAATCATAGCTTCGGTAAATACAAAAGTACTGCTAGAGCAAGGCACATCAATTCCGCCAGATGGTTGTTGGCTTAAACAAGCCGCCCCTGGTTTTATTTCAAAAGTAAAGTTATCAAAGGCTTCATCACAACCACCTATTTCAATTACAATTTCGTAAGTATAATCAGTTCTGCCCTGTGCATCACAATTAATTAATGTTGGTAAAAATGGGCCAGCCGAAGCACCTTCTCCATTGTTCCAATCAATTGGGTCACCACTAATACTAACGGAACAAATAATGTCTCCTTGTTCATAAGCAACAAAAGGAGTTATAAAATAACTGCCGTCTTCTCCTGCCGCATCAAGCGCATCACAATTAAAAGTAAAATTATTTAAACCAGTTGGTGCATTATTGGGTTGAAAAACTTCACTTAAGTTTGGGTTGTTTGGGTTGCCTATGGTAGCACTTGCAATAGCGGTATTAATATCAGCAGCGTTATTTAATGTTGTTGTTGGATCGTTTGTACTAAAATACCAGCCAACCAAATTGCTACTATTACTTAACTGCGCTTGGTTATTTGCAATATTAATCGACTGATTTTGCTGGCAATCGGTTACTACAATAGCTTCATTTCCTGCACCAGCATCATCTGTTACAATAATGGTGACTTGTTTTCTAATATCGTTTTGGCAAGTTATTAAAGAGTAGTTGTTTAAGTCATCATCAAAAAAGTAAGTATAAGTGCCGGGCACATTTGTGTTAAGTGCACCTGCGCCAGCTGTTGGGGGAGTAAAGCTTAATCCAGTGCTTAATACATTAAAATCAATAGTATTGTTTGCCGTTAGGTACCAACCAACACAGTTTTCATTTAAACCAACATTGTCAACATTACCTTGTGGATTGTTAATTACAAAAGTTGGTACAGGGTCACCAACGCATAAATAAATGGTGTTGTCGCTAACATAGGGTTGCGCAGTTGAAGAGTCTACTAAATCAGGGTCGCAACACGACAAGTTATTTCTGGCACAAAACAAGGCATCTATCATTTTAGCAATTTGGCATTGGCTTAAAAAATTTTCGCACGTGCCATAGCTCATAATATTATTATTGGTAAAGTTAGCTGGGTATGGAACACCACAGTTAGAAAAGCAGTTGCTCAAATCATAATCGCAACCATTATTACTTGTACAGTTGGTAATAGCATCGCCATTAGAATTTTCTACATTACTTGGCCGAGTGTTTGGGTCTGGCGGGGTGTCGCATATATAATCACCAAGCTGACAACATTCTGAACCATCTGGACATTCGGCCCAATCATTACCATTTGGGTCATTAGGGTTTACTTGTGCATTATTAACAGAACCGTGGGTATGCAATAAGCCAAAAAAGTGACCAAACTCGTGGGTTGAAACGGTAGTACCAATAGTTCCATTACAATCTGGCGCACTGTTTTGGATGCCATTTACCCCAAAAGCAGTTCCATAAGAAAAATCGCCTGATGGCAAAAATGCCACGCCACCTTCCGAGAAGCCCAAAGGAGTAAAGCCGTTATAATTGATCGGAATATAAATATTCATTACATTTGGGATGTTTAAATCAACTGCTTCGATAAAGTCAGAAATTCCATCACCAAACGGATCGGCTTGTAAATTACAATTGGATATACAAGTAGGATCGCCATCGCAGCAACAAGGGTCATTACTATCTGCACAAGTGCTGGTGTAAAACACACTTAAATCATTGTTGCAAACTTGGCGTGTAGAACGATCTAAAAGTACATTACTTCCGTTTTGGTTCCAATTGGTGCATTTAAAAAACTCAAAAGGAACGCCCAAACATTCGTAATAATCGTTTGTACGATTAATAAATGTATTTAATTGGCCTGGGCCAAGTATAAGCCCTTCGCAATTGCTATCGGCAAACAAAGTAAACACTACTGGTATTTGGTATTTTTCGCAAGGCATTTCTATACAACAATCAAAACCATTGCCTGCTGCACAACTATTGGGGCAACCATCATAAGGAGTGTCAACACTCCAACCTGCCTCTCGTTGTTGTTCGTTTTGTAATATTTTAGGATGTACATTATGTCTAAAATCAATTTGATCGTTGTTAATTACTTCGCAGGCTGCATCTTGGCCTGCTACATTAAGTGAAGCAATAGTTATAAAGATGAGGAGGGCCAATATTTTTTCCATAAGGTTTTGATATTTATATGCCAAATATCTATTTTATTAGTTAGAAACAATAATATTTTTTTGGAAATGTTACATCTAAAAGCGGTTAATGCGACTGGGCGAGCTTAAAAAACTAGCCTCGACAGAAGTGGTTATACCATTTTAGAATAGCCTTTGAAGCGTTGGCAAAATGGTATTTGAACGGATGGCGAGACCAAAGTTTTTACGTGTGGTAACAATTTCGCTTCTAAAATTCTTTTGCTATTTACTTCAATATTTTTTGTACGATTGCTTTTGTGCCAAACTAACTATAAAATATAACACAAATTTAGTTTTAATATTGGCGATCTTATTTGTTAAAAATACGCGCCGTAGCTGCTGGTTATGCTTGCGTTTTTGCCTCAATCTCACCAAATTAAATTCAAAGGTTTTGTATAACATGCTATACTCCAATTGGTATTTCACCTAAAATTGATGGTTATTACGCGCTTCTTTAAGATGTGTTATATTTGTAAATAATAATAAGCAAGTTAAAATGAAAGTAAGGTATCGCTCTCTCGGATTGTTTTTAGGTATCGTTTTTAGTGCAACGGTTATTTTTGCACAACCAGCAAACAACAATTGTGTAAATGCCTTAGATATAAGCGAAGCATTTACTGGCACTTGTGGTGCTTTTAATTCTATTGGCCCATTTGATAATACAGGTGCAACACCCGCAGAAACTGACCCAATGATGCCAGATTGTTTTAGCGAAATGAGTGCCACAGCAATGGAACGCTCTATGTGGTTTAAGGTTACGGTGCCCGATGTTAATGGCGATGGCTCAAACGTGATTTATGAAATTAACACCAGCGTAAATGATAATTGCAATTTTGTTAACGGCCCGGTAGAGGGGAGCGCCGATACGCAAATAGTGGTTTATACGGGGGCATTTGGTTGCCCAACACCGCTTTGGGTTTCGAGTAATTACATTGCCTGTAATGACGATATTAATACCTTGCCTCCTTATGTGGCTGGGGTAAACGTAAGTTTAAAACCTGGCGACAGTTATTATATTGTGGTAGATACTTACAATGGTTCGGTTGGTGAGTTTTGTTTTGATATTTTGCTTTGTGGTAAGGTTTGTGGTGACGGGCGTTGTAGTTTTAGTGAAAATTTTTGTGCCTGTAATGAAGATTGTGTTTGTGAAATATTGAAACCACAATATGCTTGTGTTTTACAAAATGGGCAATTAGTATCGTGCGGCACTTCACCAACAAACGATTTTGTTTTTTGTGATACTTATTTTGAAAATGCCAACCAAGGCAGCGTTTATATAGGCTTTAATGTTGGTGCAATTAACGATTGTAATCAAGTTAAACCAACTACTGCTAATGTATTTTACAACAATGTAATTTTAAGAAATCAAAATTTAGAAACAATAGCTTCTGGCAGTACCATACAGGTTAACGAAAATTACTTTTTTGAATTTACTCCAACTGATATTGAGCAGAATATTGAAACAGGTGTGGTGGTTTCGGCAACACTTACCAATGGTTTAGTGTGTAGCAATGGTATAAATATTAATGCAGCTGAAATATTAGCCACATCATCAGTTAGTTGTGGCTCTTGTGCTGCCGGCAATGTTGATTTAGATTTAAATAATCAAACCGTTGGCATTGGTGAAAATATTAAAGTTTGTACTAATAGTTCAGAAAATCTTATGCTATTTTGCAACTCAAACGATGGCAGTAATTTTGAATATAGATGGGTGGCCTATGCCGATTTAAACAATGATGGGGAGTTTAATACTGCCATTACGCCACCTTTAGAAGCAGCAACTTGTGGCTTGCTATCAACCGATTTTTTAATTGATTGGTTTAATGTTTTTGATAATGGAACAAGTACACAAGTGCCAGCAGGTGCTTACAAAATATGTGGTGTTGCTTTGTGTGATGATAGCAATGGCACTATTGTAAGTATTTGTGAAACTAATGATTGTTTAGAAATCAACCTAACAGAAACTTTAACAATATTGGGCTGTATCAATATGGATGCTTGTAATTATAATGAAATGGCTACAACAAATGATAACAGTTGTTTGTTTGAAGGTGCTATTTGCAACGATGCTAACCCACAAACCACTAACGACATAATTGTAAATTGTGTTTGCCGTGGAGAAACGGTTACTACTGTTATTGAAGGTTGCACCAACGCCTGTTATACAGAGTACAATCCTTACGCTAATATGGATGATGGAACTTGCGTAACCACACTTACCGGCTGTACCAATGTAAATGCAGTTAACTACGATGCTACTTTAAATATGCAATGTGGTAATGATGATTTATGTTTGTTTGCTGATGGAGATGGAGATACCTTGCCTGATTATTTAGAAGATGTAAACAGCAATGGTAATTTGTTAGATGATGATACCGATGGCGATGGCTTAATAAATATTTTAGATCCGGATGATGATGGCGATGGCATTTTAACTATTAATGAAGACAGCAATGGTAATGGCAATTTTTTTGATGACGATAGCGATGGCGATGGTATTCCTGATTTTTTAGATGCAGAGATAGTTAACATTAAAAACTACGAAACCCAAAAAATAAAAGTTTGGCCAAACCCTAATAATGGAATTTTTAGGTTGGATGCAAAGCAAATAATCAACCTTAGCAACCTACATATTGTAAATGCTAATGGCCAAAAAATAAGCTATAATATTGTGGCTGGCTTTATAAAAATTGTGAATGTTCAAAAAGGTATTTACCTCGGTTATTTTGAAAATGAAGGTGCGGTGTTTAAAATTTTGGTAGAGTGATGCGTAGTTTTTGAGGCAACTGATCGAAGATTCTCAATCAACCTTCACACCAACCTTTTCCACTTTCACCATCGTTCCATTCAAAGCCGCATTGCCAGTCAATTCATCAATACGGGTTTCGTCGGTAAGCTCATTTATAGAAACACCACCATAAGCTGCTGCCACTTTCATTCCCGTTTTTTTACGACTGCCCCAACCTTGTGGCATGCTCACTACGCCTTGCATCATTTCATCACTAACGGCAGCTTCAATAGTTATACTGCCAATGTTGGAACTAACTTTTATCACTTCCCCATCTTTTATATCAAGGCTTTTTGCATCTTCTATATTTAACAACAAAGTACAAGCATTACGGCCACGTTTTAGGCGTTCCGCATTATGTGTCCAAGTGTTATGATGGCGTAAGTTTCGACGACCAATTAATGCAAAAGGATAATCATTATGTTGCTTAGCATTGCCAAAATAAGTGCTTTCTAAACGAGCCAAATCAGCAACAAATAAATCAGGTGCCAAATTAATTAGTTCATCATCGGTTTGTAAACGTTCTAAAATACAAGGCCGTAAAGCACCCAAATCTAACCCGTGCTTATGGGCTTTTAACTTCTCTAAACTTAACCCTTCTTTAGCATAATAACCACTTTGTAACATTTTATCTAAAATCAATTCTGGTGTAAAACCATTGTCGGGCCTATTCATTAATTTTTGGGTAATGGCTTTTAACACTTCCCAATCATACCGTTGATCTTCTGCTTTCGGGAAAAGCGCTGGTGAATATTTTGCTGTATTGCGCACCGCCATCGAATTAAAAATAACATCATAATTAGAAGCTTCTAAACCTGTAGCAACGGGTAAAATAATATCGGCATGTCGGTTGGTTTCATTCAAATAAATATCAATAGAAACAACAAATTCTAATTCTTGAATTGCTTTTTCTAAACGCAAACCATTGGGTGTTGAAAGCACCGGATTACCTGCAACTACCAACAAGGCTTTTATTTGATCTTGGCCCTCCGTCTCCATTTCTTCTGCCAAAACACTTACCGGAAACTCATCATTATAATAGGGCTTTCCACTTACCCGCGATTTGTAACGGCCATAACTTCTTGGTCTTCCTTTTTTGGGCGATGCTTTAATATAATCGGCAGCAGGTTGTGTAAACATCATACCACCTTCGCAATCAAAATTGCCTGTAATAATATTTAAAGCATTGGTTAACCATTGGCACAAACCACCAAACAATTGAGTTGATGCGCCCATTCTACTGTGGCAAACGGCATGTTCCGCAGCTAATATTTCCCCTGCAATATTTCGGATATCGGTAGCGGCAATTCCTGTTATTGAAGCAACCCTTTCGGCAGAAAAATTTTGCACCGCAGCCTTCAATTCATTTAAATTTTTAGAATTAGGCATTTATATTCCTATTGTAATTTATCTGATAAAGAGGTTTTGTGTTCATCATTCTTAGGACTAAATT
>ENA-ORXM01002320-ORXM01002320.1-marine-metagenome-genome-assembly--contig:-NODE-2320-length-22643-cov-3.462333_pt1 | contig 22643 bp, 20 predicted proteins | sample MGYA00237867_ERZ511480 | MGnify/ENA primary metagenome ERZ511480 (study PRJEB26309, sample SAMN06266103) | marine metagenome | isolation source: Algal blade | place: United Kingdom:Sidmouth, United...
GATATGGTGCAGCGGCGAAAAATCGTCAAAGCAGCAGCCGAAGAATTTGACGCGACGTTTGTACCATTTCAAGTTGCCTTAGATGCAGCGTGTAAAGATGCTCCCGCCGCTTATTGGGCGGCTGACGGGGTTCACCCAAGCCCAGCGGGGCACAGCGTTTTGACAAGGTGCTGGCTTGAAACCGTCGGAGACCTTTAGCGGTTTAGGCAAACTCGAGCATCGCTTTAATGACACCCGTCTCGGGCTCGAGCCAAGTCGGGAAGTCTTTTATGAGTCCCTCGGGGCTGGCGCGGTGAGTAATCCAGGCGTCTAAGTCGAACGTTTTTTTCTCGAGGTTAGCAATCACGCTCAAAAAATCCTCGCGGGTAGCGTTGCGGCTGGTAAGCAGACTCAGTTCTTTACTGTGAATGGTCGGGTTGTGAAAGCTTAAATCCGCTTTGGTATGACCTACAAAAATTATGTGCCCACCGTGAGCGACTAGCTTGGGTGTGTTCATCATTGACTTGGCGTTGCCCGTAGCGTCGAAAACGGCGGTGGGTAAGTCGCCTTCAAGAAGATCTGTTAGGGCGGCGGTGACATCACCCTCTATGGGTAACGTTTCAGCTAGATTTTGCTGTGCGACGAACTCGAGCCGTTTAGCGCTAATGTCCAGAGCGACAATTCTCTTAGCTTTGTCCTTAGCCGCGGCAATCGTTCCCAACCCAATCGGGCCTGCACCAATGACGAGGACATTTTCGTCCCTTAGCTGGGCGCGTCTGACAGCGTGAGCGCCTATAGCCAACATCTCTACTTGAGCTAAATGGTCGAGCGAAAGCGCTTCTGCCTTTAAGAGTAAGTTTGCAGGTACGCTTATAAATTCGCGCATACCACCGTCAGTGTGAACGCCTAAAACTTGCATGTTCACGCAGCAATTTGACTTGCCCTGACGACAAGCAATACAGGTGCCATCACTCAAATAAGGCAACACGGCGCAATAATCACCCACAGCAAGCTCGCCCCCTCTTGCGTCTGTGCCTAATTCGACAACCTCAACCCCGAGTTCGTGGCCTAAAACGCGCGGATAGCTGAAAAACGATTGATTGCCCAAGTAAGCGTGCAGGTCGGTGCCACAGATACCCACGCGGTGAATTTTGACGAGGGCGTGGTCGGGTCCTAGGCCATCGGGCTCCTGCGTGTGGGTCAGCTCGAGGTGACGCGGTTCAGTTAGGACAATAGTTTTCAAGGTGTCTCCTTAATCAGAGCATACGAAACTTTGTTTGGGTGAGGCACGCGTTATCATTTTGATTTTGGCTTCAGCGCGAAGAGAAATCTTTTTTCGGTTTGCTACACGAGGATATCTCACATGCGTTCGATATGACAAATGATTGCTGTTCCTGAGTCTAATGGTTATGAGCCCGTCTTCAAGGGGTGTGTCTTCTTTGAGTCTGAAACTGTTTGACAACCTCTTTCAGCTCAGCAAATTGTGCCATGTCAGGATAAGTGCCAAGACCGAATGGTGCATTCGTAACAGTGTCTAAACTCAGTTCTCCCCCTTGAATGTTGAGAGTCACAAAATTATTATGTTGTGTGTAGAGGTCAGCGTGGTGTTCTAAAACCTTCTCTTGAACGTCTTTTGAAAACATGCTGAGGCCCTTAAAATAATGGTGACCGTTGCGCTCGGCGTGGTCGATGCCCAAGCTTGCCAAAACAGCGAGGTCTTGTTGCAAAGCGACAGGGCCGATGTTGGTCAGGTCTTCACCGCTCATGACGAACAAGCGCTCTGGCTCAGCAAGTCTGCGCCGCTGAAGCAAGGCGGCGTTGGCAACGCTTTTGAAGATTCCTTTGCAGTTTTTATGACTTGTGCCGACGTAACCTGCCGCTAAAGCCTTCGCCAAACTTCCAAGGCCTGCATCTGACTCGTCAATAATAATAGGTGGGCGACCATGCCAGGCGAGCAGGTCTTTTTTTAGGTTGTCACTCAGCGCTATATCTCGCGGGAACGGCTGCTCGACAAATAGCAATCCCTCCATAAACCCCTCGAGTGATTCCTGAGAAACGAGCGCTTGCCAAAACGTTCTGAAGTCTTCCAAAGATTTATATTGTTCGTTGCCATCCAGCGTAAAAACAAAGTCACGGTTACGTGCTTCAAGCATTTTAGCGATAGCCTCGAGCCGCTTAAAGTCCACATTACTGTCGCCGGAGAGTTTGAGTTTTAAGTGGCTCAGGTCGTAGACGTCGAGCGTGGCCTTGAGCGATTGGGGGAGACTGTCGTCGGCGCGGTCCTCGTCGGGGATATCTGCGTCTGTTAGAGGGTCGCTCAAGCCAACTGTGTGCCGCGCGTTCAGGCTATTTAAGGGTTTCTCTGGTAGCGCAGAGGCTGGCTCGGCGCCTTCCAAAGCAGGATTGAAAAAGCCAAGCTCGAGGCCAAATTTATTTTCTCTTAACGCCTTTGCAAAGCTCACGTTTTTAGCGCGACAGTAAGCGTCTATCAGGGCGCGCTCTAAAAGACTCAGCCCAAACTGCCACAGTAGCGGCGGATGGTCTTGCGTTTGCGCCCAAACCTTTTGCGCTTCGTAACATGCCTTCCAAACTTCAAAAACAGTTTCCTTCTCGCCAAGCTCTCGAGCCGTTTCGCAAGCATGCTCAATCACAGCTATCATGTCAGCCAGTTCTTTATCAAAGGTCTCGCCTGCATTTTTAACAAACCATTTGGGGGGCAAGTTGTCGGCGGCAAGACCTTGTTGGCTAACCCCATCAACCTTGACCGTAAGCTCCAAAAACAGGTGCGGTACTTGTGTCAGCACTGCGATGCCGTAGCGAAAAGGCATACGTGTGCTCACGGGCAGGCTGTGATATTGGGCGTCTAAAACCTCTATCATAGTTCACTCTCGTAACGTTTCAGAACTTTAATCTCTTCGCCCAAATGCGACGCGAAAAAAGCTTCGTCCATCGTGCCTTTAATCCACTCGCCGCTCAAATAACCGTCATAGCCGACGCCTTTTAACAGACTCATGGCCTCTTTATTATCAAGCTCGCCTGTGCCCATTGGCAGCATGGTCAGGCTCTCGAGCGTCGTCAAACCGTCGTGAACGTGAACGTGTTTAATCCAGGGTAGGAGGGTGTCGAAGGCCGCTTGCATGCTCGAGTTGCCTGCCCGAACCGGATGCATAATGTCCCAATTGACAGCAACCGCAGGGTGATTAACGCCTTTCATAACCTCGGCAACGTCGTCAGGGTTGCACCAATCGTCATGCGTTTCCAGACAAATACTTACACCTTTTGCACCTGCCTCTGGGGCAAGTTTTTGCAGCGACTCTACCAGGAGGTCCGTGCCCTGTTCACGACTCACGCCCTCGGGTATTTTTCCGCCAAAAACCCGCAAACGTGTGACGCCCAGGTCAACTGCCAGGTCCAAATAGCGCTGCGTCTTGTCGACTTGCGCCCCCGCCGTGTCGGGGTCGACAAAGGTAGACCCCAGCGCCAAGCAACATATCTCAACGCCTAATTCTTGGCTGAGCGCCGCGACTTCTTCACGTTCGGCCTTGCTTAACTCAAGCTCAATTTTATGGGCGTGGTTCGATTCGACCCTGGGTTCGAAGCCGCCGTAGCCGAACTTTGTCGCCAGCTCGAGCGCCTCACGCAAGCTTGCTTCAGGACAGGAAAAGGACATAAATGAATAGTTCACGGGGACTCCTTCGGAGAGTTGTTGGTTTTTAGTCGTTAGTTTTTGGTTTAAAAGCTCTTACTAATCATTAAAAACTAATAACTAACGACTTGCTTTTAACCACAGTGTAGCCCTTTGCCCACAGTAGCGTCGTGGTAAGCCCGGCGCTGAACATTGGTACTTTGGGTCATGCTCGCACTTTGGGTCATGGTGGTAAACTGAGCATGACAAACCTATGTATTCAGCCGATGCCAGCGAGCCACTAGCGGTCACGTTTCCAGACTGGGGAATTTATATTCTCGAGAGTCACCACGCTAGCGAATTTTACATGCCGATGTCGAGCCATGACTTTTCAAAGCTCGTCTATATTTTAGAGGGTGAAGGCTCGCTGCGCCTTAGCGATTCGACCCTGGCGATTGAGTCGGGCGATTTGCTGGTGATTCCTGAAAAAGAGGAGCACCAGATTGACGACGCATCCCAAAAACCCCTAGCGCTCATCGTGCTGTGTATTCAGGGAAGGGCGCTACGTAAAATGTCGGGAGATGAGCCGCTCGAGGTCTTAAACGCTGCCAGGGCTCTAAAACCTGTGGGTGACGAGGTTCGTAAAATTCTGCGGCAACTTTTCTTCGAACAATCCCTGCTAAAACCACAAACTGAGTTGATGATGATGGGGCTTTGCCTTCAACTGCTCGCCGTGCTGAGCCGCTTGCAGACCCCCCAGGTCAGCGACGAACCCTACGACGCGAAGACCTTAGCAGGTATCCGTGTCAAGGCTTATGCAGACCACCTCCAGACACACTTTTATGTTGACGAAACCCTGGGCGATGTTGCCGCCCGACTCGGCGTGAGTCGGCGTTACTTCTCATCTCTTTTCAAAGAGGAGACGGGCGAGTCGTGGCTCAGTTATGTCAGACGTTTGCGCGTCGAGTACGCTAAAAAATTGCTATTGACAAGTGACCGCAGTGTTACGACGATTACCTTCGAGTGCGGTTTTAACGACCTCTCTAACTTTTACCGCTGTTTCAAAAAACTCGAGGGTACAAGTCCGGAAAAGTGGCGGCAAGCTCAGCGTCGGGGGGCGTAACCGGCTAGGTTCTGTTGGATTTTTAAGTTGTGTGCTGGGATGTTTGCTGTAGAGCACGTAAGAAGCAAGAAGCAGGAAGCAAGGAGGCTGCTGAACGTTGCCACTTATAGCATCTAGAACAAAACTAAGCGTGTTTTCCAAAGGCAAATTTCAACACAATCTAGTGAATAGAAGGTCGGCTCAGCCTCCTGCATTGAGCATGGATAGGATAAATTAGGACTCAGGCTTAAAGGCGTTGTAAGTACAAAAAGCGTGAAAGGACACCTTTGAAATGAACCCACTGCGATTTGCTCTCTTTGTTAAACATTGGAAGAATCTATCCGTTGCCGAGATGGGCGATAAGGTCAAGTCGCTCGGCTTTGACCTCATCGAACTGCCCGTGCGCCCCGGCTTTGCCTGCGAACCTGAAACAGTCGAGCGCGACCTGCCCAGGGTGGTTCAAGAGTTTGCCGATATGGGTATTGATATTCTGGGCGTTACCGCTGCAAATGCACTTGACGATGAGCGCCTCTACGCAACCTGCGCCGAACTTGGCATTACCCAAAACCGCATCATGCTCCGCACGGGCGACATGACCTATTGGGACGCGGAGGCTAAGGCGCGTAAAGAGCTGGATGCTGCCGTGCCACTATGCGAAAAGTACGGCGTGCGCATCGGCATACAAAACCATAAGGCGCGTTTTATCGCCAGCAGCGCCATTGGACTTTATCATTTGCTCAAAGATTACGACCCCAAGCATATCGGCGCAGTCTGGGACCCGGCGCATAATGCACTCGAGGGTGAGGAGCCCGAACTCGCCATAGACGTGATTGCCCCGCACATTCATTTCGTCAATTTGAAAAACGGCTATTGGCAGCGCACGAACGGTCCCGAAGCGCAAGAGGCGCAGTGGCAGGTTCACTGGACAAGCGGGCCCCACGGGCGGGCGTCATGGCCCCGAGTCGCACGTAAACTTAAAGAGGTGGATTACAGTGGTCCCTTTTGCTTTTCGGCAGAACACAGCGACAGCGACGCGCTGGAAAGGCTCGTTGTAGAAGATTTGGCCTATGCCAGATCAGTCTTTGAAGAAGCAGGATTTACGATTTAATGATCAGGATAGGGCAGTAAATAAAGTCGCTAACATTAAGAATGATTGTCATTGCGATGGAGCGTAAGCGACGATGCAATCTTGTGAGCACAGGGATTTGTTTTCCAGTTGGATATGACTTTTATAATTACGCTTCACCTAACGCCTAAATTACCAGAGGTTAATCCCTAAAGTGCGTAGACGGGGTTCGGGTCAGGTTTGTAAACTAGACACGTTTGGAGTTTCTATGAAAACCCTTAAAGTTGGTGTGATTGGCTGCGGTGTTATAGGGCGAAAGCATATTGAAGCGGCGGTGGCTTTGCCGCATGTTGAGTTGGTTGCGATTGCTGATGTGAGTGAGGTCGCGCTCAAAGAGGTAGCTGCTCAGTTTGGGGTTGATAGGACCTATATGAGTGCAGAAGAACTGCTCCAAGATAGATCTATTGACGCCGTGGTACTTGCCCTACCCACAAGTATTCGTGGAAAATTGGCGCTCGAGGCCCTAAACCAGGGTAAACATTTACTCCTCGAGAAACCTGCGGGTATGCACGCCGCTGAACTCGAGCGCTTGCAAGAGGCGCAAACGAATCAAGTCATCGCCTGCGCCTCATCACGGTTCGCGCTTTATGATTCTGCACTTGAAGCGGCAAATGTCGTGGCGTCGGGTGTACTAGGTGAGCTGCGTTTGATTCGTTGCCGCGCGCTCATACCTGCAAAACCCGCCCCATCAGTTTTGCCTCCAGCCTGGCGGCTGAACCGGAGCATGAACGGCGGCGGTATTTTGCTGAACTGGGGCGTTTATGACCTGGACTACTTGTTCAGCTTGACGGGCTGGCAACTCAAGCCTGAAACCGTTCTGGCCCAAACGTGGACCGTTCCTGAAACCTTTGGTCCGCACGTCGCCCCAAACTCTGACGCTGAGACCTATGTAAGCGCCTTTATCCGCTGCGAAGGCGGCGTGGTCATAAGTTTCGAGCGGGGTGAATACATGGCGACGGTTCAGGACGAAGCCTGGCAAATTGTCGGTGAAGCGGGGTCATTACGCTTGCGTATGGTGCCGGACCGGCCCAAGGAACTCTTGCTCGACAAGGCAGATGGGCAGCGGGGCATTATGACAAAAACCGTTTGGCAAGGAGAAGAAACGTACCAAACCATTCACTCACTGCCGCTCGAGAACTTTGCGACGGCTATTTTGGAGGGGCTCGAGCCTGCCACAACTTTAGAGCGCGCTCTGCAAATGCAGCGCCTCACCGACGCTATTTACGCCTCGGCAGATGAAGGAAGGGCCGTTACGCTTTAGCAAATAAAAGAAGACGCGCCCTTCTCCTACCTAAATCCAAAGTCACCCCGAAAAGACGATTGAATAAGGACTACTATCAGCTAAAAGGCAGTAGTGTCATTCCGAACGCATGTGAGGAATCTTTGTGCAGCAAATTAAAAACAAGATTTCTCCCTGCGCTTCGCTCCAGTCGAAATGACAGGCTCTGTTTGGTCTTAGCCAACTCTTTGCACACCTTCTAAAAGCGTAACACTCTAATTGCAGGGCGTTAATTTATACCTGCGAGAAAACGCCGTAATCTAACGGCGATTTGCGGGAATTCAATCAAAAAAGCGTCGTGCCCGTGCGGTGAGTTGATAGTAGCGTAATTAGCGTCTGGCAAATGCTCCATTAGTTCCTTCTGCTCTGTTTCAGGATAGAGCACATCACTACTTATGCCCATGACAAGCGCGGGCATCGTCATTTTTTTGAGTACACGACTTACGCGGCCCCGCCCCTCGCAGAGGTCATAATCATCCATCGCTCTGGTTATGTAAAGGTATGTATTCGCGTCGAAACGCTCGACCAACTTGACGCCCTGATAGGAAAGATACGACTCGATTTCAAAACTTACGTCGAGTAAGTTGCGTGTAGCTGCGACGCGCTGGCGACCAAATTTGGCCTCGAGAGAATCGAAACTTCTATAGGACAGCATGGCGATAGCTCTTGCTAAACCCAAACCCGACTCGGGCTGCTGACTAAAGGAATAGTCACCTCCCTGCCAGACAGGGTCGCTCGTGATGGCGCGGCGGGCGACCTCATTTAAACCAATCGCCCAGGCCGAATGCCGCGCCCCGATAGCGATGGGCACAATCGAGCGCACCCGTTTGGGGTACAGTGCTGCCCACTCGAGAACCTGCATACCGCCCATGCTGCCGCCAATCACAGAAGCAAGCGACTGCACCCCTAATGCGTCCAGCAGCCGCCTTTGCACCTCGACCATATCCCGAACTGTATAGCGGGGAAAGCTGAGGCGGTAAGGGAGACCTGTGTCGGGGTGGAGGCTACTTGGGCCAGTGGTGCCGTAGCAGCCGCCCAAAACATTGCTCGAGACCACAAAATATTTCTCGGTGTCGATGGGTTTGCCAGGACCGATAAGTGGATCCCACCAGCCTGGAACGGTTTCCTTATCGTAAACGCCTGCCACGTGCGCCGAACCCGTAAGCGCGTGGCAAATAAGGATGGCGTTGTCCCCTGTGGCATTTAGCTCGCCGTAAGTTTCATAGGTGACAGCGACGTTTTCAAGGGTCTCGCCGTACTCTAATGTGAGTGGGTTTTGGGGCGTGGCGACATCTATAATCTGCGACTTGACTTTGCCAACGCTGCCTGCGCTGTCGGCTTCGCTACGGGCCAGCAGCGCGGCGTGGTCGCCCCACATTTCGTGGATAAGTGTTCTTGGCTGCATCAGCTCACGCTACGTTCAAAGTTGCGAGTGCCTGGGCAAAATCCTCTTTGAGGTCGCGCACACTCTCGAGCCCCACACTCAGGCGAATAAGCTCAGGGCTGACCCCGGCGGCGCGGCGGGCGTCTTCGGGCAGCCCCGCATGCGTGGTTGTCCAGGGGTTAATCACCACCGTTTTCGCATCCCCAATATTGGCGAGGTGTGAGGCAAGTTTTACGTTGTCTAAAAAAGCCTGAGCGGTCTCAACGTCTTGCGTTTCAAAACTGATGACTGCGCCGAAGCCGTTCTGGAGCGTCTTCTTGGCAATTTCATGCGACGGATGCGAGGGCAGACCCGGATAGACGACAGTCTTGACACCTGGCTGCTTTTCTAACCAATGTGCAAGCTCTAGGGCACTATCACACGACCTTTGCACTCTTAGCGAGAGGGTCTCGAGTCCTTGCAGCGCAGCAAAAGCTGCGTGAGGTGAGAGGGTCATACCCATCGTAAAAAGCCCCAGGTCATAAGCTCTTAAGCAAAAGGCTGCTTTGGGTGCTCGAGAAAGATAAGTACGCCCCCTCGAGTCCGCTTTACTAAAGGCAGGAAAGCGCTCTGAGTTCCAGTCGAAGCTGCCAGCGTCGACAATCGCGCCGCCAATAAATGTTCCGTGCCCGCCAATCCACTTTGTTGCCGAGTGGATAATGATATCCGCGCCGTACTTAATAGGTTGACAAAGATACCCGCCGCAGCCCCATGTATTGTCAACGATTAGAGGTACACCCGCCGCGTGCGCCGCCTCGGCAATAGCGCTAATATCTGGAACGTTGCAACTCGGGTTGGCGATGGTCTCGAGCCAAACGCCTACTGTATTCTCGTCAATGGCAGCGCTCACCTCTTCAACAGTTGGTTCCACCGCAATAAAGTCACAGCCCCAGGGCTCGAGCAGTTTCTTAGAGACCGAAAAGGTGCCACCGAACAGTTGATTCGAAACGACAAAGTTTGTCCCAGGACGCGCCAGGGCAAACAGCGTCGCTGTTGTCGCAGCCTGTCCTGAACTCAGCGCAAGTGCCGCTGCGCCGCCCTCGAGTTTCTGCAAACGCTCCTCGAGCACGGCCACCGTTGGGTTGTGCATGCGCCCGTACTGGTTGCCAGACTGCTCACCTGCAAAAACGGCTCGAGCATGTTCGGCGCTGTCGAAACAGTAGCTGCTCGTGGCGACAATGGGAACGGCTCGAGAACCTGTAGACGGGTCGGGTTGTTCCTGACCTGCGTGAAGTTGAAGGGTATCGAAATCCATAAGTTATAAAGAAAAAAGAAAGATAGAAGAAGGAAGACTCAAACCTTTTTCTTCTTTATCTTCTAACCTTAAGCCGTTACCGGCTGCCGCGCCGCTTTAAGGGCCTGCGCAAAGTCTTCTTTAATATCGTCAATGTGTTCTAAGCCCACCGACACGCGCACTGTACCTGCGCCGATACCTGCTGACTTAAGACCTGCCTCGTCAAGTTGTGAATGGGTTGTGCTGGCGGGATGTGTAACTGAGGTCTTAGCGTCGCCCAAGTTAACAAGGCGAGAGGAAAGTTTGACGCTGTTGAGGAAGGCTTTACCCGCGTCGCGTCCGCCTTCTAGTTCAAAGGTTAAAAAGCCGCCCGCGCCGTTGGGGTAGTGCGCCTTGGCGCGCTCATGATAGGGGCTGTTAGAGAGGCTCGGGTGGTGGACGCTCGAGACACTTCCTTGCTCAGCTAGCCAGCTTGCTAACGCCTCAGTATTTTCGATATGTCTGTCAGCACGTAAGGAGAGAGTCTCGAGGCCCTGTAAAAACAAAAAGGCATTCTGCGGTGCGAGCGCCGCGCCGATGTCACGTAGACCCTCGACCCGTGCGCGAATAGCGAAAGCAATATTGCCGAACGGACCGCCCTTACCAAATACCTCACCAATAACTAAGCCCTGATAGCTCGGGTTTGGCTGACTAAAACCTGGATAGCGCTCCGTGTTCCAGTCGAAGGTTCCTGCGTCAACAATAAGTCCGCCAATACTTGTGCCGTGTCCATTAATCCACTTTGTTGCTGAGTGAACCACTACGTCGGCCCCGTGTTCGATGGGTCTATAGAGATAACCGCCCATTGCTGAGGTGCTGTCCACAATCACCGCAACCCCGCGCTCATGAGCGACTTTGGCAATACCCTCTAAATCAGGTAGAGCAAGTGAGGGATTGGGGATAGACTCGACGTAGACGGCTTTTGTGTTTTCGTCAATCAGGTCAGCAAACTCTTGGGGGTCGTCGGCTGACGACGTGAATTTAACGGTGATACCTAAGCGGGGCAGTGTGTTTTTAAACATGTTGTGGCTGCCGCCGTAAAGGTTAGGTGAAGAAATAATATTGTCGCCTGCATCGGCTAAATTAGTAATCGCTAAAAATTCTGCCGCGTGACCCGAGGCGACGGCTAGGGCCGCCGCGCCGCCCTCGAGGGCCGCAATACGCTTCTCCAAAACATCATTCGTCGGGTTCATAATGCGCGTATAGATATTGCCGAATTCTTGCAAGGCAAAGAGCCGAGCCGCGTGGTCGGCGTCGTCAAAGTTATAAGCGGTTGTTTGGTAAATGGGTACAGCTCGAGACTTGGTGGTTCCCTCGACCTCTTCTTGACCAGCGTGGATTTGTAGTGTTTCAAAACGGTAGTTAGACATGATACTCCTTTGGAGAATTGGAAATTTAGAAAATAGAAGATTAGAAAATTGGATAAATAAGAAATAGACTTGCTCAGGCGTTGAGCCAAGCTAAGTATTTCTTTACAGTGGGTTAAGACATTCGCTGTTGTTTGTGTTTTTGAATACCTAACACGTGTTCCTCCTTATCTATCCGAAAACGCACTAACGTAGATCTTGCTTTCGGCTGGATGTAGCACCCGCTTGAATGAAAGCTGGTTGCTGCGGTGTCGACAGGCCAGGTCCCTCGACCGCTCGTGATAAGCACCACGTAAAACGTGGTGAGCTAAAGTAAACCACAGGTCACGGGCAGGATGCAAGCGTAGGTTGAAACGAATTTAGGTGAATAAGCCCCTATGTCATTTCGAACGAAGCGAGACGGTCTTGAACCACAGGTAGTGACTATGATTGCTGGGCACACACATTGTTGCTAATACCATCGGTTCAAGACTGCTTAGCGTAGAGAGAAATCTTACCTGCGACATATCGTTTAAGGATGCCTCACATGCGTTAGATATGACGACCTTAGCGATAACCTACTCTGCTGAATTTTAGAGGAGTCTCGTTGCTTGACCATATTCTGCTATGAGGAACACCGCATAAATATGACATCTGAATAGCAAACGTTGATATAGTTCTCGAGACTTAAAAATGGTTTCTCTTTATCTTCTAACGACCCAAACGGAGGTGGTCTATCAAACAAAGAGGCATGTTAAGTATTGAAGCGCTAAAAGAGCGTGTTGAGAATGATGCAATCGACACCGTTATCGTCGGCTTTAGTGACCACTTTGGGCGGCTATTAGGCAAGCGTTTCGATGCTGAGTTTTTTGTCGAGGGTATCGATGAAGCCGGAACGCATGCTTGCGACTATCTGCTGACGACTGATATGGAAATGGAGCCTGTGCCTGGCTATAGCTTTGCTAATTGGGAACTCGGCTACGGCGACTTTCACCTGGTTCCAGATTTAAAAACGCTCAGGGTGGCGACTTGGCTCGAGCGTACCGCCATCGTCCTTTGTGATTTGCAAAGCGAGAGAACCCACACGCCGATTGCGCAAGCGCCGCGCTCTATTTTAAGGCGGCAACTCGAGAAGGCGAATGATTTGGGCTTTACAGTTAACGCTGCTTCAGAACTCGAGTATTACCTGTTTGAAACTTCATATAAAGCAGCGGCGAAGTCTGAGTACACGCAGCTCGAGCCTATCGGTTGGTATTTAGAGGACTATCACTTGCTTCAAGGTAGCCGTGAAGAGGTATTCAACGCCAAGGCGCGGCGGCATTTGCGCAACTCGGGTATTCCTGTAGAGAATTCTAAAGGCGAATGGGGTTTGGGGCAACATGAACTTAACGTGCGCTACGCCGAAGCTTTGGACATGGCAGATAGGCACACGGTCTTTAAGCAGTGCTTGAAAGAGGTTGCTGATGGGCTCGAGCTGAGCGTGACGTTCATGGCGAAATTCATGTCGGGTCGGGCGGGCTCGAGTTGTCATATTCATATGAGCCTTTGGCAAGACAGCGAAAACATTTTTGCAGGCGACGGAGACCTTGGACCCATTAAATGTTCTGACGTTTTTCGCCATTTTCTCGGTGGCCTCATTAAACACGCGCCCGAGTTTATGGTCTTTTACGCGCCGACTGTAAATTCCTATAAGCGTTTTGAAGACGGTTCTTGGGCGCCGACGCGTTTGGCCTGGTGCTATGACAACCGCACCGCAGGTTTTCGGGTTGTGGGCAGCGGCAAAAGCCTTCGTATCGAATGCCGGATTCCTGGCGCGGACTGTAACCCGTATTTGGCATATGCGGCGCTGCTAGCCTCCGGTTTAGACGGTATCAATAATAAAATTAACCCTCCTGAAATGTTTGTGGGAGATGTCTACGCAGCGCAGCATTTGCCTCGAGTTCCCTACACCTTAAAAGAGGCTATCCACCTTTTTGAAAACAGTGACTTTGCAAAAGAGGTGTTAGGCGCAGAGGTCGTGGAGCACTACACGCACTTTTACAAAACAGAACAGGCTTCTTTTGATAGTTTCGTGACTGATTGGGAGCGGCAGCGATACTTCGAGAGAATCTAGAGGTAATGGGCAGCGGTGACGTTTATTCTGACCCCCAACCCCTGACCCCCAACCCCTGACCCCCAACCCCCTTTCCTGAAAGGAAACTCTATGAGACTAAAAGACAAAGTCACCTTAATCACAGGTGCAGGCAGCGGGATAGGCCGCGAGACAGCGCTACTGTTTGCACAAGAGGGCACGTCGGTTGTATCAGTAGATGTCAACGACGCCGCAGGCCAGGAAACCGTTCAAATGATTTCGGACGCTGGTGGTCAAGCAAGTTTTATTCACGCTGACGTTTCATCTGCACGAGAGTCTGAAGCGATGGTGCGCCACGCCGAAGAAGCCTTTGGCAAACTCAATATTGTCTTTAACAATGCTGGTATTTCCCACGCGGAGGATGATGACGCGCTGACGACGAGTGAAGAGGTCTGGGATTTGACGTTTGCCATCAACGCCAAAGGCGTTTTTCTGGGTTGTAAGTACGCTATTCCTGCGCTGCGCCGTGCGGGGGGTGGCTCGATTATCAATACGGCGTCGTTTGTAGCTTTGCTAGGCGCGGCCACACCGCAACTTGCTTATACAGCAAGTAAGGGTGCTGTGCTTTCGATGACGCGGGAACTGGCGGCTATTCACGCCAGGGAAAACATTCGTGTCAACGCGCTGTGCCCTGGACCTCTGCACACCGAGCTGCTTATGAAATATCTCGACACTGAGGAAAAAAAGCAGCGCCGTCTCGTACACATTCCGATGGGCCGATTTGGACAGGCTAAAGAAATTGCCTACGCTGCACTCTACCTCGCCTCAGATGAATCGTCGTTTGTAACGGGTAGCGAATTCAATGTAGACGGCGGCATCACCGCAGCCTACGTGACGCCGGAGTAGATTGTGCGAATCGCTCTTTTACAATGCGACCACGTAGCGCCTCAGTTTAGAGAGGTGACGGGGGGTGACTATGATGACGTCTTCAGGAATTATCTTAAACAGTATGCGCCTCAAGTTGTGCTCGAGCCCTTCGACGCAACCCTTGAAAATTACCCCAGTGACCTCGAGAAATATGACGCCTTTTTGAGCACGGGCTCGAGGTTTTCTGTTTATGACGACGAAGGGTGGGTCAAAACCCTCGAGCAATTCGTTCAGGAGCTTTACGCACAGAAGCGAACCTTTATAGGTATTTGCTTCGGACACCAGATGATGGCCCAAGCCCTGGGTGGCAAAGTTGCCAAGTCACCTAAAGGCTGGGGCGTTGGTGTTCACACCTTTGAGATTGAGGCAAAAGAAAGCTGGATGCAACCGCCGCTGGACGCGTTCAAGATCTTGATGAGTTGCCAGGACCAAGTCGAGGTCTTGCCTGAGGGGAGTAAGGTTCTGGCGGGTAGCGACTTTTGCCCCGTCGGTATGTACCGCGTGGGCGAGCATTTTCTGGGCGTTCAAGGGCATCCTGAATTTAGTACATCTTATGCAGAGGCGCTTATGGATGACAGGCTCGAGCGTATCGGCGAGGCGGCGGTAGCAAAGGCTAAAGCGTCGCTATCCAAAACGCCGCACCAAAAAGAACTCACGCATTGGCTACTTCAATTTATCGAATTGGGAATGGCTAGAAAATGAACCGTGTGGCCGTTTTGGAAACCTTATGAAAGCAGCCGTTTGTTACGAGTTTGGTCAACCTCTTGTCATTGAAGACATTACGCTAGACTCTCCGCAACGTGGTGAGGTACGGGTCAAACTTGCTGCTTGCGCCATCTGCCACAGCGATATTCATTATGCCGAGGGTGCCTGGGGCGGACAACTCCCTGCGATTTATGGGCACGAAGCTGCGGGGGTCGTAACAGAACTTGGCGCAGATGTCGAAGATGTTCACGTGGGTGACCACGTGATTGTCTCGCTGATTCGTTCCTGCGGTGCGTGCTATCACTGCGAGCAGGGGGAGACTGTGTTGTGTGAAGGCGCTTTCGATATAGATAAGTCGGGTCGCGCCCGTAACGCTGACGGTAAGCCCGTTCTTCAAGCGCTTAAAACAGGTGCATTCGCTGAAGAGGTCGTGGTGGACCAGTCGCAAGTCGTGGTCATCCCCAAAGAGATGCCCCTAGATAGCGCATCGCTGCTCGCCTGCGGCGTCATCACGGGACTGGGCGCGGTTATGAATACTGCGAAGGTGCCAGCTGGCAGCAGCGTTGTGGTGATTGGTACGGGAGGTGTGGGGCTGAACAGTTTGCAGGGCGCCGCTTTATCTGGTGCAAATCCGATTATCGCGGTTGATTTGAATGACGCTAAACTCGAGGCTGCTAAAACATTCGGGGCAAGCCATACCCTAAACGCAGCGGAGCGAAACCCAAAAGGTGCCATTCGTAAACTAACCGAAGGGCGCGGGGCTGACTATGTTTTCGTGACCGTGGGCAGTACCAAAGCCATGCAGCAAGGCCACTCGTTTTTACGGCGCGGCGGCACGCTGGTTATCGTAGGTATGCCCGCAGTGGGTGAGAGGCTCAGTTTCGACGTGCTGAGTTTTGCCGACGCTGCACAAACCATGCTGGGCAGCAAAATGGGTTCTATTCAGCCAAAACTAGACCTCCCCAAACTCGTCACGCTCTATCAAGAAAGCAAACTCAAACTCGATGAACTCATCACCAAGCGCTACCCTCTAGAAGAGATTAACGAGGCCATCGCCGCCGTCAACCGCGGCGAGGCGCTTAGAAATGTCATCGTGTTTGGGTAAGCAGTCGTCAGTTTTAAGGGTTTAGGCCCCAGCAAAAACCCTTAAACCCATCTTCGATAAAAGACTTACGGAGCAACCATGAAAATAACCTCACTCGAAACCTTCACCACCGAGACCGTCGGCCTCGTCCGTCTACGCACCGAGGACGGCGCGGAGGGCTGGGGGCAAGTTTCCACCTATAAAGCAGACATTACGGCGCAGGTCTTCCACCGTCAGGTTGCGCCTTATGCGCTGGGGAAGAGCGCCTTCGACATTGACACAGTTGTCGATAATATTACCGAGAAAGAGTTCAAGTTTCCGGGCTCGTACCTGCGGCGGGCCTTAGCGGGGTTGGATACGGCCTTATGGGATTGGCGAGGTAAGCATGAGGGCAAGTCGGTGTGTGAATTGCTCGGCGGAACATCTAGAGCATTTCCCGTTTACGGCTCGAGCATGCGGCGCGACATTACACCGCAAGCGGAGGTCGAACGGCTGTTACGTTTGCGAGATGATTGCGGCTTTGAAGCGTTTAAGTTTCGCATCGGCAGCGAGGTCGGGCACGACAGGGACCAGTGGGAAGGCCGCACCGAGGCCATCGTACCCGCCATGCGCAAAGCCTTTCCCGATGACGTTAGGTTGATGGTCGATGCTAACTGTTGCTACAGCCCTGAAAAAGCTATTGAAATCGGTCACTTTTTAAGTAATAACGGTATTGCCCATTTCGAGGAGCCCTGCCCTTATTGGGAATACGAACAAACGGCAGAGGTCACGAAAGCTTTAGCAAACTTGCCTATACAAGTTTCTGGAGGCGAACAAGATTGTTTCTTACCTATTTGGCGACGCATGATTGAGGGGCGCGTTTTCGACGTTGTGCAACCTGATATTTGTTATCTGGGCGGCGTCAGCCGAACCCTGCGCGTTGCCGAGATGGCGCAAAAAGCTTCCCTGCCCGTGACGCCGCACTCGGCTAATCTTTCGCTCGTCACGGTGTTCACCCTGCACCTGATGGGCGCACTCGAGCACACCGGACCCCACCTAGAATTTTCGATTGAGGGTGAGGACTATTATCCCTGGCAGTATGGTCTTTACGAACCATTTTTAGTCGCTAAGGAGGGGAAAGTGCAAATCCCGAGCGAACCGGGTTGGGGTGTGCAGATAAACTCGGACTGGCTTGAGCGTGCCACCTATCAAAAAACGGAGCTAAGTGATTTAGGAGGCACCCTGTGAAGCAAGTTCTCTACATCAGCACCGATGGCTTACGCCCCGACGCCCTCTCTAAAGCGCGTACGCCGAACCTTCAAGCGTTGATGCAAAGGGGTTCTTACACGATGACAGCTCAGGCGGTTATGCCTTCGGTCACGCTGCCTTGTCACATGAGCGTGTTTCACAGCGTGCCGCCCGAGCGCCACGGTACGACGACCAATACGTATACGCCGATGGCGCGCCCTATCAAGAGTTTGCTCGAGGTCTTGAGCGACGCTGGCAAAAGCTGCGCCAGTTTTTTCTCTTGGGAACCGCTACGCGATATAGGTCGGCCCGGAAGTCTACGGCATATCAGCTTTACGGATTATGTGGTCAAGCCGAACCTGTCAGATAAGGATACCGTCGAAACAGCTGGGCCCTATGTCAAGGCTGCAAGCTTTGACTTTTGCTTTTTGTATTTAGGCATGGTTGATGTGATAGGGCATGACCACGGCTGGATGAGTGAGCGGTATTTGCAGCAAGTTGAACATACCGACATGCTTATTGGTCGGGTTTTAGATATCTTGCCCAGCACCACGACGCTCATTCTACACAGCGACCACGGCGGGCACGGAAGAAACCACGGAACTGATTCGCCTGAAGATATGGCTATTCCCTGGCTGATAATGGGAGACCGGATAAAAGCGAATCACGAAATGAAAGAGGATGTCAGTTTGCTTGATACTGCGCCGACTGTGGCGCATGTCTTAGGGGTCACGCCGCCCCCTCAGTGGGAGGGTAAAGTTATTGCTAGTGCGTTTTTATAGCACTAAGGAGCTTTGCCATTTCAACTTCAGCGACGACCTCTGTCAAATCTGTTTCTAACAAGCCAGCCTTTGAACTTGGGCTGTATTCGTTTGTCGAATTAACGCCCGACCCGCTCACGGGGGAGCGAATAAGCCCAAGTGAACGGGTAAAGAATTTGCTCGAGACCACCGAACTTGCTGACCAGGTCGGTCTTGATGTTTTTGGCATTGGTGAACACCACCGTGAGGAATTTGTAGCCTCTGCGCCTGCCGTGATTTTAGCGGCGGCAGCCGCGCGAACGAAAACTATCCGCTTAACAAGCGCTGTCACCGTGCTCAGCTCAGCCGACCCCGTGCGCGTTTTTCAAGACTTTGCAAGTCTTGACCTGATTTCACAGGGTCGCGCCGAGATTATTGCTGGTCGCGGCTCGTTTATCGAATCGTTTCCGCTGTTTGGTTACGACCTGCACGACTACAATGACCTCTTTAGTGAAAAGCTCGAGCTGCTTTTAAACCTTCGCGCTTCGACAAAGGTGACCTGGTCGGGTAAGCACCGCGCTGCGCTGGATGATTTAGGCGTTTACCCGCGCCCTGTGCAAGACCTGCTACCCCTTTGGGTGGCGGTGGGTGGCACACCTGAATCAGTCGTGCGTGCAGCAACGTTAGGACTGCCGCTGGCCCTCGCCATTATCGGCGGCCTGCCCGAACAGTTTGGTCCTCTAGTCGACCTCTATAGGGAAACTGTGGTGCGGGCAGGTCACGAGCCTGCCAAGCTTCCAATAAGCGTCAACTCACACGGCTTTATTGCAGAGGATTCAAACGAGGCCGCCGACCTCTTTTATCCCTCTTACGCGCAGATGATGGGAAAAATCGGGCGTGAGCGCGGCTGGGGACCCCCCACGCGGCAGCAGTTTGAAGCGTCCAGAACGCTACGCGGTGCGAACTTCGTCGGCAATCCTGATGAAGTCATCGAAAAAATCCTCTTTCAGCATGAACAGTTTGGACACCAGCGGATGCTACTCATGCCAGGCGTAGGCACGGTAGAACACAAAAAGGTCATGCGAGCCATCGAGCTTTTAGGAACCGAGGTTGCGCCTGTGGTGCGTAAGGAAATAGGGGCTCGAGTGACTTCCCAAGAGGATGCCGCTCAATGACTCATCAGCCGCTAAAACGTGCCACGCTAACAGGGGTAAGTCTCGCCGTTTTACTCACCATTTCGCACACTGCCAACGACGCGTTTTCCAATGTCCTGCCAGTTTATTTACCAATATTGCAAAGCCGTTTCGACTTAGGCGAGGCGGCGTTAGCGACCTTTGTTGCGGTGATTTCGATTTCAGCAAACGTGCTGCAACCCGTTATGGGCGCACTGTCCGATAGGTGGGGTCGGCGGCGCTCAGCAGCGCTTGGACTTATGGTGGGGTCTGTGCTGATGAGTTTTATCGCGGTCGTGCCGAGCGTAGGGTTTTTGCTGTTAGTTCTGGCACTGGGCGGTTTGGGTTCAGCTATCTTCCACCCCTCGGCGGTGAGTATGGCAAGGGCCGTGGGCGAACGCAAAGGTTTAAGCATTGGCTTTTTCACCGCAGGCGGTCCGCTCGGTTCTGCGATTATGCCGGTGGTTGTTTTAGCCATTATTCGCCAATACGGGGCGGAATATGTGCCCTGGTTAGCGATTATAGGCGTTCTGCTAGGGCTAGCGCTTCTGTTCGGAGCGCCGCAGCAAACGCAGGTCACAGGTAGCAATCGGCCCAAAGTATTCGACTTGCAACTCTTACTCGGGCCTGTCGGTGTGTTGGCAGCGGCGGGCACCCTGCGTTCGCTGGCCTTTATCAGCTTTACAAATGCCATGCCACTGTGGCTTGTCAATGTACAGAGCTTAGCGCAGGACGACGCGCTCATAGGCTGGACGCTGTTTGTTTACAGCGCAGCGGCCTCGGCAGGGGTGCTTGTGTCGGGGGCACTCGAGCACCGTTTCAGCCGCCTCTACCTCATTTCAGGTAGCATGCTCTTAGCCATGCCGCTGCTGATAAGTACACTGTTCGCACCGACGGGTTCGGTTCTTTATTTTATTTGTGTGGCGCTAGCAGGTGCCCTGACGAACGCCGCTATTCCGCTTATGGTCGTAAGCGCTCAAGACCTCGCGCCCGATAGGATTGCGGCGGCCTCTGGCATGCTCATGGGGTTTACCTGGGGCATAGCGGGGGTTATTTATATTGGTTTCGGAGCGCTGCAACAGGCGGTTGGTTTGACGCCCGCACTGTTCATAAGCTATCTATTCATGATGCCAGCGGCAGCGCTGGCGTTTTATGTGATTAGGCGGAGTGATTAAGCTGAGGCAGGGGGCGTAAGTGATAGGTTGAAGCTATGCCGAAACCTCCCGTAAAAAGTGACCCCACGGAATCTGTTGAGAAAGCATCTGCAAAAGGTAGCTTCATCATTAGGAATGCAGAGGTAAGAGCGGGTAAGAGAGAGCAACTCGAGCTGCCCGTAGCGCGGCTTGTGACGGGCAACTGGCTTCACCTGCCCGTGTCGGTGATCAACGGCAAAACCCCTGGTCCCACCTTGTTTCTAAGCGCCGCTATTCACGGTGATGAGCTAAACGGGGTTGAGATTATCTCGAGGATATTACGTGAACTCGACCCCAAAATCTTACGCGGTGTGGTGCTAGCCGTACCTGTGGTGAGCATGTTTGGCTTTCTGAACCAGTCGCGCTACATGCCCGACCGGCGCGACCTGAACCGTTCTTTCCCCGGTTCAGCTAACGGTTCATTAACGGCGCGCTTAGCGAACCTATTTATGAAAGAAGTCGTGGGGCGAAGCGATTACGGTATTGACCTGCATACGGGTTCAAACGAACGCAGCAACTTACCCCAAATACGCGCCGACCTTGATGACGAGACAACCCTTCAACTCGCCGAGGCTTTCGGTGCGCCCATTATGATTCACTCGAGAACTAGAGACGGGTCTTTACGCGCTGCCGCCGTCAAACAGGGTATCCCCGTTCTTTTATATGAGGGCGGTGAAGCAAACCGCTTCGATGATAAGGCTATTACCTCAGGTGTTTCAGGGATTGTGAATGTCATGCGAACGCTCGGTATGCTGGACGGTGAGCCTAAAGCAACTGAGGTTATTCGCTCCGACAAAAGTCGTTGGGCCAGGGCGAGTCGCAGCGGTATTTTTCACTGCGCCTGCGACTTGGGCCAGCGAGTTGAAAAGGGACAGTCGTTAGGAACGATTGGTGATATTTTTGGGGAGACTCAGGCGACGGTGCGCAGTGGTGATAACGGGCTTGTGATTGGCAAGTTGAATAATCCGCTTGTTAATAGGGGGGACGCGCTTGTGCATGTTGCGTTGACGTGAGTTGCACTAGTCACGTTTGAAAGGGTTCTCGAGCTGATCGCGGGTATCACATCGATTGATACTGTTGTCGTGGTTGAGTCAAGGCTCGAGATCCGGCATAAGTTCGGAGCGTTTGGGAAGCTTCAAAGCTTCCTCAACCCTGATTTCCTTGAACACGTCCCATGCACTGACGTTGCCTGCGCTTTCAGTTACATAGTTTTCATAGGCGATGACGATGGCAAAAGGCTTACCGTTGTGCAGGATAATTTGTGCTTCATGCTGTGCATCAGTGAGAATTTTGGATAGATTGTCTTTTGCTTCGCGCGTGCTCCAGGTTCGAGTAGGTGTTTCTGACATAGAGAGATTATGGCAGATTGTTAGTTAAGACGGACAATGTGAGATGCTTAAATCGGCAGAAGAATTTGTTAGTTGCGCTAATTGACCCGAGATAGCAACAGGTTTATCCTTGAGACATGACTATTTCGCTGACACATAGACAGGAAAAGCTGGTGCGCGACCTTGTGCAAAGTGGGCGCTATCAGGATGATACAGAGGCCGTTCAAAAAGGGCTCGAGCTATTGCAAAAATACGAAAGCAAACTGTCTGAGCTTCGCGCTGAAATTCAAAAGGGGGTTGACAGTGGTGAGCCCACTCTGCTGGATAGGGTTGCTCTGAAAGTAAAGGTGCAGGAACAGCTCAAACCCTAAATGCGTCTTTGATATGTACTTGACAAGAAATATACTTGACCGGCATAATAGAGATTAGAAGAGGTCTGCTTACCCGAACTGCTGCCGTATGGTGTGCGTGCCCTAAAAGGCTAGGAAGCAGGCCAGCTTTTTTATACCTCCCAACAGTCCTCGAGTTTATGCTTAATCAAGTTGTAAAAGCTTGCGTCAGACCGCTTGGCGTCATATTTTCTAGAGATAGCGCCAGCTATCATATCAGCAAGCTGAATCAAGTCATTCCCTTTAGAATTCTTGAAGCTGAACTTTTTGATTGTACCTTTACTCACCTCAGTTCTCAGATAGCTCTTGAATTCTCGCTTGAAGGTTCTGTCACCAGACCCATCCAATCTGATATTCGCACCTTCAATATATTTGATGTTGCGACTAATAAGCTCTGCCACAAAATAGCTGTAGAAACTTTCCTTACGGTGGCGTAATTGCTCGCTACGGAGTACCCGCTTATCAACGACCATTGCCCGAATACGAAACGGTGCAGTCTGCAAACCGCTCAAAAAGGTTTTTCGGTAGTTATTCTTTAGCTTATGAAACTTGAACTCATGGTCTGTACGAAAGCCAAATTGAGCCCGCAAACTTTGAATAGTCAACGCCGTTTTTTCTGCGTCGCTTTGTTGCTCAAAAATAACGAGGGCAATA
>ENA-ORXM01002322-ORXM01002322.1-marine-metagenome-genome-assembly--contig:-NODE-2322-length-22638-cov-3.316076_pt1 | contig 22638 bp, 17 predicted proteins | sample MGYA00237867_ERZ511480 | MGnify/ENA primary metagenome ERZ511480 (study PRJEB26309, sample SAMN06266103) | marine metagenome | isolation source: Algal blade | place: United Kingdom:Sidmouth, United...
ATATTGAAACAAACAGAAAAAATTACCGTACCATTTGGACGACTAATCGGGTCGCCAAAAGATTCCCATTCAAAACCTAAAGAGCCGTTACTGACAAATTGGTCTTGAAAATTAAAGTCTTCTAATTCAGGTAAATCCCCAAAAATCACTTGCGAAAATTCTAAAATTTCCCCATTTCCATTCCAATTCATAGAAAACTGAACTCGTGTAATATCATCAAAATCTGCTACTTCAAAATCAATACAAACTTCATCTCCCGGAAAACCAGCACCATTGCCTGCAATAACAGTGATGCCTTGCGTTGGTTTCACATTAACTAACGAACTGTTGGTGTTCATTCCAATATCATTAGTGCCACTGTCTTTTGTAAGCACATTAATAGGTACTGGATTATTCGTAAAAGATATGACACTTGATGTACCACCACTTCCAACAACTCTAAAACAGATAGAAAAAAGCGTTTGACCATCAGGAATCGTTTCAGCAGCAATAATAGATGCGGCTTCCCAATCAAAACCTAATTTACCTGAATTCACCTCATCGTCTTCAAAATTGAATCCAGGATAATTAACACTACTTGGAAAGTTGCTATTAATATTAGTGATGTCTTCAAACTGCAAGACGTTGGAATTCCAATTCAAAGAAAAACCCAATTTTTTAACTTCAAAAAAATCTTCTACCGTTATATCAACACAAAATTCCTCACCAATGCAAACTTCTTGGTCTTCCATATTGAGAGAAATACCATTGGGGTTAAAGTTTTCGATAGATATTTCGCCGCCGTTAACCCTTGGTTGCAAATTAGGGTCACTTGGATTAATATTGGGGCTCATTCCATCTACCACTTCGATGGGTGTTGGGTCTCCAGTTATGGTAAATGGAGAAACATCTCCACCATTTCCTATTAGTTCAAAACACATTTGAATAATCGTCGTACCGTCGGGTAGCGTTACAAAGTTGCTATTGGGTTCAAACCAAAGAACAGTAATGAATCCATCTCCAGCATTGTTTACACCAAAATTGATAGCTGGATTTAAATTAAAATCTTCTGCAGAGACAAACTGAACAATAGTTGGATTATAGTTAACGGTAAACTGTATACTGGAAATATTATTAAAATCCTCCACCGAAATATCCACACAAACCGTTTCGCCCATTTGTCCGCTTGCAGAACCCGCGTTAAATGTCACAGGTGTATAGCCAATAGAGACACTTGTGCAAGTAGTTTGCAGAAGCATTCCAATAGGTGTACAACCAGCACTCATTCGATGGACTATTTTTCCCAAAGGCATATCCGTTATTTTTATTTCCGAATATCCCCCATAGATGCCTGTCACATCAAAGCATATTTCAAATAAAATGACATCATCCTCTAAAGTATCAAAAGGAGCATCAGGTTGTTCACTACCACAATCCAAATCATCATCAGAATCCCAATCAAAGGTCAATTGCCCATTATTAGTCAATGAAGCCGAGACATCAAAATCTGCCATCGACAAATTCAACAAGTCGGGATTGATATTTTCAATGGAACTAAACTGCAAAGTTTCAGGATTCCAGTTGACAGAGAAGCGAACCTTTAGCAACTGCGTGAAATCTGCTGTACTTACCGGAATACAAACTTGGTCGCCGTCTTCTGCAACAACATTGCCTTCTGGAAATAGGATAAATGACGGTTGTGCCGCCATTTCTGTGGCAAATAAACCACTGGTGAGTATTAGTAAAAAGATTAATTTTTTCATTGTCGTAATCAAATTTGGGATAAAAGAGCGCAAATTAAATGATGGAAAAACAATTTAAGTAGGCGTTCTTTTGTATAATTTGTAAAGTGTAATCGTTTGAAAATGAAATAGAATTGATGAAAGTACGAGACTTGCTAAGTTTATAAAACTTAGTAAGTCTTCAGCTCATCAACTCAGCTTTTTTTGCTATCTATCTAAAGAGTAGGATACGCTAAATTCATGCGTAGACCCCGTAAAAGGTCCAAATGAACTAAAGCTATAATCGAAACCATAACCAATGCGAATAGTATTGTCCAATCCAGCATTTTCGCCTATTAAGAAACCTGCTTCTGCGTGAACGGTTTTAGCAGTCGAACCACCAAGACCTATCCAAAAACTGGTTTGCATTTGGTATTTAAAGTTGAAATCTACGTTCACATCTGCGCCTTTGACATATTTTGCCCAGACGGTTGGTTCGATAAAACCCTCATCTTTGAAACGTAATAAATAACCCGCTGTTGCGAACATGTGCTGGATTCGCTGAGTATGGTATTCGCCATTGTCCGTTTTATACGAAAGGTCTAAACCCAAGATTTGCGGTACGGAGAATCCACCATATACATAATCACCATTGCGGATGTTTTTGTAGGCATACACCCCAAATCCTACGTCTGGCGACAGTTTTGATTGACTTTGGTTGTCTAAAATATCTCCACTCTCGCGAAGGAAAATTTCGTCTCCATTTACTCGGTATTGCACCATTCCACCTGACAACGCTACGGAAATACCTCCATAATAAGGGTCTCCAGAAATTACGCCACCAACTCGACCATAAACACCTGTATTGCCTGTCGGCCCAGTTTGGTCGTGTAAGATATAGCCTCCGCTAAGAAGACTAAAGCCCGTATTTTCGAATAGGTATTCGCCACGAATGGTGGCGGTGGTAGGTGCATTTTTAAATCCAGTCCATTGGTTGCGATAAGATGCACCAAAAGTCAGGTTTTGGTCAAGCGCAAAATAATTGCTACCAATCGCTGCTGGATTTAAAATCGTTTGATACTCACGATACTGAGTAAAAAGAGGTAATTGCTGTGCGTTCACATTGAGGAACGCTACTAGCAGGATGCTGCTAAGCATTAGTTGTAATCTGTCCATGGGAAAAAAAGTTTTGGTAGCGCAAAATTAGCAAAATAATTTAGCCCCATCCTAATTCCATAAAGAAATTTTCATTATTTGTAAAAATTCTATCTTTCCAGCCTTGTGTTTGTGTTGTTGTGCAGTTTTTTTAATAAAATAACGCTGTATTTACGAATAAAAGGGATTCGCGAACTTTTTTTTTGACTGTTTTATAACTTATAAATACTTTCTAATGGTTGGATTATATATTTTGTTAATCTGCTATAAGTGTACGAACATTATACCAAAGTTGAGAAAGGAGAGGTATTTTAAAAAATTATTGTAAATTTGTTTTAAAATAATAAAAAGATGACCATTACAATTTCAGATAAAATAATTAAACAAAAAGGGCTCTCTAAGGAATGCGAAACAAATAACCTACGACTTTTGATAGGATATTTAGTCCATATTTTCCACTTTAAAAATGTTCATTATATCGCTGCGCTAACATAAATCACACTTTTAAAGTAAAAACTATAAACGAAATCTCACTCTCAAAAATCGTAGTTTATTCATTTCACATTCCTTAGAAACGTGTAAAGAATCAAAAACCAATTTTTATGAAAAACTTTGCAAACCTGTTCACGCGTCTTGACCAAACAACCAAAACCTTGGTTAAAGTAGCAGCATTGGTTGAATATTTCGAAACAGTCGGTGACGTTGACAGACTCTGGGCAATGGGTATTCTTTCTCATCGTCGCCCAAAACGCACGGTTAAAACGTCGTTGCTTCGCCAATGGGCTGCTGAAATTGCGGGGATTCCTCTCTGGCTTTTTGAAGACAGTTATCGCATCGTTGGTGACCTTGCGGAAACTATTGCATTGGTTTTACCACCGCCCGCTAATGAATCAGATTTTTCTTTGGCTTATTGGATTGAGGAAATTAAATCATTAAAAGATTTGACTGAGGAGGAGAAAAAAGAACGGGTATTAGCGGCATGGCAACAATTGAATACCGTAGAGCGATTTTTGTACAACAAATTGATAACGGGCGGTTTTCGAGTCGGTGTTTCGCAAAAGCTAATGATGCGGGCGTTATCGCAATATTCGGGACAGGAAGAAAGCGCAATTGCACACCGTTTAATGGGAAATTGGACTCCAGATAATACGACTTACGAAGCACTGATTTTACACGAAAATCCATTAGACGATATTTCCAAACCCTACCCTTTCTACCTTGCTTATGCGCTGGACAATGAACCCGAAAGTTTGGGAAGTCCTACTGATTGGCAGATAGAACGAAAATGGGATGGTATTCGTGGTCAGCTGATTGTACGAGATGGTGAATTATTTGTTTGGTCACGAGGAGAAGAATTGGTAACGGATAAATTTCCAGAGTATCACCCATTGACGGAACTCTTGCCAGACGGAACGGTTTTAGATGGTGAAATTTTACCTTTTGCAGATGGAAAGCCCTTGACCTTTAATGTTTTACAAACAAGAATTGGTCGAAAAAATATTACTAAAAAAATACTCCAATCTGCGCCTGTCTCCTTGATGGTTTACGACATTTTAGAACATGAAGGAGAAGATATTCGGCAGCGACCAATGCAAGAACGACGGCAAATTCTGGAGGAAATGGTAAAAAATATACCTGCCAATAATATTCTTTTGCTATCCGAAGTTTTGGATTTTGAAACTTGGGAAGACGCTGCTGCTGAACGTGAAAATTCTCGGTTACATCTGAGCGAAGGCTTTATGTTGAAACGCAAAGATTCCCCTTATCGAATCGGTCGAAAAAAAGGCGATTGGTGGAAATGGAAAGTAGACCCGCTGACGATTGATGCCGTGATGATTTATGCACAACAAGGTAGCGGACGACGAGCAAATTTGTATACTGATTACACTTTCGCAGTTTGGGATGAGGAAAAATTAGTACCATTTGCCAAAGCATATTCAGGTTTGACAGATGCGGAATTTCGGCAGATAACTTCATGGGTACGCAAGAATACACTTGAACGTTTTGGCCCCGTTAGAAGTGTGAAACCGACTCATGTTTTTGAAATAGCGTTTGAAGGCATAAATAAATCGTCAAGGCATAAATCTGGTGTAGCATTGCGTTTCCCAAGAATGTTGCGGTGGCGGAAAGATAAACCAATTAAAGAAGCGAATACATTGGAAGACCTAAAAGGAATGTTAGAGGTTTATGGGTAGATTAGAAAAATAAATATGACCAAAATAAAAAATAAAGTAAATATAGATATTAAAATAACACTTAAAGACTCTTTAAAATATAAGAGCTCTTTTAGGTTTGGTAAATTTGTATTGCCAATTACCATTCCCATAACCACAACCGCTAATAAACCAGATTCATGGGCAAAAAAGTCCGACGCAACAAAAACTAATAATACTGTGGATAAAGCCACCACATTAAGTAAATAATGTGGAATTAATTTTTTTTTAATTGTAAAAACTAAACCATGCGCAAATGTAAAACCAAAAGTAAAACCAAATAACAATATTTTACCAAACTCAATTAAAGCTGTTTTTGTAAATGTTTGCCCTTCTCCTACCACTATAAACTCATAGACTAAAACAGCTACTAAAGCTCCAATAGGGTCTATTAGTATTCCTTCCCACTTAAGAATCGCAGAAACATCTTTTTTTAAAGGAATGTTTCTAAGTATTGGGGTAATTACTGTGGGTCCTGTAACAATAATAAGTCCAGAAAAAAGAAACGAGATTTGCCAACTTAGATTAAAAATATAATGAGCCGTTAAACCTGCTCCAAAAAAAGTAACTATAGAGCCAAGCGTAATTAACTTGGTTATTACAGGCCCTATATTTTTAATTTCAGAACTTTTAAGGGTTAGACCCCCTTCAAAAAGAATAATACTAATAGCCAAGGAAACAAAATAATATAAACCCTCTCCAGGGAAAAGCCCTTTGGTGCCGTTCCAAATAGGTTCTATTAGTTTTAATCCGTCTTCTGTATATAAAGTAGAAACAGGACCAACTAATAAACCTATTAAGATTAATGGTAAGATAGCTGGCAATTTAAGTCGCCAAGCAACCCATTGCGCTATTATTCCTAAAATAACAATTCCCGCTAATTCTACCATTACTTAATTTTTTGGAAATTTACTTTATTTAATTGAAAAAGAAGAATGTGTTTTTACAAGATTTTACTTTATAAATAATTATACCGTTATAAACTTTACGGTCTTCATATTTTGACTCTGTAAAATTTATGTATTAACCCCTATAAATACAGCAAATGTATTGTTATAAACCTATAATACCATTTTTTAGCAATTTCATTTCACATTGTAGAAGAAATAAAAGTATTAAAAAATTAAACCTTCTTTCACTTGTTAAAAAACACCCAATAAAACCCCCTAATTCTTAATTTACCTTCTATATTTCTTAATTTGCAAAAATTCATTTTTTTATGATACTATACCCTATAGAAACTGGTAATTTTAAATTAGATGGTGGTGCAATGTTTGGCGTTGTTCCCAAAACAATATGGCAAAGAACTAATCCTGCAGATGCTAATAATATGATAGATATCGCTGCCAGATGTTTATTAATTGAAGATGGTAATAAATTAATTTTAATTGACACGGGAATGGGCAACAAACAGTCCAAGAAATTCTTTAATTATTATTACCAATGGGGAGACCATACTTTAGATAATTCTCTAAAAAAAGCTGGTTTTCATAGAGACGATATTACCGATGTTTTTATGACCCATTTACATTTTGACCATTGCGGTGGAAGTGTGCAATGGAACAAAGATTATACAGGTTATGAGCCTGCATTTAAAAATGCAACCTTCTGGACAAATGAAGAACATTGGAAATGGGCTACCCAACCTAATGTGAGGGAAAAAGCATCTTTTTTAAAAGAAAACTTAGTGCCAATGCAAGAAAGTGGTCAATTAAAATTCATAGAACGTGGAGAAACTTCTTTCTTAAACGAATCGGAACTAGGTTTTGGAATACTATTTCTTGATGGTCATACGGAAAAACAAATGCTTCCTCACATAAATTATCAAGGAAAAATACTTGTATTCACAGCAGATTTAATACCTACTGTTGGTCATTTGCCTGTGCCATACGTAATGGGTTATGACACTAGACCACTACTAACTTTAACAGAAAAAGAAGTATTTTTGAAGAATGCGGTAAATAAAGAGTATCTCTTGTTTTTTGAACATGATGCGCATAACCAAATGTGCTCTTTAAAAACTTCAGAAAAAGGAGTGAGATTAGAAAACACCTATACATTTAATAATTATTTTAATTAAGCTTTAAACATTTTAAATTATAACTAATAAATTTTATATGACTATTAAAATTTCTAAACCATTTGCAGGATTAGCTTCTGCACTATTATTAATGGGTTGCGGTGCAACCAATCTTGTGACTACTCCTCTAGAAAACATTGATAAAACACCACTTAAAATAGCAGACCTTACTGAAAAAGAAAAACAAAATTGGGGTCATTTAGATTTAGTTACAGATACTATTCCTGGAATGAGTGTAGACAAAGCCTATAAAGAACTTATTCATAACAAAAAAGGAAAAAAAGTTATTGTTGCTGTTTTAGATTCTGGAATGGATTTAAAACATGAAGATTTAGATGGCGTTCTTTGGACAAACACCAAAGAAAAAGCAGGTAATGGAAAAGATGATGATAATAATGGGTATGTAGATGATATACATGGATATAATTTCCTAGGAAAATCTTACAATGAGCAGTTAGAGTTTGCTCGTATGTTACGCTTAAACATAGGAACACCAGAAATGCTTGCCAAAGCAAAAGCAGAGTTAGATAAAAAGTATCCAGAAGCAGTACAAAATAAGCAGCAATACGAACAAATTTTACAGCAAGTAAAAGGATCAGACGCTGCTGTAAAAAAGCTTTTAGGAAAAGACATATACACTAAAAAAGATTTAGTAGGTATAAAAACAGAAGACGAGGCTATGCAACAAAATGTTGCTGTTTTAATGCAAATGCTAAATTATGCAGATACTATCCCTGAAGTTATAGAGGAATTAAATGGTGGAATTACACATTTTACAGAAAGTGCTAATTATAACCTAAATAAAGATTTTAATGGCCGTATAGATGTTGGCGATAATCCTTATGATATTAAAGATTTAGGGTACGGTAACGGAAATCCTCAAAATAGAGTAGACGATGAAAGTCATGGTACACACGTAGCAGGTATTATTGGAGCAGAACGTAACAATGGTAAAGGAGCTAATGGTATCGCAAATAACGTTGCAATTATGAGTATAAGGGCTGTACCTAATGGCGATGAATATGATAAAGATATTGCACTAGGAATACGTTATGCGGTAGATAATGGTGCAAGAATTATTAATTGTAGTTTTGGAAAATCTTTCTCTCCAAAAGCAGAATGGGTTTATGATGCTATTAAATATGCTGCATCTAAAAATGTTTTAATTGTTCACGCGGCAGGTAATGATGGTCATAATATAGATGATGCCAACAATCCTAATTTCCCAAATGATCATAACAACTATTCTGGTACAGAAATAGCTAATAATGTAATTACTGTTGGTGCTTTAGCAGAAAAATATGGTTCAGAAATGGTGGCTCCTTTTTCTAACTATGGATTACAAAATGTAGATGTATTTGCTCCTGGTGCTGCAATTTATTCTACAATACCTGGTAATAAATATAAATCTATGGGAGGAACTTCTATGGCTGCTCCTGCTGTGGCTGGTGTTGCAGCTCTTATTATGTCGCAATACCCGACCTTAAAAGCTACGCAAGTAAAACAAATAATTATGCAGTCTGGTCTAGCGCCACACGCTAAAATTATACTTGGCGGTGATGCTGCTAACAGTAGTACTTTAGATAAGGTTTCTAAATCTGGAAAAATTGTAAACGCCTATAATGCTTTATTAATGGCTAAAAACGTTTCTGCAGGAAAAACGCAGTTATAAATTCATAATACACGCCTTAACTTCTTAAATTTCAAGGGTGTTAAGGCATTTTTTTTAAGACTAAAAAACAATGAAAAAACTTCTCTCTTTTTGTGCTTTACTTGTGTTTGGTTTCACAAGTTCTCTTTTTGCACAAAATAATACCAACTATTGGCAGCAACATGTAGATTATACTATGGATGTTTCTGTAGATGTAAAAACATATCAATTTTCTGGTACACAATCCTTAGTTTATACGAACAATTCGCCAGACGAAATTTCTAAAGTTTATTATCACTTATATTTTAATGCTTTTCAACCAGGTAGTGAGATGGATGCAAGACTACAAAGCATTAAAGATCCTGACGGAAGAATGGTAACCGAAGAAAAAACAAGTAGAATAGCTCCATTATCAGATTCTGAAATAGGTTTTTTACATGCCACTTCTTTAAAACAAAACGGAAAAGAAGTTGCTTTTTCTGAAGCAGGTACTGTATTAGAGGTACAATTAGCGAAACCTATTGCTTCTGGAGAAAAAACTACCTTAGAAATGGTTTTTAAAGGGCAGGTTCCTGTTCAAATTCGTCGTTCTGGACGCAATAGTAAAGATGGTATAGCGCTTTCTATGAGTCAATGGTACCCTAAACTAGCAGAGTACGATTTTGAAGGTTGGCATGCTGATCCTTACATAGCTAGAGAATTTCAAGGGGTTTGGGGAAATTTTGATGTAAAACTTACCATAGATAAAAATTATACGGTAGGTGGTACGGGATATTTGCAAAACCCAAACGAAATTGGCCATGGTTATGAAACTCCTGGAACAAAAGTTAAAAAACATAAAGGAAAGACATTAACCTGGCATTTTAAAGCTCCTAAAGTTCACGATTTTATGTGGGCTGCTGATCCAGATTATATTCATGATACGTTACAAGTAGAAGACGGCCCAATGCTTCATTTTCTTTACCAGGGAAAAGATGCTGAGATTAAAGAAAACTGGAAGAAAGTACAACCTAAAGCTTCCGAAATAATGCAATATTTTAGCAAGCATATTGGGAAATACCCTTATGACCAATATTCTATTATTCAAGGTGGTGATGGTGGTATGGAGTATGCTATGAGTACTTTAATTGCTGGTGGTAAAAAGTTTGGAAGCTTAGCTGGTACTACTGCTCATGAAATGGCGCATGCATGGTTTCAACATGTTCTAGCTACTAATGAAGCTAAGCATGCATGGATGGACGAAGGTTTTACAACCTACATATCTACCTTATGCATGAACGAAGTTATGCAACAGAATAAAAGTTTTCCTTTAGAGAGATCTTACAAAGGATACTATTATTTAGTAAAATCTGGATTAGAACAACCACAAACGACCCATGCAGATAGGTTTGACTCTAACATGCCGTATAGTATAGCAGCTTATAGTAAAGGTTCTATATTTTTAGCACAATTAGGATACATCATAGGTGAAGAAAAATTACAGAAAACTATAAAAAAGTATTATGAAGACTTTAAATTTAAGCACCCTGTACCTAATGATATAAAGCGTACCGCAGAAAAGGTAACAGGTTTAGAATTAGATTGGTATTTAACAGATTGGACACAAACTACAAACACTATAGATTACGGGGTTAAAAATGTAGCAGAAGAAGGAGAAAAAACCAAAGTAACATTAGAGCGTATTGGTCTAATGCCAATGCCTCAAGAAATTATAGTAACTTATAAAGATGGTACAAAAGAAATTTTTTATACTGCATTACGAATGATGCGTGGTGAAAAAGACGGAATTAAAGCCACTGTTTTACCAGATTGGCCTTGGGCATTTTCTACCTATGATTTTACCATAGAAAAACCAATGCATACTATACAATCTATTGTTTTAGATAGTTCTCAATTAATGGCAGATGTAGACCGTTCTAATAACGTATGGGAATTACCAGCCAAATAATTGCCAATTATCAATAATTAGGGTAAATAACTTTAATACAAAAAAACAGTACTACATTTATGACTTTGTCTTACCCTAGAAGAGAAAAACTAAAAAGTAAAAAGCGCATAGAACAACTATTTGTTGAAGGCAAAAATGTAACTAGTTTTCCTTTAAAACTAATCTATTTAGAAACTGCTCTTCCAGACCAAATAAAAGTACAAGCTGGGGTGGCAGTTTCTAAAAAAAGATTTAAAAGTGCTGTAAAAAGAAACCGTATAAAGCGCTTACTTAGAGAATCTTATAGACTTAATAAAACCATAGCTATGGGCAATACCGAAAAAAGCTATGCGTTTTTAATTTTATACATTGGTAAAGAAATGCCAACCTATCCTGTAATTGAAAAACAATTACAACATTTATTTAAAAAATTTAACGCCAAAACAAATGCACAAATTGGTTAAAAAAAAGGTTTTAATCCCTTTCATTGCTATAGCTATTTTAGTTACTGGTTCTAGTTTTAAAAGTGATTTCTTTGAAATAGCTAAGCAAATAGAAATATTTACGACGCTTTTTAAAGAGCTAAACATGAATTATGTAGATGAAACCAACCCTGCAGAATTAATGGATACTGCTATTAAAAATATGTTAGAGGATTTAGACCCTTATACCAAGTTTTTAAATGAACAAGATGTAGAAGCCTATAAAATTAACAATGCTGGCGAATATTCTGGAATAGGTTCTTTAGTGCGTTCTTATAAAGATAAATTATTAATTGTAGAGCCTTACAAAGGCTATCCTGCAGATAAGGCTGGTTTAAAAGCCGGGGATGAAATAATAAAAATTGGAGATATTAATATTGCAGATTTTGATGATAATGCAAGTGAGCTTTTAAAAGGTGCTAATGGTACATCTGTAACGGTAACTTATAAAAGACAAGGAGAAACCAAAACAACAACGATTAAGAGAGAAGGTATTGAAGTAGACGCCGTTCCTTTTTATAAAATGGTAAATGGTAAAACAGGATATATTGTTCTTTCTAAATTTAACGCAAAAGCATCAGACCAAACAAAAAAGGCTCTAAAAGATTTAAAAGAAAAAGGAGCAGAAAAAATAATTTTAGACTTAAGGAGTAATCCAGGAGGATTGCTTTCAGAAGCTATAAATGTAACCAACTTATTTGTTCCAAAAGGGGAACTTATAGTAACTACAAAATCTAAAGTAAAAAAGTTTAATAGAGAGTACAAAACCAAAAACAAAGCAATAGATACAGAGATACCTTTAGTAGTACTTGTAAATGGTAGAAGCGCATCTGCAAGTGAAATTGTTTCTGGTAGCTTACAAGATTTAGATAGAGCTGTTATTATGGGGGCCAGAAGTTTTGGAAAAGGGTTGGTACAACGCCCAATGAAACTCACTTATGGCACACAACTTAAAGTAACCATATCTCGCTATTACACTGCTTCTGGCCGATGTATACAAGCGTTAGACTATTGGAATAGAGATGATAGCGGAAATGCTGTTAGAAATACTAAATTTAATGATTTTAAAACCCGAAACGGTCGTAAAGTACAAGATGGTGGTGGTGTTTTACCAGATATAGAAATTGCAGCAGCTAAAACAAATGACCTAACAAAAGCCTTATTAGCCAGCCACACTATTTTCGATTTTGCTACCGATTATAGTTATAAAAATAAAGTAGAAGACGTATCAAAATTTTCTTTTACAAGCAATGATTTTGAAGATTTTAAATACTTTGTTTCTAATAGTGATTTTACTTTTGAAACTAAATCTCAAAAAGCCTTAAGGGAGGCTTTATCTGGCGATGATAAAGAAATTTATGGTTCTAATGTTCAAGAAGGGTATAAAAACTTATTACTAGAGTTAGAGAAGAGTAGATTAAATGCCCTAGATTTCTTCCAAAAACAAATACAAAAGAATTTAGAAGACGAAATTGTAAAACGTTATTTCTATAGAGAAGGGTTATATAATTACTATTTACTTAAAGACGAAGCTATACTTGCCGCTACAGAACTTTTAAATAACAACGAAAAATATACTTCTTTTTTAAAGTAGTGATTTAAAATTCACAAGAAGCTTCATCTGATTTAATATAATATTTTTTAAAATTTTTAGCCTTAGGGTTCATACATCCTTCTAGGTTTTTAATTCTTATATTTTTAAAATCTAACGGTTGGCCTTCGCTCTGCAAAGCAATAAACCCTTCTGTTAATGGCATACCAAGATTTTCTGTCTCTGGATTATGACCAACTATTTTTCCTCCTCCAATTGATGGTTTTGTATAGGTTAATACCAATTCGCCATTAATAATATGTTTTACAATAGAATCTCCCATAACTATTAATTCTGCTTTTACCCACTGCCCCTTGGGGTATGTTTTAGAAGAAGAACTAATACAATGTTTAGTGGCTTTAACTCCATTAAAAACAATATCTGTACCAGGAGAACACATGTTTCCTGTTGGTCTTTCGGTTCCTTTTTCTATCTCAGCTAAAAATTGCATTTCTACAGAAATTGGCCAGTTTTGTTCTTTTAACATTGTTCTTGGGTCTTGAGAGTGAAACATAACCCCACTATTTAAATTCGTATGTTTTGGTGCTCCCAAATACCAATCGCCAACAAACCTATACTCCATTTCTAGATGAAAATAAGAATAAGGAGTGTCATAATATAAATGACCAAAGCGGTCATTAAAATCGCCTTTATATTTATCATACCTAACTTGCAAAATACTATCTTTTACTCTAAAAGTATCTCCAAAATTATCCCCCGTTTCATAGTGTTGTATTTTGGTTGTCCATCCACTTAAATCTTTACCATTAAACAAAGATGTAAATTCTTTATCGTCTTCCTGCGCATTTATAATTATCGAAATAAGACAACAGAACAATATCATTATTGCCTGTAAAAATGAACTCGCATTTTTTAAGTTTTTGTTAAATGACATAAAGCTATTTTTTGTAATTTTTTATAAGTTACTCCCTATTTTATAAACTGTTATGTTTATTGTAACAAACTAACAAGTTGGTACTTTATTTTTATAATTCTACATTTTAATTAAAAAAAGAAATTCAACTAATTAATGCGTCTTTTACTCTGGTATTTATCTCTTTTTTTAAAAGCATTCTATAAGTAAAACAAACCAAAAGGTTTGTTTCTTCTTTTCATTAAAAATAACATCAATCCTTAAAAATTGGAGTATTAGCCAAATTTAATAAGGCACTATCCTCTTCTTTTAACAGCCTTTTAGAACGCAAATATCTATCTACATTATAGCCATCAAAATTATCTTTGTTACTATCTACATTTCCTATTTGTACACGACCAGAACCTGAAGAATGTATAAACTCATTATTACCAATCCACATACCTACATGTACTACTTTTTCTTTGGTAGAATCGGTTCTTTTTCTTCCAAAGAACAACAAATCTCCCTTTTGTAAATTTTTAAAATTCTTAACAGAATCTATTTCTTTTCCTGTATGTACTTGTTGTGATGCGTCTCTAGGAATAACCATTCCGTTTAAGAAATAGATGCTTTTTGTAAAGCCACTACAATCTACTCCTTTAGTAGATGTACCTCCCCACAAATAAGGTAATCCCATAAATTTTTTAGAAGTTGTTACTAAATTTTCTCCAATAGGATTAATAGTAGAAATCCATTTGTCGTAATCCATAGCTTCGGCTTTTAAAATAAATCCTTTTCTACCATCAGGAAAAACAACTTTATAAAACTCTTTTTCTTCTCCTATTAACTCTATTACACTTCCTGAAACAATATCAGAAATAACTTGAGATTCTTTATCTGCAACAGAATAAACATATCCCATGGTTTGGGTGTATATAACTTTTGATGCTTTTTTCCATTGTAAAAAATCATTGTTATTAAATGCTACAATTGCACCAAAATCTACCCAAGAAATATATTTATCTGGCGTTTGTATTAAAACCCAATCTCCTTCTTTTTTTAAAATATTAACAGGTGTTCCTAATGTTGCCTGTGTGGCCAATTCCGCCGAATGTCTTGCATTACTCCTAATATTTGCTACAGAAATGGTAACAATGCCCTTTGTTTTTCCTTCCAAATCTGCATTTGGTAACATAATTATACTGTCTACAAAAGCAAGGTTCTTTTCTTGTAAGTCTTGTTTTAAAGCTTCTACTGCATCTGGTAAATTACTTTCTCCTCTTAAAATATAAGTGTCTTTCTCTTTTGTTGCTCCAATAGAAAAAAGTGCAACACGCTTATCTGGAGCATATTCTTCTCTTACCTCATCTATTTCAGTAATTAAAGGAATCTTTTCTAATTTGGAACTATCGACACAAGAGGAAGCTACAATTCCTGTAAAGATCAGTGTCAACCCAGTTTTATAAAACAAATTCATTTCTATATTTTCCTGAAAATTAGAACTTTTTCAGGACTTACTACCGCAATATTTAAAACTATCTTCTTCATTTTGCCTAATTTTAACCCGTAGCATATGAAAAAACTAAAAGTAATAGAACTTTTTGCGGGTGTAGGCGGATTTAGACTAGGGCTCGAAAAAACAAATAAATACCAGGTTATTTGGTCTAACCAGTGGGAACCAAGTACAAAAACGCAACATGCCTCCTTAGTTTATGAAGCTCGTTTTGGTACAGAAAACCATAGTAATGAAGATATTGCTAGTGTAACTGTTTCTAGTATTCCGGATACTGATATTTTGGTTGGCGGTTTCCCTTGTCAAGATTATTCTGTTGCTACTACTTCACAAAATTCTAAAGGTCTTATTGGTAAAAAAGGTGTTTTATGGTGGTCTATTCATAAGATTTTATCTGAAAAGAAAAATCCTCCTAAATATCTACTTCTAGAAAATGTAGATCGTTTATTAAAATCTCCCACTGCACAAAGGGGGCGAGATTTTGCTATTATGCTACAAAGTTTAAATGCATTAGGCTACGCTGTAGAATGGCGTGTAATAAACGCAGCAGATTATGGAATGCCGCAAAGAAGGCGTCGAATTTTTTTCTTAGCATATCATAAATCAACAACGGTCTATAAAAAACTTAAGAAAACGAATAAACAAGATTGGATTAGTGAAAAAGGGACTATTGCAAAAGCTTTTCCTGTTTTATCCAAACTTAAGATTGACACTTCGTTTACTTTAGAAGAAGATTTGGTAACACTTTCTAATACTTTTAATAAAGAAGGAAAGCTATCTCCTTTTTTAAATACTGGTGTTTTTTGTGAAGGAAAGGTGTATAGTTCTCAAACCGAAGCAAAACAAGAAGCGAAAAAAATAGTACTAGAAGATATTTTACAAAACAGAGAAGTACCTCCAGAGTTCTATATTGATGAGAAAGACCTTCCTAAATGGGAATATTTAAAAGGGGCTAAAAAAGAAGTAAGAACCGCAAAAAGCGGATTTACCTATAATTATAGCGAAGGTTCTATGATTTTTCCAGATGCCTTAAACAATGCTTCTAGAACTATTATTACTGGAGAAGGAGGTAAAAGTCCGTCTAGATTTAAGCATGTAGTTTCTACTCCCAAAGGTTTGCGAAGGTTAACACCTATAGAATTAGAGCGTTTAAATATGTTTCCAGATAACCACACCAAACTAGAAGGAATATCTAACACTAAAAGGGCTTTTTTTATGGGAAATGCATTAGTTGTTGGCGTTGTAGAGCGTATTGCAAAAGAGTTATTTACTACTATTAATTCTTAAAAATGGGAGTTAAAAGTAATTTTACAACGGACTTACAAAAAGAAAAAGAACTTGCTGTTTTTCTAGATACACTTTACCATAAGCATTTAAAAAAGTATTGTACAAAACGTATACAAGATAGTAAACAGCAACTACTGGGTATTGATGTTTTATTTACTAATAAAGAAACTCAAGAAGTTTTTAAAGTAGATGAAAAAGCCCAACTAGATTATATTGGAGATGACTTACCAACTTTTGCCTTTGAGATTAATTATCTTAAAAACAACACTAAAAAGAAAGGTTGGCTTTTTGATGTTTCTAAAACCACAGAATTTTATGCACTTATTACCGCAATTTATAAGGATGAACCCAATACTTTTACCTCTTGTAAAATAACCTTTGTAAACAGAGAAAAATTAATTTCGCTATTACACTCTAAAAATATTACACAAAAAACACTTTCTAATTATATAGAATTGGATTCTAAAATTCAAGGGAAAATAAAAATTAAAGAACTACATAGTTATAAAGAAGGGTACCTTTATTTATCATCCACAAATAAAGCTGAAAAACCATTAAATCTAATCTTAAAGCTAGATTATTTAATAGAAAAAGGAGTTGCAAAAAGGCTGGTTTAAATTTAAAAACAAACTGATGAGTTGGTTTGCCGTTTATAACACCTTTAATTACTATAAAAATTGGTTAATTATCTTTAAAAAAGTGTATATAATCCTATAAAAACAACTTTTGTGGCTGTAGTACTAATTAAACAAACCAACCTTTAAGTCGGTTTTATAAATTTTTAAGGAATTACTCTCTAATCATTCCCACATGAGGAATACCATCTTCTATATACCCTTCCCCTACTTGTTTAAAACCTAATGAACTATAAAATTTTATTAAATATTCTTGTGCAGAAATATGAATTTTTGTCTCATTTAAATAATTTTCGACAGCTTTTATAGAAGCTTCCATAATAACTTTTCCGTAACCATATTTTCTTTCAGGTTCTTTTACCACTACCCTACCAATACTAGCTTCTTTAAAATAGTAGCCAGATTTAAAAATACGTGTATAAGCCACAACCTCATCCTTTTTAAAACCTATTACATGTAGTGCTTTTTGGTCTTTACTATCTACATCTTGATAAACACAATCTTGTTCTACCACAAAAACCTCGGAACGTAATTGTAAAATTTTATAAAGTTCCTCTGTATTTAACTCCTTAAAAGTTTTTATTTCTATGTGTAACATTAATCTTGTACTATTATATTTTTACTATCACATTTACCAAATTCTAGTTGCATATTAACATGATTCATTCCATAATTATAATATAATTTTTTATATATATTTTCTAAAATTACATCAAATTATGATACTTTAATATCCGCATTATAATTTATAGATGCTTCTAAATAAAAAAAAAACTGTGCATAAGACTTATAAATATTCTGGTGCACAGTTTTTATATATTAGTAGTAATACTATTACTTACAAGGTATTTTTTCTATTCTACGCTCATGCCTACCACCTTCAAAATTAGTATTTAAAAAAGTTTTTACCATTTCTAAAGCTTGTGGTAAAGAAATAAAACGTGCTGGTAAACTTAAAATATTAGCATCATTATGTTCTCTGGCAAGAGCAACAATTTCTTTTGTCCAACATAAAGCAGAACGTACTTTTTGGTGTTTATTAGCAGTCATAGATGCACCGTTACCACTACCACATATTATTATTCCTAAATCTACACTACCATTTTCCACATCATTTGCTACCGGATGTACAAAATCTGAATAATCTACACTATCTGTACCATCTGTACCGTAGTTATTAACATCAATATTTAACGACTTTAATAAACCTACTATTGCAAGTTTATATTCTGTACCAGCGTGATCATTACCTATAGCTATTTTCATATGTTTGGGTATACTAATTAATAGTACAAATGTACAATAGATAAGCGTATACTACAATAAATAGGTGTTTCACAACATATATTAATGTTAACAATATATAAGTTGTTAATTACACCCTTAAATAGTTGTATTAGTTGTTAATAAACTTACCAAAGAAAATAACTTTAAAATTTTGATTTCTAATTTCTAATTTGCCTTATAAAAGAAATCCAAAAAAACTAATTAACTTTTTAGAATATAACAGAAAGATATTAAGTCTACTTTTATAGAAGTTAACACTAAATTAATATTTAGTTATTATTAATTTCATGTTAACAGAGGTTATCAATATATGTTAATAACATATGTAACGTATTGGTAATTATAAAAATTAGACTTGTATAAAATGTCAATAAAAATATAAAACGGTTCAATACAAATTATTCTTCATTTTTTTATCAGTACTATTAACAAGCTATAATAACCACCATTGTTTTTTTAAATTTAATAAAAGAAAAATATAATATTATATATATGTTAATAACGTTAATTTAATTTTAGTGTGATAGCTAAAATAACTGGTAGTGAATTATAATTCGTAATTTTCCGACAAATTAGAAAGAAAGATTAATGTCAAAGAGAAATAAGAAAACCAAGAATCATAGAAAGAACGAAATTACTAAAGGAATTTTTACAGTTTTAGAAAAAGACCTTAAAAAAAGCTTCACCTATAAACAAATAGCATCTAGAATAAATATTACAGATGCGCACGATAGAAACCAATTAATAAAAAGATTGGTACAGTTAAAAGAGAAAAAAAGAATTGTAGAAGAAACTAGAGGGCATTATAAAGCAATTGCCTCAACCAAAACATACCAAACAGGTACTGTAGACCTTACTAGTAGAGGTAATGCATATATTGTTATTGAAGGAATGGAGGATGATGTTTTTATTCCTAGTAATAAAGTAAACAAAGCGTTTCATAAAGATACCGTGGAAGTATATGTTTTTCCACAACGAAAAGGAAAAAAATTAGAAGGAGAAATAACCAAAATTGTTTCTAGAAATAAAACAGAATTTGTTGGTATTGTGGATATGCAAAAAGATTTTGCTTTTATAAGACCTACAGATCCAAGAATGTATACCGATATTTTCGTGTCTAAAGATAAAGTTGGTAAGGCAGAAGATGGCGATAAAGTAATTGTTGAAATTACCGAATGGCCAGATCGTACAGATTCTCCTTTTGGAGAAATAAAAGAAGTTTTAGGAAAACCAGGAGAGCATAATACAGAAATACATTCCATTTTAGCAGAATATGGCTTACCTCATGAATTTCCTTTAGAAGTAGAACGTTATGCACAACAATTAGACACTTCAATAAAAAAAGAAGAAATTGCTAAGCGTAGAGATATGCGTAATGTACTAACCTGTACTATAGATCCTAAAGATGCAAAAGATTTTGATGATGCACTTTCCTTTCAGGTTTTAGAAAATGGTAATTATGAAATAGGAGTACATATTGCAGATGTATCCCATTACTTAAAAGAAAATACAATTTTAGATGACGAAGCTTATGAAAGAGCAACATCAGTTTATTTAGTAGATAGAGTGGTACCAATGTTACCAGAAATTTTATCTAACAATGCATGTTCATTACGTCCTAACGAAGAAAAATATACGTTTTCGGCTGTTTTTGAAATAGATAAAAAAGCTAATGTAATTAACGAATGGTTTGGAAGAACGGTAATAAACTCTAACGAACGTTTTGCATATGAAGAAGCACAACATATTATAGAAACTAAACAAGCAGATATTCCTGAAGAAATATCTATAAGAAATTCTTCTTATACAGTTTCAGATGAAGTAGTTACTGCTACTTTAGTTATGGATGAACTTGCAAAAATAATGCGTGGTAAGCGTATGCAAAATGGTGCTATTTCTTTTGATAAAGTAGAAGTTCGTTTTAATTTAAATGAAGAAAGCGAACCAACAAGTGTCTATTTTAAAGAAGCAAAAGATGCTAATAAACTTATAGAAGAGTTTATGTTATTAGCTAATAGAAAAGTGGCTGCTTTTATAGGAAAACAAAAACCAGAAAAGACTTTTGTATATAGAATACATGATGATCCTAATGAAGAGAAGTTATTAGCCCTTAACGGAATAATTTCTCGTTTTGGACACAAGTTAGACTTTAAAGATAAAAAATCTATTAGTGCTTCTCTAAATAAGCTTCTAGAAGATGTTAAAGGTCAAAAAGAACAAAATTTAGTAGATACCCTTGCAATACGTACAATGAGTAAAGCAACGTATACTACTAAAAATATTGGTCATTATGGTTTAGCTTTTGATTATTACTCGCATTTTACGTCTCCAATTAGAAGATATCCAGATGTAATGGTACATCGTTTATTACAACATTATTTAGACGGAGGAAAAACTGCAAATGCAGAATTATATGAAGAAAAATGTAAACATTCTTCAGAAATGGAAATTTTAGCCTCTAGAGCAGAAAGAGATTCTATTAAATATATGCAAATTAAATTTATGCAAGATCACCAAGATAAAGAGTTTGTTGGTGTAATAAGTGGCGTAACAGAATGGGGTATATATGTAGAAATTATAGAAAATAAATGTGAAGGAATGGTAAGTATTAGAGATATAAAAGGAGATTATTATATCTTTGATGAAAAGGAGTATGCCATAGTAGGTGAGCGTACTAATAAAACCTACCAATTAGGAGATGAAGTTGTTGTAATGGTAAAAAATACCGATTTAATAAAAAGGCACTTAGATTTTTCTCTTATTGGAATAAATGAAAAGGTTTCTAATTTGGAATAACTTTTGTTTTAGTACGTATATACATACTTAAAAACGAACATGAAAAAAACTGTTTTATTTTTTATTTTAATCGCAATTAGTATACAGACTCTTTGCGCACAAAATGAAGAAATAACCGTAGGATTATCAGAATTTTCAGAATTAAAAGGTTTTGATGGTCTTTCTATTAATTTAATTAAAAGCTCAGAAAATAAAGCAGTAATTTCTGGTGATCATATAGATGAAGTTGTTTTTGTTAATAAAGAAGGTGTTCTTAAAATACGAATGGAAATCAATAAAATATTCAGTGGTTATAAAACTTTTATAGATTTATATTATACCAAACCTATCATAATTATTGATGTTAATGAGGATGCAAGGATTGTTTCTGAGAAAACAATACAGCAAGATGTATTAGAACTTAAAGCCCAAGAAGGAGGAGAACTTGTTATAGCTGCTGAAGTAGAACAACTTTTAATTAAAACAGTTACTGGTGGCGTTATAGAAACATCTGGAACAGCGGACTTACAAGATGTAGCTATTAATACAGGAGGTATTTATGAAGGTAAAAGTTTAATTACCAAATTTTCTACTGTAAATGTAAACGCAGGCTCAAGAGCAGAAATATATGCATCAGATTATGTAAGAGCTTCTGTAAAAGCTGGCGGCGAAGTTCTAGTATATGGTAACCCTCCTAAATTTGAAGAAAAAACTGTTTTTGGTGGCAAAATAACTAAAATGTAATTTTCCTCTTATATGTTAGAAGATATACAGGCCGCTATTCCTCTCGGATTTTTATTAAGTTTTATGATTGGTCCTGTTTTTTTTGTTCTTTTAGAAACCAGTGCTATAAAAGGATTTAGAGCAGCAATTGTTTTTAATCTTGGAGTAATTATTGCCGATATACTTTTTATTACCATAGCTTATTTTAGCAGTTTCCAGTTATTAGAAAATTTAAGTAATGAACCTGGTTTATATGTTTTTGGGGGTGTAATATTAGTAATATATGGTATAACTAGTATTGTAAAAAAAGAAGCCAAAAAAGAAGAAACTATAAAAGTTACCTCTGGACATTACATTAGTTTATTTGTAAAAGGGTTTTTATTAAATTTTATAAATATTGGAGTATTAGTTTTTTGGTTAGGAATAATCATAGTAGTTGGTCCTAGTTTAGATAATGAGTCTAATAGAATTGTAGTTTTCTTTTCTGCAGTATTACTAACGTATTTTATAGTAGATATTTTTAAAATCTTATTAGCGAAACAATTAAAGAAAAAATTAACTTTTGAGAGAATAAGGTTGGTAAAAAAGTTTTTAGGAGTTGTTTTAGTTATATGCGGATTAGTACTTATTATTAAAGGTTTTTTACCAAAAGATAAATTTACTATAGAAGAAGGTATAGAAAAAATGGAACAAATACGGGAGTAGTAATATTCTAGGAAACAATATATTAAAATAAAAAAACCCTCCATTAAGAGGGTTTTTT
>ENA-ORXM01002323-ORXM01002323.1-marine-metagenome-genome-assembly--contig:-NODE-2323-length-22637-cov-27.595035_pt1 | contig 22637 bp, 18 predicted proteins | sample MGYA00237867_ERZ511480 | MGnify/ENA primary metagenome ERZ511480 (study PRJEB26309, sample SAMN06266103) | marine metagenome | isolation source: Algal blade | place: United Kingdom:Sidmouth, United...
TATTATGGTTTATTACAACAAGACGAGACCACATACGTACAATGGCGGATTAAGTCCAAATGAATCAGAAAGAAGATCAAATTGACGATTTAAAATATTCGGTATTTCAACATGCTCTTTATTCGCTTTTTTATAATTGTGCTGAGGTATTTGACAACTAACTAATTCAAGTTCAGTCATTAAGTTACCTGCTCGATAACGACTTAATGGGTAGCCTGCTGTTGTTAGCATATCTGCTAAGCTACGCGCACCAGCAGAACCACCGCTTAATCGATGAAACCGTTTTAACTCAGCACGCAGTGTTAATTGCTCGGTACTCAAGCTATTATCACGAACAGTCCAATATCTATAGCTACTGCGGTTTACGCCAAATAGCTCACACAGCAAATTTATTCGATATTTATTTTTATGGCTCTGATTGAGTTTTTCGATTAATTCGAATTGTTCAGTGAGTCCGACATCAAAAGAGCCGTAGCCTTCTTTTAAATGTCCTTTTCTAATTCAATACGTTGAATCTTCTTTTCTAATTCTCTTATCTTGATTTGCTTCAATTACCTGGTTCATCATCTACTGCTAGACTTTTCTGCAGACAATAAAAAAGAGCACCGAAGTGCTCTTTCTCTGGAGTAGAGGTTGCTCACCTCTAACTAAAATAAGCGATTACGCTATTATTTTAGATACTACACCAGCACCAACCGTACGACCACCTTCACGGATCGCGAAGCGTAAACCTTCGTCCATCGCTACTGGGTTGATAAGCTCTACAACAAATTTTAAGTTGTCGCCTGGCATGACCATTTCTACACCTTCAGGAAGCTCTACTGCGCCTGTGATGTCTGTTGTACGAAAGTAAAACTGTGGACGGTATCCTTTGAAAAATGGCGTATGACGACCACCTTCATCTTTACTTAGTACATATACTTCTGATTCAAATTTTGTATGAGGTGAAATTGAACCCGGCTTACATAGTACTTGACCACGCTCTACATCTTCACGCTTAAGTCCACGTAAAAGTACACCACAGTTTTCGCCTGCACGACCTTCGTCAAGCAGTTTACGGAACATTTCTACGCCCGTACATGTTGATTTTTGTGTATCTCGGATACCCACTACTTCTACTTCTTCGCCTACTTTGATGATACCACGCTCTACACGACCGGTAACAACGGTACCACGACCTGAGATTGAGAATACATCTTCGATAGGCATGATGAATGCTCCATCAATAGCACGCTCTGGCTCTGGAATGTAGGTGTCTAAGTGATGAGCAAGTTCGATGACTTTTTCTTCCCATTGGGCTTCACCGTTAAGTGCACCTAATGCTGAACCTTGAATTACAGGTAAATCATCACCTGGGAATTCGTATTCTGAAAGAAGTTCACGCACTTCCATTTCTACTAGTTCTAATAATTCTTCGTCATCTACCATGTCACATTTGTTCATGAATACGATGATGTATGGAACACCCACTTGACGTGAAAGTAAGATGTGCTCACGTGTTTGTGGCATTGGTCCATCTGTAGCAGCAACAACTAAAATTGCGCCATCCATTTGTGCTGCACCGGTGATCATGTTTTTGATGTAATCGGCATGGCCAGGACAATCTACGTGTGCGTAGTGACGTGATTCTGTATCATATTCGATATGAGAGGTGTTGATGGTGATACCACGCTCACGCTCTTCAGGTGCATTATCGATTTGTGCGAAATCTTTTACTTCACCACCGTGTACTTTCGTTAATACCGCAGAGATTGCAGCTGTTAACGTGGTTTTACCGTGATCTACGTGTCCGATTGTACCTACGTTTACGTGTGGTTTATTACGTTCAAATTTTGCTTTAGCCATTTTAAAATTACCTTAAAGTTTATTAAAAGCGCAGCCATGTTGACCGAGCTAGACTTTCACTAAATATTAAGTGAGCGCCTTACGAGAATTCATTAGAATCCATTAGAGTTTGTTAATAAGTCGAGTACTTTCTGAGGTGCTTCACTGTATTGCTGAAACTCCATCGAGTAAGACGCTCGCCCTTGAGTGGCACTGCGCAAGGCAGTTGCATAACCAAACATTTCAGATAGTGGTACAGTTGCATTCACTATTTTAGAGCCTGCAGGCCCTTCGTCCATGCCATCGATTAATCCGCGACGACGATTTAGATCGCCAACGACATCACCCATGTTTTCTTCTGGCGTTGTTACTTCAACTTTCATCATTGGTTCTAACAGTACAGGAGAAGCATCAATAGCTCCCTGTCTAAAGCCCATTGATGCAGCTACTTTGAACGCCATTTCGTTTGAATCAACGTCGTGAAAAGAACCGTCATAAAGGGTTACCTTTACATCAAGCATAGGATAACCGGCAAGTACACCACTGTCCATTTGCTCACTACAGCCTTTTTCAACTGATGGGATAAATTCTTTAGGAACACTACCACCAACAATTTCGTTAACAAACTCGAAACCAGCACCTTCTGGTAAAGGTTCCATTTTCAACCAAACATGACCATATTGACCACGACCACCTGATTGTCGTACAAATTTCCCTTCAACTTTTACAGTTGAACGGATAGTTTCACGGTAAGCAACTTGAGGATTACCTACATTACACGAGACACTAAATTCACGTTTCATGCGTTCAACCAAAATATCAAGGTGCAACTCGCCCATTCCTGAAATAACGGTTTGCCCTGTTTCTTCATTAGTTTCGACTCTGAATGAAGGATCTTCTGCAGCAAGCTTACTTAGCGCTAAAGATAATTTTTCTTGATCTGCTAATGTTTTAGGTTCAACAGCCACTGAGATAACAGGTTCTGGGAACTCCATACGCTCAAGTGTTATTACATGATTAGGATCACAAAGTGTTTCCCCAGTAGTCACATCTTTTAAGCTTACGGCTGCAGCAATATCACCTGCATGTACTTCTTTTATTTCTTTTCTGTCGTTGGCATGCATTTGCACAATACGACCTAAACGTTCTTTTTTACCCTTTATTGGGTTATATACAGTGTCACCAGTTTTTACAACACCTGAATAAACTCGAAAGAACGTTAATGTCCCCACAAATGGGTCGTTTGCGATTTTAAACGCGAGTGCAGAAAACGGAGCTTTATCATTAGCTTCGCGGGTGTCTGCAGTTTCATTTTTATCGTCATTAATACCGGTAATTGCTGGAACTTCTACTGGAGATGGTAGATATTCAATAACAGCATCTAATACTGCTTGAACACCTTTGTTTTTAAAAGCAGAACCGCAAGAACATAAAATAATTGCATTTTTTAAGGTTCTAGCTCTTAAGCCTGATTTTATTTCAGCTTCTGATAGCTCACCATCTTCTAGGTATTTATCCATTAATTCTTCCGAAGCTTCAGCAGCCTCAGAAATTAAATTTTCGCGCCACTCTTCGGCTTCATCCTGCAATTCAGCAGGGATCTCTTCATAAGTAAAAGTCATACCCTGGTCTTCTTCATTCCAGTTAATGGCTTTCATCTTGATTAGGTCGATTACACCTTTAAAATTTTCTTCTGAACCAATAGGTAAATGGATAGGTACTGCATTAGCTCCCAAACGCGTTTTAAACTGTTCTACAACAGTTAAAAAGTTAGCTCCGGTGCGATCCATTTTATTGACAAAAACAATACGCGGAACAGCGTATTTTTCCATTTGACGCCACACGGTTTCTGTTTGAGGTTGTACACCTGAAGAACCACACAGTACAAGTACTGCTCCATCAAGTACACGTAAAGAACGCTCAACTTCAATGGTAAAGTCTACATGACCAGGGGTATCGATTATATTAATGCGGTGATCGTCGAATTGGGCATTCATGCCTTTCCAAAAACAAGTAGTAGCGGCTGAGGTTATTGTTATTCCTCGCTCTTGTTCTTGTTCCATCCAATCCATGGTAGCTGCACCATCGTGCACCTCACCAATCTTATGTGAAAGGCCAGTATAGAATAGTACCCTTTCTGTAGTTGTCGTTTTACCGGCATCAACATGAGCACAAATACCAATATTTCGATACCGCTCAATAGGGGTCGTACGTGCCACAATTACATCCTCTTTCTGAGTTTTATACTCAGATGATAAAAAGTTGTGATTACCGTTTTATGACAAACGGTAATCACGACAAACACTTCTCTACCAACGGTAGTGAGCGAATGCTTTGTTTGCTTCAGCCATACGGTGAACGTCTTCACGTTTCTTAACCGCTGAACCTTTGCTGTCAGACGCATCTAACATTTCGTTAGCTAGGCGCTGAGCCATTGATTTTTCACCACGTTTACGAGCTGCGTCAACTAACCAACGCATGGCTAGTGCATTACGACGAACTGGACGTACTTCAACTGGAACCTGGTAAGTAGAACCACCTACACGACGCGATTTAACTTCCACTTGTGGGCGGATGTTTTCTAACGCTTCTTCAAAAAGCTCTAACTGAGGCTTTTCAGATTTCTCAACTAAAATGTCTAGTGCACCATATACAATTTTTTCTGCAGTAGATTTTTTCCCATCAACCATAAGGATGTTGATGAATTTTGCTAAAAGTTCATTATGGAACTTAGGATCTGGCAATATTTTACGTTGCCCTACGACGCGTCTTCTTGGCATCTTAATTCTCCGTTGTATTCAGGATTAACCCAAAATGTAATATGTTATTTGGCCTTACTTAACGTTTCTAATCTGTGCCCATTTATTATTTGAGCAAAAGAATGGGAAACTTAAGATTTAGGTCGTTTAGCACCGTATTTAGAACGGCCTTGTCTTCTATCGCTTACACCAGAACAATCTAGCGCGCCACGAACGGTGTGATAACGCACACCAGGTAAATCTTTAACACGACCACCACGAATTAATATTACGCTATGCTCTTGTAAGTTGTGACCTTCACCACCTATGTATGAAGTAACTTCGAATCCGTTAGTTAAACGAACACGAGCAACTTTACGAAGTGCTGAGTTTGGTTTTTTTGGTGTAGTTGTATACACACGAGTACATACGCCACGACGTTGTGGACAAGCTTGTAATGCCGGAACATTACTTTTTGTTACTTGTCTAACGCGAGGTTTACGTACTAATTGGTTAATAGTTGCCATTAAATAGCTCCCGATTAGTTAAACTTGTATAAATTCCAATCAATGAGAAATCTATACCCTTATAAACGTGAAAATCCGCAACCTTAGATACCATACAAAACTTGTACAGAATATAAGGTCGCGGAATTCTATAGGTCAAGCAGTAAGCTGTCAAGTTTTACAGCTTACTTTACCTATTATTCTAGTTTAAATGCTTTAGCAATTAATCTGCATTTAACGCATCTGTTAACGCTTGTGCTGCATCATCAGCTGAAACAGTGACTTCCTCAACAGGCATTTGTGCTTGAAGCTTACGTTTAGCACGCTCTTGATGGTAAGAATAACCCGTACCTGCTGGAATTAATCGGCCAACAATTACGTTTTCTTTCAAGCCACGTAAGCTATCTTTCTTACCTGCAACAGCAGCTTCAGTTAGTACTCGTGTTGTTTCTTGGAAGGAAGCAGCAGAGATAAATGAATCTGTAGAAAGAGATGCTTTAGTGATACCCATCATTTGCATTTCGTATTCAGCTGGTTGTTTACCTGCAGCTTCTAGTTCACGGTTTGCAATGTTTACATGAGCAACTTCAAGCTGTTCGCCTTTTAAGAAATCACTGTCACCAGCGTCTAAAATTTCACACTTGCGGATCATTTGACGTACGATTACTTCGATATGCTTATCGTTGATTTTTACACCTTGCAAACGATATACGTCTTGTACTTCGTTCACGATGTAATTGGCAACTGGCGCTACACCACGTAATCTTAAAATATCGTGTGGAGATTCAGGACCATCGGCTATAACTTCACCTTTAAGTACAGATTCACCTTCAAATACAGTAAGTTGACGGATCTTAGGGATCATCTCTTCATATACTTCACCACTTGGTTGGGTGATAAGTAAACGAACTTTACCTTTTGTTTCTTTACCGAAACCGATAATACCGGTTTTCTCGGCAAGAATAGCAGGTAGTTTAGGTTTACGTGCTTCAAATAAATCAGCAACACGTGGTAGACCACCGGTAATATCACGCGTTTTGGAACTTTCTTGCGGAATACGTGCAAGTGCGTCACCAATGTTTACTTCGGCACCATCTTCTAGGTTAACAATAGCGTTACCTGGTAAGAAGTATTGCGCTGGAATTTCAGTACCAGCAATCATTACATCGTTACCTTTAGCATCGATAAGCTTAACCATAGGACGCATCTCTTTACCTGCAGAGTTACGTTGACCGGCATCGGTTACTACAACACTTGATAGACCTGTTAGTTCATCTGTTTGACGAACCATTGTTACGCCATCAATTAATTCAACAAATTGAACTTTACCACCAACCTCTGTGATAATTGGATGTGTGTGCGGATCCCAATTAGCAATGATGTCACCCGCGTTGAGTTCTTGACCATCTTGTTTAGAAATTACAGAACCGTAAGGTACTTTATAACGCTCTTTCTCACGACCATGCTCATCAATAACCGTTAGTTCTGATGAACGTGAAGTGATCACTAGGTGATTTTCTGAGTTAGTTACATATTTAGCATTTTGTAGCTTTAGAGTACCATTATTTTTAACTTGTACATTATTCTCTGCTGATGCACGAGATGCTGCGCCACCTATATGGAACGTACGCATGGTTAACTGTGTACCAGGTTCACCGATTGATTGCGCTGCTACAACACCAATGGCTTCACCTTGGTTGATCATATGACCACGAGCCAAATCACGTCCGTAACAATGAGCACAAATACCAAAATCGGTTTGACAGGTAATGATTGAACGTACTTTCATTTGGTCCACTGAGTTTTCTTCAATGAAATCACAAAGTGCTTCGTCAATTAGTGTGTTTCTTGGTAATAGAACTTCTTGAGTACCAGGTTTTAATACATCTTCTGCTACTACACGCCCTAAAACACGTTCTCTTAACGGTTCTACAACATCACCACCTTCAATAAGTGGTGTCATTAATAATCCATCCAATGTTCCACAGTCATGGTTAGTAACAACCAAATCTTGTGCAACATCAACTAAACGTCGAGTTAAATAACCTGAGTTAGCTGTTTTAAGTGCTGTATCGGCAAGACCCTTACGCGCACCATGAGTAGAGATAAAGTATTGTAGTACGTTAAGACCTTCACGGAAGTTAGCAGTGATAGGTGTTTCGATGATTGAACCATCTGGTTTAGCCATCAGTCCACGCATACCAGCAAGCTGACGTATTTGCGCAGCACTACCACGAGCACCTGAATCTGCCATCATAAAGATTGAGTTAAAAGAATCTTGCTCTTCTGGCTCGCCGTCACGATTGATAACGGTTTCTTTTGATAGGTTATCCATCATAGCTTTTGAAACTTTTTCGTTAGCTGATGACCAAATATCTATAACTTTATTGTACTTCTCACCCGCAGTAACAAGACCTTGTTCAAACTGTGTTTGAATTTCAGCTACTTCTTCTTCTGCATCTTCAATAATAGTATACTTAGCGTCTGGAATAACCATGTCGTCTATACCAACAGATGCCCCAGCTACCATTGCATAATGGAAACCTGTATACATGATGTGATCAGCAAACATTACCGTTTCTTTCAAGCCAAGATTACGATAAGCATGGTTAATCAGTCTAGAAATAGGTTTTTTACCAAGCGGCTGATCAATTAAGTCGTACGGTAAGCCATCTGGACAAACTTGCCATAAAATGGCACGACCTACAGTAGTATCACGTAAAGAAGTACGAGCTTCTAGAATGCCTTCAGCGTTACGAACATGCTCAGTGATACGAATTTTTACACGTGCGTGTAATTCAGCTACTTCCGTACGGTATGCTTTTTCAGCCTCTTTAGTGTCGGCAAATACCATGCCTTCACCTTTACCATTTACACGATCGCGTGTTAGGTAATATAAACCTAATACAACATCTTGTGATGGTACGATGATTGGATCACCGTTAGCAGGAGAAAGTACGTTGTTTGTTGACATCATTAACGTACGAGCTTCCATTTGAGCTTCTATCGTTAATGGTACGTGTACCGCCATTTGGTCACCATCGAAATCGGCATTGTATGCCGCACAAACTAATGGGTGTAAATGGATTGCTTTACCTTCGATAAGAACAGGTTCAAATGCTTGAATACCTAATCTATGAAGTGTTGGTGCACGGTTAAGCATAACTGGATGTTCGCGGATAACTTCATCAAGTACATCCCAAACTTCAGCGCCTTCACGCTCAACTAATTTTTTAGCCGCTTTAATTGTAGTCGCTAAACCACGGGCTTCTAATTTACCGTAAATAAATGGTTTGAATAACTCAAGTGCCATTTTTTTAGGTAAACCACATTGATGCAAGCGTAATGTTGGACCAACGGTAATTACAGAACGACCTGAATAATCAACACGCTTACCAAGTAAATTTTGACGGAAACGACCTTGCTTGCCTTTAATCATATCAGCAAGTGATTTTAATGGGCGTTTGTTAGAACCGGTAATAGCTCTACCACGACGACCGTTATCTAATAATGCATCAACGGACTCTTGCAACATACGTTTTTCATTACGTACGATAATATCGGGAGCAACTAAATCTAAAAGGCGTTTTAAACGGTTATTACGGTTAATTACACGACGGTATAAATCGTTTAAATCAGATGTTGCAAAACGACCACCATCTAAAGGTACTAGAGGACGTAAATCTGGTGGTAAAATTGGAAGAACCGACATGATCATCCACTCAGGTTTATTACCTGAGGCAGCGAATGCTTCCATTAATTTTAAACGTTTAGTAATTTTCTTACGCTTAGTTTCACTACCAATTTCAGGTAGTTCTTCACGCATTTGTGCAACTTCGCCATCAAGGTCGATTTGTTGCAATAAGGCAAGTACTGCTTCAGCACCCATTTTTGCATCAAATTCGTCGCCATGCTCTTCTAAAGCATCAAGATATTCTTCTTCGGTAAGAATTTGGCTTTTTTCTAACGTTGTTAACCCTGGCTCTGTAACTACATAAGATTCGAAATATAAAACACGTTCTATATCACGCAAAGTCATGTCTAATAATAAACCAATACGAGATGGTAGTGATTTTAAGAACCAAATATGTGCAACTGGGCTAGCTAATTCAATATGACCCATGCGGTCACGTCGAACTTTGGTTAATGTAACTTCAACGCCACATTTTTCACAAATAACACCACGATGCTTAAGACGCTTATACTTACCACAAAGACATTCGTAGTCTTTAACTGGTCCGAAGATACGCGCACAGAACAAACCGTCACGTTCAGGTTTAAACGTACGGTAGTTAATGGTTTCAGGTTTTTTCACTTCACCAAACGACCACGAGCGGATCATATCTGGTGACGCTAGTCCGATACGAATACCATCGAACTCTTCTGTTTGATTTTGTTGCTTAAGAAACTTAAGTAAATCTTTCACACTATTCTCCTGTCGGAGTTAAATACGCGAGAGAGTATTGCTACTCTCTCCATGTACTAACTTTTATAACAAAAAGCCAGCAAATCAGTTATTTGCTATTCTTGATCTAATTCGATGTTAATACCTAACGAGCGAATCTCTTTCAACAATACGTTGAATGACTCAGGAATACCTGGTTCCATACGATGATCACCGTCTACTAAGTTTTTATACATCTTAGTACGACCGTTAACATCATCTGATTTAACTGTTAGCATTTCTTGTAGAGTATATGCAGCACCGTATGCTTCAAGTGCCCATACTTCCATCTCACCAAAACGTTGACCACCAAATTGTGCTTTACCACCAAGAGGTTGTTGAGTAACGAGTGAATAAGAACCTGTAGAACGTGCATGCATTTTGTCATCAACTAAATGGTTTAGTTTCAGCATATACATGTAACCAACCGTTACTGGACGTTCAAATTCACGACCTGTACGACCATCTGTTAAAGTAAATTGTCCGCTTTCAGGCATGTCAGCTAATTTAAAGAGTTGTTTAATTTCTTTTTCTGCTGCGCCGTCAAAGGCAGGTGTTGCTATAGGTAATCCAGCACGTAAGTTAGATGCTAAACGCATAACTTCGTCATCTGAGAAACTTGCAATATCAACTTCTTGTCTTGATTCACCTACGTTGTAAACATCTTGTAGGAAATTGCGTAATTTATGAATTTCTTGTTGTGCTTGTAACATACGGTTAATTTTTTCACCGATACCACGAGCAGCCATACCTAGATGAGTTTCTAAGATTTGACCAATGTTCATACGTGATGGAACACCCAACGGATTTAATACAATATCAACCGGAACACCGTGTTGGTCATAAGGCATATCTTCAACAGGTACTACATTTGAAATAACACCTTTGTTACCATGACGACCAGCCATTTTATCACCAGGCTGAATACGACGTTTAACAGCTAAGTATACTTTTACAATTTTAAGTACACCTGGAGCTAAATCATCACCTTGAGTAATTTTACGACGCTTAACTTCAAATTTCTTATCGAAATCAGCTTTAATGTTATCGTATTGCTCGGCAATTTGTTCTAATTCAGACTGTTGATTTTCATCAGATAAATTTTGCACTAACCATTTGTCACGTGTCATACCGTTAAGATCAGCTTCATTTAAACCTGCTGATAACAATAGTTTTTTAGCACGAGCATATATGCCATCTTCTAAAATGCTAAATTCGTCGCCAAGATCTTTCTTAACTTCTTTTAATTGCATTTCTTCGATTTCAACAGCGCGTTTATCTTTTTCAACACCATCACGAGTGAAAATTTGAACATCGATAATTGTACCTGAAACTGAATTTGGCACACGTAAAGAACTGTCTTTAACGTCGGCGGCTTTTTCACCAAAAATTGCTCGTAAAAGTTTTTCTTCTGGTGTTAATTGTGTTTCACCTTTAGGGGTAACTTTACCCACTAAAATATCACCACCATTAACTTCAGCGCCAATATATACAACACCCGCTTCATCAAGCTTAGATAATGCTGATTCACCTACATTAGGAATATCTGAAGTGATTTCTTCAGAGCCTAATTTAGTATCACGCGCAATACAGCTTAATTCTTGAATATGAATCGTTGTGAAACGATCTTCAATTGCAACGCGCTCAGATAACAACATTGAATCTTCGAAGTTGTAACCATTCCAAGGCATAAATGCAATACGCATATTTTGACCAAGTGCAAGTTCGCCCATATCAGTTGATGGGCCATCCGCTAAAACGTCACCACGCGTAACAGGTTCGTTCATACGACATACTGGGCGTTGGTTTATACACGTATTTTGGTTTGAACGGGTGTATTTAGTTAAGTTATAAATATCAATACCCGCTTCACCAGCGACCATTTCATTTTCATTCACTTTAACAACAATACGAGAAGCATCTACGTATGTTACTACGCCACCACGTTTTGCAACGGCAGTTACACCTGAATCAACAGCAACTATTTTTTCCATACCAGTACCAACAAGTGGTTTATCCACTTTTAATGTTGGAACGGCTTGACGTTGCATGTTTGAACCCATTAATGCACGGTTAGCATCATCATGCTCTAAGAACGGGATTAAACTTGCTGCCACTGAAATAATTTGTTGTGGTGAAACGTCCATATATTGAACTGAGTCGGCAGACTTTAAAGTAAATTCGTTTTTAAAACGACAAGGAACATGTTCTTGTGTTAAACGATTTTCTTTATCTAATTCAGCGTTCGCTTGAGCGATAACAAAGTTACCCTCTTCAATGGCTGATAAGTATTCAATATCATCAGTTACTACGCCATCAACTAATTTACGATATGGCGTTTCTAAAAAGCCGTAATCGTTAGTTCTTGCATAACAAGAAAGTGAGTTGATTAAACCAATGTTTGGTCCTTCCGGTGTTTCGATTGGACAAACACGACCATAATGCGTTGGATGTACATCGCGCACTTCAAAACCAGCACGTTCACGCGTTAAACCACCTGGACCTAATGCAGAAATACGACGTTTATGAGTCACTTCTGATAATGGATTGTTTTGATCCATAAATTGTGAAAGCTGTGAAGAACCAAAGAATTCTTTAACCGCTGCCGAAATAGGTTTAGCGTTAATTAAGTCTTGTGGCATAATTGCGTCTAAATCGCCAAGACTTAAACGTTCACGAACAGCACGCTCTACGCGAACTAAACCAACACGGAATTGGTTTTCAGCCATTTCGCCAACACTACGTATACGACGGTTACCTAAATGATCGATATCATCTACTTCACCTTTACCATCACGTATGCCAATCAATGTTTGCATAACAGCAATAATATCTTCTTTAGATAATATGCCTTCACCAATTTCATCAGCAATGCCCACACGACGGTTGAACTTCATACGGCCAACGGTTGATAAATCGTAACGTTCTAATGCAAAAAACAAGTTATTAAACAATGTTTCAGCTGCGTCTTTTGTTGGTGGCTCACCCGGTCTCATCATTCGGTAAATTTCAACAAGCGCTTCTAAACGGTTTGTTGAACTATCTACTCGAAGGGTATCTGACATGTATGAACCCACATCAAATTCGTTCATATATAAAGTAGCTAGTTTTTTATGACCTGCTTGGCTTAGCTCCGCAAGTAACTCCAAAGTTAACTCAGTATTTGCTTCGGCAATTACTTCACCCGTTGATTTATCTATGTAAGCTTTAGATAAAACTTTACCAACAATATATTCAGCTGGTACTTCTAACGAGGTTAACTTAGCTTTTTCTAGTGCTCTGATATGACGAGCAGTAATACGACGGCCTTGTTCTACAAGTACCTCGCCTTTATTAATAGTAATGTCGAACGTTGCAGTTTCACCGCGTAAACGTTCTGGCACAAGCTCCATTACAAGCTTATCGCCTTTGATTTCGTACGAAGTTGTATCGTAAAAAATATCTAGAATTTCTTCAGTAGTATACTCTAATGCACGTAACAATATTGACGCTGGTAATTTACGACGACGGTCAATACGTACAAATAAGTTATCTTTAGGGTCAAACTCAAAGTCCAACCATGAACCACGGTAAGGAATAACACGTGCGTTATATAACACTTTTCCTGATGAATGCGTTTTACCTTTATCGTGATCAAAAAATACGCCAGGAGAACGATGCAATTGAGAAACAATAACACGCTCAGTACCGTTTATAACAAACGTTCCATTTTCAGTCATTAATGGGATTTCGCCCATATATACTTCTTGTTCTTTTATATCTTTTACCGTACCAGCAGCTGCTTCTTTGTCATATACAACTAAACGAAGTTTTACACGCAACGGAGCAGAATAAGTTACGCCTCTGATTTGACATTCTTTAACGTCAAATAAAGGGTCACCCAAACGGTAACTAACATATTGTAATTCTGAACTACCAGAATACGCTTTAATTGGAAAAATAGAACGAAACGCAGCTTCTAGGCCTGTTTCACCTGTCGGATCAATATCTATAAACTTGCGGAAAGATTCTAGTTGGATAGACAATAGAAATGGATAGTCCATTACTTGTGTACTTTTACCAAAGTCCTTTCTAATTCGCTTCTTCTCAAAGTATGAGTAAGCCATGGGGTTCCTCAGCTAGCTGGTTATGACCGAACTGCCTATATATTATATATGTGGCAGAGTATTACAGTGACATCTACGTCTAGACGTCAATAATGCACTGTTTTATGATTTTAAAAAAATCACTTTCTTTAGCGCAAAAAGGCCGGTGACTTTAAAATCACCAGCCATTGCCTTTTCAGGCAAATAATCTGTTTAAAAACAGATTATTTGATCTCAACAGAAGCACCTGCTTCTTCAAGAGTTTTCTTAAGTTCTTCAGCTTCAGCTTTATCAACACCTTCTTTAAGTGCTTTAGGCGCAGACTCAACTAAATCTTTAGCTTCTTTTAAGCCAAGACCTGTTGCGCCACGAACTGCTTTGATTACTGCAACTTTCTTCTCACCGAAGCTAGTTAACACTACGTCAAATTCAGTTTGCTCTTCAGCAGCTGCACCAGCATCACCACCAGCAACTGCAACAGCAGCAGCAGCAGATACGCCAAATTTTTCTTCCATTGCTTCAACTAAAGCAACTACATCCATTACTGACATGTCAGCAATAGCGTTTAGGATATCGTCTTTAGAAATAGACATTATAAATTTCCTGTTTAAGTAACAATCTTATGATTGTTATAAATAACTATAAATACAAAAAGTGCTAATTGTTTTCTTATATAGAACAAATAAACAATAATTAAGCGGCTTCTTGCTCTTTCTGATCGCGTACTGCAGCAATCGTGCGGCATAATTTGCCTGCAGATGCTTCTTTCATCGCGCTCATTAAACGTGCAATTGCTTCGTCGTAAGTTGGTAGCTTAGCTAACATATTTACGTCTACAGCGTTACCTTCAAATGCAGCAGCTTTTAATTCAAAATCTTCGTTAGCTTTAGCGAAGTTTACGAATATACGTGCAGCAGCACCTGGATGCTCGTTTGAAAATGCAATTAACGACGGACCCACTAATGTGTCAGAAACACATTCAAAGTCAGTACCTTGTAAAGCGCGACGTGCTAACGTGTTACGGATAACTTTCATCCATACGCCGTTTTCACGAGCTTCTTTACGTAAAGTCGTAATTGCTTCAACTGAAACACCGCGAGAATCCGCGATTACAGCTGATTGAGCGCCTTTAGCAGCTTCTTGAACTTCAGCAACAATTGCTTTTTTGTCATCAAGATTGATAGCCATTGGCTTTACTCCTGGTTCACCGGCTAAGCCGGCATTTACTATCCCCAAAATATACAAGCATATCGCTATATATATTAAAGGCCGTTACGGCGAGGACCAGAATTAGGAAATACTGGGTAATCACCATCTACGTAGGCATTAATTAAGCTAAGTATAAACAAAGCACCTACGGTCTTTGACGAGGTCGTTAAATAAAGTAAACAAACTTAAATTTAACAACACCTACCAAATTTTAAGGGGCGAGATTATAGTTTATAACCTGCCCTTTGTAAAGAACCTAACGGGTGCTTTACAAATTATGCTGTTAAACTACTTTGGTTTACGGTAACACCGGCACCCATAGTGGTTGATACAGAAATTTTCTTAATGTACTGACCTTTAGCATTGGCTGGTTTAGCTTTTTTCAAAGCTTCCAATAATGCTTCAAGGTTTTGTTGTAACTGTGCTTCTTCAAAATCAGCTTTACCAATTGTAGTATGGATAATGCCGTTTTTGTCGTTGCGGTAGCGAATTTGACCTGCTTTTGCATTGTTTACAGCGGTTACTACGTCAGGTGTTACTGTGCCAACTTTAGGATTAGGCATTAAACCTCGAGGTCCTAAAATTTGACCTAATTGACCAACCACACGCATAGCGTCAGGTGTAGCAATTACAACGTCAAAGTTCATTTCGCCTTTTTTAACTAGTTCAGCTAAATCTTCCATACCAACGATGTCAGCACCAGCTTCTTTAGCTTTTTCAGCGTTTGCACCCTGTGTAAATACTGCAACGCGCACGTCACGACCAGTTCCGTTTGGTAGTACAGTTGCACCACGAACGTTTTGATCAGATTTACGAGCATCGATGCCTAAGTTTATTGCAACATCAACACTTTCACGGAACTTAGCTGTAGCAAATTCTTTTAATAAAGTAATTGCTTCGCTGATTTCATATTCTTTTAATACGTCTACTTTTTCACGGATAAGACGAGCGCGTTTTGATAATTTAGCCATTGATTAGTCCTCTACCACTAAACCCATTGAACGAGCAGAACCCGCAATGGTACGCACTGCAGCTTCAAGTGAACCAGCAGTTAAATCAGGTTCTTTAGTCTTAACAATCTCTTCAAGTTGTGCTGTAGTAACAGTACCAACTTTATCGGTGTTAGGACGGCCTGAACCGCTTTTGATACCAGCCGCTTTTTTCAATAAGAAAGAAGCAGGTGGAGTTTTTGTTTCAAATGTAAAAGAACGGTCACTGTATACAGTAATAACTACTGGAACTGGAGCGCCTTTTTCTAATGAATCTGTTTTTGCGTTAAACGCTTTACAGAATTCCATTATGTTTACACCATGTTGACCTAATGCAGGACCAACTGGCGGTGACGGGTTTGCTGCACCAGCAGCAACTTGTAGCTTGATTAGAGCTTGGACTTTTTTAGCCATTTTTCAATACCTATAGTGTGGGTACTAACGCCAATTTCACTTACGTTTATTAGCTCCCCGTTATAAAAATACCGCTAAATTTCAAGCTAAAGTTACGAGTTTAAAATTTTTCGGCAGCGGATTATATATTATTTACCCGAGTAAACTCAAGTATTTTATCCTATTGATTTGGTTAATCTGTATCCTATTTAACTAACGCCTTTTAGGAATCATATATACTCGTTACCATTCAAAATGTAGATTTCAGTGGGAACTAAAAACAATCTAGGCACAGATTTCATGTTCCATACGAAATCTAAGGACTACATCCATAGAGAAACATAGCTAAACTTAATAACAATGCTTAAATCTTTTTAGGGTCATCGAAGAAGCGTTTGAGCACTTGTTCTTTTGAAAATGACTTCGTCTTTAATACTTTTTATAAGGAAGCGACCATTACAATAAAGTAGTACTTTGAATGATTTACTATAAACATTGACTCTCACGCGCTCTGAAACGAGCATTTTGATTGGTAACGGGTATAGATACAAAAAAACCAAAGCTAAGCTTTGGTTTTTTTAAATATTTTTTTGAAGTATTTAAGGAAACTTATCCCTTTTCTACTTGACCAAACTCTAAGTCTACTGGTGTTGAACGACCAAAAATTAATACCGAAACTTTTATACGGTTTTTATCATAATCAAGCTCTTCAACAACACCATTAAAGTCAGCAAACGGTCCGTCAATAACACGAATAACTTCGCCTGGCTCGAATAATGTCTTAGGCTTAGGCTTATCGGTATCCTCTAAACGCTGTAGAATTCTATCTGCTTCTTTTTGTGTGATAGGAGCAGGTCTATCACTTGTACCACCTATAAAACCTAATACACGAGGTACGCTTTTTACAAGATGCCAAGCCTCTTCATCCATTGCCATTTGAACTAATACATAGCCTGGGAAAAATTTACGTGAACTTTTACGTTTTTGTCCAGCACGCATTTCAACAATTTCTTCTGTTGGCACAAGAATTTGTCCAAACTTATCTTCTAAAGCATTAATTTCAATGTGTTCAAGTAAAGTTTTTTGAACGCGTGCTTCATAACCTGAAAAAGCTTGAACTACATACCAACGCAAATGACTTCTTCTTTCTATTTCAGCATTCTCAGCTGCTATTTCTTCTTCGCTTGGTACATGCTCTTCGTTTAAATTTTCTTCTGACATCATCTAAACCTTTAAACCAGTAATAAAACCAACTACCCAGAATAGAACTGAATCTAGACCCCACATAATAATTGACATAATAAGTGTTGCCACTAATACAATAGCTGTTGTTTGAATAGCTTCTTGGCGCGTAGGCCACACAACTTTGCGAATTTCTGTTTTTGACTCTTTAGCAAAAACAACTGCTGAACGACCTTTTACAGTTTGCATAGCAACTAAGCCTGCAATAATAATAGCGGCAACAACTCCAAGTGCACGGTAAAGAACAGACTCTTCGCCAAAAATATAATTTCCGGCAACTGCACCTGCTAATAAGATGAGGACCAAGCCCCATTTCAAAAAATCTAGAGAACCACTAGGTTCACTTTCAGTACTTACGTTCATATTCTTAACCTGTAATTACGCGTCTAATTCTAAGACGAAACAATCTCTCACGAGATTTAATTCAAACATTAATATGTTTAATAAATTTGGCAGGGGTAGAGAGATTCGAACTCCCAACCATCGGTTTTGGAGACCGCTGTTCTACCAATTGGAACTATACCCCTATAATATTCAACATTATTGGTGCTAAATAGCTGCACTTACAGAGTGTTTCTAAGTTTAAATGGATATTAAAAAGAGATACTCTAGAAGTGAGGCGCTATTATACGCAGACAGACATGATACTCAAGCGATATTTTAAGCTTAGTAATACATTAGTGTTCAGCTTCTGTTAATCTTAACAAAGATATTATAATTATACCCATCATCAATCTTTTACTCTAAATTTTGAGGCTTACATGCAATTTAAAAAAACTATTATCACTACGATCATTTTTTCTGTTATTGGTTCAGGTTGTGCATCGACTAATGCGGGCAAAGGAGCTGCCATTGGCGGAGTCGCTGGAGCTATTTTAGGTAAATCAACGAGTAACCATAAAGATAAACGTTTAGTTTGGGGAGCTGCAATAGGAGCCCTTGCTGGAGCGGCTATTGGCGATTACATGGATAGACAAGAACAAGAGTTTCGTCAAGAACTTTCTGGTTCAGGCATCGATGTAATTAGAGAAGGCGATAACATTCGTTTGATTATGCCCGCTAATATTACCTTTGCTACAAATCAGTCTTATATCACTTCAGGATTTCATTCAACATTAAACGATGTTGCAAAAGTACTGACTAAATTTGATAAAACATTATTAAGTATCGAAGGTCATACCGACAACACCGGTAGCGATCAACTTAACCAAGTACTGTCTGAAAAAAGATCAATAAGCGTTAAAGACTATTTGGTACAAAAAGGTATTCAAGATGCTAGATTAAAAACCATGGGCTATGGTGAATCAATGCCATTGATTGATAACAATACAGAAAAAAACCGTTCTTTAAATAGAAGGGTTGAAATACAAATTATTCCAAGTAAAAAGGCTTAATAAATAAATGGATTATTACGGTAACGCAGGAGCTGTTACCGTGAATAACCGTTCTCTTCAATTAATGCCCTACCCTAAAGCCTTTTCACTCTCGCTAAGTGGAACAAACTTAATAGGCTTGGTATTAATCTATTTTAACTTAGCCTAATCCAGTTCCCCCTGAATTAACCATCACGTATATTTAACTCATTAATTTGTTTAAATTTAATCCACTGGAAATGAGTTAATACTAAATCATAACCTTCGTATGCGGAATGCTTTTTAAAGGTTGAGTAAGCTCCTGAGCGTCATGTTTAGTAACTTCTCTAATAATTATTTCAATGTTATTATTCATAAAACTAAATTTGAACGTTAGTTTGATATCTATTTACTGGGTAGCGTTCAAAGTCTTCCCAATAATGTATACCTCCAATCATTTCTTTTACAGCAAACCCCATAGCTGATATTTTTTTAGCTGCTTTGGTCGCACCGTTACAACCTGGGCCCCAACAGTACACAACAAATACTGTGTTCTTATCATATTTTACAAAAGTGTCTTCAGAAATGTTCGCATGGGGCATATTTAACGCTGTAATGGCATGGCTTTTATCGAAGGCTTCTTTTGAACGAACATCAAGTAATACAAAATTATTTGTATTGGCTTTAATATCAGCATAAACATCTGAGCAATCAGTCTCAACACTTAATTTTTGAGAGAAAAACTCGTGGGCTAAAGTACTATTAGCCGGTAAAAACTTGAGAACATTTGATAATGACATGATCTTTTCCTTTATTGTTTTTTAAAAATTGATTTTAAAAATTTGTGTTATTTAATATGTATTGGTTGGCAGCGGTCATAAAGTAATGTGATCATTAAAATTTAGCTATTCATTAAAAATGAAGTTAGTCTTCATTATTTATGAATGTTGTAATTTTTTAAGATGGGCTAATGTAAAATTGTAGTTGTTTTAAAGTTCAAAAATAGAAATTTAAACCTAGTGGTTAGCTAATATAACTAACGCCTAAAATCTTCATTAATATATACCCATTACTATTCAAAATGCAGGTTTTAGTGGGAACTAAAAACAATTTAGGCACAGATTTCAAGTTCCAGACGAAATCTATCCATGTATGCAAGACATTAAGTTTATGTCATGGTTATTCTCGGTAACTGCTCCTGCGTTACCCTAGTATCCTACATCCGTTTAGGAACCTGACTACACTTAATAACAACGCATAAATTGTTTTTAGGCCCATCGAAGAAGCGCTTGAGCGCTTCTTCCTTTAAGAAATAACTTCATCGTTAATACTTTTTATAAGGGAACAACCATTACAATAAAGTATTGCCTTGAATTACTTCCTATAAACATTGGCGCTCACGCGCTCTAAAACGAGCATTTTGATTGGTAACGGGTATATCTATAAAAAATTTAAATTATTTACTATAAATACTTGACCAGATCTAAAAATACCACCAACATATAAATGATAATAGTTTTTATTTGTATTGAGGTGCTTTATGTATTGTTTGACGTTTTCATCAATGGAAGTGGCGGTGAGGAATGCTGATAGCCACTATGGTTTAAGTGTTATAAATTATTACATCGTTATGGGTTTAGATCGCGCTAAGGCGATGAGCGATATAGCAGATACTAAAAGTGTCCATTTGCGGGTATATCACACGTTGCTAAACACCATGTGCGATACTTATATAGCGATAGATTGGCGAGAATCATGCTATAAATATCTTGATAAAATGATGCCTTTATTAAGTACCATGTTTACTGCAAAAGAATTTAAAAAATATAAATATGAACTCAACGTTCTTTATCAATATTATTGCAACCCGCAACCACAAAAAATTAAGTCTTAATTTAAATTTTAGGTGGGTGCATCAGCAGTTTTTTTTGGGTAAACTCATTCCAAATCATACTTGAAGCAGGTCCTAGCGTGTATTCTTGGCGTTTAATTAAACGAATTTCGCCACCAATAGAATATTCAAATTCATCAGGTTCTAGTTTAATTAACTGATGCGTGGTTAATTCTTTTGCCACCATAAATTCTGGGATATATCCCCAGCCTAAGCCTGCTATTAACATATTTTTGAGTGTAAAAGCATCTTTTGTACGCCATTGCCTGCAACCTTTGAGTAAAATAAGATCGTTGGTGTCGAAATTTAAATCGCTTTCTTCAATAATTAAATGTACTTCATTTTTTAAATCGTTAACGCCAATTTTTTTGTAATTAGGGAACAGTTCAGGTGTTGCAACTAAAATAATACGAAAGTGTGTTATGGGTAGTGATTCTAAATCACCCAGGGCATAAAAGGTTGGCCACCACGGGCTGAATGCTAAATCTATTTCTTCTTTTTTAAGCGCATCAAGCGAACCAAATCTAGATTTACCAATAAGTTCAATTTCAGTGTATGGGTATTGGCTTTGACATCGTTTTAAAACACCTAAAATATGTGACAATGGGCAAATAGCATCGTAGGCAATACTTATTTTAGCTTCATTGTCGTTTCCTAAATGTTGCCCTAACGAGTTAAGCTGTGAGGCTGATTGAAGTAATTCTTGCGCTTTGTAATAAAAAGATCTTCCTTCTTCTGTTAGGGTTAATCTGTAATTATTGCGTGTTAATATTTGAAAACCATACTCAACTTCAAGCTTTTTTATTGCCATGGATAAAGCTGGTTGAGTTTTATGTAAACTAATCGCTGCTTTTTGAAGGGTGCCGCATTCTATTATTCGGCATAAGGTTTTAATTTGATCTAAAGTCATTTAATTATTATTACCAGATTGAACCGACCAACAGTATATACCCCTTACCAATCAAAATGCTCGTTTCAAAGCGCTTGAGCGTCAAAGTTTATAGTAAGCAATTCTCAAGGCAATGCTTTATTTCAATGGTTGTTCCTTTGTAAAAAGTATTGTTGATGAAGTCATTTTTAAAAGAATAAACGCTCAAGTGCACCTTCGATAGGACTAAAACCTGCATCTTGAATGATAACGAGTATAAATTAAATTGAATAAGTTAATCACTTTATATCAATATTTTTATTATAGTTTGCACGTTATAATGACTTTAGTAGATATTAAAAAATAACACCCAACTATTACCACCTTAGGGGCTCCCATGTTTTTTCAGGTAATTACGCTTAAAGCTAAAAAAATTATAACGACATCTTTTATAACTAAGAATATGGTCAAAAACTTTATAGTCAAGAGGTTTAAAACTAAGTCACCTAAGGTGATGAAGCGTTCTTACTTCATCTTAAGCTTATGTGTTTTGCTTACCTCTGCCTGCGATAAAGCAGCACCTCCTAATGATAATGAAACACAAATTCGACCCGCTAAAGTTTACACCGTGTTAGATCCTACCAAACAATCAATTCGTAATTTTCCAGCCGAAGTAGAGGCTAACGCAGCATCAAAATTAGCGTTTAGAGTAAGCGGACAAGTTATCGAATTTCCTGTAAAGCCAGGAAATAGAGTAAAAAAAGGTGATGTATTAGCACGGTTAGACCCCAGTGATTTTGAGCTACAGCTTGACGATCGACAAGCCAGATACAATTTAGCTAAATCTAAATTTGATCAAGCTGAGCTACTTTTGGAGCGTAAACTAGGTACTCAAGTGGGTTTTGATGAAGCCAAAGCAAATTTAGGTGTTGCCTTATCATCACTTAGTGTGGCTAAAAGTAATTTAGAATATACTTATTTACACGCACCTTTTTCGGGCAGTATTTCAAAAGTATTTGTTAAAAAGTTTGATCATATTCAAGCCATGCAAACTATTATAAATTTACAAACACGCGATATTATTGATATTTCGATA
>ENA-ORXM01002324-ORXM01002324.1-marine-metagenome-genome-assembly--contig:-NODE-2324-length-22630-cov-4.029530_pt1 | contig 22630 bp, 17 predicted proteins | sample MGYA00237867_ERZ511480 | MGnify/ENA primary metagenome ERZ511480 (study PRJEB26309, sample SAMN06266103) | marine metagenome | isolation source: Algal blade | place: United Kingdom:Sidmouth, United...
CGAGCACAGCACCAAGTGGCGCGCATAAACAACCGTGGACATTTTGTGCCGTAAATAATGCTTCTATTAAAACCAAGATCAGGCAAGCGGCAGAAAAAGAAGAAAAAGAAAACTATACCAATAGAATGAGTGAACGGTGGAAAGAAGATCTACAGCCCTTCGGCACGAATTGGGAAAAAGAATTCATTACAACCGCGCCTTGGCTGATTGTCGCTTGTAAACAAGCATATGGATTTGACAGTAACGGTGAAAAAGAAAATCACTATTATGTAAACGAGTCTGTGGGCATTGCTTGTGGTATGTTGATTACGGCTATTCACAATGCCGGCTTAGTCACACTCACACATACACCTAGCCCTATGAATTTTTTAATAGAAATTTTGAACCGCCCAAAAAATGAAAGACCCTTTCTGCTCTTACCTGTTGGTTATGCAAAGCAACCTTGTTTTGTCCCCGACATTCAGCGAAAAACAATTGATGAGATCAGTGTGTGGTATGAATAGTTTATAAGTTAGCTAAAACGCTTTCACCACCTTTTACAGTATCACCAACATTTACAAGGAGCGGCGTTCCTATAGGGAAGAATACATCTACACGGCTTCCAAATTTGATAAAGCCCAATTCATCATTTTGGCTTAGCTCATCGCCAATCTCAATGTAGGGGACTATTCTGCGAGCCATAAAGCCGGCAATTTGTTTTACACCAAGAATAATCTTCCTGTTTTCTATAACAGCCAAGGTGTGTTCATTCTCCTTGCTTGATTTGGGATGAAAAGCCATTAAATATTTACCAGGAAAATATTCCATATAAATAACGCGACCATCAATTGGCGCATAGTTACAATGAATTTGTAATGGCGACATAAAAATTGAAACGCGTATTCTCTCATCCCCAAAAAAGGTGTCTTCTCTTTCTGTTTCAATCTCTACAATTTTACCAAATGCAGGGGAAACAACCATGTTTTCGCTTACAGGTGGCATGTGCACTTTCACTCTAAAGAAAAAAAAGACCAGTGCCAACAACACCGTTGAAATCAGAAAAGTGATATTGAACAACAATGGATATTCCGCAAGCAATCGCCAAGCGCCAAGTGCAAACAGAATAAAAATAGTGGTAGCAAAAAAAAGAGTAGGAAAAGCCTCTCGGTGTAGTTTCATGAAATGCAAATATAGTTAACGGATTACCCCGAGAATGTTTAAATAAACGAATGCCACCACAATAGCAATAAAGAATCCATCAAACCGATCAATCATGCCGCCGTGGCCAGGGAAAAATATGCCAGAATCTTTAAATCCGAAGCTGCGTTTTAAGCTACTTGCAACAAGGTCACCAAAACTAGTGCCTAGGCTAACTACAAATCCAAAAAGAATCCACTCTACGGGTTCAATGTTATCAGAAAAAAAGCTAAACACGTATCCTGATATTAGCGAGAGTATTACACCACCAAAAAAGCCTTCCCAAGTTTTATTTGGGCTAACTGCCGGTAACATTTTCGTTTTACCAAAAAATTTGCCGAGTAGGTAACCGCCAATATCGTTGCTCCAAACGAAGACGAGAATGGCAATCACGTAACTTGGCCAAAACTGTTGCTTGTGTAAATAAATGTAGCTTAAAAGCATGAGTGGTATGCCTATATATACGTGGCCCGATATCAAGAGTGAACTCAAGCGAAAATTTGGAGTTGTTCTACCAAATAAACCAGCGCTGTAGAGAAAAAACACAGGTAAAATGCCAAAAATTCTCAAGTTATCCGGCAACCAATCAATGGCTATAAAATAACCGAGTAAAAAAACCGTCACATTGGCCAAGACGAGGATCCATTTTTTCATCTGGGAGATTTGATCAAGACCAGTGATTTTAATGTACTCTCTACTAGCAACAACTGTCAATAATAAAAACAAGATACCATAAGAGTACTTGCTGACCACAGTTGCTGCTATAACAACAATGATGATGAAAATGCCAGTAATTGCACGTAAGGTAAGATTGTTAAGCTGTTTAGCCAATTCCAGTATTTTAAACAAAGATAACCGCAATTTCAAGCGATAAAACACGAAAGAAAGTTCTCTGCTGGTAACTTTGTAACACAATGAATTTGAACACACTCTACGACAAGGCAATGGCTTTTGAATACCTAACCCAAGAAGAAGGTGTGTTGCTTTTTCATGAGGCGCCCACGGCTAAACTAATGCAAATTGGTCATGATCTTCGCTTAGTGCAAAAACCAGATGATAAAGTGACATGGATCATTGATCGGAATGCGAATACAACCAATGTGTGCATCGCAAACTGCAAGTTTTGCAATTTTTTTCGCAGACCAGGTCATGATGAAAGTTATATCACCACAATTGATCAATACAAACAAAAGATTGATGAAACATACAGATATGGAGGACGTCAACTTTTGTTGCAAGGCGGCCATCACCCAGATCTTGGGTTATCATTTTATGTAGACCTCTTTAGTGAATTAAAATCACTTTATCCAGACTTAAAACTACACGCACTAGGGCCACCCGAAATTGCCCATATTACAAAACTAGAAGGAACAACTCACACCGAGGTATTGCAGGCTTTAAAGAATGCGGGATTAGATAGCTTGCCGGGTGCTGGTGCAGAAATTTTGAATGATCGGGTGCGGCGATTAATTTCTAAAGGAAAGTGTGGTGGGCAAGAATGGCTTGATATTATGCGGGCAGCACACCAGCTTCATCTCACCACATCAGCTACAATGATGTTTGGGCACATTGAAACCATTGAAGAGCGTTTTGAACATTTGGTTTGGTTACGAGAAGTGCAAGCAGAAAAACCGACCGACGCAAACGGCTTTCTAGCATTCATTCCTTGGCCTTTTCAAGATGAGGGCACTTTGCTAACAAGACTGCGAGGTATTCGAAACGAGGTTACACCCGAAGAATATATTCGCATGATTGCGCTAAGTAGAATGATGTTACCAAACATTAAGAATATTCAAGCAAGTTGGCTCACAGTTGGTAAAAAGGTAGCGCAAGTATGCTTACACGCAGGCGCAAATGATTGGGGAAGCATCATGATAGAGGAAAATGTTGTGAGTGCCGCAGGCGCCCCACATCGGTTTACATCTAAAACGATTCAAGAGGGTATTAGAGAAGCCGGTTTTCGCCCGCAATTACGTACGCAAGAGTACGAAGACCGTGAATTGCCAGCAGACATTGAAGAGCAGGTTGTGACCTATTGAATAAGAAAAAACTTCCTGGTTTTGTTTTGAGATGGTTTGGGAATTAAAACGCTTTACTAAATTTCAAAAGTTTTTTCGTTTCTCACCCAACCACGCTGTACTTTACCACGTCCTAAACGTTACGAGAATATTGGTAGGTAAAGTAAGTTTTTGCACAAAAAGCTTCTTTTGTTAGCAACTCTTTAATATACTTGCGCATTATTTTTAATAAAAACAAACTATATGAACAAACAATTACTAAAGTTGTTGATGCTTGTGGTTTTCCCTTCAATGTTATTCATCGGTTGTAACGATGATGAAGGCCCAACATCAATAGATCCTGATCGGATAGCAAGGTTTCTCGATGGTGCCCCTCAATTGGTGGTTCCCGAAGAATCAGATGACATTATCGAAATTCCTGTTTATACAAACTATGCCCACACTGGTCCTGTGTCTGTATTTTTCGAAATTGAAGGTGATGCCGCTAATTATGAACTTATTTCTGATCCTAATGTTGCTGTAATCCCAGCTGATGAAAGAACAGGTGTGATTCTTATCAAGGCCGTAGATAATGATGATGTGAATCTCACAAGTAACTCAATTGTTATTCGCATTACCGGTGCAGATAGCGACTTTGGTTTGCCAAGTGGCTTATCAATAGGTCATGCAGAAAAAGTTGTTGTCTTTGAAGATGATGAGTGTCCTTTCCCATCTGCAACATTTGTTGGCAGTGCCGTTGCCGACTTCGGTGGAATAACAAGACCAGTTCAATTATCTGGAGACTGTGGGAGTTCAGAGCCAATTTTAGTTGATGGCGATTCAGTGGGACTAACCTCAGAATCTCCTGGTGGACCATTGGTACTTATTTTCGAGCCAAATTCAATAGGCAGCATGTCTGGAAACATCTCTTTAGGTGATAATGATTATTACATAGCTGACTTTGATGTGACTTTAGGTGTTACCGGAGGTGGAACATATGATGTGGCGACTGGAACCATTATCCTTTCTTTATCATATACGAATGGTGGAGCACCTTTTGTTGACCGAAATATAACAATTCAATAATTTAGACTATGAAAAACTTATTATACTTATCCTTATTATGCTGCACGATGTTTATTGTTTCGTGTAATGACGATGATGCTTCTGTACCGGAGACAACCTATGAGAATTTTACTCGGTTTTCTGATGGAACTGCATCTTATGAAATCAGCGAAGCTGATGCCAGTTCAATTAGCTTACCAATTGTGATTAATGACTATGCTACTTCTGATGTAACTGTGAACCTCCAAATCAGTGGAAGTGATGGTGCGTATGAAATTCTGTCTGGTTCAGCCAATGGCGTCACTATTGAAGCAGGTACAAGAATGGCTATGTTGCAAATTAGGCCTGTAGATAATGATGAATTTAATGATCCAAACAATCAAATAACAATCACAATTACTGGTGTTTCTGGTTCTGATGCTGTTTTAGCTGAAGATGCAGCCGCTGGATATCTAACGAAAACAATTACATTCAAAGACAACGAGTGTATGCCTGGCCCAAGAAACAATTGGATTGGTCCCTTGGCTATTGAGGATGTTGGATTTGGTTTTGTTGCTGGATCTGGTGCGATCACGAATGATGATTGTGATGCCTTATTAGTTACAGGAAATCTACCGAATTCATCTCTTGGCTTGGAGCCAACATTTATCTTCAAATTGAATCCAAACAACAACACAATAACTTGTGCGCCGCAATCATACGGCTCTAGCTTTTACGAAGCCACTGGTACCTACGACACAGCCACAAACACTATTGATGTATATTATTTATATAAATCGTCCACTGGATCATTATTCTGGGACGGTACGAATATTATTAAGCCTGAATAAATTAAATCTATAACATGATGAAAAGAATAATTCTAACACTAACCCTACTCTTGTCAGTAGCTTTTGTCTTTGCACAAGAGAGGGCGATTAATGGTGTCGTTCGCGATGCTGATGGAGAAGCCGTGATTGGCGCTACAGTTCGTGTTCCAAACACGAGTATTGGTGCGCTTACCGACTTAGATGGTTCATTTACTCTACGTGTACCCAACACAGCTACAGAAGTTGTTGTAAGTTATGTAGGTATGGACCCAGTTGTTGTTCCACTTGACTCTGACTATTTAGAAGTGAATATTGGAGACCAAGCTGTGATGATTGAAGATATTGTTGTAACTGGATATTCTCAAGTACAACGAACAAGATTTACAGGTGCAACTGCGAATGTTGATAAAAAAGCAGTTGAAGATAAAAGTACCTCTGATATTTCTGAAGCCCTAACAGGTGAAGTTGCAGGGTTAACTGTAATTAACGGAAATGGACAACCTGGTACACCAGCCGCTGTGCGTATTCGTGGTTTCGGCTCGGTTAACGGTAACAGAGCACCTGTGTACGTAGTTGATGGTGTAATTTATCAAGGTGGTTTAGAAAACGTAAACCCAAATGATATTGCCTCCGTTACTGTATTAAAAGATGCTGCAGCAACTGCACTTTATGGTGCACGTGGTGCAAACGGTGTAATTGTAGTGACAACTAAAAGAGGTACAACTGGAGATTCAAAAATTCAAGTGCAAGCAAAATATGGTTCTAATTACCGTGGCTTACCTTACTATGATGTATTACAATCGCCAGAAGAATTTATAGAAACAGCGTGGGAAGGTCTTGAAAATGGCCTTGGTAGCGCAGAAGCCGCATCAGCAACGTTGTTTGATGGTGGAATTGGTATTGCACCATATTATAACATTTGGGATGTTGATGGTGAATTTTTGATTGACCCGGCAACAGGTCAATTTTATCCAAACGTAAATAGAAGATTTAATCCTGAACGAAGAAGAGATGAGTTTTTCAACCCATCAGATCGTAAAGAGGTAAACGTATCTCTCAGCGGTGGAGAAGGTAAAACAAATTATAGAACATCATTTGGTTTATTAGATGAAGAGGGTTACTTCTTAGCATCACAATTTAAAAGATATACTGGCCGTGTAGATATTGGCCACCAAGTAAAACCTTGGTTGAGAGGCACGATGAATTTGAACTATTCTAATAACGAGTCTAACGGACCAGGTCAGAGTGGCTCATCTTCTGTAAATGGGTTTTTCTTAGAGAGAAACGCACCACCACTATTTGGTATTTTACTACGTGACCAACTTGGTAATACAATTGAAGACCCTATTTTCGGCGGTCCTCTTTATGACTTTGGCGATGGCCAATTTATGGGGAATGCAAGACGTTTTTCTTCATTGTCAAACATTGCGGCAGTAAATCGGTACGATACAAATGTGAACAATGAGAATGGCCTTTCAGGTCAAGCAGATTTAATTGCCTCATTTTTGAAAAACTTTACAGCAACAGCTCGTTTTGGTGTGCAAACTCAAGATAATCGAGGTTCTGCGAGAACAAATCCTTACTACGGACAAGCAAGTGGTAGTAATGGTGCACTTTCAAAAACTGATAACAGAACTCTATCTTACACTGCTTTACAAATGGTAGGATATGGTAACCAAATTGGTGATCATGAGTTTAGTATAAATGCTGCTCACGAAAATCAATATTGGGAACTACGTAACCGTTTCAGTAGTGGCATTGGTTTAGCCGATCCATTTACGCTAGAGTTGCGTAATGTATTAGAGAATAATCCTGGTGATTCATTTACTAGAGATTTTGCCTTAGAATCTTATTTTGCATTTGGTGATTATAGCTTTAAAGACAAGTACTTTTTAAATGCCTCAATTCGTAGAGATGGATCTTCACGTTTTGCTGAGGAGAATCGTTGGGGAACTTTCCCAGCAGTTGGTATTGGTTGGGTAGCTTCAGAAGAAGAGTTCCTTCAAGTAGATGCAATTGATTTCCTTCGTTTAAGAGCTAGTTATGGTGAAACAGGTGATCAAGGTGATTTCAGTGCAACAAGTCTTTATCGTGGCGGTGGTGATTTATACAATGTTGGTGTATCACCAACTGGTACTGCTTCATTTGTATTCAGCACGCCTGTAGATCCAAATATTACTTGGGAGTCTGTAAACCAATATAACGTCGGTTTAGACGTAAATGCATTTAGCAGACTTTCTGCAAGCTTTGATTATTTTAATAAAAGAACCGTTGACCTATTCTTTGATAGAAGAACAGGTCCATCAGCTGGTATCGCTCTTATTCGTGTAAATGATGGTGAACTTCTTAATGAAGGTCTTGAGTTTGACGTAAACGGCGAAATTATTAAACAAGATAACTTTTTTGTAAACTTGGGTATTAACGGTAGTACACTTCGAAATGAATTATTAACTTCACCAATAGATCCTGCTACAGGATTACCAAAAGCAATTACAGTGAGCGGAAGTTATGGAATATCAGAAGGCAAGTCAGTGTACGATTTTTACACTCGTGCATATGCAGGGGTTAACGCTGACAATGGTTTATCACAATGGGTACAATTTTATGATGATGTGAACTCAAATGGAATGGTTGATGATGGCGAGGGTATCCTTGACTTGGTTGATTATGTTTCTCAAAGAGAAATCAGCGGAGAGACAGTAAACTTAATGCAAACCATTACGACAGAATCTAACGATGCTACACTACACTACACTGGTGAGAGTGGTATTCCAGATGTGTTTGGTGCTACTAGATTAAACGTGGGTTGGAAAGGTATTTCAGTTACCGGCCAATTGTTATACTCATTTGGCGGCTATGGCCGAGATGGTAACTACCAAGCTTTAATGGATGACGCTGATATTGGTGGAGGTAACTGGCATGAGGATATTAGAAACCGTTGGATGAACCCAGGTGATATTACAAATATTCCTGCCCTTACTGGTGGTCAAGGTTCTGAATCTGGAAACCAAAATGCAAGTTCAACACGTTTTCTTACAAAAAGAGATTACTTATTGCTGAACAATGTAAGATTGAATTACGAATTGCCTAAAACAATTTTTGACAAAATTGGTTTGCAAGGAGCACAATTCTGGTTGTCTGGCGATAATCTTTGGTCTCAAACTGAGCGTAGTGGGTATTTCCCATTCGCATCAGAAAGTGGTATTCCAAACAGAGAATCGTATGATCCGCTCTCTACAGTAACAACGGGTTTAAATGTAACATTTTGATAACTTGAGCTGAAGAATGAAACTAAAAGCACATATTAATCGTATATTAATTAAAATCTAAATACAATGAAAAAATTACTAATCGCATTTATTGCAGTTGCTTTGTTTAGCTGTAGTGATGATTTTCTGAGCACAAACCCAACTGAGTTTGTGTCTTCAGACCGAATTGGAGAAATTGCTGAGTTTGATCCCAGCATTCTCGATGGCTTCTTAACGGGAGTTTACGCAACAATGTACACGCCTGGTACAGGTGGAACCACAGGTCATGATGACCTTGGCCACAAGGGTATGGATATTTTTACAGACATGATGTCTTCAGATATGGTTCTTGCCGGCCTTAACTATGGTTGGTATAGAGGTGTAACTGATTATACTTGGCTTGAAGATATCAGTAACAATAGAAACTATGTGCCTTGGAGATACTACTATCGTGTAATTTTTCAAGCAAATGCAGTAATTGACGCCCTTGGCGGAACTGATGCAGTTCTTGAAAGTGAAGCTTCACGTTGGTCAATGGGTCAAGCAAAAGCCATGCGTGCCTATGGTTATTTCTACCTTTCTCAATTACTTCAAACAGATTATGATCCGAATGAAGCTATTTTACCAATCTACCTATCCGTTTCTGCAAATACACCGCAGGCGCCAATGGGTGAAGTAATGGCCTTAATTGAAGATGATTTGACTGAAGCAATTGACTATCTTGATACATTTGATCGTGGAGGTAAGTTTGAGGTAAACAAACCTGTAGCGCAAGGCTTACTAGCGTATGCTTATGCTGCACAAGGTAAATATGCTGAAGCTCTACCACTTTGTCAAGACATCATCAACAATGGTGGATTCACCTTAGTACAAGATGATGAAATTACCGGTGGTTTTAATGAAGTAACCACTCCAGGTTGGATGTGGGGTGCAAACATTACACCTGATATTGGGTTAAACCTTGTTTCTTGGTGGGGTAAAGTGGACATCTTTACATATAGCTATGCTTGGGCAGGTGATCCTAAAACAATAGATGAAAGTTTGTTCAACCAAATGCGTCCTAGCGATAAGCGTATTGCACAATGGGGTAACGCAAGTTATGGTCCTTATGTGCCTTCGCAAAAGTTCTGGAATCCTGATAGAACAATTGGTGGTTCTAGTGCCGATAATAATACAATGGATTACATATACATGCGTGTAGCTGAGTTCCATTTATTAGGTGCAGAATCTGCTGCTAAGTCTGGTAATGAAGGTATGGCAAGAACCATGTTGAAAAACTTCGTTTCTACTCGAGTAGATGATGCTAGTTATGTAGATGGTTTAAGTGGCGGTGCACTGATAGGTGAAATTTCTTTCCAAACTCGTATGGAGCTTTGGGGTGAAGGAAAATCATATTTATTAATGAAGCGTAATGATGAATCACGTACAAGAGGTAGTAATCACATTCTACTTTCAGGTGCTACAATTGCGCATGATGAACCAAGAGCTACGTTCTTGATTCCACAACAAGAGTCTTTGAATAATCCATTTATCACTGACTAATACAACGTCAATGACTGACTAAATTTAGCCACCCAATTGGGTGGCTTTTTTTATGTCACCCAACCAATAAAACAGTTTCTTCGTCTTTGTACACATAGCGAATGTTAGTTTTTGCGACCTTTTTTTTGATAAACTGGGTTTTGCAAGATTATATTCGTGGATTATTATTAAAAACAAAAACATACTATGAAGAAACATGCAAGTACTTTCATGCTTGTTGCTCTATTGTTCATGGCCGTGAGCGTTTTTGCTCAAACGCGTGCAGTGAATGGTACAGTTACAGATGAAAATGGCGATCCAGTGATCGCAGCAACTGTTAGTGTCACAGGTACTGATATTCGGTCCTTGACAGATTTAGAAGGTAACTTTTCAATAGAAGCTCCTTTGAGTGCGGAATCATTAACGATCACATACGTAGGTATGGATCAAACAGTGGTTAGTATCACTGACGAACCGCTCAGCGTTAAATTATTTCAGGATGACCAACTGCTAGAAGGCGTTGTAGTTACTGCTCTTGGTGTAACTAGAGACAAAAAATCTCTTGGTTATTCAATTCAAGAAGTTAGTGGTGAAACACTTGATCAAACTAAAGAAACCAATGTTGTCAACGCTCTACAAGGGCAGGTTGCTGGTGTACAAATTCAAGGTACACAATCAAGCTTAGGCGGTTCATCGCGAATAACAATTCGTGGTGCAAATTCATTTACTAGAGACAATCAACCACTTTTCGTTGTAGATGGTGTTCCAATTGCTAACACTGAAATTTCTTCGAATGCACAACAAAGAGGTTTTGGTGGCGAAACTGCTTATGATTACGGAAATTTCGTTCAAGATTTAGATCCTTCCTCTATAGAAACAATGTCTGTTTTAAAAGGTACTGCAGCAACTGCACTTTACGGGCAGCGTGGTGCGAATGGTGTTATCTTAATCACAACTAAAGACGGGTCAAAAACAAAAGGCATTGGTGTAACTGTTAATTCTAGTTTTACAGCCGATAATGCTGTCAACCTTCTTCCTCACCAACAAGAATACGGTGGTGGAGCAGTTGTAGGTACTAACTCAGGGTTCAACGAAATCATGCAGAATGGTACCCGATATCTTTATCCAGTCTATTCAAAAGATGGCGCATGGGGACCAAAATATGATCAATCCCTTATGGTTCGTCACTGGGATTCATGGGACCCCGACTCTCCAAACTACTTGGAAACACGACCATGGGTAGCCCCAGCAAACGATTATGAAGAATTTTTTGGCACTGGACTTACAGCTACTAACTCTGTGTCATTAGAAGGCAGCAATGGTGCGGGTAACTTTAGATTGGGTTATACAAACCTTGACCAAACAGATGTGATGCCTAATGGAGGATTACAGCGTAATAGCATTACATTCAATTCAGGCTATAACTTAACTGAAAAGTTGAAAGCAAATTTATCTGGTAATTACATCCGAACAGATGCTTCTGGAAGAACAATCACTGGTTACAATAATGGTAACCCTATGCAAGCATTTACACAGTGGTGGCAAACACAACTTGATGTTGAAAGGCTTGAACAAAACCAAACGACTTCTAATGGTAGTCAGTATACATGGAATGCGCTAGGCCCAGTGGCTGATGCTGAAGGCAACTTTAACGGCTACAATTTTGCGCCTAACTTTTTCGATAACCCACATTGGGCTAGAAATAACTACTTCCAAGAAGATTTTAGAAACAGATTTTTTGGTAACGCAAGTTTAGCTTATCAGATTACAGACGAACTTGGAATTCGTGGTCAATTAAGTACAGACTTTTATGACTTTAGTGCAGCAGAAGGTATCCCGCTTGCTTCTGTTGCAACTTCATTTTTTGGTGCACAACAGCGTGGCCTACAAGAAAACAATTATGAGCTACGTTTAAATTATGCCAACGATTTTTCTAATTTGTTCTCTCTAACAGCATTTGCTGGTGGAAATAGAATGCGTCAAGATGGAGAAACTTTTACCCAAGATTCAAACGGTGGGTTAAGCTTAGAAGGGTTTTACAACATCGCCAATTCAGCGGCAAGTCCAATCATTGGTTCAAGCTTATTTGAGTATGGTATCAATAGTTTGTTTGGTGGTGCTTCATTTGGATTCAACGACTGGTTATATTTAGATGTAACTGGTAGAAACGACTGGTCTTCAACTTTACCAGACCAAGAGAATAGCTACTTTTACCCGTCAGCTTCAATGAGTGCTGTTTTATCTGAACTTGACTTTTTAGCTAATTCTGAAACAGTCTCATTCGCTAAAATTAGAGCAGCCTATGGAGAAGCGGCTAACGATGCACCAGCTTACTCTTTAACAGATGTATTTAGCCCTGTAACTCCAAATTTCGGTGGATTCCCAAGGTATTCAGTACCAAACACACAAAACAATCCTGAGCTAAAGCCAGAAAGAACTTCAGAGTTTGAAATTGGTTTAGCTGCAAGCTTGTTTGTAGATCGATTGAATTTTGATATTGCTTATTATGACCGAACAACAGAAGATCTTATCTTCAACGTTCCTTCATCTTCATCAACTGGTTACACTTCACGTGCGCTAAATGCAGGTGAAATGAGGAACTGGGGCATGGAGCTTCAATTGAGTGGTACTCCAATAAAAACACAAGACTTTAGATGGGATTTAGGGTTGAATCTTTTTCAACAAAACAACGAAGTTGTTGAGCTAGCTGATGGAGTTGAGAGTATCAACTTTGGAAACACTTGGGCAGCTGACTTGAGAGTTAACCAAGGTGATCCTTATATGGCTCTTTACGGTGCTGATTATATTCGTGAGAATTATGAAACCGATGCTGACGGCAACGTAACAAGAAATGACGGAGAGTTGGTTGTAGGCGATAATGGCTTTTACCAATTTACTCCAACTAGGCAGTTCTTAGGGTCAGCAATTGCTGATTGGGTTGGTGGTTTTAATACCAACTTTAAATTTAAAAACCTCTCATTGTCAGGCTTGTTTGATTTTCAAGAAGGCGGTGTTATTCACTCGACCTCTTTGCAATGGTCTAAGTACTCTGGCATGGATCCATCAACTGTTGCTTTCAATGGAGAATCTGATACAAGAGCAAACGGCATGGTCTTACCAGGCGTGAAAGCTGATGGTAGTGCGAACGATATTCGCATTGATCCACAGTCATACTATCAAGGTGTGTGGTTTCAAGCAGCTCCAAACGTTTACGATGCTAGTTATTTGAAGTTCAGAGAAGCAAGATTAAATTACAATATTCCTAATAATGTATTTGGTAAAGCTCCATTCAGAAATGCATCTATTGGAGTATTTGGTAGAAATTTAGCTATCCTCTCTGCAGATCTTCCTTACTTAGATCCGCAAGTAATAACTGGTGCAGGTAATGCACAAGGCCTTGAGAATGCACAAGTGCCTTCAAGACGCTCAATTGGTGTGAACTTAAAATTTGGATTTTAAAGAAATAACTATGAAAAAGATAAATAAATTTTTCTTCCTCCTGTTTGCAGCAATTGCGTTTGTAAGTTGTGAGGACGAACTTCTAGAATTAAATGTAGACCCGAACAACCCTACGGACGTTCCGGCTGCAAACTTGATTACTCAATCTGAGTTTAACCTGTATCAACGTGCACATAGTCGAAATATAAACGGCGAGTGGGGTATGTTAATGGTTCAACAATGGGCTCAAAATGAGTATACGCAAGAGCAGCGTTATGAAGGAATTGATGGGTCCTTTTTTGATGCTGCTTTTCAAGATGTTTACACGAATACATTAAGAGAATTGCAAGTTGCAAAACAAATGATTAGTGCATCAGGTTTACCTGCAGGCACAATCGCTAACCAAACAGCTATGATTGATATCCTCATGGCTGACGGTTTCATGTTTTTAACCGACGGATTCGGAGCAATTCCTTATTCTCAAGCTTTAAACAGTGTAGATTTTCCTAATCCTGCATATGACTCTCAACAAGAGGTTTATATGGGTATATTGGAGACTCTCGACAATGCAACCGCAAGTTTAGATGCCTCTAGTAGTGGGCTTGACGGCGACTTGATTTACGGTGGTGATGTAAGCAGCTGGAAAAAGTTCGGCGCTTCTTTATTACTTAAGGCTGCAATGAGAGTTGTTGACCGTGAACCAGGTACAACATCAACCTATGTGAACAAGGCAATGAGCTATGGTGTATTTTCAGATAATTCTGATAATGCAATGTTTAATTTTGATTCAGATCCTGCCTTGTCCAATCCATTATATGTTGATAATGCATTGAATAACCGAGATGACTTTTGTGTTTCCGAACTATTAGTGCAAACTTTAGAGGATATGGGCGATCCAAGGCTAGCAGAATTTGCTGCTTTAAACATTTTCGGAGAGTACAGAGGTATGCCTTATGGTTTACCTGATGGACCGGCATTTGATTTAAAAGCTGAGTGTTCACGACCTTCAGATAGAGTTCGTTCTGCAACTGCACCTCATGCAATTATGACTTATGCTGAGGTTGAGTTCTTCAAGGCAGAAGCGATTGAGCGAGACATCATTTCTGGTGATGCTGAACAAGCGTTCGAAAATGGTGTAGAAGCGTCAATGAATCAATGGGGAATTGCTGATTCAGGAGCTATTGATAATTACCTTGATGATAATGGGTATGATTCTGATAATTGGGCGCAGTCAATTGGTCTACAAAAATGGCTTGCACTTTACATGAATGGTCATGAGGCATGGGCAGAGCAACGTAGATTAGACTATCCAAATCTTTCAGCTCCTTCTGATGCTGCGATTTCAGGAATTCCACTTAGCTTTCCATATCCGCTATCTGAGCAAACAAATAATACAAGTAACCTAACCGATGTAACAACTAGTCCTAACGATCTTTTAGATCCTGTTTGGTGGGATGTAAACTAACTTAGGTTTCAGAGTAAACGTAAAAGGCCTCGCTGTTTAGCGAGGCCTTTTTTTATTGAAAATGACTAAACCGGTAAACCTTGGCATGGTTCACATTGGGAGATATTACGGTATGAACAAGCTCCTTATTTGGCAGCCTTGTGTCTTCAAATGCTAAAGGAAAAAAGATAAAGTCAGGGTTGTCTTGATATCCACTGTATGGGAAAACAGAATAATCATAGTCTTGATCTGTATCTGTTGAGAGAACAGAAAGTGATTCGTTAGGGAATATAGTTGCTAAGGCTCCCCACTCTATGTCGGCGGAAACAATTTTCTTTTTCTGATCACCCAGCTCAGGACCATTAATGCACTGACCTGTTAGTTGCATAAATAACGATCCATTATTTCTATCAAATGCAATCAAATCTGAATTATATAGCAAACCTGAAACGCCGTATGTCGTGTTTTCTCTTTCCCATACTACACTTGATCCAATTAAAGGGCAAAACAAAAGACTGAAAGCAGTGCCGTCACTCAATTGGTCGTTCACAATTTCATGATAACTCAAAATACTATGTGGGTAAATTTTGTAACTGCTTCCGTCTTCAATAACAGTTACTAGTTCCTCCCTTCGTAAGTGTGGATATTCCTCAATCAAGTCACGCTGCTGAAATACATCAAACTGCGGTTGGTCAATTGAAGGAATAAAGTCTAAACTGCTGCCTTGAAAAATGTAATTTGTTGGTACAAGCCATTGGTTGTCATTTAAGTCATGTGGCGGTGCAGAAATACTTTGTTCGGAATAAATGGCAGTACCCGGTATCGTTGAAGCAATACTAAACCAGTACGTATTGAGGGAATTAATTTGTTTTAATTGTTGGCCAGTGTTCGGACCAGAGACCACCTTCCCGAAAATATTATAACTGTTTCCTCGATTATCTTCAAAAAGATTATTCCCTGTTTGTGTTTCGGGCTCATTCGCCTCAATTACCACTCCATTACTCAATCTTCTGCTAAATGAAACAATGATTTGCTTTTCTGGGTCACCATACACAACAATAGGCTCGCCCAAAAATGTGTCATTGATCACCGAACTAGCATCAGCTGTATTGGGTGGTGTCGTTGGGTCTGTAGGAATGTCAGTATTATTTGGAGGTGTAATATCGCTATCCGCAGAGCTATTGCATGCTACGAAAACATTGACTAGAATAAAAAAAAGGAAGATTCTCATAACGGGTTGATTTTTGGGTTAGTAAAAGCTAATAACACACCTATATTAAAACGAAAACTCGGGCTCACTTGTTCCCCACGCACATTGGTATGAATTGGTACGCTAGACTTTGCGATTAAAGTGAGGGTTTCATTAAGATTAATGGATAATGTTGGATCGGCAAACACCCAGCTACCACCAGTATTAAGCAGTTCTCCGCCGTTCAATTCATCATTTATAACATTTCTATAACGAATTAGTAAATTTGGCTCTGTGATGAAATTTCCTAGTAAAAATTGATCTGATAAGCCTCCGCTTACTTGAAACACATTTCCAAACTTGTACTCATCACTACCCAGATATGTTGTGTTTGCAGTTTTGTTAATGTATGATGAATTTAGCAACAGCTTTCTCACTGGTCGTTGAGCCAGTGAATGTGAAAATTGTAGAAGAGCAACTTGATCTATTGTGCCACTACCAGGTTGCAAATCTGCTTGAATAAATCGCCCATCAGATGCAGTTTCATTGGTTTCACCAGTCGGTAACTTTACTCCCGCGAAAGCAGAAAGAAAGTTAGCGCCTAATGTATCGATTAAAAATTGCCTTTTGTACAAAACTACGGCATCACCAATCCCTTTTGTTTCAGTAATATCGTTGGTTCCTGCTATTGATCCAAAGGTTCGTGTTTGATTTATGTAAGGAATGAGAACGTCAATTCCACTGTTCTCAGTAAACGAATATGTACCTTGAATGAGTACAGTTTCTGAACTACGACTACGTGAAGAATTTTCAATTTCTGTGCTTTCTTGATAAGTGTTGTTTAGTTGATTGTTATCATAAGAAAGTAGAATGTAGGCATCACCTTTTTGACCCTGAGGTAATCCAATTTCATTACTGATTGGTACACCACCAGAACAACAAGTTTGCGCTTGGATTAACGAAGGTTTTAAAGTGAAAAAAACCAAACTGATTACGATAGAGGAAAATCTCATCTTCTAAATGTAAATGAAAGAATTGAAATTGTATAAAAGGATGCGGTTTTAGATGTTCTGACTTTACCTTTGCAGTCGATTTTCAGAAAAATACAATTTGTGAAGAATTTTTTAACTTGTTTTTTTGTATTAATACTCTCATTTTCAGGTCTTTCACAAGACCATGGTGAACATGAAAATCAAGATGCGCATGGTGCGGAAGTGACTAATGAAACAGCTCACGCTGGGGATGAAGAAGGATACAACCCAACACCAACAATTATGCACCACATTGCTGATGCAAATGAGTGGCGATTCTTTGGCAATTTCTCTTTGCCCTTACCTGTCATGATTTACAACACCACGCATAAAAATTGGTTTTTCGGTTCATCTAGTCAATTTCACCCTGATAGTCATGGTGAAGGCAGCCAGAAAGTAAAAGGTTACGAAATGGTGCATAGCCGTGTTGTTCCTGCCGACGGCTCTAAATATATTGATTTTTCAATCACCAAAAATGTGGCTGCTCTTTTACTCACAGCCGTTTTAATGTTACTCGTTTTCCTCACAGTTGCTCGCGGTTATAAAAAGCGTGAAGGTCAAGCACCCAAAGGCATACAATCATTCTTTGAGCCATTAATACAGTTTGTACGAGATGAAATTGCCAGGCCAAACTTAGGAAAGCACACAGATCGGTTTTTGCCTTACCTGCTTGCTGTTTTCTTCTTCATTTGGTTCGGAAATATGTTGGGGCAAATTGCACCAATTGGTAGCCCGAACTTAACAGGAAATATAGCTGTAACAGCCGCTTTAGCCTTATTCACCATGCTAATTATTAATTTTTCTGGAACAAAACATTATTGGAAACACATGGTAGATCCAATGGGTAAAGACATGCCCTTGCTTGGTAAAATACCACTTTATATTGTTCTCGTGCCAATTGAATTGCTGGGTATCATCATTAAACCGGCTGCGCTTATGATTCGTTTGTTCGCAAACGTTACTGCCGGTCACATCATTGTATTGAGTTTGGTGAGTTTAATATTTGTATTTGGTAATGCCGGCCAAAGTTTGGGTGGCAGTATTGGTGGTGCGGCAGTGGCCATACCATTTACCTTGTTTATTGGTTTAATCGAGTTGTTAGTCGCCTTTTTACAGGCATTTATTTTTACCATCTTATCAGCTGTATTTATCGGTATGGCGATTGATGATGGCCATTAATGAAAAAATTGGGTCATGGAACTTGTTGACATGACCATTTGAAAATACTTTTTTTAACCGTCGCTCAATTGAGAGACATAAATTACATACAAATGGAAGTAATTGGAGCTGGATTAGCTGTAATTGGAGCAGGATTAGGTATTGGACTAATTGGTGCGAAAGCAATGGAGTCTATTGCACGTCAACCTGAGTCTTTATCTGATATCAGAAACTTAACGATCATTACTGCAGCACTTGTTGAGGGTGCAGCACTTTTTGCGATCGTAGTTGCTTTACTATAGTAGAGAATTCCAAAAAACGAAAGCTACCTTATTCGGGATTGCCGCTTAAGGTAGCTAATTTCTATTTGTTTTAAAAAAATGATTATGTTATTAAACTTCATGATGTTTGCCGAAGGCGGAGATGGTGGTGGAGGTCTTGCACTTATCATGCCTGATCCGGGTCTATTTATTTGGACTACTGTGATTTTTGCTCTTCTTTGGTTTCTTCTCGCAAAATTTGCCTTTAAGCCAATAGCTAAGAGTTTACGTGAAAGAGAAGAATCAATTAGTGATGCTCTTAAAAGTGCGGAACGTGCTCGTAAAGAAGTAGCAGAACTCAAAAATGAGAATGAAGACATTTTGAAACAAGCTCGCCAAGAAAGAAGTCAAATTCTTAAAGAAGCGAATGAGCTGAAAACTAAAATTGTTGGTGAGGCGAAAGAAGATGCTAAAACAGAAGCGGCAAAAATTTTGGCTGATGCAAAGCAAGATATTAGAACGCAAAAAGACAAGGCTATGCAAGAGGTGAAGTCTGAAGTTGGGCAAATTGCAGTAGATATTGCGGAAAAGCTCATGAAAAAAGACTTATCTGGATCTGCCAGCCAACAAGAACTTATCGAATCATTGGTTAAAGAAGCAAACTTCAACTAAACAATGGCACAATCTAGAGTAGCGGAACGGTATGCAAAAGCTTTGCTTGATTTAGCCAATGAGCGATCAGAGCTCAAAGCAGTCTATGAAGATATGCGTGACTTGCAATCGACAATACAAGGTAGCAGAGAGCTCGACCTATTGTTGAAAAACCCTGTGTTGACTGCATCTAAAAAGGTTTCCATTTTTTCAAAGATTTTTAAAAGTCATACAAACCCACTCACATTCGGTTTTATGGAGCTTGTTTTGAAAAAAAGACGTGAAGCTGATTTTGGCGCCATTGCTGACAGTTTCCTTATGCTATACAACGAACAGAAAGGAATAACTGAAGTTTCCATCACTACAGCCGTTTCTATTGATCAGTCTACATTACAATCTATCGTCGATAAAGTGAAAGATGCGAACAAGCTCAAAGAAGTAAAGATTGAACATCATGTAGATCAATCTATTTTAGGTGGATTTATTGCAGAATTCAATAACAAAATTTTAGACGAAAGTCTACAATCAAATATTAATCAAATTAAGAGACGCTTTAGCGTAAATTAAACTATACAATATGGCAAACGTAAGACCAGATGAAATATCAGCAATTTTAAGAGAACAACTTGCAGGCGCTATTACTTCTGAAGAGTTACAAGAAGTGGGCACTGTTTTACAAGTTGGTGATGGTATTGCTCGTATTTACGGCTTAAATGATGTGCAGAGTGGTGAGTTGGTAGAGTTCGAAAGTGGACTACAAGCAATTGCTCTAAACTTAGAGGAAGACAACGTTGGTGTGGTACTCATGGGCCCTTCAGAAGAAGTGAAAGAAGGGGACAAGGTAAAGCGCACAAAACGTATTGCCTCTATTAATGTAGGTGAAGGGATGCTCGGTCGTGTTGTAAACCCGTTAGGGGAAGCAATCGACGGAAATGGAGAAATTGGCGGAGAGTTATTCGAGATGCCAATTGAAAGAAAAGCACCTGGTGTAATCTATCGTCAACCGGTAAATGAACCGCTACAAACCGGTATCAAAGCAATCGATTCAATGATTCCTATTGGTCGAGGGCAGCGTGAGTTAGTAATTGGTGATCGCCAAACAGGAAAAACATCTGTTTGTATTGATACCATTATCAACCAAAAAGAATTTTACGATAGAGGTGAACCTGTATTCTGTATTTATGTAGCTATCGGTCAAAAAGGATCTACAGTAGCGCAAGTAGCAGCCACTCTAGAAAAGTACGGCGCTCTTGACTATACAGTCATTGTTTCTGCAACTGCTTCAGACCCTGCTCCACTTCAATTTTACGCACCATTTGCGGGTTGTGCAATTGGTGAATATTTTAGAGACACGGGTCGCCCCGCGTTGATCATTTATGATGACCTTTCTAAACAAGCCGTAGCGTACCGTGAAGTATCGTTATTGCTTCGTCGCCCACCAGGGAGAGAGGCTTACCCAGGTGATGTATTTTATCTTCACTCAAGATTATTAGAACGCGCTGCCAAGGTCATTAACAACGATGAAATTGCCGCTGGCATGAATGATCTTCCTGAGTCGCTTAAAGGAATTGTAAAGGGTGGTGGTTCATTAACTGCCCTACCAATCATTGAAACACAAGCTGGTGATGTTTCTGCATATATTCCTACAAACGTAATTTCGATTACAGACGGACAAATCTTCTTAGAGTCAAACTTGTTTAACTCTGGTGTTAGACCGGCAATTAACGTAGGTATTTCCGTATCGCGTGTGGGTGGTAGTGCCCAAATTAAACCGATGAAAAAAGTTTCTGGGACATTGAAACTCGATCAAGCACAGTACAGAGAGTTAGAAGCCTTCTCAAAGTTTGGATCTGACCTTGACTCTGCAACAATGAGCGTTTTGAATAAAGGAAAAAGAAACGTAGAAGTATTGAAGCAACTTGAGCACTCTCCGCTTTCTGTAGAGAAACAAGTGGCAATCATTTACCTCGGTGTAAATAATATGCTACGAGATGTTCCTGTAGATAAAGTGAAAGAGTTCGAGCACGAATTTTTACAACAACTTGAATCACGTCACGAAGATGTATTAACCTCAATAAGAGGAGGCCAATGGAATGAAGACATTCAAGAAGTAGTGGCTTCAGTTGGTAACGATGTGGCGCAAAGCTATAAATAATGGCAGGAGGACTTAAAGAAGTACGTGAACGAATTACATCTGTAAATTCAACGCAGCAAATCACAAAAGCCATGAAAATGGTTAGTGCAGCTAAGTTGAAAAAGGCATCTGATGCCATTACGCAAATGCGGCCCTATACCTTGAAGCTTCAAAGTATGCTGAGCCATATTATAAGTAGTTTAGGTGCGGGTGAAGATTTGCCGAGTTTAGCTTTTGCTGAGCAACGTGATATTCATAAAGTCTTGATTGTTTTAGTGACATCTGATAGAGGACTTGCCGGTGCCTTCAATGCGAACCTAGTGAAGAAAGCTAACTATTTGCTTGGTCATAGTTATGCATCACAAGCTGAAAAGGGGAATGTCGATATTCTCACCATAGGTAAAAAAGGGTTTGATGCGTTTAAAAAATCTGGCCTTAAAGTAGACAATACTTACGGTGGCTTGTTTCAAGATTTAAGTTTTGAGCAGTCTGCTGAAGTCGTAGATCAACTTCTTGCCATTTTTAGAGAAGGAAAATACGATGCCATTGACGTTGTTTTTGGTGAGTTTAAAAATGCCGCTACTCAAGTTATTCAGTCTGAACGCTTCTTGCCTATTAACCTTGAATACAGAGGATTGAACGAGGCTGAAATGAAATTCAGACCTGATTATATTTTTGAGCCAAACAAAGCAGACCTATTAGAGGTGTTGGTGCCAAAAATTTTGAAAACGCAATTTTATCGATACTTACTAGATAATAACGCGAGTGAACACGGCGCCCGCATGATGGCGATGGAACAAGCAACCGAAAACGCCAACGATTTACTCAAAGAATTAAAATTGAGTTACAACCGTGCTAGACAAGCATCAATCACAAAAGAAATTTCAGAGATTGTGGGCGGTGTTGTTGCTTTGGAAGGATAGATTATTCCATACAGTTTCTTACCAGTTCATTAGTACGCACCACTTCTTGTCTAATATACACTATGTGATGTTCGAGACATAACAATCTATACACTTAGCTTTAGTATCCAAAAAACATAAAGCTATGGTTCACTCCCTCCAACTTTTCGACTTTATCGTCATCGGCTTCTATTTCACAATCATCTTTGGAATTGCTTGGTGGGTGACAACAAAGGAGAAATCTGGAGCAAACTCTACCAACTACTTTTTAGGAGGCAAAAACCTAGGGTGGTTTGCAATTGGAGCGTCACTTTTTGCCAGTAACATAGGCTCTGAGCACTTAATTGGTCTGGCTGGCTCTGGAGCAAATGGTCTTTTTCCTGAAGCCCAATTTGAAATCTTGGCCGCATTAATATTATTGCTATTAGGTTGGGTGTTTGTTCCTTTCTATATGAAATCTGGTGTTTATACAATGCCCGAGTTTTTGGAAAAAAGATATAATAAGGGGTCTAGAATCTATCTTTCTTTAATTTCTATCATTTCATATGTTTTAACAAAAATTTCATTCACCATTTTTGCCGGTGCCTTAGTTTTTGAGGTGTTGCTG
>ENA-ORXM01002325-ORXM01002325.1-marine-metagenome-genome-assembly--contig:-NODE-2325-length-22625-cov-4.514946_pt1 | contig 22625 bp, 10 predicted proteins | sample MGYA00237867_ERZ511480 | MGnify/ENA primary metagenome ERZ511480 (study PRJEB26309, sample SAMN06266103) | marine metagenome | isolation source: Algal blade | place: United Kingdom:Sidmouth, United...
TGCCCAATTACGAATTGCGGTTGATGCTAGAAATTTAGACGCCAAGGCAATCACAGGAGGTAAAATATGGGTAACCGGAAAGGCACCCAACCAAGAGGCCACCGTACGTTCAGGCGGGGAGTACCACGCGAAAGACCTAACTTCACAACAGACCGATGTGAGTGTTTTCGCCGGAGGAAAGGCTTTCGTTAATTCAAAAGAGTACGTAGAGGCGAACGTAACCGCCGGCGGAACCATCGAAATTTTCGGAAACCCCGATAAGGTAGATGAGGATAAGACCTTCGGGGGGTCTATCATTATGAAAAATTAAGGCCTCGTAAATTTATCATTTTAAAAAAAAACTGGCGTAATTGTCGGTTTTTTCGTTTCACAAATCTGCTATCTATACAAGTTTTCTAAAGGTCGTTTAAGACCATTGATGCATTTTCTGGATAAATTCACCCCTGAATTTTCTTCCTTTAAAAAGACTACAAAATTGACTACCTTTAATGTGATTCCCTCGCTACTATAATTCCCTCCATTAGAATATATCTGTATTGCAATAAAAGAGATCTATTTATAGAAATGTACCCAGTACACCAACAGCATCATATTTTATTTTAAACAAATTCTAAAACATTCTTCCTATGGCCACACTCTACCTTGGCAGTTGCGACACCGCTAAAAAACCTTCAAGCGCAAAATCTTTTTTGGCACCCTATCATATGGACGGATTGCTGAAGAACACCGTTTCCTTTCGGGATGATGATCGAACTACTTGGCGCAGGTTCAGAAATACACCGGGTTCGGAAGTGGCCCGATTGCAAGAATTTTTGTTCGAGGCGGGCTTTATGCCCCGTGGGGTTATCGACGGTATTTTCGATTATGTGACCCAAGCTTCCGTGCGTCTTTTTCAAGAATATGTGAGGTCGGTCGACGGCGTCTCGAGCATGCTGCCAGACGGTATTGTCGGAAGGGGTACCCAAAGCCACATTGACCGTTGGAAAGCGGCGGGTAAAGTTTCCGACTGGGGCAGAATGTCACATACCAATCCCTCGGCAGAACATGCCAAATGGATTGCGTTGCTGCACAAGGCCAAAAAACATTACAAACAAAATCCGAATCCGATTCTAGATCAGGTCGCCAATTTTAATAAACCCACAGATTCGATAAAAACGGATGACTGGGAGTTCGACCCCAAGCAAATTCACTTGATAGGCATTCGTCGGGCCCATAACCTGAGCGTAGACCGGCGTGAAAACGACGATATATTTATCCTATTGATTCGTGGGATGGTTTTTAAATTCTGGGGTTCTACGGATGCGAACCAAAAGATGATCGGCAGAAGAAACGAGGCTTTTTTGGTCGAAGGGCAGCATAAGTACCGTTTTGGGTGGCATAAAATTTCCGTAGAAAATAAAATCTACAGGGCATTGAGACCCTATAGAAATGGTGTCTTGGTCTTTCGAGATCGTGATGATGACAATGCGCTGACCGAGTCAGATCTTCGTTGGGGATTGGATCGTAACCCCAACCACACCATAAATATCCATTGGTCGGGCATCGGCCGTTCCAATTGGTCCGCGGGCTGTCAAGTCATCGCCGGTAAAAGCTATATCAATCATTCGGACAGTGTAGTGGATTGCTCGGGTTTTGCTGCGGCAGGATATAAATCCCTAAATAGAGCGGCTAAGAAAACTAAGGGGGCCTACAACGTACTCGCTGATTTGATTGTCAGTTTTTCGGACCCGGGGATAAATCATATCTATTATACATTAGGTAGAGAGAACTCCCTTAATCTCGATGCAAGTCTTGGTGCCGATTATGCAAAGGAAAATCTAGAAAGAATGAGGAACTTGTCTTAGTTACTCAAATGACTAATTTAACTTGCAATGATAGGCTGAAAATTTACGATTTTCCCATCAATTTTTCTGCTTCGCTGCATTCAATGCACTCCTCAATTCCTCCAAATAAACACCTAATTTGTCTTTTGAGGCGGTAGTTCCTATGGGTGAAAAACTATGGTGGTTTCCAGCGGCCCTATGAAGTGCGTGGATTAGAAATTGCAGATGCTCAAGTTCGGCTATTTTTTTGGCTTCCGACCCTGCTTTTTTCCAGATCTTGTTGAAGCTCGTATCAATGGCGGCCCATTTTTCATCCGTATTTGCCTGGTTATCGATTAATAATTGACAAAGACCAATATTTAGTTCGGTAATCAAATCCCAATATTCAATTTGTTGCGGCTGATTTCCATTTTTTATGGCAATTTGATGTTTTTCGAGGAGTTGTTTCGCTGATTTGAGGCCTTTACGGGGTTTCTTGCCCGCTATGGCCTGTAAATCATAGGTTACTTCGCTATCATCTTCACGAGTTTTAATCACCATTTTTACGTCGGATTTTCCCAAACAATACAATAAAAATGCTAATTCGATTGCGTTTGTCAGCGAATAGGTTTTGCTTCCATTTTTTTCAAGCTCAAATGCCTTTATATAGTTGTTTAAAGCTTCTTTGTAAGCCTTTATTCTATCCTCCGGTTTTTGTGCTACCATTGCGAGCCTTTTTTTGGCACTTCCCATCAAATTGAAACGCTCGGCGGTTTCGCCCGCTTTCATTAGTATATCCAATTCTGCAATGGTATCATGGATAAATGTAAGAGCTTCCTCTTGTGAAAATGACGGTTTCTTGTTTTCAAAAAGTTCTTTTATGGTCCATTTAACACGGGTATTGCAATAGGTTTCCATACAGGAAAATGAAAAATCGGCTTTTTCCAAATGCAATAACTGCTTAAACTTCTCGACAGCTTCTTTATACATACCCAGCTCTTGATAGATTTTTGCCTCCCTTTCCAAGACCTGGGCGGTATGGAAGTCATCATGCGCTTCGATCGCTTCCATGATTATTTTGAGTTCGTCCAGCGCATCTTTTCGCGTCGTGGTTCCCATCTGCAATTTGTTCAACAGGTTCTCAAGATCGATCTCGGCTTCTTTGGGTACTAGATAACTGGGCGACCAATTGCCTTGGTAGGTACTTTTTAATCTGAAAAACGGATCACCGTAGCATTGATAGGCTCCCCACGTATTCGTAAGGGGATATTTTTCATAGACTTCGGCGCGTGCCATTTTAACTGCTTCCCCAAAAGGCTGGCCGCCGATCATGCGGTCATAGAAAACTTCCGCGAAGACCAATGCTGCTGCATCGTTGACTGCCCATCCGGCCGCGATTACGGCTTTTACGCCGATTTGGATGAGTTCGGTGCCGATATTCGCCGCTAGTTTATAGCGGTTTTGATATACTTGTTCGTCTTGCTTGTTCGTGTAGCCCAAATGGCAGCAATTGACGAAGACCAGTTCGGGTACCACCGACATTTGCTGAATTTCGAATACCGTCAAGAACAGTTTTTTGCCGATGACCATACCTGATTCTTTGGGCGCATCGGGGTTGAACACCCCATGGCCGGCCAAGTGCATAACGGAGTACTCGTTGCAGAACAGCTCCTGTATGATTTCGGCCGCGTTGGTGCCGACAAGTTCTTTGACCGGGCAACCGGAACTATTGAGCAGACTCCCCACCAATTCTCCTTCTTCACGTGCGCCGGGCAATTGCCCGATATAATTTTCGAGTACTGGATCGGCAACAACCAAAGCCCTTTGTTCGGATGCGCGTTTGATAGTTCGGCGATAATTGGCTGTCGAAAGTTGTCGCACCATGCCCGAATTTACGCAAAGCGGCTTGGCCTTTGTAGTATTGTCCTGTAACAGTTCCCAAGGATACGATGCCGTTTTGGTATCCAATATCCATAAAATATTGCCCTTGCGTTTTAGCTTTTCCTTCAGCGCATTAGGAATTAACAGTTCAAACAAAGTTTTCGCGGTACAACCCGACCATTGGTTATTTTTCGAGATTTCTGTAATGAATTGATTGATTAGGGGCGTACTACTGTAGACTTCGTTTTCCTCTTCGCGCGAATCATTTGTAGAGGCCCCGAAGACCATACTTTCAAGTTCCCCGGTCTCCTTATCGATTTTACTATGTTTTACGGTAATACGTTTCCACCAATCTTCGGTCATATCGAAACTGATGTGCTTTCTGAAGCCCAAGAGTTGTTTGTAGTTCTTGCTCCCCAAGATGATACTTACCTCCTCGGTTTCCCGTTTCGCGATTTGGTGAAGGGCGTACAAGCAGTTCAAGGCCCTTTCGGAGTAGAGTTCAACAAATTCTATGCGTTGCACCGTTCCGTATTCTGTCGCTGATATTTGCTTTATCTTTTCATTGGCCTGATCAACGCCTAAAATAGTGGCTTTCATCGAACTTTCGATGCTTAGGCCTCCGTAGCCACTGGCCATGACCAGCGACGATACCCCGAGTCCGTTCTTTGGTATTTCTTTTCCCCGAAGGCTTAATAAATAGTTGAGAACGCCTTGCTCTACCGATTTCGCCAGTTGAAAAGAGGTCAATTGGTCGGGTTCGCCCATACCTACTATGATGGCACCGGCAAAATCATCGTTCGATGGTTCAACGAAAAGAGCGTTGCTGCCGATTTCTCCAGGATACAATCCCAAACGGTGCTTTGCGCTTAGGCTACCGTACAGGTATCGGTCGATGGCCACTTCGGCCTGTAGAATACCATCGTTCAAAAAATGGCCTGCAAGTATAGGGTATGATGCATAACGCAGGTCGCCGTTGCTGACCGAGACCGTAATGGGTATTTGACTTTCGGTTACATTGGTTTCACGGCCTAGACCGAAGAGCGTTTCTACGAGACCGTCTTCCGAAAGGTCAAAATTCATGTCTGGCTCTCCCCTAAATACCTGTTCTTCACTACGCACCATGGGTTTTGAATTCCGTAGCAGCTTGGTACTCCCAGTAGTCAGAATTTCATCGATGGCATTAAAAATACTCGGTTCGTTGGCCAACGCACCATGCGTTATTCGGGTATAGTACACCGACTTTTCATCCATTTCTTTCGGAATACCAAGCTCCCAAGTCACGCTGGCATCACCTGCGCCGGTGTAGAGAAAATACAGTTCTTTTTTAGCTTTAAATTTTTTGGTTTTTGGCCTTATTTCACCAATGTGATAGCCGTTTGGGGTAATTTTATCCTTGCCGGCAATATAGATCATATTCGAGTAATCGATAGTATCACGTTTTTCGAGAATGGCATCGCGATAGGCCGCGAACCTATTCAAGTCTCCTTGGGTAGGCAAAGGCCAGTTCGGTTTACCAAATGCCTCGTTTATCTTTTCCCATAGTTCGGGTTTGGCAAAATCATTATCCGGATCTTTCTTGGGATTGACGATGGGTAGAAGGTCTAAAATACCCGGAAATCTCGAAAATACTTTCAACAAACCTTTCTTGGTATGGAAAATATCGAGCATTGCCAGTTTTTTAATGATACCATCCTGCCCGAAAAGAACGGTAAGAATGCGATGCGAACCGGATAGGGGAGCACCCAAAAAAATCATTTTGAAACCTTTCGAGGCGTTCAATTTTTCCCAAGTATCGTTGTGATTGAGAACAAAATCACGGACCAAGACACCGCCCATCGAATGGCCGATCATCTTTATGGGCTGCCCGACTTCTAAAAGATCCTTTATCTTGTCGTTCAGTTCTTCTGCCGATTTTAACAAGGGCTGTCTCCAATCAAAGGGGTAAACGACCACGTCATATTTTCCTTTAAGCCATTTGTACAATTTATCATAGGATGTCTTGACTACGGAATCTGCTATGACATCTTTGGCGTTCAGGTAATCGAGTTTTGTCAGGCCTCCCTTGATAATCCTCCGGTAATGCAACCAGATTTCCTTTTCGTCCCTGAACAGATTCGATCCCATGATACCCGGAAGCAGTACTACAATCGGTCGCTTGCCGGAAACCGCGTCGGGATCGGGGCGAAGTTCGCCATGTTCGATAAGTGCCCTGTCACTGGCGACCACTTCGTATTGTTCGACTTGCTTGAACCCCGGTATACTGGCTCCCGATGTTGTTTTTAAGACAAGATCGATGGCTTCTTGGGTTTTGGCATTTTCAAAATACTTGACATGGTTTACCTCGACGCCCTGATCAAAAAAGTATTGTATGGTATCGCTCCGTCTGGCACCGAGATACATTGAATCGGTATTCACGACAAGATCGTTGCGTTGCCAATAGAACAGTTTTCCTAAGATAGCAAGTAGGCCTTGGCCTGAGAGGTTGACCCGGCCATTACCAGAAATTACGGCCAACGGACTACCATCGATTGCGTTTTTTTGGTTGGGATCGTTCAATATCTTGATAAATGGCGATTCAGGGTTCATGGCCTCTAGCCCCGAAAGTACTGCCACATCGTCTTTGGTATCGATTGCCGCCGATATCAATTCTTTTAAAATGTCACCGAAAGTACCACCGATAAGGTTGAACAATACGTTCAAGATATGGTCTAGACGTTTTGACGCCAATTTGGTACCTGCCGATGGGCAAGCGACGCGAATAAATTTGGTGACCTTCAGCCTTTTTTTCTTAAAAATTGTATTGAGTGCGCGTATAGCATCAATATCTTCTTCACGTCCCTCCTCTTTTTCCAACAAAGCAATGTGATAGTCTGTAAAAGTAGCCCCACCTTCGCTATATTTATTGAGGATATCTCCGACGAGACCGCCCCTTGAATGGGTCAAAAGATGTAGTTCTGAACCATCAGGTAACAATTTGGCCAGTTCTACAGTATTCTGTAAGGGACTCTTGGTCAGCGTACGGTGCTGGTATGAGATAACGTTGCCCTGATATTTGTCATGGAGGGTTTCCCAGACAGGGGAAGCCTTCAGATCCCAAAAAGCGCCCCTCGTATCGGAATTGGTTCCGTGTATAAATAGAAAATAGGGCCTGTTGTTTGGGACCGTATCGGTAAAGACATCAAATTTGAACTCCGTATCGATGGAAAAAATAGCAGCGTCTTTTTTTGGAGTACCATTTTTGTTCACCATTTCATTCCACAAAACACTTTTCGGGGTCAGGCCGTATTGGAGATGCCCGCTTTCCAGTTTTTGGGCTATTTTCAAAATACTGTGATCAATGGCTTTTTTGACGAATACCCGAAGTACCTTGACCGCAACTTTGCCGACGATTCCGCGTTCTGTGGCCGGTGCGTCTACCGTCGTCGGCAGGACAAAGACTCCTGTCTCCCCTTCTGAATCTCGATCGGTTTCCGGCCTTAGGGCGGGGTCGAGTTCCGGATAGACTTCGTGCAGCGTGGCAGCATCGCACATCCATTTGGTACCGTCTTCCAGTTCGAATTCAAGAAGTTTGTCATTTTTTTCAAGTGCGATCGCGTGTTGGTTTTCGCCATCGCGGTTACTACCGCTTAAAAAGTAGGTATGTCCTTCTTTGATCCACGATTTATCATCAGTATCGATTTCGGTTCTAGTTCCGTGGATGATCAGCTTTTCTATAGGTTTCATACGAAGCGTTTTTGGTTTCGGAGTGGGGGTTTTGTTTTACTTAATGATTCAATTGTTTTAAGAGTACTTTTAAAAATTCGGTGTCTTTGGCCAGTAGGCCGTCTGGAATTTCAAAGTCGGCCGAACCCCACCATTCGAGATAACGCATTAGCTGGAATTCCGTTGAGCTCAGTGCATTCGTTTTTCCCCGAGCCTTGGCATTGCTTACGAGCGATTTCGTATGGTCTAAAACCTGTTTCTTTACGGTATCCCTTTTTTCGTTTGGGGTTAGAAGATAGAGTTCCAATAAAGTTCCATGTGGCCATACACTCTTTTGATCTTTAGCCGTGTTCGATTCGATTTCGTTAAATGCAGCCAGGCGAGCGGTATTCCAATAGTCTCGATCCGCCTCGCTCAGTTTCCCATCGAGAACCGTACACAGCGATAAATATTGTATCAGGCTCCAATGGTGCGAGAGGTTACGATTTGCTGCTTTTTTGTACCATTTTTTTGCTTCTGATAGATGTTCTCTTTGCTTAATCATAGTGTCAGTACCGAGAACAAGGGATTCTTTGTATTCCGTTTCGGCCAGCCGCTTATATGCACTCCCCAAGAGACCGCTGCCTTCTAAAAAGGCGGCTTCTTTTGATTTTTGATGCTCGATTTCCACGAGCTGAGCATTGAGGTCGGCAATCGATGCCTCGATTTGAACTTTGGCGCGTATGAAATCGTCTTTGTTCGGCTCTGTATCGTTATCATTTTCAGAGGCTTTGTCTCGAATACTGTTCAAGATGGCCAATTGTGACTCCAGTTTTAAGAGCAGCAATTGAAAATCATAGTCATCCGGAAGGTTCGCATAGGTAACCATACTGATCCAATCGTGTTGGTCCGCTGGTTCCATACCATACAGTTTCGTTCGTATCTGGCCCAAGACCTTTCTGATATCGTCACCGCGCAACAAACGCTTGTACAATTCTTTGGTAATCAGATTAGAGCCCGGTACGGACAGTGGAAACTGTGATCCAATGACAACGGGCACACCCGCTTCAAAAGTTGCCTGCACGGGGTTTTTATCGGGTTTGGCACCGTTCGTAAAGTTTGCACCGTCGCAAATCATATAGTTCACGAGATAAGGAAGCGTATCCAACGACTCAAAGAGTGCCTTCACCTCCTTTGCCGGGGTGGCTTGGTAGCCAACATCCAGAGGTTGTTCGGAATAAAAGGCGATGCCATATTCAAAATTTTGGGGCCGTTTGGGGTCGAACAACATCGATCCATGCGCGAGAATATGGATATGGGTAAACGGATTGCTTGTTTTTTGTGCCTCGATGACCGTATTCTTGAAGATCTCAAAAGTGGGATTCGTAAGTACGGTCAGTTGGGTTTCGGTATTCCAATGCCGAAGCGCGTAGCGTAAGGATTGCAGATGATTTTTATGCGGAACATCGGGAAAGGGTAGCCCGAGAAAATTTTTATGTACTGGTTTCGTATGTACGTATAATATGTGCGGTTTCTGGGGAATTTCAACGGGAATCTCCTTTTCCCTCCTGAAATTACGGGTTAGCACCAATTGTTCTTCATCGCTCGAGGCAAATCGTGGTTCCCCTTTTTTGTTCAAAAGGAGTTCAAACGGAATCAATGCTAGTTCGGAAGGATTCAAAAATAGTTCAAGGTGCCCCACGTCTTTGGGAAGCTTTTCCAGATCGATAAAAAGGGTCTCGATCTGATCACTACACCTTTTAATGGCTTCCCATTTTTCTTTTGCATTTCCGGCCGTGTTCGTATCGTATCGTAATTGTTCACCCAGTTGTTCCAAAAGGTCGATATGCCCCATGGGCGTGCGTATCTCTTTCAGTGAGGTGGAATCCCCATGGGCAAGAATATACGGCTTATCGCCCATTAGGATGCCGGTCTTTAGGTCATCGAAACGAATGTATTCAACCTTGTCCGATTTCATAATCTTAGGGCCTGTTTTGAAATTTGTGATTGAATTTTTTATAGGCAGTTTTTGTGCAGTATGAGGCAAAAAATCCAAGCATAGTAGAGCTATGGTTTATTTTTTTAACGAAATAATGTGCAAAAAAGGGTCATAGAAAAACAATTGACATGTTTCAAAACAGGCTCTAGAAGTCGTCTTCTAACCCATCTTCGCTCTCAAGATCGAAATCATGTTTAATTTCAATATCGTCTAAAGTAAGCTGGTCGTCACCGAGAAGTTTGGTTTTATTGAATAGGTTCAATTTGAAAAGCCGAATGGCCACGACGCCCGATTCACCGATGGAATCATAGGTGCTTGCCTTCGAAGAAGCGGTCTTAAAATCGCCTTCGGCCTTGCCACCTTCGATTTCCCCTAAAATATTCGCGCTGGCACTTATGGTAAAATTCGATTCGGCCTCCCTTGCGCAGATAATAAGACAATTTTCGCCCGTATATGTTGCCGATACTACTTTGTACTTTTTTCGCCAATTCGATTTGGCGGCCAGTGATAAAGCTACGTCATCGATGTTCTGGAGCTGTTCGACCACCACAGTATCCGCTTTAACAACTAGGGAATTTTTCTTTCCGAACTCATACTTTAAAGAGGCCTCGGCATCGCCTAGGGCAGCAAACGAATCGGTTGTTTTTCCTCCGAGCCCTATTTTACTGACCCGGGTACCCTCTGTCGTAAAATTCAGTTTTGATTCAGGTCCAGGAGCGATATTCATAACGATATCGGGATATTTATCCTTCAAATTACCCACAGAACGGAATACACCTCCCTCAAAATAACCGAAATCGCCAACTTTTAAGGTATTCGTAACCGGAAGCCAAGCGGCATGTGCACCGATTTCTTTTTTGACCGCCTTCTCATAACTTTTTGCCAATCCACTCATAATATGCTACTTAAATGATAAAAATGTGATATTGAACTTGACCAATACCATCCTATGGCTTAAAACAAGCCGTAGTTGTTGAGCGATAAATAATAGGGGGGAGTAATAACGTCTTTAAAATTAAGAAAATTCTTCTTCACTAGGTAGAAATACAAGAGATTTTATTTGGGCGAAAACCTCCGTCAATAAATTGATTAATATCGTGTTTAGGGTGTGCTAAGTGTCTTTAAAATGTCACTTATAAAATCGGGTTTTGCTGTGATATCGATAAAATTGACATGGGTGTAAATCTGCGGTACCGCGTCATAAGAAAATGCTACGGGAAGTAGGGTTATCAATTTTTCAACCGAACGCTTATAGGCCAGATCTACTTCGTTACGGCAATGGTTTTTCCCATAATATTCCTCAGAAAAAACAGGGAGAAAAAAACGAGAATCCACAATTGCCCACATGTATTTGGCCGTAAAGGCCTCACCGATGCCGATGCTGTCCCTATCAAAAAATATGGAAAGCTTGTCACCGTTCGGTTTACGAAATTCGGTCAACGGTTCGTAAATGTTTTTTATTACCCAATCGCTATTACCACGGGAATAGCTGATGAATATATCGTACTTCTGGGCACCTTCGACAACTCCGGTTACCAAGAATTTGTATGCAAAACGCCAAGACAATACGGCGGATAACAGTATTGCAATCAAAGGCAGGCCCACCGGGATAACGACACCCAACGATAACAAGGCCGCGCCAACACCTACCAAAAGTATACCACTGGCCAAAAATGATAAAATGGCAATAACGAACGGCTTGGTTTGAAGTATTTTCACATATTTAAAAAAGAGAGCAAATAACAGGGCCGCGAAAAGCGCAAAAAATAAAACTAGGCCGATGTAAACTGCAGGCTTGTTCAGCGGTCGCTTTGCAAGCGCATTACCTTTGAGCTGATCTAATAGGGCCCAAGCCACCAAGTGAACTCCCGTCTGGTTGATTTTGGTAATCTGATCGGCGGCCAGGCTTCCGACAATTAAAATTTTATCCTCCATTTCGAAAGGTGTCGAAAAGGTGCCACCTGCTGTAGTATTGCCTTCATGCAAAAATTGCACGGTTTGACGCTGTATGCTCTCTTTATTACCCACGGGAAGTACAAAGCCGCGGGGCTCTAGAGGAGGCGCATCATCGAAATTATGATCTCTTGCCACCCTTGATGCCAATGCCTCAATAAGTTCGTAACCTCCTCCCTGCCTTGGAAATGGAAGTTCCGATTCGTAAAAAAGCACCCCCATTTTTTCTTCGAAAATGGTATGTAACCGGAAACCTTCGAGGTAATTTTCATAAATCGTTACGGCCTGGTTCTCCTCATTTTTCTCAAAGGTGATTTCTTCGTATTCACGCATATCATAAACGCCGTAGATCTTGGTCTCGTCAGGCACGTTTTCCAGAGCGGTTTTTAGGGTCTCGAGTTCTTGTGGCTCGTTTTCGAAATAAATATCCAACAGTATGCTTCTGGGGCGCTTGTCCGTACCTGCGATGGTATTGAGAAAATCTGCAATGCGTTTTCTATAGTTTGCGCGGTCATAATTTCCGGTATTTTGGGCTTTTTGGGGTATGTCGACAACTATTATGTCCTTTCGCATTTCGATTTTAGCAGGGTCATCGAGGTAAAAGGTGCGGTATACAAGATAGTCCAACGATTGCCAAAAACTCGTAATGCAGGTCGCAATGCATAGGAGCAATAGAAAAATGAAGATATAAACAGTAAGCCGTTTGAGGGTGGTCATGAGTGCTAGTATTGACTTAGTTCGGACTCAAGGGCATCGGCCATGGCATAATAACGGTCGCTTTCTTCGGGATCGGATAAAAGTTCATAGCACCAGCCCAGGTCTTCGTAGTTATCCATAACATCCATTCCGATGCCCCAGGCGCTGTCATAATCTCCAATGCTTTTGAAATACTCAAAATCCTCTAAATTATATTGGAGGTCTTCCGAAACGATGTTCAATGCGTTGTTACAGTAGGTAGTGCCTACCTCATAATTTCCCAAATCGTAGCTAGCTTCGCCAAGACCAATATAGTTTTGTGCAACCAACGGATCATCGGGTTCTAGTTTTTCCTCATAGAGTTCAATAGAAGTTTTAAAGGCATCGGAAGCCGACCCGGGATTTCCGTCATCAAGATATAGTTCGCCCAACAGCGTATACTTTTCGGCAATGAGCGCTGCATCGATACCGTTTGAATAGGCCTGATCCAGTTCATTGCTAAAAGTTGCTATGGCTTCTTCGTAAGAGGCGTAGCGAATTTCTTCGTTTGCGCCATGTGCGTAAAACTTTTCGGGGTCTCCCGCACTCAAAAGTTCCGTTTGGGTAGTAGTGAGATTACGAGCCTTGCCCGCAACTGGGTCGGACTGCTCCTCAATACTAATATTTACTTCATTTTCAATGGAGACAATACCTTCTTGGGTACTGAATTTCACATCTTTGCCTACGGCCTCTATCGTAAAGACGGTACCTTTTACCGCGCCTTGATGTTTCGTGCTTGGGCCACTGGCCTTGTAAAAATTAAGCCTATTGCTGACAAAATGGGTTACACTTCCCCAGAAGGTACGGTGCGACTCACCTTTTGAACTGGAAGAGGCAACATGTTTTGAGCCTGGGCCCAAGCGTTGCTGATTACCGTTGCTTACCAACCAAACAACGGTTTTTGCGGGAACAATAAATAAGGTTCCGGAAACGAACGATTGATTTAAACGAACTTCTTGCGATACAGGTTGTTGTTTGGGTGCCCCAAAGGCAATTGTAGCACTGGTCACAGCTGCTCCGTTCACCTCTAATTTTCCAATGGCGGTCTGTGAAAATAGGCCAACGGTACTTATAAGAAGCATAAAGGTACTGGCCGTAAGCTTGACGTTCGCAAGAAAGTTATTGCGTGAAAATAGTAGATGTTTCATAGCAAAAGATGGGGTTGTTCTCAATACAAATCTCAAAAGGAAACGCCCATTTTGTGAATGATTTTAGTTTCACTGGTTTTGGACTTTCCGCATAGGAAATCAAGAATACTTACTGAAGAATCAAATTTCCAAGAGTAAAATATGGGGGAGAATCTTTTTCGAAAGATAGGAAAATTCTTGGGAGATTGGTTTTTGACCTGGTAAGTTTTTCCTTGCTGCTAAGTTAAAAAAAAGCTATCTTCCATCACTTTCAAAATCGTGTATCCCCCTTTTTTTAAATTGTAATTTCTAGAGGTACTTCAGGGTACAACTTGAAATAGTATGCTAATGATTCACCTAATTCACAACCGCTATGCCGACCAAAAAACATGCTCCATGGGGCAATCTTGCCGAACGTTTTGAAAATTCCGGACCACGAAAAATACTATCGCTAGATGGTGGTGGTATCCGCGGTATTATCACTTTAGAGATTCTTATAGATTTAGAAAAAAAGCTACGAAAGCAGTTACGAAAAAATGAAGAATTCTGTCTTTGCGACTATTTCGATTATTTTGGGGGTACCAGTACGGGTGCAATCATTGCTGCAGGCCTTTCCATCGGTATGTCGGCAAACGAATTGATGGAATTCTATGTAAAAAAAGGAAAGGATATGTTCGACAAATCCTTCCTATTAAAAAAATGGAAGTCACTTTACGAATCGGGCCCCCTTTTAAAAATGTTGCAGGATACCTTCGGAAAAGATACCGATATGGATATCGCCAATGGCAAGTTCAAATCTTTGCTGACCGTGGTTACCATGAACCGTACAACCGATTCCCCTTGGCCGATAAGCAATAACCCTTTCGCACGTTACAATGACAAAAAACGCCCCGATAACAATCAGAATATTAAGCTTTTTCAATTGATAAGGGCCAGCACGGCGGCACCTGCCTATTTTCCTCCTGAAACCCTACAGTGGGATGCCAAAGACCCATCAAAGACCTTTGTCTTTGTCGATGGCGGTGTCACACCTTATAACAATCCAGCATTTTTACTGTACCGAATGGCAACGCAACCTGCCTATCGGTTGAACTGGGAACGGGGAGAAGACCGACTTTTAATTGTTTCGGTCGGTACTGGAAGTGCCCCGTCGGAAGGAGAGTATCGCAACTTGGGCAATACCCTGATGCAACTGCCGAACCATTTGATGTATGCGATGCAGATCGATCAAGATATCAACTGCCGTACCTTAGGTAGATGTACCTTTGGCCATACCATCGATCGTGAACTTGGGGATATGGTGCCTACCGAAAAAGACACGCAAAAAGATTTTCTGTATGTGCGTTACAATGCCGATTTGAGTGAAAACGGATTAAAATCTTTGGGACTAGGAAAGTTAGACCCTGAAAAAGTACGAAAAATGGACTCCGTAAAACATATTGAAGATTTGAGGCTCGTTGGAAAACAGGCGGCAAAGGCACAGGTGAAGCTATCGCATTTTGAGCACTTTGTATAGTTTTGTATCACGGAGCTTCCAGTTCACTTTGGGGCGGCGCGAGAAATAGAATTCGTCGGGGTAAAGGGCTTATCCGTTATTTACCTCATTTACAAAAAAAGTAGTGACGCCAACAGCGGAAATATGGGTTTAAAAGGGATGTCAATAGTATGGAAGCATTTATAGTACGACCCTTCGGGAAGAAAAGCGGGGTCGATTTTGACGAGGTCGAAGAAAAACTGATTTTACCGTCGCTGCAAAAAGCGGGTATTAAAGGATATACTACTGGAGTCATTCTCGAAGCGGGAAACATACGACAAGATATGTTTCAACTTTTGCTTACCAGCGATTTGGTAATTGCCGATATTTCCATTCACAATGCCAACGTATTTTATGAGCTGGGTATTCGGCATGCTCTTCGGGCCAAGAAGACCATTTTGATCCGATGTCAAAAAGATGCCGTTCCGTTTGACTTAAAGACCGACCGTTACATCGCGTATGACCAGAGCGATTTGGAAAATAGTGTTCACCTGCTTTACGAATCGGTACGGCAGACCCTTAATTCCGACGGCACCGACAGTCCTGTTTTTAAGATGCTTCCGCAGTTAAAACCGCAAAATCCCGAATATTTTTTAGCAGTGCCCAGTGATTTTGCCGATGAAGTGTACCTGGCCAAAGCGACTGACCAACAGGGCAGACTGGCGCTTTTGGCCAAGGAAGCGGCTTTTTTTTCTTGGGAGTTGCCCGCTTTACGAATGATAGGGGAGAGCCCGTACCGCTCAAAACACTACGAGAACGCCCGGGAAATCTGGGAAAGGGTAAAAAGAAAAAAACCTTCTGATATTGAGGCCAATACTTTCTTGGCAACGATTTACCAACGGCTGGCCGAAAAAGGGGCAAAGCAAAAACCGAATCTCGAAAAACGACTTTTCGCAAAATCCGATCAGGCTATCGATTGCCTGTTCCGACAGTTTGAAAATTTGAACCGAAATAAACGGGCCGAGACTTTTGCGCTCAAGGCGCGCAACTACAAAGCCCAATGGGTAAGTAGGTGGATTGATTTGAAACCAAAAAAAGCGGTCAAGGAGGCCATCAGATCTGTTACCCTACTTAAAGCTTACGAAAATTATGTATCAGGTTTCTTTGAAGACCTTAATCATTTTTATTCAGGGGTAAATGCTTTGGGATTATTAAAGATCGTTATTGATCTGGCAGAAAGGGAAAAGACCGTTTGGCAGGCAAAGTTCGACACATCTGGTGAAGCAAAAACAGCATTGAAGATTTACAAAGAAGACTTTGCCAATTTGGCCGCCGTAGTTAAAAAGGCCGTGGAATCAGAGATTAAAGTGTTAGAGCGCGCAAAAAAAACGGACCCTTGGGTCGAGATGACCTTGGCCGACGTTGCGCTGTTGACCGGCGGAAATCCGAATCGGGTGGCGAACCGTTACCATGCCGCCATTCATTCCGGCATGGGACTGAATCTCGAGGCACCCTTGCGGCAGCTGCGCATCTATGAACGACTTGAAATAGTGCCCGACAATGTACAGGCAGCTTTGTACGAGTTCAAAGACTATAAGGCTGGTTCAGAAGATAAAAATGAAAAAGTATTACTTTTTACCGGCCATATGATCGATGCCGACAATCGAAAGGAACCGAGATTTCCCAAAGAGCGTGAAGACGAAATCCGTAAAAAAATTAAGAAAAAGGTTGAAAAGATAATAGAGACCACATCTTCGGCGGCTAACTGCGTGGGTATCGCGGGGGGAGCTTGTGGTGGCGATCTGCTCTTTCTTGAAGTATGTAAAGAACTCGGTATGCGCACTAAAATGTACTTGGCATTACCCCCGGAAAAATATATCGTAGAGTCCGTTCAATTTGCTGGAAACTCATGGGTAGAACGCTTTTACAACATCTTTGAGGATGAAAATACCGAAACAGATATCTTGGCAGATTCCAAAACATTGCCCAGATGGCTGCAAGGTAAAGAAGGTTATTCTTTTTGGGAGCGAAACAATATGTGGTTGTTGTATACCGCCCTATCATTGGGTAGTCGCAATCTCACTTTAATCGCCGTTTGGGACGGCAAAGGAGAAGACGGTCCGGGAGGTACAAGACATATGATTCAGGAAATTAAGGCAAGAGGGGCCGAAAGCAAGGTTATCAGCATATAAGCAGGTTTGGTTACCTAACTTTTTTCAAACTCTTAAGATTTTGATGAAAATAGTAGTTTACTAGCAAACCGATTATCACTCTTTCTTTCGGGAAGGGTCGGTGGCATCTCTTAGAGGGTATATGTTTTGAAGTCCTCAAGCATCTTTACAATTGATCATTTTTGGTCATTAAATCTGTTTTTCTTAATTGGCTGCAAAAACTTTCCCCTCTTTTTCGACTTCACGTTTGATACCGGTAAGCACATCGTTCTTAAAAATCCGTTTACTATCCTTTGCTATAGATTTTAAGCAGGCGTACTGAACGACATTGATAATGTTGCCACCGCTCAGTTCGTAGTGGCCTATCAAGGCCGGAATATTGGTTTTGCTTTCGAAACTGACGTGTGGGGGAAAAGCCTTTTTGGCAATTTTCTCCCGTTCGCTTTTATTCGGAAACGGAAACTTTATTATGGCATTAAAGCGACGCAAAAATGCATCATCGATATTCGCCTTAAAGTTAGAGGAGAGAATGACCAAACCCTCAAAATCTTCTACGCGCTGTAATAGGTAGCTCACCTCTTGATTGGCATAACGGTCATGTGCATCCTTTACGCCGGTGCGTTTTCCGAAAATGGCATCGGCCTCGTCGAAGAACAAGATCCAATCGCGGTTGCGGGCTTTTTTGAAGAGGCGTTCTAGATTCTTTTCGGTCTCCCCGATATATTTGGAAACTATGGTCGAAAGATCGACCCGAAATACGGGCTTGCCCGTATATTTGCCGAGAAGGGTAGCGGTCAAGGTCTTTCCCGTACCAGATGCTCCGTAGAACAAAGCCCGATAGCCCGGTTTTAGTTTTTTCGACATTTTCCAACTGTTCATGAGTACCTCGCTATGCGCAATCCAGATTCTCAGCTCGTTGATTTGTTCCTTTACGTCTTCGGAAAGCACCAGGTCGTCCCATTCCAGTTCCGTCGTAATTTCCCGCGCCGGAAATTCCGGACCGAACTTCGGCTTGCTCCGTTCGCCGGTCAGAAAATAGTCTACGTAATCTTGTGATAAAATCAACATACCGCTCATTTGAGGTTCCCCTTCAGGAACGGATTGAAGACTTAAGATTCCGTCTTTGGCTAAATGCGAATCGTCTTTTAAAAGAGCCGCTACCTTTATCCGTTCTTCATGGTCGTCTCCACCAAGAATAAACTGGACAGTTTCGCCAGTAGGTAATATGCCTCTATGGTTTTTGCCCTTTACGCCCCCAAATTGGGGGAACTCACCGCCTTGGGGCATAAATTCCTGTAGAATGGAGGTATAGAAATTGGGTTGTAGGTGAGGGGCTAGGGCGATGGTGAGTATGGTATTTGTCGTATCGAAAGTATTGACCCGTTTAGAAATAGTGCTATCCTGAACGGCATAATTTTTTAGGCGATTTTTAATAAGGGTTCGTAATTTACTTAGTTTTATTGGTGTCATTTTTTCTAAATAGGTGGAATACTCCTGTCTTTTCCGTATCCAAGAATATCAAAATATTTTTTGAAACTAGTCATTTAGGGGTGATTTCCCCAATGTAATTGAACGATCGCTTTGGTCAGGGTCTCATATTTTACTTCCATAGAAGATGCAATACTGGTCATTGCCCGCAAAAGCAAAGGTAATAGGGTTTCGACTCGCGCACGATCATTGTTTATCCCAAAGTAAGATTGCTCTAGAAATAAGGTTCTACCGGGGCCTGGCAACCATCTCGAATTGGCCGAAGCCGATGTATCTTTTTCGACGCGTAACCCTGGTGTGAGCGCATCCTTCATAACTTGAAAGCGGTTGAAAATCGCTGCCACAAGCGTCTGTTCACCAAAGGTCGGGGAAGGGTCCCCTGCAGGCCGTCTTATTCCAAAACCATCAATGAGCAAATCAAAAGTTTCCGCATAATATGTATGAATATCGCTCAAGGCATCACCCGTCTCCCGAGCCCTGTTGATGTAACGGTAGACCCCTGAAAGATCTTGACTCGACCATCCAATCCAAGTTTGTAACCAAGAAATCCCCCTTCTTGAACTTTCTTCTTCCGTGGAATTCGCTAGGCCTTCGTAAGTATCTTGTGTCACAGGTGCTGTACATAAGGCACTAAAACCGTTTAAACACAAAATCATAAGCGTGTAGCTATCTGTGTTATTTTCTGCCAAGGAAGGATACTCGTCAATAAATTCAATCAATCTTCGGTGCCCGTACGCCGTATCTTTCGTACCGATTGAGCCATGCCCTGCCTCATGCATGATAACAAAACTTTTTGACTGATTTTCGTCTAGGCCTGGATGAATACTATCGATTTGACCTGTAAAAAGTGGGGGGCACATCGTCATCATTGCACTTGCTCCCGTACCGTTGTTGAAGGCAAGGGCTATACGACAGGTGTCGTTACATTCGGTTCCGGACTGGTTTTGAACCGGGATAACGTTTAGAATGTGATCGCGCCAAGTCGTTAAATTTGCAGTAATCGTAGTTCTATTTGCCGAAGCGCCAAAATAAGCAGTTAACGCGGCATCACCTTCTGCATTGCCCGGTACCAGTTTGCGTAATGCCTCATCGATCCAATCTGATGACATGGTGATGTATGTGGCAAGGTCGGTATTTTCCGTGGGTGTCAATGAACGAACCTGTGGGCTTGTGGCTGTACATGATGGGGTCGAAGACGCCTGGCTATCCAGTAGAATTTCGACCTTTCTTCGATGTGTATAATCGGAAACCCCCGCGCTTTGGTCCGGTAAGGGAAGGTGTGTGCGAACCGGTACCGGCGGAACCGCGCAATCACCTCCCGAACTGTTGTGTTGCTGCAAAACGAGTTCGCTATCCACCGTATTTATACGATCTGCAGCCAGAGTTGGGCCGAATATGGCCAATTCGTCCTCGCTGATAAAGCCTTTTACCGTTACGTTACATCCTTTAATGGGGTCAGTTTCACGTTCAAGCAAACGGGTTATTTTTACCTTATCGCCTGTATCGAGAATAGATAATCCCCGTGCAAAATAGATACTGTTTTCTTGCCCTTCGGTGACTTCTCCTCCAACTTGGTATTGATCTTCGCTTACCATACCCGATTGGTGGGCCTGTACGGTCAATTTTGATCTGGTCTCATCAATACATTTTAAGGTCAGACTGTCGATGACACCCTGGGCTGGGGCAGAGATGCCTTCAGCTTGCTGAAAATTTATTACGGCTGCCTCTGTCACCGGACCGAACATTCTGTCGACGCCGTCACCGTTTGGCCCGAATGTGCCTAGATCATAACCGATATCTACGAGCGCCTGCTGAACGAGGCCGACGGCATCTCGTCTGCCACCCCATTTGCGCAGCGTTGCACGAGCCTCAAATACTCGGATAATATTCGCTTCGTGGGGGAAGAACACTGGGGTGTTCCTCGGCCCCACAATTGTTGGGTCACATGCTCTCTGAACTAAATTGCCTCCGGTCTGCTGTAAGGTATGTGTCAGTTCATGCGCCAATAGATGTTTTCCGTTCGTGCTATCAGGGTCATATTTCCCATGATTGAAATAGATATCGTTTCCATGGGTAAATGCCTGTGCATGAAGCTCTTTGCTCATTTGTAATGCTTCGCTATCGGTATGAATGCGAATATTACCGAAAGCTGCCCCGAAAGCCGCGCCCATGGAATCTTGAGTATCGCGTGACATCGGACTTCCGCCTCCTTTATTGGACTTCAATCGGCTCTGTAGATTACCGGAAACAATTGGCGTACCCTCTGCTTTGGACTGAATATGCTGGTTGCTGTTCGGATGTTCGTTAGGTTGCCCACTATTGAATTGGTCATGTATTTCCGAATCGTTTTCTGTTTTTTCTTCTTCTTTTTTCTGTAGTTTCTCCTCCCTTTCACATGCACTACATTTTGCTTGTACAGTACCAGTATTTTTTTTGCTTGAAACACGCATTGAGTTTGGCGCTGCGGTTGTTTCAACAGCGGAGCTAGTGTCGGTCTTGTCCAATTTTGACACTACCGAATCCGCTATGGTATCGGCCTCAACTTCATATTTATCATCGGGTAGGCTAATTGTTAACTTAGGTTGGACCGCTGGGATAAATGTGTTCGTTTGTTGTAGCTTACTAGCCTCCAATTTTGTTTGAACGGAAGGTATAAAAGAAGCATTACCGCGCTCCTGACCCAAAAAGGCCGGGTGATGGCCATTTTTCTTTACAGGTTTTATGGGTGCGGTTTTGGTGAACATAATTAAGCGTCATGTGTATTTTGGCGAACTCTAAAATTCTTTTTGCTCATATCGAACGTTGGTTTCCCATCCTTCAAAAGCCTCCTCCTCCTATCTCAATTAAGGAGAGCTTGATACGCGAACCTTAGGGTTGTCTGTAGGCTTTTTCGGCAAGCAACCTTTCGCAAGGTGTTCCGCAATCAATATGGTCTTGAACTTTTTTGGGTTCTTTTACCTCGTCGACCTTTTTTAATTTTTCTGCCAACTTCGGTGGAAAGCCTTTGGGCAGTTCAGACAATCCGGCGGGTAATGAAGATACAATCACATCAACTCGTCGCAATTTATGCTGTTCGGTTATGGGATTTATTCCGGCAAGGGGTTCTTTATCGCTAATGCCTTTGATCAGAAATCGATTGGCTTTGGCTTTCTTTCCTTCGCCGAGATTGATCGTTGCCTGTAAGGAAACTTTATTGTTAAATAAAAAGGAACCAACTTTTTTAGCCCTCTTTACACTGATGTCCTGCTTAGCCGCCTCACTGCCTACGTTGTCGGAATGTCCACGTAATTCAACAAATAGATCGTGCGCTCGGATCATATCTGCGAGCAATTTTAACCTTTCTTTACCCTCTGATTTAATCGTAGATCTATTAAAATCGAAATCGATGACTTCTGCATGCCCGAACGATTCTCCTTTATGTGGTCCGTCGGATGCCAAACCTCTCGGTTTTTTGTCTATTTTTAAATCTTTGGCAATTTCATTTTCAATGTTAATTGTAGAATCGTGCACGTTGGTAGTCGCTCTATTTCCCTTGGCATGGACTTCGATTTCAGCCAAGGCCGCATGGCCACAGAGTTCATGGCCCAATATGAGTTCGGGGTTGTTCTCATACGAAAATTTTTCTCCGGCCTTGTCGTGTGCTCCGAACTTAACTGGGCTCAGATTGCTGTTTATAAGAACCTTCCTTAAATTATCCTCGGTATGGGGTGCCAAGTGATCAGCAACAAGAATTTGCCACTCCTTTGAGCCCGCACGTGTGAGCACATGCATGCAACATGATGCAGTGGCCTTGTTGTCTTTTTTAAGTTCGACTTCTTTAGTACCGCTCGGATTTACATTTCCCGAATTATCCATCGTAAAATGAGGGCTTAACTTATCAAGTTGAGGCTTTACCACATCAAGGCGTTCTTTTTTCGAGAGTGCCTTTGAGGGGTCTTTGCCCTTTGGGTCAGATACCTTGAAAAATTTCTGAAAACCTTTCACATAATCCGCAGGGTACTCATCTTTAACGGTGAGTTTGGGCTGCACGGTCTCTTTTGAGCCGCCTTGCTGAATCGTATGGGTCAATTCATGCGCCAACAAATGCTTTCCTTCTTCACTTTTTGGATTGTACTTTCCACTATTGAAATAGATGTCATTGCCATGGGTGAAGGCTTGTGCCTTTAACCGTTTGTTCATTGCCTTGGCAGCGGCATCTGTATGAATATTTACTTGGGAAAAATTACTTCCAAAGGCCTGTTCCATTTCTGATTTTGTGGCCTTTTCCATAGGTGAACCACCCCCTTTGGTGCTTTTTAATTGTGCCGAAAT
>ENA-ORXM01002327-ORXM01002327.1-marine-metagenome-genome-assembly--contig:-NODE-2327-length-22618-cov-16.585466_pt1 | contig 22618 bp, 17 predicted proteins | sample MGYA00237867_ERZ511480 | MGnify/ENA primary metagenome ERZ511480 (study PRJEB26309, sample SAMN06266103) | marine metagenome | isolation source: Algal blade | place: United Kingdom:Sidmouth, United...
GGTTCTGAGGTATCAGCCCTTTTAGGACGGATGCCTTCTGCCGTAGGATACCAACCAACTTTGGCAACAGAGATGGGACTGATGCAAGAGCGTATTACCTCTACCAAAAAAGGTTCTATTACATCGGTTCAAGCCGTATACGTACCTGCCGATGATTTAACAGATCCAGCACCTGCCACCACTTTCGCCCACTTAGATGCAACAACCGTATTGAATCGTAAATTATCGTCTTTGGGTATTTATCCTGCGGTAGATCCATTGGATTCAACATCTCGTATCTTGAGTCCCGATGTATTAGGCGAAGAACACTACAACACTGCCCAAAAAGTAAAACAAATCTTACAACGATACAAAGAGCTTCAAGACATCATCGCCATCTTAGGAATGGACGAGTTGAGTGAAGAAGACAAATTAGTCGTAGGACGTGCAAGAAAAGTACAACGTTTCTTATCTCAACCTTTCCACGTTGCAGAAATCTTTACTGGTATTCCTGGCGTTCTAGTGCCAATCGAAGAAACCATTCGAGGATTCAATATGATCTTAGATGGAGAAGTTGATGAATATCCAGAATCAGCCTTCAACTTAAAAGGAACAATTGACGAAGCCATCGAAGCAGGTAAGAAAATCTTAGCAGAAGCATAGAAATTGGTGGATTAGTTTATTAGGAATTAGGAGAAAAAGGTTCATCTTCCATCGTAACGCATGGGCCCGCTATCCGTTCCATCCCTATCGGGATCCACTACTATCGGGTCTAGCTTATTACAGACAGAACCGAATAGTTCGGAAAAAAAGTGAGAACCACCTTATATGGACTTAAAAAGGCGAAGCCAAACTTATATAACTTATATGGTTTAAAAACAACCAAGTATGAAATTAGAAATATTAACACCAGATGCTATCATTTTCAATGGAGAAGTAGAAAGAGTTGCTTTTCCTGGAATCGGTGGAGGCTTTGAAATCCTAAAAGGACACGCCCCTTTAATTTCTGCCCTCAAAGAAGGCAAAATTAAAGTAACAGCTTCCAGCAACATCACCAATTACGAGATAACAGGCGGTTTTGTAGAAGTCTTAAACAATACCTTAACAGTACTTGTAGAAGGCACAAAAAAAGCCTAAATTCACTATAAAAACTTTTGAAATACTTATAAAGCAGCTTGTACCCCGTGTATAAGCTGCTTTTTTTGTTATACTGCTCATCGCTAAATAGACGTTAAGACCCTCCAAAATAGACCCGATGGCAGTGGTATGGTGGTGCAGCATTGGCTTGTAGGGCAGAAGACCCGTGTGTCTGCCCAAAAAGGCAAGCCACCATAAGAACGTACAGCGGGCCCAGACATCACGACGAAGCAACAAACCATTCTCTCCTTATTTTTATTAGTTAGTGGTGCTATGTCATAGTACTATAGTTTTTTTTATTTAACGAAAACCACAATTACCACAGCGCCACAGCATCAAAAAATAACCACAAAAACTACAAAAACCACAAAAACTACTTAAACTCTCAAAAACTTGTTTCTAACGAAAAAGGTCATTAATTTTAGCGAATGGAAAATTATCAAGTATCAGCACGAAAGTACCGCCCCAGTCAGTTTGAAGAAGTCGTCGGACAAGCACACATCACAGCAACCTTAAAGAATGCCCTAAAGAATCAACAGCTTGCCCAATCCTTTTTATTTTGTGGACCGAGAGGCGTTGGAAAAACAACGTGCGCCCGTATCCTCGCAAAAACAATCAATTGCGAAAACCCTACCGAAAAATTTGAAGCTTGTGACGAATGTGCGACCTGCACTGCTTCCAAACAATCTACGTCCTTCAATATTTTTGAATTAGATGCCGCATCAAATAATAGTGTAGAAGACATCCGAAAACTCATAGAGCAAGTACGATTTGCGCCACAATCAGGAAAATACAAAGTGTATATCATAGATGAGGTGCATATGCTGTCCTCCAGTGCCTTCAATGCCTTTTTAAAAACCTTAGAAGAGCCACCATCTTACGTGATCTTCATTATGGCAACCACTGAAAAACACAAACTATTGCCGACCATCTTATCTCGTTGTCAAATATTTGATTTTCGTCGAATAGGTGTTCCTGATATCGTCGAACACCTCAAAGAAATTTGTAAAGCAGAAGGAATTGAAGCGGAAGAAGAAGCTTTGCATATGATTGGGCAAAAAGCCGATGGTGCATTGAGAGATGCCTTGTCCATTTTTGACAGAATCGTCAGTTTTTCAAATAAAAACATCCAGTACAGCGAAATTCTCAATACGCTCAATATCTTAGATTATGATTATTATTTTAAGATTACGGATGCTTTATTGGCACAAGATAGCACCCAAGTCATGGTTTATTTGGATGAAATCTTAGAAAAAGGCTTTGATGGAGGCGAATTATTGCAGGGCTTGGCACAACATTTTAGGAATCTACTCTTTTCTAAGGAAGCCCAAACTGCTGCCATATTGGAGGTTAGTGAACAATTGCAAGAACGCTACGTTAAACAATCGACACTGATGTCTCCAAGTTTTCTATTAAGTGGCTTAAACATCACAAATGACTACGCATTGGCATATAAAACGAGTCAAAACAAAAGATTACAGGTAGAATTAGCGTTATTGAAATTGGCATACATCCAATCAGCTTTAGATGTCCAAAAAATGGTCGTCGCTGCACCCACAAACCAGCTTCAAAAAAAAAAGGATAGTCCAACACCTTTAAAAGTGGAACAGGCTACCCCAAAACCTTATGAATCCGTAGCAGAACAAGCGACAGTTCCTAAAAAAGAAGTCGTAGAAACGCCTAAAAAAGAAGTTGTCGAAACACCTGAAAAAGAAAAAGAAAAAATGGCAACAGTAGAACCGCCCCCTGCAAAAAAGGAAAAGCTAAGTTTTGCAGAGAAAAAAGCAAGGTTAAAAAACAAAGCAAAAAATCAAGCAACAACACTACAAAAAATAGAAGTTATTGCAGAAGAACAGAAAGGAAAAACAGCAGAATTTGCAGAGAAACAAACCTTGACAGAAAATGGACTCTCTACAGAAACTTTGCAAGAATATTGGAACAAATTTGGTAACACTTTAGATTCAACCAGAGGACAATCCGCTTTCAAAAATTATCAACCAATCATACAAAATGGGATGATTTTTGTAAAAGTAGGTAGCCGTGTAGAAAGTGCCTTAGTCCGTGAAGAAGGCACTCGATTTGCAGGGCTATTATCCCGAAAATTAAATCTAAGAGATGTGGCTATTGAAGTAGATGTCGATATAAAACAATCTGAAGCAATCGCCAAACAAGTTTTTACCTCAGATGACAAATTTAAAGCACTTGTTAAGAAAAACCCAGCCATCGCAGAGCTACAAAAACGTTTAGCATTGGCACTAAAATATTAGAAGGTATTATGATAGATACATTTGTAAAAAAGAAAGAAACTGCTAAAAATTATCCCTATCAAACATTTGAAAGTGATCCCCTAAATACACGAATTTATACCTTAGACAATGGACTGAAAGTCTATTTAAGTGTCAATAATGAAGAACCCCGAATTCATACGTCATTGGCATTTAAAGCAGGTTCTAAGCACGATCCTCCAGAAACAACAGGATTGGCGCACTATATGGAACACATGCTTTTCAAAGGTACTTCGGATTTTGGTACACAGGATTGGGCAAAAGAGGAAGCGTTGTTAACGCAAATTGCAGACTTATACGAAAAGCATCGAAACACACAAGATGCCCAAGAAAAACTAGAGATTTACAAAGAAATAGATCGGTTATCTTTCGAGGCATCCCATTATGCCATTCCCAACGAATACGATAAGATGATTTCTTCTTTGGGAGCAAAAGGTACAAACGCCTATACTTCTAAGGAAAAAACGGTGTATCTCAATGATATTCCTGCCAACGAATTAGAACGATTTTTGATTTTAGAATCAAATCGTTTTAGAAAATTAGTACTGCGTTTATTTCATACAGAGTTAGAGACAGTCTACGAAGAGTTTAACCGTTCTTTGGACAATGATTATGTGAAATCGTGGAATTCTATTTACGAAGATATGTATCCAACACATCCATATGGAATTCCTATTTTGGGCAAAGCCGAGCATTTGAAGAATCCATCAATGTACAATATTTATGAGTTCTTTAGCGCACACTACCGCCCCAACAATGCCGCTTTGTGTTTGTCAGGAGATTTTGATCCTGACGAGACGATTAAGATGGTTGATAAGTATTTTGGTGCTTGGGAACCCAAAGAAACACCCGCTTTTACGTTTACACCAGAAGCTCCCATCGACAGCCCACGAATTTCTGAAAATGTAGGAAGTCAAACAGAGCATTTGTATCTTTCTTACCGCTTTGATGGCGCACATACAGATGATTTTTTAATGATTCAACTCATTAGTCATTTGCTCTACAATAGTGTAGCAGGTTTGATTGACATCAACTTGGTACAAAAACAAAAAGTCTTAAGTGCTGCTTCTTTTGCTTCGGTTATGCAAGACTACAGCCATCATGTTTTTTATGGTTTGCCCAAACAAGGCCAAACTTTAGAAGAAGTAAAAGATTTACTTTTAGAACAAGTTGAAAAAGTCAAGGAAGGAGCGTTTGAAGAATGGCTCATTGAAGCTGTTGTCAATCATTTAAAATATGAACGTACTCGCAACATTCGCAAAAATGCACACCGTTGTCGATATATGTTAGAGATGTTTATCTTAGATTTGGACTATCAAGAAGCAACACATTTCTTGGATAGAATGGGCGCAGTGACCAAAGAACAAGTCATTGAATTTGCCAAAAAACGCTACCTCAATAATTACGTTTGTAGCTTTAAGCGTCAAGGAGTCGATAACCAAGCACCCAAAGTTGATAAGCCACCATTGACACCTTTAGAAATAAATCGAAATGTTGATTCTGCGTTCCATCAAGCATTTAAAGAAGTGCCGTCCTCGTCTTTTAAGCCTGTCTTTTTAGACTATGAGAAGCAAATTCAACGCTTTAAAGTCAGCAAGAATGGACAAGAAATTCCGTTTGCTTATATCAAGAATGGAACCGACGATGTATTTCAATTGTACTATATTTTAGATATGGGAAGCCATCACCATGACGATTTAAATTTGGCTTTAAAATATCTGACGTATTTGGGAACAGAAAAATATAGTTCAGCCGATATACAAAAACAAACATTTAGATACGGTGTCGATTTAAAAGCCTATACTCGTTCTCGCAAAGCCTACATCTATTTAGGCGGTTTAGAAAAATCTTTAGAAGAAGGACTTGAGCTTTTAGAACATGTTTTAGCCAATGTACAGCCCAATAAAGAAGCCTATGATAAGATGGTAGAAGGCATGATAAAGCAACGACATGACCAGAAGTTATCAAAAGATACCATCTTGCACAGTGCCATGTACAACCACGCCGTATATGGAAAAGAATCGCCGTTTACAGATATTCAATCAGAAGAAACATTAAGAGCCAAAGACCCACAAGTTTTGTGTGATTTATTACGTTCTTTATTGCAATATCCGTTACGAATGTTTTACTTTGGACAAAAATCACAAGAAGAAATAGCGACCATTTTCAAAAAGCATCACGCATTTTTACCCAAAGAAAACCGCTATCCAGAACGCAAAGTTTATGTCGAACAACCCACTGAGAAAAATCAGGTATTCTTAGTAGATTATGAGCAAACGCAAGTAGAAATAATGTTGATAGCCAAACGAGGTTTGTATGATGCAAAAATTCATGCAGCCCGAAGTATTTTCAATGAATATTTTGGAGCAGGCTTATCCTCTATTGTATTCCAAGAAGTCCGAGAAGCCAAAGCCTTAGCCTATTCCGCTTATGCCTGGTACACCAACCCAAGCTTCCAAGACAAATCACATTTTATCAATGCCTACATCGGCACACAAACGGATAAATTACAAGAAGCCATAGACGTATTTTTGTACCTCATCAACAACATGCCGCATGCTGTTCGACAATTTGAATCAGCCAAAGAAGCAGCCCTGAAAAAAATAGAGAGCGAACGCTTTTTATACGACAAAGTATTCTGGGATTATGAAAATGCTAAAAACAGAGGACTCACCGAAGACATCCGCAAACAAATGTACGAGGAAATCAAAAAAATGACCTTAGACGATTTGCAAGCCTTCTTCGACCAACACATCAAAGGCAGCGTTTTCAACTACCTCATCATCGGAAAGTTAGACCGCTTAGACAAGAGCATCGTCGAAAAATTAGGCGAAGTCAAAGAACTAAGCTTAGAGGAGATTTTTAATTATTAGTCTTTTTTTTGTGCTTTAGTTCTTGGTGCTGTGGTTTTTTGCTTATAGCAGTCCTGTTTGAAAATAGAAAAAGCGTTTTTCACACAAAAAGCCGCAGAGAGATTGTTTTCTGTTGAGCTTTGCGCTCTTTGCGTGAAATAAAATTTCTGAAATGAGTTAGGATTACTATAGAAGAGAAACTACAGGACCACAACACTAAGAACAACGGCACTAATAAAAATAAGGAGCGAAAGGTGGGTGCTTCGTCGTGACACGCAGGCCTGCTATCCGCTACTACACCAAGCCACACAAAACCACAAAGCCCTACTTGTTGGTATAACGCTACTATCAGGGCTATTTTTCATGGTCTCAACAACACAATAAACCATTTGAAAAAACTAAAAAAATGAGAATCAAATCATTAAAAGTTGGAAATAGGGCAGAAGAATGGGATATTGATACCATACATTTCGATTCCAATTTAGCCCTTTTGGTCGGTGTATCAGGCGCAGGAAAAACCCAAATTCTTCGAGCAATCAACAGCTTAAAAGACATCATCAACGGAGCATCCATTAATGGCTTTTATTGGCACATTTCCTTTACAGTCCTGTCAGGAAAGGAATTTATTTGGGAAGGAGAATTTGAAAACATATCTCAAAGAGCAGAAGATGAAAATGAAAACTCTCTTGTTATTATATCTGAAAGAGTAAATAACACAAATGAAGGACTTAACAAAAATCTCATAGAAAGAACCAAAAACGAAATCTTTTTCAAAGGCAATAAAATGCCAAAATTGGCAGGTAATGAGTCTATGATTCATATCTTGAAAGAGGAACAAGTTCTTAAAGAAATTTATAGTGGTTTTAATATGATTGTATTTAAAGATAATGCGAATAAACAAGAGAGAAAATTGGTGCAATTTAATTCAAAAGAATTTGCTGAATTAAAGAAAACAGTGAAATTTACAGGACTGAAAAATCATGATAGATACATCTTTTACGAACTATGGGCAAGTGAACAATTTGGTGTGTATAAAACAATTAAAGATAAGTTTTTAGATATATTTCCTCAAGTGGAAGAGTTGTATTTTGGATTGAGAAAAAATAAATATCTGTGTATGGGGGCATCTATGGAAATATCTATAAAAGAAAAAAATGTAGAAAAAAGGATTCCAGAAAGCCGTATGTCATCAGGTATGTTACGCATTTTAGACCATATCATAGAATTATACAATTCTCCAGATGGCACAATTTTTTTAATCGACGAACTTGAAAATAATTTGGGTATAAATTGTATTGATGTTTTGATCGAAGATTTAGTTTCTGAAAATCAGAATATACAGTTTATAGCGACGAGCCATCATCCATATATCATCAACAATATTCCCTATGCACATTGGAAAGTAGTAAGCCGTAAAGGTAGAACAATCAAGGTGAATAATACGACGGGTTACAAATTAGAAAAATCGAAGCAAGATGTCTTTGTACAATTGACCAAAATCCTTGAAAAAGAATCTTAATATGAATTGTTATACCAAGTCTTTTTAAGAATGCGTACTTATGAAATCTTAATTAAACTCGCAAACCCTTCAAATAGGTTAGCTAATGGACGACATCTATAAGATGTCTTTCATTTACCGATATAGACGCATTTTAACTATGAATTGCTATTTTGTTTTTGAAGGAAAGACTGAATCCATTGCGTACAAAACTTGGTTGTCGTATTTACTACCAGAGTTGATAGAAGTTGAGGGGCATTTGACTACTATCAGGGGTATTTTAGATAGACTCCACTTCTATTTATATATTAACCTCCAATGCTTACAATCAAAAAAAAACATAAAAGTAGACATTGTTGACCTACATACATGATTTGAACCACTAGCGTCCCCAAGGCCTATACTTCAAATCGCCTTTTATCTTAAAATCCTTTTTTATTTTCTCAATAAAATCTCGATAGTACCGTAATTTGTGAATGTGTTCTAAAAAAGTTTTGCCTTCTTTATCTTTGTGATTAAGCTCTACACCTAATGTCAATAATTGATAAATCATCGCTTTTTTGATGGTTTCATCTCTATCTTCATAAAACATAAAACCACTGCCATTACATGGTTGATACTGGAGATGGAAAAATAGTGGTGTGTCGCCTTTACGGTCTTTATGAAACAAATCTGCTCCTGCCTCTACCAAGTACTTACCGCACCAACTTTGCATATAGAATAGTGGCGTTTGCCCATTGTTGTCTTCGATATTAGGGTCGGCTCCTGCTTCTAAAAGTAGCATGAGCATTTCTGATTTATAGGCTTCAGGAAAGTAAGGTTGTTTGTCCTTTTCAAATTGCAGAAAATTATGATCAATCAATGTTTTTTGTGGTAACCTTGTTGCCATATGGTGCAAAAGTGCAACACCATATTTGTCTTTCTGATTAGGATCACCTCCATCATCAAGATATTGTTTTAGAATTTTTGGAGAAGCAAGAATATCTGAAACATAGGTTTGTTTCTTCCAATCTTTTTCTGCTTGAATTAAATAGGCTTTGACTTCTTCTGTTTGAGCATGTCGTAATAAAATATCAAAACTGGATTTTCCTTTATATTGATTCTTTTCTTTTTCCGTCATGATTTCTTTTTCCCATCTATCCGCATCAGGCTCCAATACTTTCCAATTGGTATAAGTTAATGTTGGATTCGCTCCATGTTCAATCAGCTTTTTTATGATGGACAAAGGCATATTTTGTCGGACAGCCTTGTGTAATAAGGGTTCACTATCTCTATATTTTGGAAGCTGTTTTTGAGCGTCTTCATAATGCACCCACACCGCAGGAACATCATCTCCTACAGGAAACAATAGATTCAATTCGGGTTCTAACTCTATCAAAAACTCAAAAAGTGGAAAATTTTGTTCGTCATTATCTTTGTTTTCAATCAGTTCATCGAAGATTCTTTGTATAGGTAAGAACATTCGATTCTCTTTGGTAAATAGTTTTTTGGCAACATCCACCCTGACTCGTTCCATAAGATGTTCGGCATCTCCATAAGTCATTTTATAACCTTTGTCAGCAAGGAACGATAAATAATCACTAAACATATGCCGTACCAACATACTGCCATAAGGAAATATCTTAACCAAAGACCATCTATAGTCTTTGCCCCATTGTTGATATTGATTTAGAATTTTATCGTGTAGCTCATAATAATTATCCACACACCATAAGAAAGGTTCTAACTTACCAATATTGAGGCTGCCAAAAAACCAATCGGGATTATGATAGTTACGCAATAACATATTGTTTTGAATCACTTCTTTGAGGGCTTTTTCATCTTTTTTTTCGGTGGCTACTTCAAAGCGTATGCGGTGTTTAGCTTGTGGATAGATAACATAGCCTTCCTTCTTTTTTTCTTGGATAAGTTGTTGAGCAAATTGCTGACAGGCTTCAAAGGTGTCGAATGTTTTTTCGGTTGGTTTCTTTTTTTTGTCAATATCTATAAATTCTGTTTTGAGTAACTTAGTTTTTCCATTCACCCTTTCGGTTGCTCCCCCATTGTATTTCTTGGGTCCATAGCTACATTTGGTCTTATTGACGAGTACCTCAAAATACGTAAAACTGCTTCGCTCTTTGGGTTCAAGGGTTGCGAGGATTGTACTAATGACTTTGGTATCAAGATCGGGATTGAGTATTGCCTTATCCTTTTTTGCTTTTGCTTTAAGTAATGCTTCTTTTTTTTCTGTTACCTCCTTACTACCATTTAAGAGATAATCATAAGTTGGCATGGTTTTAAAATGAATGGCATCGTTAAAACGCTCAACCAGTATTTTTTCTTCAACTTCAGGAACAGCAGCATTCAATACAAAGTTAAAATGAATAATGTCTCTATCAAGATTAATTTTTCTGCGACTACTAACGTTGGGAAAGTCATATACAGAGGTAACTATTTTTTCAAGAAAGCGATTAAAGGTTTTCTCGTCCATAGAGCCTGCGTAAGGCGCAATTTGATCGGCTGCTTGTTGTCCCGAAAGATAGGTGCAACGTCCAACAGCAAGCTCAAGTGTTTCTTCACACCACTTCCATCTATCTAAGACCTCTTCAATAAATTCAGGTTCTTGAACTTCATGGTCAAGGTCTATTTCACTCAAGATGTTGATAAAATTGGGAATATATTTTTTATCCTTTAAGGCCAATTGTTTGGCTTCATACGTTCCTAATATTTCTCCATAAGAAGATATATAGCCGATGGCATTGGCATATTTTGCGGCTAAATCAGTATGAGTTTTAAGAATTTTATTAAAGAAACCTTTGTTTTTTAAAACAAAATCTGCTTTTTCCTCTTCATCCTCAAAGCTCCTAAGTTTTTTGATTTTTTGTTTAATAATGGTTGTCATATCTCCCCCTAATGCCATTTGCAATTTAATATTTCCCTCTGCTAACTTTTTGTAGGTAGGAACTTTGTTTTGATGAATCGCATTGTTAAAATTGTCGTGTAATTCCTCCATTTTCTCCCAATAGGCATCATCATACTTACCAGTTTGATCAAGAAATATTTTATCTATTAGGTATTCTAATCCTGATAATTCATCCAGATATTCAGGAGCATCTTTAGTCTTTTTGATTTCCATTGAAAAATCAAACTCTTTTTCTACCAATGTTTTCATAAACACATCAAAAAGCTGAGGTGAAATCTTTTCAGGAAAAACATCACCCGCACAATTACCCATTTTAGTATAACAGTTGGCATATAACTGCATGATTTTTTTGGTATTTTTTTTCTCCTCTATCAAATTATCAAAACAAGTCGATAGCGATATGAAAAAATTTATCTCATCTACATTTTCGGGCTTTTTTGCTTTTAAAAATAACTCTTCAAAAGCCTCAATGTAGGTAGCGTCCTTACGAGCTAGTAAACTCAACCCTTCTAATCCCAATGGAGTATCATGCATGATATAAAAAGGTGGGTCAATACTTTGTGCAAATTCAAGGATATTTGGCTTTAAGGTAGGATATTTTTTAATAATATGTGTAAAAAAATCTTGTCTATGAAAGGTGTCTATTGTCTCGCCCTTGCTATTTTTTACATCAAATTGAAAATTGAAAGTATGCTCTTTTCTTTTAGGATCATCCTTGTGTTGATGAATGTAACTTGACCATTTTTTCAGCACTTCTTTGATATTTTCAACATCTTTTATGTTTACAGGAATGATGGTGCATTTAAAGTCGTCATTGGAGACTAAATTATCAAGATCAAGTTGTAATTTTTTTCTTTTGGGGTCTATTTTAGGAGACATTTTTTTTCTTTTTTATATTATATTATGAGTCATGCAAAAGGTGTAACAAGTTTGTAAAATTTAACATGATATATTTTTTATACACCTTTTTTATATGTCTATATTTAGACAAACAAAGGTATTGTTTTTTAGGAAGATAGACAAAAAATATACTTTTTTAGTGAAGAATTTTATCTTAATTATAAAGAGAGAATGGACAAGGCTTTGTCGTTACTTCATGTATAAGGTTCGATACTTTGATACCTCAAAAAAACGTCCTGTCCATCAAAAATAGACCCGATGGTAGTGGTATGGCAAGTAGTTTATGTGGTTTTTGTGGTTTAAGTAGTTTTTGTAGTTCTCTACTGTGACCAAGCCTACTTGCCATAAGAACGTACAGCGGGACCGTGCTTTACGACGAAGCACTTTACCGTTCTCTCCAAAAAAAATAAAATAATAAAAAGATAGAAATTTTTCGATAAATGATTGGATTGCCGAAGCGGACAAATAGGTGATGCATGACATTAATAAGGCTTTTTAATAAAATATATCAGAAAATATCGAAGGAAAATTTTATAAGTTATTGTTTTACCATTTCATAGAGTATATTTGTTGAAAAATTAAAAAAAGATGGCTGAAATCATTAGAATGCCTCGTATGAGCGATACTATGGAAGAAGGGGTATTGGTCGCATGGCACAAGAATATTGGAGACCCTGTAAAAGCAGGCGATTTACTAGCGGAGGTCGAGACAGACAAGGCTACCATGGAATTGGAAAGTTACCAAGAAGGTACACTTATCCACATTGGTGTAGATGCTGGTGTGACAGTACCTATTAACGCAATTATTGCCATTTTGGGCGATAAGGGGGAAGATGTTTCTGGAATCTTGGAGGAAGAAAAGAAGAAGACCGCAGCAACGGAAGAAAAAACCGAAGAGAAAGAAGAAGAGAAAACGGAAGAAAAAACCGAAGAGAAAGCGGAAGAAAAAAACGAAGAAAAAGCGGAAGAGGTTGCGCCTACGTCACAACCCAAACCAATGCCTGTTCACCAAGCAACACCGAGACCAACGGCATCATCAAGCAATAAAAGAATTAAAGCATCGCCTTTGGCAAAAAAATTGGCTGAGGAAAATCAATTAGATCTTGCATTGATACAAGGTTCGGGCGATCAAGGGCGTATCATCAAACGAGACATTGAGGCATATTTAGCCAATAAAACGGCACAACCACAGACGCAACCACCACCTGCAAAGGCAAGTCCCACTGCAAAAACCGTCGTATTTGCACCCGTCGTAGGGGAAGAAGTTTACGAAGACCAGCCCATTTCTCAAATGCGTAAAACCATCGCTCGTCGATTGGCAGAAAGCAAATTTGGTGCGCCACATTTCTATTTGACGATGGAAATTAATATGGATAGAACGATTGCAGCCCGTAAAAAACTAAATGAAATGTCGCCTGTCAAAATTTCCTTTAATGACATAATTATTAAGGCAGCAGCGACTGCGTTGAGAATGCACCCCGCGGTGAACGCTGCTTGGATGGGCGAAAGCCTGCGTTTCAATAAGCACGTGCATGTCGGGATGGCGGTAGCTGTTCCTGAAGGATTGTTGGTACCTGTCATCAAATTTGCAGACAATAAGCCACTGAGCCACATTGCAGCCGAAACGAAGGAATTGGCAGGAAAAGCAAGGGAAAAGAAACTGAGCTTGGAAGAAATGACTGGAAATACGTTCTCTATCTCCAATTTAGGAATGATGGATATTGACGAATTTACGGCGATTATCAATCCACCTAACGCTTGTATTATGGCGGTTGGGCGTATTGCCAAAATGCCAAGAGTCAATGAAAATAACGAAATTGTGGTGATGAATGTAATGAAAATTACGTTGTCGGCAGATCATCGTGTCGTAGATGGGGCAGTAGGCGCAAGGTTCTTACAAACATTCAAAAGCTTCTTAGAAGAACCAACTCGTATGCTAGTATAGGGACGAGAGACAGGTGACAAGTGACAAGTGAAGTGTGATAAAATCACTCGCCACCTATCACCCGTCACTAACCCAAAAATAAAAAACTCATCAGTGACAGTACTGTCAATGATGAGTTTTTGCAATTTATAGGGTAGCATATACCCTAATTGTCGGAATAGAACCAAATAGTTGGTTCAGGGTTAGTTAATTTCGAGGTGCAAGCCCATTATACTAAAATAAGGGATAACCAATCCTTCGTCTAATACCAAACCTACAGATGTTTTAGATTTAATCGGGTTACTAACCTTCCAAATCCCATCAGTGGTCTTAAAGACGATGTGGACAGTATGCTTTTGTTTTGTACTTTTTAAAAAAGATTGAATAAACAAAAGCACCTCTACGATGTTGGTAAATTGTGAGGAGTCTGCCTCCAAAAACTGACATTGTTTTATGCTCTCCAGTTCTACGGAGATGGGAACAACTTCCTCACTTTGTTGCATTAAAAGCATAAAAACATTTTAATCAAATTAATAATAATAATATTATATCAAATAATATGCCAGATATTACAACAGTGGTCTTAGGAGCCTCAACAAATCCTGCCAGATATGCTTTTTTAGCCACACAACGCCTACAAGAACATGGATTTACCGCCATTCCTATCGGTATAAAAGAAGGAAAAATAGGAGAAACAGACATTGTAGTGGGGCGTCCTGCCCTCGAAAACATACATACTGTTACATTATATTTAAATCCAATGCGTCAAAAAGAATATTATGACTATATTTTAGAGCTACAACCCAAACGCATCATTTTTAATCCAGGTACAGAGAATAATGAACTCATAGAGTTAGCAAAAACACACAATATTGAGACTATAGAGGCGTGTACTTTAGTGATGCTCTCTATCGGAAATTACGCTAATTCTCCTGTTAACGGCAAGCAGAAAGAAAAATAACAGAGTATGAGTTAATTCACAGTCTATTTATTTAACTTCACACTAATCCTTAAACATTAAAACATTAAAAAATGAATGAGAAAAATGCAATCGGACTTGATAAGGTCAAATCCAAAAAATTATCAGATAAGCTAAATGAACTCTTAGCCAATTACTCAATTTTCTACCAAAACACAAGAGGCTATCATTGGAATATTAGAGGGGAAAAATTTTTTGAACTTCATTTGAAATTTGAAGAACTATACAATGATTTAATCTTAAAGATTGATGAAGTTGCAGAAAGAATTTTAACGCTGGGGCATACACCCAAACATAATTATACCGACTACAGAGCAATTTCTAAAATTCAAGAAAGTGTTGAAGTAAGTGACGGAATAAAAGCAATCGAAAATATATTGGAGTCTTTTAAAACAATAATAGTGCTTCAACGTGAGCTACTTGCGCTATCTTCTGATGCAGATGACGAAGGAACAAACGCTTTGATGAGTGACTACATCAGGGAGCAAGAAAAAATGGTTTGGATGTATTCAGCTTTTTTAAACAGATAAAATGAAAAGAAAAGCCAGCCACTAACAATGCATAAAACGGCGATAAGCTCTATGCGGGATTACTGAGTTTATACAGCGACGATATAAACATAAAAAAAGACGAACAAGCCTAAGCATGTTCGTCTTTTTCTATATTTTGGTAGTTGGCGTATTCGTATATTGGGTAATTGGCGTATTCGTATATTGGGAATTGGTGTAAATTTGAACCGCCTAATTTCCTAATCAACTAACTCCTAATTTCCTAATCAACTAATTCTCACTTTCTTCCGCTTCTTTAGCTTTTCTTTCCGCTCTTTTTTTCTCCTTATATTCTTTAAAAGCAGTTGCTTGTTCTTCTGTTAAAACATTCTTAATTTTTTCTCTATACTCCTTCGCCAATGGTTTTCTTTCTGTCGAATAGCCCTCTCTATCATCCTTATACTTTTGTTTAAGTGCAGAAAGTTTTGTTGTTTTTTCTGTAATAAGCGTTTCCAATTCCGTTTTTTGCTCATCGCTCAAAGCCACCGCCTCATTATCTTGAAAAGCGTCCTTAAGCTCTGTCATTTCTTTGTCAATGCGCTGTGTAATTCTTTCTTGTTGACGCTCCATTTTCTTAGCATCTCTTTCTGCGTTTGCTGCATCTTGTGCCATAACTTGAGTTAAAGTCAAAAGGCTAACAAATAAAATTAGTACAATTCGTTTCATTTCTTGTTATTTTTATTGTTTTATGTTTAAAATATAAAGTTACTAACTAAATAGGACACAAAATTATTACACAAGTTTAAAATATGCAATACTGTATAGTAATTTTTTTAGGAGAGAACGGTAAAACCCTTCGTCGTGACGCTAAGTCCTGCTGTCCGTTCTTATGGCTATCACTTATTATCCAAAGATGAAGAGCCAACCACAGAAACTACAAAAACCACTTAAACCACAAAAACCAAAAGCCATACCACTACCATCAGGTCTATTTTGGATAGTCTGTACCACAGCATCAAGCACTAAAGCACCCGACAACCATCCTCAATCTCCACAAAATAAGCTTCCGCCTCCAACCCCGTTTCCTCCTTATAGGCCACTTGCATGCTTTGTACGACTTCATTAATATTTAAGTTGTCAATTAGATTAAGGGTACAGCCACCAAAACCACCGCCCATCATCCTCGCACCCGTTATTTCTTCCCGGTGAGCCAATTCCACCAACAAATCCAGTTCCTTACAGCTCACCTCATATTGTGTACTCAAACCATCATGAGACGCATACAATAACTGCCCAAATCCCAAAATATTGCCTTGTTCCAAACAATTACGAGCTTCTAAAACCCTTCTATTCTCTTGAAAAACATAATCAACTCGCTTTTTCAAAATAGGAGCTTTTTCAGATAAATAATTGTGGTAATCTACCGTTTCAATATCCTTGAAATTTTGGATAGTGGGATACTTTTCTTGAAGCAAGCGCAAAGCTTCTGCACATTCCGCAGGACGGTCATTATAACCAGAGTTCGTATTTTGATGCTTCACCATCGTATTGATTAAAACCAGAGTATGCCCTTCCAAATCAACAGGGACATATTCAAAGTCCAAAGACCCGCAATCCAACAACATCGCATGTCCTGTTTTACCAAATACAGAGGCAAATTGATCCATAATCCCACAAGCCGTTCCCACAAATTCATTTTCTACTTGTCTACCCAATTTGGCAATATCCCATTGGCTCAAATCCGCTTTAAAGAGCTTATTTAAGCCCGTTGCAAAGCCACAAACCAAAGCAGCCGAAGAACTCATGCCCGACCCAATCGGAATATCACCGCCCACCACACAATCAATCCCCGATAAAGGAATAGAACGTTTTTGGAATTGTTGGAGTGTTCCCATGATATAATTGCCCCATCCCTTATCCGTCTTTTCAATAATTTGAATGTCAGATTCCCAATAATCATCAAAATCTATGGAGTAGATACGCAACTTGCCTGTATCATTGTGGTTCAGTGCAAAATGAATGCCTTTGTTCACCGCAGCAGGCAAGACAAATCCATCATTATAGTCCGTATGTTCACCGATTAGATTGATGCGACCAGGGGCTTGTATGGATAAGGAAGGAGCAACACCAAATTTGTCCTTAAAAGTTTGTTTTATCATGTAGTTTTGACTTGAGTTTTCTTACAAATTCACCTGTTGCGAATCGCCTATCATCACCAATCACTCGTCACCAATCACTTAGATCGTTGTATCATCTATAGGCGAGGGCGGGGGCGGAATATCATTTTGGGAATGGGGTGGCGGCGGTGGGGGAGGCATTGCCCTTTTTTGCATATCAGGGATGTCTTCGTAAAAATCGAATTCTGTTTGTTGTACAGGTGGTTTTGCGATGGGCTGTCTTTGGGCAGGAGGGGCAGGGATTTCCTCTACTAATTCGGCATCAACGGTATCTTCCTCCGCTTCTTCTGCTTCTCCTAAAGTATTAGGCGGTGTATCATCTTCTAACAAAGGTCGTTGATTTCGTATCTGTAACCATCTGTCTACAACGACATTAGCAATGATAGCAAAGCTACCAACAGCACTTAGAATGACTAAGGAGATGTATATTTTTATTACGGTTGCAAACATTGTAGGACAATATTAAAAAGAATTAACCCATTTTGCCAATAATTTATTTATAAATCTCATTTTTGTGCAACTATTTTAATTGATTTGAGTGCATCAGAAGTTCTGTCTGTGCAAAATAGACTCGATAGTAGTGGTATGGCAAAATAGTTTAAGTAGTTTTTGTGGTTTAAGTAGTTTAAGTCGTTGCGGTTCTTGCTTATTGTATTGTTGTTTCTTTTGCCATAAGAACGGATAGCGAGACCCTGTGTCACGACGGAGCATTTTACCGTTCTCTCCTTTTTAGTAGATTAGGAGTTAGTTGATTAGGAATTAGAACTTGAAACCATTTAGAATTTAGATATTAGGAATTAGAATTAAAAAATATTTTATGTCAGATTTACAACAACAAATTGAAGCTGCTTGGGAAGATAGAGCTTTGTTAAAAGAAAAAAGTACTGTGGAAGCAATTCATGCGGTGATTGCACAATTGGATAAAGGGGTGTATCGTGTGGCAGAGCCGACGGAGACGGGATGGAAAGTGAATGATTGGATCAAAAAAGCCGTCATCTTGTATTTTCCGACGACCACCATGGAAACAATCAAGGTTGGGCCTTTTGAATTTCACGACAAAATACCTTTGAAAGAAAATTATGCGGAATTGGGCGTGAGAGTTGTGCCCCATGCCATCGCTCGACATGGAAGTTTTGTCGAAAAAGGCGTGATTATGATGCCGTCTTATATCAATATCGGTGCGTATGTGGGTAGTGGAACGATGGTCGATACGTGGGCAACGGTTGGCTCTTGCGCTCAAATTGGCAAGAATGTGCATTTGAGTGGAGGTGTGGGTATTGGCGGCGTTTTAGAGCCTGTACAAGCATCGCCCGTCATTATAGAGGACAATTGTTTTATTGGTTCTCGTTCGATTGTGGTAGAAGGCGTTCATGTGGAAACAGAAGCCGTTTTGGGTGCCAACGTCGTCTTGACCCAATCAACTCGCATTATTGATGTCAGTGGCAGTGAACCCGTCGAGTATCGTGGAAGAATCCCTAAAGCATCTGTCGTGATTCCTGGAACTTACGAAAAAGAATTCCCCGCAGGAAAATACCAAGTCGCTTGCGCTTTAATCATCGGAAAACGAAAGGAGTCTACGAATAAAAAGACGTCTTTGAATGAAGCGTTGAGGGAGCATGGGGTTTCTGTTTAGTTTTTGTGGTTTTTGTAGTTTTTGTAGTTTTTGTAGTTTTTGTGGTTTTTGTAGTTTTTGTGGTTTTTGTAGTTTTTGTAGTTTTTGTGGTTTTTGTGGTTTTTGTGGTTTTTGTAGTTTTTGTGGTTTTTGTAGTTTGTGTGGTTTATGTAGTTTGTGTGGTTTATGTAGTTGTATAAACCATTTAAATTTGTGTGGTTTATGTAGTTGTATAAACCGTTTAAATTTGTGTGGTTTGTATAGAGAAACCCCACCCAAACTAAAATCTAAACCGTTTAAATTTGTGTGGTTTATATAGAGAAACCACAAAAACTACTTAAACCACAAAAACCACATAAACTAAGTCTAAGTCGTTTCCGTTGCAGCCTCCAGCATAATCGCCAGATTGTTGAAACGCATCCCCTTAATACCTTTGAGTAAAGGAGCTTTATACTTTCCTTCCAACTCAAAAAACGTGGATTCGGGTAAGATTTCTATTTTGCCCAACGTGATATTTCTGCTTTCAACCGCCTCATTGACCAATTTGATAAGGCGCAATGGATTGAGTTTGTGCTTAGAACCCAAATTGATGTAAAAACGCATGTACATACCATTTGTCGAAAACTCAGTGACAGGTTTTGCTGCTTCAGGTTTAGGCGAAGCATCCATTTTTTCGCTAATGGTATCAAAAATCTTGTGCTTACTGATTTCTAAAAATAAAAACCTGTTAATCAAGTCTTTACGACTCAAATGGTTTAGTTTTTTATAGACACTTGGGAGCAAATGTGCCACTTTGATTGGGTCAATTTCTACAGTACTTATTTTTTTTGCAGCATGTTGAAACTGTTTTTTTAAGACCGCCTCACTACTCGGCATTCTTCGTTGCTCAATTTCGATACCAATAAGTTCCTCAATTTCATCTAATATTTCTTCCTCCTTAATGGTTACAAAAGAAATGACAATGCCATTATTGCCTGCCCTTCCTGTACGTCCACTTCTATGAATATAGGCTTCAGCATGATTAGGAAGATTGTAATTGATGACATGGGTAAGATTTTCTACATCAATGCCACGAGCAGCCACATCTGTCGCCACCAAAATAGGGACAAGATTGTTTTTAAATCGCATCATCGCCCGTTCTCGCTGTTCCTGTGCCATATCTCCATGAATCACATCAACAGGAAAATTATCTTTTATCAATCTATTGGCGATTTCTTGCGTCTCCTTTTTGGTACGACAAAAGATGATGCCATAAATATCTGGGGCAATCCCAATAATTCTTTTGATAGCCAGATACTTTTTATTATCAGCGATTGAGTAGAAAAAGTGTCTAATGTTTTCCGCACTAATATTTTGCGTACCTATCTGAATCTCATATGGATTTTGTAGATATTGCGCCATAAGTGATTCCACCTTTTGCTGTCGAGTTGCAGAAAAGAAAAGACTTTGAGCATCTACAGGCGTTTGCCTGATGATATACTCAACATCTTTTTGTAATCCCATCGAAAGCATTTCGTCTGCCTCATCCAATACAATAGTAGATAAGTAAGACAAATCCATTTTTTCACGTTCTATCAAATCCTTGACACGACCAGGCGTACCAACGACAATGTGGACGACATCTTCTTCCAAGACTTTCATCTGAAAAGCAATATTGTCATTACCACCATAAATCGGAAAAACTTCGATTTCTTTAAGGTATTTCGTAAAATTTTTGATGTCCTGTGTTACCTGCAAACACAGTTCACGGGTGGGAGTAAGAATCAGCACCTGAATATCCTCCGACTCAGCATCTACTTTTTGTAGAAGAGGGAGAGAATAAGCAGCCGTTTTACCAGTTCCTGTTTGTGAAAAAGCAACAACATCGTTGTTGTTTTCCAGTATATAAGGAATTGCTCTTTCTTGTATGGGTGTTGGTTGTTTAAAACCAAGTTCATTTACCGCTCGCACTAGTACAGGAATGAGGTCTAAACCTTCAAAAGTAAGCATAAAGTATGATTTGTCTTTGTATTAACTCTTTGATTTTCAGTTTATTAGCTTGTAATGTGAGCGTATATTTTCTATTTAAATGGCAAAAGTAAGGTATTTTTTGCACAATGGTCGAAACATTTTTGTTTTATAACACAAAAATATCCCATTTGATGTTAATCAAGCATGTTAATTAGGAGACAACGGTGACAATAGCCTTATCACGCATGCTCCCGCTATTCGTTCCATCCCTATCGGGATCCACTACTATCGGGTCTATTTTGGACAGCTTGGACGACTTTATTCTTGTGGGTAAACCAACTGAACCTAGTAAAATACTACCTTTTCCACGGGTAATAAATAACTTTTTTACTAAAAAACAAATATATTGAGACGAAATTAAGAAATGAATAGTTATTCTTTCACTATTTCTTAAACCAAATTGTCAAATTTTTGCTTGAGCCAGACTGAATTGGCAATTGGTTCTTTCTTTTCTAAAAGGATTGCCAGCTTACTTTTTTGAGCAATAATAAAAGCATTGCCCTTAAAAGTCTGCCATTCTTTGATTTTGGCTAATTTCTTCAAAACCATTAGAAAGTGTAAAATTCCCTGACGATTTTGGCTCGATACAGCTTTATTACGTTTTATATAACGTTCAAATGAAATGATAAGATACGAAAGTAAAGTAAATTCTCCTAAATCATAGTACACTTTCATTAAAATATATTTAGAACTAATCTCATAATATACATCTGTAAACTCTACGGAATTTAAAAGTTGAACTACCTGATCAAAATCACCTGTTTCATAAAAATAGGTTGCTAAGTTAAAATGGTAGGCATTTTTCCTGATATGCTCTACAAGGAATACTTGATAGTCTTCAATAAATTTTTTGATCCAATCATATGACTTTAAGCGCAAGCCTAAAGTTACGATATTTTTATAATGGGGATGTGCCAATACTCCATTTTCAAGAATTAACTTATTAGATAGGAGTTGTTTGTAAATATCAAAAAGCTCCTGCATATAGCTATCTTCCCCTTTGTTGATCTTGCCAATGCAGTAATTTTGGGCATAACGATACAAGGATACCGCTTCAGATTTCGACAAAGCCCCCACATGTTTTTCCAATAAAACCCGTAATTGCTTAAAATACGGCTCACTTTCCTTTTGTGTAAGTGACAAATAAACTTGATGGTACAATACAATCAAAGGTACTTGCAAATGACTGATTTCAGTTTGTTGGATTAGTTTTTCGATGTCTTCTATAAGATGAAGCCGATAATTTGTATTGACAATACGAGAACGATTGAGCATTTCACATGTCCACTTTAGTTTTTTGATGATATAAAAAATATCTAAATGATCCACCATTTCTTGCAAGCGATCTTTGGTTTGCCGTACTTCTCCTAATTCCGCAAAATGCTCACTTTCTTCTGTAAGCAAATATTGTTGATAATAATCTTGGTCATTTTCAGGCGGCTCTTGCCTTTTCAAAAGTGCTTTATAATGACTTTGATACAAGGAACTCAATTTGCGCTGTCTCAATTCTTGGAGAATAAGCAAATTGTTTTGTGGTGTTTGTTGTTGGTTTTTTTGCAATACCCAAAATTGCTTGAGTAGCCGAAAAAGCCGAGAACGGATGTCTTTTAATTTTTGGACATCATAAGGCATCTTAGGAAAAAGATGTTCATATACAATTACAGAATCTAATTCAAATAAGCTATCTTGATGTTTGTATAAGTATTTCAAGAATTTAAGGAGAGTTTTGTTTGTATTGAATAGGGAACAAGATACATATTCTTGGAATTGTATCCATTCCTTTTTCTCAAAAGTCAATAGAGCTTGGTATAAGGTGATTTTTTGCATTTTCGTTTAAGTCGTTTAAGTCGTTTAAGTCGTTTAAGTCGTTTGAGTC